>Ga0070680_100002770_pt1 | contig 13015 bp, 11 predicted proteins | sample KBSC73BmetaG_FD_64672 | JGI IMG/M metagenome (GOLD analysis project Ga0070680, IMG submission 64672) | Corn rhizosphere microbial communities from Kellogg Biological Station, Michigan, USA - KBS C7-3B metaG | ecosystem: Host-associated > Plants > Roots > Rhizosphere | place: USA: Michigan...
CGAGTTCGGCGAAGCGGTGCTCGCCTCGCCGCCGCGCCAGGGCTTCGACCTGCTCGCGTGGCTGCTCCCGCTGCTCGGCCTCGCCGGCTCGGCGACCGTGGTCGCGGCGATCGTGTGGCGCTGGCGCGGGCATTCTGCGGCCGCGCCGGACGAGGAGCCTGCCGATCCGGAGCTCGCGCGCCGGCTCGACGAGGAGCTCGCCCTGCTCGACGCCTGACTACTGCGCGGACCGGCTCTGGGGGAAACGCGGCAGGCCGTCGTCCGGGATCGGCTCCCAGACCGCGGCAGAGTCGACGTACTGGCGGTACGAGGGGCGGACCCCGGGATCCCCGTCGAAGGCGCCGAGGCGGATGCCGATGATCTCCGGGTCGTCCGGGTGGCGGCTCCAGAGCGCCGAGCCGCATGCGGAGCAGAAGAGCTTCGCGAAGCCGTCGCCGGGCTCCCAGGCCCTGACCAGCTCCTCGCCCTGCGTCACGCGCAGGGAGCCCGGCACGATCCGCGCCGAGGCCGCCGCCGCCGTGCCTGTCCGCCGCTGGCAGCGCGTGCAGTGGCAGTAGCCGGCGCCGGTGAGCGGCTCCGTGACCTCGAAGCGCACGCCGCCGCACATGCATCCACCCGTCAGCACGGCCTCAGCATATGCTCAGAGCGTGGCTGCGATCGAAGACGAAGCGGAGCTGCGCGCCGTCATCGGGTCGCCGACCGAGCTCGTCCAGAGCAAGATCGCGGGCCGGCTGAACGACCTGACGCGGCAGTTCATCGAGCGCTCGCCGTTCGTCTGCATCGCGACGGCGAGCCCCGACGGCGGCCTCGACGTCTCGCCGCGCGGCGACCCGGCGGGGTTCGTGCGGATCCTCGACGAGCGCACGCTCTTCCTGCCCGAGCGGCCGGGCAACAAGCTCGCGGACACGCTCACGAACCTGCTCGCCGACGACCGCATCGCGCTCCTCTTCCTCATCCCCGGAGTCGGCGACACGTTTCGCGTCAACGGCCGAGCGGTCCTCGCGCGCGACGAGACGCTTCTCGCCGAGTGCGCCGTCGACGGCAAGGTGCCGAAGCTCGGGATCCTCGTGACGGTCGAGGAGGCCTACACGCAGTGCTCGAAGGCGCTGATCCGGTCGGATCTCTGGAACCCGGACCGCCACATCGAGCGCACCGAGCTGCCGAGCTCGGGCGAGATCATGCGCTCGCTCAACGACCCGGCGTTCGACGCGGAGCAGTACGACCGCGAGCGTGCGGAGCGCTACGCGCGCCGCGAAGGCCTGTACTAGTCCCGCCTCGACGAAGCGCGGGGGCCGCTTTCGCGGCCCCCGGGATTTCAGGTCAGCTGGCGGCTGTCAGATCAGCCGCAGCCGGTCGACGTGCCGCAGTCGCGGCACGTGTAGCACGTGCCCGCTCGCACCATGCGGCCGCCGCAGCGATTGCACTCGATCGCGTCCTCGTGCGGGTTGAAGAGCGCCGTCTGGCCGGGTGCCGGTGCTTCGGCATGGGCCTGCTCGCCGTTTGCGACGCGCTCCGCCATCTGCGCGCGGACCTCCATCGAGAGGATGCCGGCTTCCTCCTGCTGGTCGACGTCGAGGAACTTCTTTCCGAACCAGCGGAAGATGTAGTCGGGGATCGACTTGGCAGCGCGGATGTCGGCGTCGTTCGTGAGGCCCGACGGCTCGAAGCGGAGGTGCGACAGCTTCGAGACGTACACCTCGGGCGGCACGCCGTACTGCAGTCCCATCGAGACCGCGATCATCAGCGAGTTCATGAGGCCCTGCAGCGTCGTCCCGTCCTTCGCGATGTCGACGAAGATGTCGCCCGGGCTGCCGTCGTCGAACACGCCGACGTGGATGTAGCCCTCGTACTCGCCGACGCGGAACTTGCGGCCGATCTCGGTGCGGTCGTCGGGGAGCCGCCGCCGCCGCGGCGAGCCGCCGGCGCCGGCGGGCGCGAGAACCTGCTGGCCCTTCTCCGCCTTGCCCGACAGCGGCTGCGCGACCTTGCAGTTGTCGCGGTAGATCGCGACCGCCTTCACGCCGAGCCGCCACGACTCGAGATAGAGCTGCGCGACATCGTCGATCGTCGCGGTCTCGGGAAGGTTGACCGTCTTCGAGATCGCGCCCGAGATGAAGGGCTGCACCGCACCCATCATCTTCACGTGGCCGCGATAGTGGATCGCGCGGTCGCCGACGGCGCAGTCGAACACCGGGTAGTGCTCGCTCTTGACGTACGGCGCGCCGACGACGGTGTTCCGCTCGTCGACGAACGCAACGACCTCGTCCACCTCGTTCGGCGCGTAGCCGAGCTTCTCGAGGCCGGCTGAGACCGTCTTGTTCACGATCGTGATCTCGCCGCCGCCCACGAGCTTCTTCGACTTGACGAGCGAGAAGTCGGGCTCGACGCCGGTCGTGTCGCAATCCATCATGAAGCTGATCGTCCCGGTCGGCGCCAGCACCGTCGCCTGCGCGTTCCGGTAGCCGTTCACCTCGCCGAGATCGAGCGCGTCGTCCCACGAGCGGCGCGCGGCGCCGAGCAGGTCGGCGGGCACGGTCTCGGAATGCGCGATGTTGCCCACAGCCGCGCGGTGCTTCGCGATCACGCCGAGCATCGCCGCCGCATTCGGGCGGTAGCCCGCGAAGGCGCCCATGCGTCCCGCGATCTCCGCCGACTTGCGGTACGCGCGCCCGGTCATCAGCGCCGTGATCGCCGCGGCGTACGCGCGGCCCTCGTCCGAGTCGTACGCGAGGCCGCGCGCCATCAGGAGCGCGCCGAGGTTCGCGAAGCCGAGGCCGAGCTGGCGGTATGCCTTCGCGTTCCGCTCGATCTCCGGCGTCGGGTAGGAGGAGTTCCCGACCAGGATCTCCTGGGCGAGGAAGACGACGTCGCAGGCGTGCTCGAACGCCTCGACGTCGAGCTCGCCGTCCTCGCGGCGGAACTTCATCAGGTTGAGCGATGCGAGGTTGCAGGCCGAGTCGTCGATCGACATGTACTCCGAGCACGGGTTGGACGCGTTGATGCGGCCGGTGTTCGGGAGCGTGTGCCACGAGTTGATCGTCGTGTCGTACTGGACGCCCGGATCCGCGCAGCGCCACGCCGCCTCGGAGATGTCGTGCAGCAGCTTGCGCGCCTTGATCGTCTCGACGACCGCGCCGTCGGTGCGCGCGGTCAGGTTCCAGTCGGCGTCGGCCTCCGCCGCCTCCATGAACGCGTCGGAGACGCGCACCGAGTTGTTCGCGTTCTGGTACTGGATCGACGCCCAGTCGGGCGAGTCGAGCGACATGTCGTAGCCGGCTGCCTCGAGGACGCGGGCCTTCTCCTCCTCGTGCGCCTTGCACCAGATGAACTCCTGAATGTCCGGGTGGTCGACGTCGAGGACGACCATCTTCGCCGCGCGGCGCGTCTTGCCGCCCGACTTGATCGTCCCGGCCGACGCATCGGCGCCGCGCATGAACGACACCGGCCCCGAGGCGTACCCGCCCTTCGAGAGCTGCTCCTTCGACGACCGCAGCCGCGAGAGGTTGACGCCGGAGCCCGAGCCGCCGCGGAAGATGATCCCCTCGCGCCGGATCCAGTCGAGGATCGAGTCCATCGAGTCGTCGATCGAGAGGATGAAGCACGCCGAGCACTGAGGCTTCTCCTCGAAGCCGACGTTGAACCAGACGGGTGAGTTGAACGCGGCGAGCTGGTTGACGAGGATCGCCTTCAGCTCGTCCTCGAACGTCTGCGCCTCGTCCTCGCTCGCGAAGTAGCCTCCGTCGCGGCCCCACGTGCCGACCGTGCCGACGATGCGGCCGATCATCTGCTTCACGGACCGCTCGCGCTCGGGGCTCGACATCCGGCCGCGGAAGTACTTCTGCGCGACGATGTTGGTCGCGGTCTGCGACCAGAACTTCGGGAACTCGACCTCGCGCTGCTCGAAGGCCGGGCCGTTCTTGCCCGGGATGAACGCGTCGCGGATCTCCCACTCGACCTCGTCGAACGGGTCGCGGCCGTCGATCGTGAAGAGCCTGCGGACGGCGAGGTTGGCGTCCTCGTCGACGACGTTGTTGACGAGCTCGTCGGGGTGGATCTGGACGGTGTTTTCCTGCTCTACGGACGCCATTCCTCTGCCTCCTCTACGCACGCTCCCGCATGCGACCTGGATGTTCTGTGGTCCTAAAGGGAGACGGAGCCTAGAGCGGTCCTCGGACGGACATGGTACCGCCGCGGGGAGGGGCTACGAGGAGGCTCTGCGGGCCTGAATCTGCTTCACGATCAGGCCGGCGCCGCCCGCCGCGACGAGCAGGATCGCCAGTGCGCCGAGCACGAGCAGCGGGACCGGGAGCGAGGAGGCGCTCGAGGGATTCAGCTTGTCCGCGAGGTGCGCGAGGCCCTTGTCGGGCTTGCGCCCCGTCGGCACCGCGCCGGTCGTGGTCGTCCCCGTGCCGGTGGTCGTACCGGTCACGGTGCCGCTCGGTGCCTTCGGCGGCGGCACGGGTGAGTTCGCATTGACCTTGTGGCCGGAGCGCCGTTCGCGCGCGATCGCACTCTGGAGTGCCCGCTGGATGTCGTCGTGGGCGCTCGAATAGGTCTGCACGTCGGCCGGCAGGTGCTTCAGCGCGTCGTTGTAACAGTGGACGGCGTACGTCTTGTCGATCCGGCCGTCGTACCAGTCGTTCAGAAGCGCCTTCCAGCACGGCGTCGCTGCGGCGGCGGGCGCAGGGTGCGCGAACGCCGCGACGAGCGCGACCGCGATGAGGGCCGAGCGAGCGATCAACGTGAGGGGGGAGCGCACCTGCGCGGCGAGCGTACGACGCCGCTGTAAGGCTTTTGTGAGCGAATGAGACACGTCGGCGGGGGATGGTAGCTTCGCACCGGATGCGGGCGATCAGGGAACTGCCCCTTCTCGCGCCGCTCCTCCTCGTGGCGCTCGCGGTCTTCTTCGGCGGCGGGCCGGGCGACGGGTCGCTCGTCTGGCTCGGCGGCGGCGCGCTGCTCGCGCTGCTCGCGCTCGTCGCGACCCGCGGGCTGCCCACCGGCGCACGCGTCCTGCTCCCGCTCGCGGCCCTCGGCGCCTGGGCCGCGCTCTCGATCCTCTGGTCGACGCTTCCCGACCGCTCGTGGGACTACGCCGACCGGACGCTCGTCTACCTCCTCTTCGCCGCGCTCGGGCTCTGGTTCGCAGGGCGCACCCGCGAGCTCGCGCTCGGCCTGGTCGCGATCCTCGGGGCCGTCGTCCTCTGGTCGCTCGCCGGCAAGGTGGTGCCGCCTCTCTACGGCGACTACGGGCGGCTCGCGCGGCTTCGCGGGCCGGTCGGGCTCTGGAACCAGCTCGCGCTCCTCGCAGACTTCGCGCTGCCGCTCGCGCTCTGGCGCCGCGGCCGGACCGGCACGCTGCTCGCGTACGCGTGGATCGTGGCGCTGCTCCTCACCTACTCGCGCGGCGGGATCCTGACGGGCGCGATCGTCGTCGCGGCGTTCCTCGCCCTGACCGACGAGCGGCTCGAGAGCGCCGCGACGCTCGTCGCGGCTGCCGTTCCCGCGGCCGTCGTCGTCGGGATCGCCTTCGCGCTGCCGGGAGTGACGGGCGACGGACGCTCGTCGCACGTCCGCTGGCACGACGGGCTCGTCTTCGGCGCGTTGCTCCTCGTGGGAGCGGCCGCGGCGCTCGTGCTCGAGCGGCTGCCGCGCCCGCGCATCACGGCCGGGGCACGCCGCGGGCTGATCGCGCTCGGCGCGGCCGGCGCGCTCGCCGTCGTCGTGGTCGCCGCGCTCGCCGCGCTCAAGGGCGCCGGCTCGGCCGCGGTCGGGAACGGCGGCAGCCGCGTCGCCTCGACCAGCTCGAACTTCCGCTTCGTCTGGTGGCGGGAGGCGTGGAACGGCTGGTTGCACCACAAGCTCGCGGGGACAGGCGCCGGCTCGTTCCACCTCACGAACCTCCGCTTCCGCACCTCGTATCTCGACTTCGCGACCGAGCCGCACAACCTGCCGTTGCAGTTCCTCAGCGAGGTGGGCGTGATCGGGCTCGCGCTCTTCCTGCTCACGGCGGCGGCGTTCCTCGTGCCGGGTCGCCGGCGGCGCGGGCACGAGCTCGCGCTCGCGCTCGTCCTGCCGGCCTTCCTCATCCACTCGCTCGTCGACATCGACTGGGACTTCGTCGCCGTCTCTGCACCGGCGTTCCTGGTGGCGGGCGCGCTCGCCGGCCGCACGCGGCTCCGCCGCGTCTCGCCGTTCGGCTCGCTCGCGCTCGCCGGCGTGGGGCTGCTCGTCTTCGGCGCGCTCCTTCTGCCCTGGCTCGGCCGGCGCTGGTCGGGGCAGGCGGAGGAGACCCTCTCGACGCCGCGTGCGGTGCAGCTCGCCAACCGGGCTCGGTCGGTCGACCCCCTCCTGATCGAGCCGCTGATCACGCTCGCATTCGCCTCGCAGGACCGGCCCGGGCTCGCCAGGGGGTACTTCGACGCGGCGATCGCGAAGCAGCCCGAGAATCCGAAGCCGCTCCTGCTGGCCGGCCAGTTCGCGCTCGACCTCGGGTGCGCGCGGCTTGCGTACTCCTACCTGGAGCCGTTCACCGAGCGCGACCCGTACGCGCGACCGAGCGACGGGCCGGACGACTACCGCACGGCCCGTGCGCTCGTGAACAGCGGCAAGCCGCGCTGCTGACGGCTAACGCGCGCCGAGCACGACTGCCAGCTGGGCGCCGTGGAGCGCGCTCGCGCGCACACCGTCGAGCGGGCCGACGACCGTCACGTGCAGGTCGTGCGCGAGGCGGACGCCCTCGCCCTGGAAGCCGGGCCGGTACATGACGACCGTCGTCGCATAGTTCTGGTGGGCGGCGTTGCCGGTCCCGCGGATCCGATAGCCGGTGTTCGAGAGCCGCGACGCCGCGCCGGACGCCGCGCCCGAGCGCCCGTTGCCGTTGAAGACGAAGACACCGGTGTCCGAGCGGAGCAGCTTCGCCGCCGGCACCTTCGTCCGCGCCACCTTCTTCTTCGCCGTGGCCGCCGTGTGCGCCTTCGCCGGCTCGAAGGCCGCCGCCTCGGCGTGATGCTGCACCGCGTGCGCGAGCGGCTTGGCGAGGAGGAGCAGCGCAGCGACCACGAGCAGGACGAGCTCGACCGCGGCCACGAGGCTCGCAACGAGCGTCGCGGTCCGCCACGGGCGGATCAGTGCGTCGGGTGCTGGGAGCGGCGCATCCATGTGCGCAGCCCGTTTTCTCTACGACCCGGTGGCTTCCTTCATCCACGCCCACGTCCGCGCGATTCCCTCGTCGAGCGACACGCCGGGGCGCCAGCCGAGCTCGCGCGAGGCGAGCGACGCGTCGAGCTCGGAGCGCTGCACGTCGCCGAGGCGCGCCGGCTCGTGGCGCGGCCGCTCGTCCGAGCCTGCGGCGCGGGCGCACGCGGCGTGCAGCTCGGCGACCGTCGTCCCGGCGCCGGTGCCGATGTTGTACGGCCCGCCGTGGCGACCGACCGCGGCGAGAAGCGCGGCGACGATGTCGTCGACGTAGACGAAGTCGCGGGTCTGGCTCCCGTCGCCGAAGATCGTCGTCGGCTCGCCCCGCGCCATGCGCTCGAGGAAGATCGCGACGACGCCGCCCTCGAGGCCGGCGTCCTGCCGCGGGCCGAAGACGTTGCCGAAGCGCAGCGAGATGTGCGATGAGCCGTGGATCCGGTTCCAGCCTGCGAGGTACTCCTCGCCGCATTTCTTCGCGATGCCGTAGGGGGAGAGCGGGAGGAACGGATGGTCCTCGGCGACAGCGCCGGGGCACTCGCCGTAGCCGGCGCCGCCCGACGAGGCGAAGATCACCTGGGCGCCGGGGGCGGCCTGGAGGACGTTGACCGTGCCGACGACGTTGACCGCGGCGTCGTAGTCCGGCCGCTTCATCGACGTCTGCACGTCCGCCTGGGCCGCCAGGTGGAAGACGACGTCGGCGTCGGCCGAGAAGGGCTCGCGGATGTCGTGCTCGAGCAGCGTCGCGCGGCCGTCCAGGTTCTCGCGCTTGCCCGACGCGAAGTTGTCCACGATCGTCACGCGCTCGCCCCGTGCCACGAGCGCATCGACGAGATTCGATCCGATGAAGCCCGCGCCCCCTGTCACGACCGCATGCACGAGTGCCTACATTAGGCGTCCGATGTTCCTCACCTTCGAAGGAGTCGACTGGAGCGGCAAGAGCACGCAGGCCGGCCTGCTCGCAGCCTGGCTGCGGGAGCAGGGACGGACGGTGCTCGAGACGCGCGAGCCGGGCGGCACCCCGATCGGCGAGGCGGTGCGGGCCCTCGTGCTCCACGGCGAGGAGATGTCGCCGTGGGCTGAGGCGGCCCTGTACGCCGCCGCGCGTGCCGAGAACGTGGCCGCCGCGATCCGCCCGGCGCTCGAGCGCGGCGAGGACGTCGTGTGCGACCGGTACCTCGACTCGTCGGTCGCCTACCAGGGTGCGGGGCGCGGCCTCGGCGAGGATCGGGTCCGCGACCTGAGCCTGACGGTGACCGGCGGGCTGCTGCCGACGCGGACGTTCCTCGTCCTGATCGACCCGGCCGAGGCGCGCCGACGCTCCGGCGCAGACCACGACCGGATCGAGCGGGCCGGCCCGGACTTCATGCGCCGCGTCGACGCCGGCTACCGGGCGCTCGCCGCCGCAGCGCCGGAACGGGTCGTAGCGCTCGAGGGCGCGCGCCCCGCCGACGAGATCGCGGAGGAGGTCCGTGAGCACGTCCGTGCGCTTCTCTGAGCTACCGGAGTTCGGGCACCCCGAGGCGGGCCGGCTGCTCGACGCCGCTCTACGCGACGGCCCCGCGCACGCCTACATCTTCCACGGCCCTCCGGGCGTCGGGAAGCGTGAGGTCGCACGCACGTTCGCGCGCGCCCTGCTCGGGACGACCCGCCGGGTGCACTCCGATCTGTACGAGCTCGATGCGCTCGGCGAGATGATCCGGATCGATGCGATCCGCGAGCTGCGGCGCGACCTGCACATGCGTCCGTTCGAGGCCGACCGTCGCGTCTACCTGATCCTGCGCGCCCATCTCCTGAACGAGGACGCAGCGGACGCGCTCCTGAAGGATCTCGAGGAGCCGCCCGACTACGCGGTGATCGTCCTCGTCGCCGACGACCTCGGCCCCCTGCCCGAGACGATTCTCTCCCGCTGCCAGCTCGTCCCATTCCACCGGCTCTCCGAGCGGGCGATTCGCGAGCTCGTCGACGCGCGTGCCCCGCACCTGGGCGACGAGGAGCGTGCGGCGCTCGCGCGCGTCGCCGCGGGGCGGCTCGACCGGCTCGAGCGGCTGCTCGACCCGGCGGCGGTCGCGCGCCGCGAGGCGCTGATCGAGCAGGCGCGCGCCGTCTACCGCGATCCCGCCTTCGACGCGGCCGCCGCAGCCGGCGTGCTGATCGCGGGCGCGCAGGCAAAGGCGGCCGAGGCGCGCGAGCTCGAGGAGGTGCGCGTGGCGGAGCTCGATCTGACCGCCCGTGAGGCGGATCAGCAGGTGAAGCGAGCCGCGCGCGGCGCCGAGCGGGAGGAGTTGCTCGCGCAGCTCGAGGAGCTCGAGGCCTGGTATCGCGACCTCGTCGCCGTCGCGGCCGGTGCGGGCCGGGCCGCGATCCACCTCGACAAGCTGCCCGCCCTGGAGGAGGACGGGACGCGTGAGCGGCTCGTCGGCGCCGAGCGTGCGGCCGAGGCGGTACGCGAGAGCTGGCGCCGCTTCGAGGAGCTCAACCTCTCACCGCAGCTCGCGCTCGAGGCGCTCTTCGTGGCGATCGAACGGGAGCTGCGCCTGTAGGCGAATCCCGCTTTCCGAGGGGAATACGGAAAGCAACGAAAGGGTGATTTTCTTTTCCCGGGGCCCGACACACACTCTGGGTCGGGCGCCGTGGGCGGACGGTGCTCCCTACACGGGGGGAAGCACGTCTTGGTTGCAGTTTCGTCCACACGCCGCGCACCAAAGCCCACTCCGGACGACGGAGGGCTTCGCCGTGCCGCGCCCCAGGCGGCCGCGACGAGCGACCTGTACGAGCGGTACGCCCGCCAGATCTTCACCTACTGCTTCCATCAGCTCGGCAACCGCGAGGAGGCCGAGGACGCGACACAGTCGACCTTCCTGAACGCGTTTCGCGGGCTGAAGCGGGGAATCGACCCCGAGTTCGAGACGGCGTGGCTCTACAAGATCGCCCAGAACGTCTGTCTCACCCGCCAGCGCTCGACCTCGCGCCGGCGCCGCGTCGAGACGCCCGGCGACCTCGAGGCGGTACAGGACTTCGTCCCGGCCCACCAGGTCGATCCCGACGAGCTGATCTCGCTGCCCGAGGCGCTCGTCGCGATGCCCGAGCAGCAGCGTCGTGCGCTGCTGCTGCGCGAATGGCAGGGGCTCTCCTACAAGGAGATCGCCGACGAGCTCGATCTCACCCAGGCGGCCGTCGAGACGCTCCTCTTCCGCGCGCGCCGCTCGCTCGCCGCGGGGCTCACGGAGGAGCTGCCGAAGAAGCAGCCGAAGGGCCTCGTGAGCCGCCTGCGCGTCGGCGGCGACGCGAGCTCCCTGGTGGCGCTCCTGAAGACGTTCCTCGTCACGGGCGGCGCGAAGATCGCCGCGACGGTCGCGACAGTGGCCGCGACCTCCGTCGTCGCCGCGACGCCCGCGGCGCGCCACGCAGTCGAGCACGTCGTCGCACCGACTCGCCACCACCGGGCGAGGCCGCAGCTCGCCGTGCCGCGTCGCTCCCTTCCGACGCACGCAGCCGTGCGCTCGGTGCCGGCCCGCCGCCCGGTGAACGGCGAGCGCCCGCCGGCGCGCCGAGACCTGCAGCCCGCGGGCGCGATGCCTGTCGACCATTCCCCGCGCGAGGCTGAGCCGCAGGCCCCCGCATCCCCGGCCCCGACGGTCGCCGACCCGCCCGTGGCCGCCCCGCCGCCCATCGCCGTCCCGCCCGTCAGACTTCCCGCCGCTCCCGCGCCGGCCGACCCGCTGCCGCCCGCCGCGGTCGCACCCGCACCGCCGCCGGCCGCGGCGCCTGCTCCTCCGGTCGTGGCGGTCGAGCCGAAGGTCGAGCCCAAAGCCGCGCCGAAGATCAAGCGCACGATCCAGGACGCCTCGCCCGCCGGCGATGCTCCCGAGCAGGTGCAGACCGAGGCCGCCGGGCTGGCCGCGTTCGTCCCGCCCGGCCAGGCGAAGAAGAACGCCTCGCCGGTCGTCGACGCCGGCTCGGTCGGGCTCCCGTCGAAGCCGCTTCCGCCGGGGCAGGCGAAGAAGCTCGCCCCGCCCGTCGATCCGCCGGTGCCGCCGCCCCCCGCGACTCCGACCGCGGTCGTCCCGCCCACTCCTTCTCCCGCACCTGCGGTGATCCCGGCGCCGGTGGCTGTCGCACCGGTGCCTCCCGCGCCCGACCCGGCGGGTGCGAACACGGGCGGGAACGGCAACGGCGGCGCCCACGGGCTCGGCCAGGGCCACCGGAAGTAACGGCTACCCGCGGCTACACTGGGCGCGCTCTTTCGGAGCGCCCGTGCCGACGTAGCTCAGCTGGTAGAGCACTTCACTCGTAATGAAGGGGTCGGGAGTTCGAGTCTCCCCGTCGGCTTCTTCACCGTCCCGCGGGCACGAGCGGCGAGCGGGATCCGCAGCACAGACCGCCCTTGTCGTGCGTACCTGCCACAAGGAGCGGCCGGTACCACGCCGAACCGCGTCCTGTGCAGCGCCTCGTCGTCATCGGGTGCGTCGCGGCAGCCTGCGTGGTTGCGGTCGCTGCCGTCCGGCTCGCCGGCAGCGGAGCCTCGGACGCGCAGGCGGAGCCTGCCCCGCTCAGGCTCTCCGGCCGGCTGCCCGCGTGGCGCGCACCCGCTGCGCCCGCCGTGCTCACCGGTTTCGCAGGTGCCCGCGAACGGGTCGCGCTCCGTGTCAACGGCAGGTTCGTCGAGGCGACGCGGGCGGGGCGCCTGGGGCGGTTCGAGCTCCGGTTCGCGGCCAAGACGCCGGGCCGGTACCGGCTGTCGGTCGTCGCGGGCGACCGCTCGCGGAACGCCGGCACGATCGTCGTGCGGCCGGTCGTGATCGAGGCGGTCGGCGACATCACCTTCGGCGAGCAGGTCGGCCCCGCCGTCGCGCGGTTCGGGCCGGCCTACCCCTGGAGGTACGTCGCGGGTGCCCTCCGGGGCGCCGACGTCACGATCGGCAACCTCGAGACCGCCGTCTCGACCCGCGGTGACGCCGCCGTCAAGGAGTACACGTTCCGCGGCGAACCGAAGGCGCTCACGCCGCTGCACGACCTGGCGGGCTTCGACGTGCTCACGCTCGCGAACAACCACGCCGGCGACTACGGCCGCGACGCGCTACTCGACACGGTCCGCTACGTCCGCGAGGCCGGCATCCAGACGATCGGCGCCGGTGCCGACGAGACCCGCGCTCGCGCGCCGGCGGTCGTGGAGCGCGGTGGTCTGAGGATCGCGTTCCTCGGCTACTCGGACATCAACCCGCTCGGCTTCACCGCGACCGCCACCGCGCCGGGCACCGCGGCAGCCAACCCGGACGAGATCGCCGCCGACGTCCGTGCCGCACTGCGTCGCGCGGACCTCGCGGTCTGCTTCTTCCACTGGGGGGTCGAGCTTCGTTCCGCCCCCGACGCACGCCAGCAACGGCTCGCGCACGCATGCCTGGCGGCGGGAGCGGCGCTCGTCCTCGGCGCGCACCCGCACGTGCTCGGTCCGGTCGAACGGCCGTCGGCGCGGACGCTCGTCGCGTGGACACTCGGCAACTTCGTCTTCCCGTCGAGCGGCGCGCCGGCCCGGAGCGCCATCCTGCGTGTCGAGCTCGGCCTCGGCGGCGTGCGCTCGTTCCGGCTGCGGCCCGTCTGGATCGACGGGTTCCGGCCGCGCCTCGGCACACGCTGAGACGCCGGTCTACGCGAGTGCGTCGTCGACCGTGTCGTGCACCGGGAGGCGGCGGTCGAGGCCGCTCACCTGGAGCGTGCGCCTCGTCTCCAACTGGGGCGCCGCGAGGCGCAGGTCGCCGCCGCCGTCGCGCTGCGCCCGTGCCTCGATCAGGACGCCGAGCGCCGTCGAGTCGATGAAGTC
>Ga0070680_100002771_pt1 | contig 13014 bp, 12 predicted proteins | sample KBSC73BmetaG_FD_64672 | JGI IMG/M metagenome (GOLD analysis project Ga0070680, IMG submission 64672) | Corn rhizosphere microbial communities from Kellogg Biological Station, Michigan, USA - KBS C7-3B metaG | ecosystem: Host-associated > Plants > Roots > Rhizosphere | place: USA: Michigan...
TTCGCGAGAATGTTGCGCGACGCGAGCTCCTTGGCCACGGACTTCGTGAGACCGATCAGCCCCGCCTTGCTCGCAGCGTAGTTCGCCTGTCCCTTGTTGCCCGTGATGCCGACGACGGACGTGATGTTGATGATGCGGCCGAAGCGCCGCTTCATCATCCCGCGCGACGCCGCGCGGATCGTCGCGAAGGCACCGCGCAGGTTGGCGTCGAGCACGGCGTCCCAGTCATCGTCCTTGAGGCGCATGAGCAGATTGTCGCGCGTGATCCCCGCGTTGTTGACGAGAATGTCCAGCGCGCCGAAATGCTTCTCGACGGCGTCGACGAGCGCTGCCGCGCTGGCGGTGTCCGCGATGTCGCACGAGAAGCCGTGCGCGTCGCCGCCGATCGCGCCGGCGACCTCGGCCGCGTTCTCCGCGCTCCGCCCGGCGACGGCGACGCGCGCGCCCGCGCGCGCGAGCGTGGCCGCGATCTCCCGGCCGATGCCGCGCGTGCTCCCCGTCACGAGTGCCACCTTGCCCGTCAGGTCGATCTTCATGAGCGCGTCATGCCGGTAACACTCCAATGAGCTGGTCGACGTCCGCCGCGGTGCCACAGGTCATCGTGCGTGCGCCGGGCACGATGCGCTTCACCAGCGTCGAGAGCACCGCGCCGGGTCCCATCTCCACGTAGAGCGCATCAGGCACATCTTCGGCCATGTGGCGCACGAGCTCGGTCCAGCGCACGGCCGAAGTCAGCTGACGGAACAGAAGCTCTTTCGCATCTGCTGATCCCGCAGCGGGATGCGTGCTCACGTTCGAGTAAACTGGGAAGTCGGTGGCGGCGATCGGCGCTGCGTCCAGGGCGCCGTTCAGCCCCGCCGCGGCATCATCCATCAGCGGCGAGTGAAACGCGCCACTCACGTTCAGACGGATCGCGCGCTTGGCGCCGAGCTCCTTCGCCAGCACCATCGCCCGTTCGACCGCAGCGACCTCGCCCGAGATCACGAGCTGCTCCGGCGTGTTGTAGTTCGCCGGAACGACCTCGCCAACCTCGCGCGCGCGTGCACAGGCGGCTTCCACGTTCGCCTCGGAGAGCCCGAGGATCGCCGCCATCGCGCCGGGTCGCTTCGTCCCGCTCTCGAACATCAGCTCTCCGCGGCGTCGCACGAGCCTGAGCGCATCCGGAAACTCGAAGGCACCCGCAGCGTGGTAGGCGGTGAACTCTCCGAGAGAATGCCCCGCAGCGGCACGCACGTGCGGGCGCAGGCGGTCCGCGACCGCCGCCCACGCCGCCGCACCGTGCGTCAGCAGCGCGGGCTGCGCGTTGCGCGTCGCCATCAGCTCGTCATCGGGGCCTTCGAAGCAGAGCCGCGACAACGGGAATCCGAGCGTCGCATCAGCCTGCTCGAAGATGGCGTTCGCCGTGGGGAATGCGGCGGCGAGATCCTTTCCCATTCCCGCCTTCTGCGATCCCTGTCCGGGAAACAGCAGCACGATGTCCACGCGAGCGCTCGTCAGAGGCGCACGACCGCCGACGCCCACGTGAAGCCCGCCCCGAAGGCCACCATGAGCACGAGCGAGCCTTCTCCCACGAGTCCCTTCTGCGTCGCCTCATCGAGCGCGATCGGAATCGACGCCGACGACGTGTTCCCGTACCGGTCCACGTTCACGTACACCTTGTTCATCGGGATGCTCGCGTGCTTCGCGGTCGCCTCGATGATGCGCAGATTCGCCTGATGCGGGATGAGCAGATCGATGTCGCCGCCATTGATGCGAGCCGCATCGAGTGCGCGATCCGCCGACTCGGCCATCGACCGCACCGCATGCTTGAAGACCTCGCGGCCGGCCATGTGCACGAGATGCGTGCGTGCCTCGAGCACCGCGGGCGACATCGGCGTCGCCGCACCGCCAGCGGGGCGGTAGAGCAGATCCGCCAGCGTGCCATCGCTGCGCATGAACGTCGAGAGAATACCGCGGCCTTTCTGCGAGCGGCGCAGCACCGCGGCGCCGGCGCCATCGCCGAACAGCACGCACGTCGCGCGATCGGTCCAGTCGGTGATCGCGCTCATCTTCTCCGAGCTCACGAGCAGCACCGTCTCGGCAGCGCCACTCTGAATCAACCCTTCCGCCATCGTCATCCCGTACAGGAAGCCACAGCAGGCGGCGGAGATGTCGAAGGCCGCGGCGCGCGACGCGCCGAGGCTGGCCTGGATGTCGACGGCCGTGGCTGGAAGCAGACGGTCGGGAGTGGCGGTGCTGCAGATGATGACGTCGATCTCGCCCGGCTGCACGCCCGCGCGCTGCATGGCTATCCGCGCCGCCTTCGCGCCCATGCTGCACGTGCTGTCATCGGGGCCTGCGATGTGGCGCTCCGAGATGCCGGTGCGCTCCATGACCCATTCGTGCGTGGTCTCGATCCCGATCGCCGCGAAGTCGTAGTTCGTCATGACGCGCGCGGGCACCGATCGGCCGAGCCCGGAGATCTGTACGGTAGGGCGTTTCACGCGCTCGTCACTGCCGCATGTCCGAGGCGGCGTCCGATGTGGTCGTTCATTCGCGACTCGACGGCGCGCACCGCCACCTGAATCGCGTTCTTCACCGCGCGCGGCGAGGAGCTGCCGTGCGAGATGATGCTCACGCCCTTCACGCCGAGCAGCGGCGCTCCGCCGTAGTCGGAGTAGTCGAAGCCGCGGAAGATCTGCGCGATCACTTCCTGCTTGATCCCGCCGGCGGCGAGCATGCTGAAGATCAGCTCCGGCACCGACTCGTAGAACTTGAGCAGCACGTTGCCCACGAAGCCGTCGCAGACGACGACGTCGAGGGAGCCGCGCGCGCTTCCGGCAGTGAGGATGTCGCGTCCTTCGACGTTGCCGATGAAGTTGAGCCCGGCGCTCGCGAGCAGCTTGTGCGCCTCCTTCACCGACGCATTCCCCTTCTCCGACTCCTCGCCGTTGCTCAGCAATCCGATCGAGGGCTCTGGCCGGCCGAGGATGTCCTCCGCGTAGACGGAGCCGAGTCGCGCGAACTGCACGAGCTCCTCCGCGGAGCAGTCGACGTTCGCTCCCGCGTCGACCAGCACGACGGGCTGCTTGAGCGTGGGGATCATCGCTGCGATGGCCGGACGCGTGAGCCCGTGGTGAAGCTTGAGCAGGAAGACGGATGACGCCATCTGTGCGCCGGTGTTGCCGGCAGAGACGAATGCGTCCGCCTTTTCCGACGCGTGCAGCTTGAGGCCGACCACCATGGAGCTGTGCGGCTTGCCGCGGATGGCGGCGGTCGGGCGGTCCGTCATCTCGATGACGTCGGGCGCCTCGACGATGCTGATGCGGCTCGCGAGTGAGTCGCGGGTCGTGGAATCCTGCGCCGCGAGGCGATCCAGCTCTGCCTGGATCGCCGCCGTACGGCCGACGAGGACTACCGAATGTTCCGGGGCGAGCTCGCGAAGGGCGAGCAGTGCGCCTGCAATGGGAGCATGAGGAGCGAGATCGCCCCCCATGGCATCCACGGCGATCCGGGCCAAGCTAGGCTTCCTTGGCTTCGACCCGCTGGACTCCGCCGTAATAGCCGCACTCGGCGCAGACACGATGCGGACGCTTCATGCTCTGGCAACGCGGACAGCGCTGGATGGCGATTGCCGGCGCTTTCTTGTGTGTGTTGCGGGCGCGCTTCTTCCGCTTGGATGTGCGGCGCTTCGGGACGGCCATGAGAGCTCAGTCGGTGAGAAAAAGGTTCAGTGCGTAAAAAAATCGGATGAATCAGTTGTCCGTACCGCGCGCGGTTCGCAGCTCGGCCCAGCGTGCATCGACAGCGGGCGGGCAGCTGCAGGCACCCGCGTTGAGCTCAGCGCCACAGGTCGGGCAGAGCCCCTTGCAATCTTCCCGACATACGGGAAAGTGCGGTACGGCGAGCAGCCACTGCTCGCGCACAGCAGGACTGAGATCGATGGTGCGGGCGCGGGGCGGGAGAACGTAGACCTCGGGGTCATCGATCTCGTCGCCCGCTTCCGCATAGAGCACGTGCACACCCTCGCCGACCTTCACGGTAGTGTCCGTGAGGCATCGACGGCACGGCACGGTGGCCGTTCCTTCGATGGCGCCGCTCCAGTAATACCGGCCGGGGCCGGCAACCGAGAGCCGGCCTGTGGCGTGTACCGCAGATTCCGGCCGCATGTCGCCTTCGATCCAGATCGGATCCGTGGCACTTAGCTCGCCGTCGACCGTTGCAGCCTGGTCCTCCAGCGAGCGAATGTCGAAAGACAGCATAACCTGTGAATCTACTTGAAGATGAGCCGCCGGGCAAGACGGCTTTGCTCGCGCGTCAGCGGGCCGCCAGCAGCTCCGATTCGGAGAAGAAGAAGCGCGACTCGCGCTCGGCGTTCTCGTCGGAATCGGAGGCATGGATCGCGTTCCGCTCCTTGGACTCCGCGAAGAGCTGGCGCACCGTGCCCTGCTCCGCTTCCTTCGGATCGGTTGCGCCGATCGCCTTGCGCAGCGCAGCCACCGCGTCCGCCTTCTCGAGCACAAGCGGCATGCATGGACCCGAGGTCATGAAGGTCACCAGCGATCCGAAGAACGGACGCTCGCGGTGCACCCCATAGAACTCCTCGGCCTGCGCCTTCGTGAGGTGCAGCACGCGCGCGGCCCGGATGCGAAATCCCTGCGCCTCGAGGTGCGCGATGATCTTTCCCGCCTTGTTGGCGCCGAAGGCATCCGGCTTGACGATCGTGAGCGTATGACGTTCAGCTGGCATGGTCAGGATCCAATGAGTTTGCGGACGATGTCGCCGCGAGTGAGAAAGCCGACGAGTCGTCCCTCTTCCACCACCGGGATCCGGTCGACGTCCTTGTTGGTCATTAAGCTAGCCACTTCGGCAAGCGGCTGGTCGGGCGAGACGCAGAGCACCTGGCGCGTCATCACGTCGCGCACGGTGCGGCGCTGTCGCTCGATCCCCGACTGCGGACGGGGGATCGACCCGTTGATCGACGCGAGGCTGAGCATGTGCCGCATCAACTCGCGCTCGCTCAGCATCCCCACCAGCAGTCCGTCCGCTTCGATCACCGGCAGCGCCCCGATGCCCGAGCGCACCAGATCGCGCGCGGCGTCGCGCAGCAGTGTGTCGGGCCGCGTGGATCGGGGCGAGTCGGTCATGATCTCGCGGACTCTCAGCTGCGGCGCGAGCTCGACCTCCCGCAGCACCGGCAGCTCGAGCACGTCTTCTCCCGAGCGCGCTTCGAGAATGCGATCGACCACCGCCTGGCGCGACAGCACGCGCGAGAACGCGCCGAGCGCCTGGAGATAGCGACCGGCCATGCGCGGAGGAGCGAGCAGCACGACGATCAGGCGCGCGGAGTGCTCGCGTGCGTCCCCCTCGAGCACGTCGCGGGCGATCGGCTCCGACGACACGCCGATCGCGACGCCGAGCTGCTGTGCGGTTTCCGTGCGGTAGTGGGCGATGTATGCACGGCCGCTGTGCACCACGAGATCCTCGCCGCGCCCTTCGGCGATGCGTGCGCGCAGAGCTTCGGGCTCGCTGATCACTCCCGTGGCCTCCAGGCGCTCGATCAGCGCCCAGATGCCTTCGGATAATGCGCGCTGCTCGAGCGGGATCACCACCCGATCCGCTCGCAGCAGTTCCGTCAGCTTCATAGCCTCTCGCGCAGCAGCTCGACGAAGTCCTTCGGACGACGCGCGATTCCCATTCCCGCCTGCGCGAACGCCTCGAGCTTCTCCGCGGCTGTTCCCGCGGAGCCCGAGATGATCGCGCCTGCATGTCCCATGCGGCGTCCCGGCGGCGCCGTCTGGCCCGCGATGAATCCGACGACGGGTTTCTTCATGCGATCGCGAACGAAGCGCGCGGCTTCCTGTTCATCCGTGCCGCCGATCTCACCCATCATGGCGATCGCCCTGGTGGCCGGATCGTTCTCGAACGCCTCGAGCACGTCGATGAAGCTCGTCCCGTTGATCGGGTCGCCGCCGATGCCCACGCACGTCGACTGCCCGATGCCGGCGCGCGTGAGCTGGTCCACCACCTCGTACGTGAGCGTGCCTGAGCGGCTCACGACACCCACCGCTCCCGGGGCGCAGATGCGGCCGGGGATGATCCCCACCTTGCTCTCGCCGGGCGTGATGAGCCCGGGACAGTTCGGGCCGATGAGTCGCGCCCCGTGCTCGCGCACGTATGGATACACGCGCGTCATGTCGAGCACCGGAACACCTTCCGTGATGCACACGATGAGGTCGATCCCTGCGGCAGCCGCCTCCATCATGGCATCGGCAGCGAACGGCGGCGGCACGTAGATCACCGACACGTTGGCGCGCGTCTGCGCGACGGCCTCCGCAACCGTATCGAAGATCGGAACCTCGCCGTCGAACTTCTGCCCGCCTTTCCCCGGCGTGACGCCGGCGACCACGTTCGTGCAGTACTCACGCATCTGCCGCGCGTGGAACGATCCGTCGCGGCCGGTGATGCCCTGAATGAGCACGCGACTCGACTTGTCGATGTAGATGCTCACTTGGCACCTCCCTTCGCCAGCGCGACCACTCTCTGGACGGCCTCGTCCATGTCGCTCGTTGCGGCGAAGCCGTTCTCCGAGAGAATCGCGAGCGCGACATCCTCGTTCGTGCCGGTGAGTCGAATCACGAGTGGCACTGTGAGCGGGTTGTGGCGCGTGGCGGTAACGATGCCGTTCGCGACGTCATCCGTGCGCGTGATGCCTCCGAAGATGTTGAACAGAATCGCCTTCACGCCCTGATCCGCCGTGATGATGCGGAGCGCATTCACGACCTTCTCCGGGCTCGAGGAACCGCCGATGTCGAGGAAGTTCGCCGGCTCTCCGCCGTAGTACTTCACGAGGTCCATCGTGGCCATCGCGAGTCCCGCGCCGTTCACGATGCAGCCGACGTCTCCCTCGAGCTTGATGAACGTGAGATTCGCGCGGCGCGCCTGGAGCTCGCTGGTCTCCTCCGCGCTCTCGTCGCGGAGGGCCGCGATGTCCGGCCGGCGATCGAGCTCGTTGTCGTCGATCACCATCTTCGCGTCCACCGCGATCACCTCGCCGGCGGGCGTCGTGACCAGCGGATTGATCTCGGCCAGCGATGCGCCGCTGTCCAGAAAGGCACGATAGAGCTGCTGCGTGATCCGCGCGGCTGCGCGTGCCTTGGCGATGTCCTTGTAGAGAAAGAAGCCCATGCGCATGGCTTCGAAGGGCTGCAGCCCGTAGCGCGGATCGACCGGCAGTCGCATGATCTTCTCGGGATCCGTCGCGGCGACCTCCTCGATGTCGATGCCGCCGGCGGGGCTGACCATGAACACGGCGCGCTTCGATGCGCGGTCGATGATCACGCCGACGTACGCTTCCGTCTCGATGTCGGCCGCGGCGGTGACGAGCACTTTCTCCACCGTGAGCCCCTTGATCTGCATGCCCAGGATCTTCCTGCTCACCTCCGCCGCCTCGGCCGGCGTCCTGGCGAGCTTCACGCCTCCGGCCTTGCCGCGGCCGCCCGCGTGCACCTGCGCCTTCACCACCACCATGCCGCCCATGCGACGCGCGATCTGCTCGACCTGCGCAGGCGTGGTCGCGACTTCTCCAGGCGGAATGGGCACGCCCTCTCGACGAAGAATTTCCTTTGCCTGGTACTCGTGTATGTTCACGCGTTCTCCGCGATAATCGTTGTCCCTGCAGCGCCACGCACCGCTTCGCGGCCGCGCGCAAGCTCGGTAATAATAGCGCGACCACCAGTGTGTCGCACGAAGTCCGCGGCGGCGCGCACCTTGGGCGCCATGCTGCCGGCACCGAATGCTCCAGCCGAGTCGAGTCGTGCCGCGTCGGCCAGCGTGAGCGTGTCGAGCATCCGCTGCTCCGGCTTCCCGTAATCGAGATACACGCCATCCACGTCCGTCAGGATCATGAGCAGCGACGCGCCGAGATCGCGAGCGAGCACCGCGGCAGCGAGATCCTTGTCGACGACGGCGTCCACTCCTTCCCATCCGCGCGCACGATCGTAGTAGATCGGCGCTCCGCCACCGCCGCCGGCAATCACGATCGTGCCGCTGCGCACGAGGCGGCGAATGATCCCTACTTCGTGCACGGCAACCGGTGCCGGGCTCCCCACCACGCGCCGGAAGCGTCCGCGCGCATCCTTCTTCACCGCCACGCCGCGGTCGAGCAGCGCCTGCACGCGCGCCTCCGGAATTCCGTGGCCGATGAACTTCGTGGGCGCGGAGAGCGCGGGATCATCGGGCGCGACCCGGATCTGCGTGATCACGGTTGCGACCTCGCGATCGCTGCCCGCGAGCCGCAGCGCATTCTCGAGCGACTGCTGGATCATGTAGCCGATCCATCCCGCCGTCGCTGCAACGAGCACGCCGAGCGGAAGCGGCGACACCTCCTCGCGCGCGAGCTCGTTGCGCACCAGCTCGTCGCCCACCTGCGGCCCGTTCCCGTGCACGAGACAGAGATCCCAGCCGTCGAGCGCGAGATCGACGATGGCGCCGAGGCTCTCGCGCGTGTGCGCGAATTGCTCCGCTATGGTGCAGTGCTCCCCCGCGGGTGAGAGCGCGTTCCCGCCGAGCGCGATCACTGCGGTTTCGGAATCGGTCATGGTTGTTTTTTTGTTCGATTGAGGAGCGCGCCGAGTGCGTCGTAGGCACGCCCGAATGCGACCCAGTCGCCGCGCCGCAGCGCCTCCGACATGCGCGCGTACAGCTGCTCGGCGGCCGTGCGGAAATCGGTGGACGCGATCGGGACCGTGGATTCCGTCGTGTTTCCGCTCGCGCCGAGCGCGTCCGTGAGCGTGCGCGCGACCGTGACGGCGGTGTCGGTGGTGGCGGCGATGCCGAGCAGCGTCGCACCGTCGGTGCGCCACGCGTAGAGCGGCTGGACGAACAGCAGCTGGCCGCCCTCGAGGGGTACCATGCGCACGCGGCCGTGCACGGCACGCGCATCGCGCGGCGTGGACATCGTCGTGTCCAGCGCACGCCTGAGCTGATCGGCCACCGTGCTCCAGCGCGCGCTCGCCTGTCGGAGCGGGAGCCAGTGCACTGCCGGATCGGTGCCGCCGGATGCCAGCAACACCCCGACGGCGTGCTCGTTCTGATCGAGCACCGCGGCGCTCCACTGCGTCGCGTCGGTCCCCGGGAGCGCGAGGAGCGCACTCTCGCCCGAGAGCACGGTGTCGGATCCCGCCTCCTCCGTGAGGAGATGGCCGTGCCGCTCGACCTCGCCGCGAAGTCCGAAGCTCGCGAGCTTGCGCCCCTGCACACGCGCGCCGTCCACGGGCGGCGGGAGTGCGCGCGCGACGGCTGCGGGGAGCGCAGTCCGCAGCGCAACGAGCGAGGGGAATGCCTCCAGCCAGCTTTCCGCAATCGGATCCTTCGTCGAATCCGTGACGATCCACATCGCTCCCGTGAGCGCGTTCGTCACGCCGACGGCGGCGTGCTGCAGGTAGGTGATGTTGTCGTCCGCGAGCGAATCGCGCTCGCTGAGCGGATAACTGTTGGATGCCGAGTAGAGATCGATGGCCCAGTACAGACTGTCCGCAACGACGATCGGCGATATGCCCGTGCCCTGCAGGAAGTACGGCGCAACGGCATCGATGCGCTCGCGCAGATCCCGATGCGTGACGATGCGCGCCGTAGGATGTGGCAGCTCTCCCGTGAGCAGCCGGAAATTCTGCAGCGCCCACGCGTGCACGAGACGCGAAAACGTACCGTCGAGCGCCGGTGCGGCGATCACGCCGAGCGAATCCGCCACTACGCGATAGCCGGAGAGCGAGTCCGCGATCAGGACGGGTCCGATCTGCTCGGGCTCGCGCGCGCCGCGTCCCGGCGGAACGCGGATGATCGAGCCATCGCTCTCCACGCGCGACGCATAGACGCGCGTCATAGACCAGTCGGCCCGTTCGGCCTCGTCTCCGCCGGCCGCCGGTGCCTCCACCACGGTGGCGCGCATCCCGTCGGCCGACGGCGACCACTGGATCATCCCTGGAGGTGTGGGCCCCTTGTTGCGACGTCCGAGCGCGCGCATCAGCGCCGCCGGATCCCACACGGAGATGCCGCCGGATGCATCGACGGCGCGCGCGGGCAGCGGGTACGAGCTGTCCTGCTGGATCCGATTGAGTGCGTACGCCCGGCGCGTGTACTCCGCGCGCGTCGCGAGATAACTCGTCTCGCGCGACGAGTCGGTGTCTGCGGTGACGTAGTGACGCATGAAGACCGGAGTCACGTGCCGCAGCAGTACGGACACGAGCAGAACCGCGATCAGCGTCATGGTAGCGGCGCGCACCTGGCCGATCCACCCGAAGTAGAACACGACGAGCGCGGTTCCCGCGGTCAGATAGGCGAGCCAGATGCTCACCGGAATGACGGTGCGATGATCGGAATAGGAGAAGGCGCCGCCGGGCCCGGAGCCGAAGAGCAGCGAATCGTAGATGTCGAGCCGATAGCTCCACGCGAGAAGGAGCAGCAGCACCGCGCCGAGCGCGGCGAGATGCCTGCGCACGTAATGCGACACGTAGAGCGCGCCGCGATTCCACCGCAGGCTCGGCGTCAATGCGTAGAAGAAGATCACGACCACGGTGGCGAAGAGCACGGTCGTGAGCGTGCGGTAGTACAGCATGCTCTCGATCGGCAGCCAGTACACGAAGAAGCCGAGGTCCATTTCCACGTATGGATCCGACTCGCCGAACGGCAGCCCGTGTCGCAGCAGCGAGAACATCCGCCAGCTGTCCGCGGGCAGGGCGAGCCACCAGCCGAGCACGAGCGAGATGAGCAGCGCAGCGCCGACGAGGTAGCGCCCCGGCACCTCCTCGCCGATCTCGATGTTGGCGACGCGACGCGGCAGCACGAGGGAGACGACGCTCTGCCGCACCACGTAGAGATTGGCGAACAGCATTGCTGCGGCGAGGAGCGCGGAGCCCGCGCAGATGGCGGTCATGAGCATCGCGCGCTCGCGCCAGAGTGCGGCCGCACCCATCGAGTCGTACCAGAGATAATCCGCGATGATCCCCGCGCTCACGCGACCGATCACGAGCAGCGCCGCGACGACCGCGAGCGCAATGACGGGCCAGCGGCGCCAGCGCATGGAAACACTCACACTAGCGCGCCGACACTAGGGCGACACGCCCTGCGCGCGCAACCACGTCTCCATCTCCGCGCGGATCGCAGCGAGCCGCTGCGCGGTGCGCGCCTCGTAGCGCGTCACGAGTATGGGCTGCGTGTTCGAGGCGCGAATCAATCCCCAGCCATCGCCGAAGAGCACTCGCGCGCCGTCGACATCGATCACCTCGTGCGTCTTCCTGAAGTGGCCGATCGCGTCCTCGACGATCTGGAACTTGCGCGATTCGTCGACATCGACGCGCAGCTCCGGCGTGGACACGAACTTCGGCACGCCGGCGAGCATGCCGGCGAGCGAGGTGCCCGAGGCGGCGACGATGCGAATGAGACGCGCGGCACCGTACAACGCGTCGTCGTGGCCGTAGAAACCCTCCGAGAAGAACATGTGCCCCGACATCTCGCCTCCGACGGGCGCGTGCAGCTCGTGCATCTTGTCCTTCATGAGCGAGTGGCCGGTCTTCCACATGACGGGCACCCCGCCCGCCTTCGCGATCTCATCAGGAAGCGCCTGCGAGCACTTCACATCGAAGACGATCGGCTGGCCCGCGCCCGTACGCTCGAGTGCGTCGCGCGCGTAGAGGATGAGCACGTGGTCGCCCCAGACGATGGTGCCGTCGCCATCGACCACGCCGATGCGGTCGGCATCGCCGTCGAAGCCCACGCCGAGATCCGCGCCGCTGCTGCGCACGGCGCGAATCAGGTCCTGCAAGTTGTCGACGACCGTCGGATCGGGGTGATGATTGGGGAACGTGCCGTCGCTCTCGCAGAAGAGCCCCGTCCATTCGACATCGAGGCGATCGAAGAGCTTGGGCGCCACGAGCGCCCCAACGCCGTTTCCGCAATCCACGACGACCTTGAGTCTTCGCTGCAGCGGGCCGGTACGCGCCACGATGTCGTCGACGTAGGCGTCGATGATCTCCCGCGTGCGCACGCTTCCCTTTCCGGCCGGAAATTTTCCGGCGACCGCGAGGCGGTAGATCTCCTGGATCTCCTCGCCGTGTATCGAGGCCGTGCCGAGCGACAGCTTGAATCCGTTGTACTCGGGCGGATTGTGCGAGCCGGTGACCTGAATCCCGCCGACGACCGCGAGATGATTGAGCGACCAGTAGAGGAGCGGTGTCGGAACCTGTCCGATGTCGATCACATCGAGCCCGGACTCGGTGAGCCCGCGCACGAGCGCATCGCGCAGCTCGTCGCCGCTCGGCCTGTTGTCGCGGCCGATGGCCACCGGGCCCGAGGCGCCCCTGTTCGCGAGATACGCGGCGTACCCGCGCCCGAGCGTGTATGCGGTGCTCGCGGTGAGATCGCGACCCACGATCCCGCGCACGTCATACTGCCGAAAGATCTCCCTGCTCAGCGTCATCCCGTTCCTCGAAACGATGCGAGGCCGCGCGGGCGGCCTCGGGTGGTCATCGACTGGCCGCGGCCGTCACCGGAGGACCCGCCGGCGCATTCACCATGCTGATCGGGACGCTGTCGCGCGCGAGCGACACGAATCCGTTCGGAAGCACGCCGAAGAGCAGCAGGATGAACGCCGAGAGGTAGATCACCAGAAACGTGCCGGTCTGCACCGGACGCACCACCACCGCATCGCTCGCCCTCGGCTTCATGAACATCACCAGCACGACGCCGAGATAGTATCCCGCGGAGATCACGCTCGCGATCACGAGAATGACTGCGAGCACCGTCTGCGGATGCTGGGCGTGGAGCGCCGCGTTGATGACGTACCATTTGGCGAAGAAGCCCATGCCGCCGGCGATCGGGAAGCCGAGCAGCGCGAGCATGAACACCGCCATGGCGGCGGCGAGCCAGGGCGACACGTACCAGAGCCCGGCGTAGTCGGCGATCTCCTGATTCCGCTCACCGGGCTCCCCGAGCGCGATCACGACGGCGAAGGCGCCCATCGTCGCGAGGGTGTACGCG
>Ga0070680_100002772_pt1 | contig 13013 bp, 12 predicted proteins | sample KBSC73BmetaG_FD_64672 | JGI IMG/M metagenome (GOLD analysis project Ga0070680, IMG submission 64672) | Corn rhizosphere microbial communities from Kellogg Biological Station, Michigan, USA - KBS C7-3B metaG | ecosystem: Host-associated > Plants > Roots > Rhizosphere | place: USA: Michigan...
AAAAACAATCGCCCAGCCCGAACCGGGCTGGGCGATTTTGTTTCCGGGCTGATGCGCGGACGGCTAGACCGCTTCCTTGAGCTCCTTGGAGGCGCGGAATGCAACCTTCTTGCTCGCCTTGATCTGGATCGGCTCGCCGGTCGCAGGATTGCGGCCCATGCGGGCGGCGCGCTTGCGGACCTGGAGGACGCCGAGGCCGACCAGGCGGATGCGGTCGCCCTTCTTGAGGTGCTTGGTGATGAGGTCCACCAGGTCGTTGAGAAGGGCTTCGCCCTGCTTTTTCGGAAGCTCGTGGTTCTCCGCGAGCGCGGCGGCGAGGTGCTTGAGGCTGACGGTGTTCTGCTTCGGCTTGCTGGTAGCGGCGGTGGCCATGGTGTCGGCGCTCCTCTGAAAATGATGCTGTCCTGAATACACAGAATTCCGGGGTTCGCAACGCATTACGCGGCATTTCGCTCAAATCGTGAGAGGACGCGAATGGTTCCGGCCCATCACGACAGCCTTCACCGGGAACGCTCAAAACACCGCGAAAAGCTTGATTTGTCGGGGTTATCCGCGCCGATCGTCGGGAGCAGCGAGGATCAGGGCCCAAAATACTTTGTATTTCGATTGAGGCGAATAGGCCGCCGCAATCCCCATCTTTGTGACGCCGCTATGCAACATATTGGCCCGATGCGGGGGCGAATCACGCCAGCCGGAGAATGCCTCGGCCAGCGTGTGGTACCCCGCGCCGATGTTCTCAACGGCAACCTTGGCGTCGTAACCCGAGCGCTTGATTCGCTGCGTGAATGGACCGGCCGCGTCGTGCTCGAACCGATTCTTGCTCGCCATCGCCCGCGCCTGCTCCTCGGCCATGCGCATCAAATGCGGATCCAGCGTTACGATGCCGAGTCCGTTGTTGCGGCGAAAGCCCGAGATCATCGACGCCGCGACCTTGGCGTCGAGCTTGGCGTCCGCCGCCGCCATGCTCCGATAAAAACTCGGCGGGCCCGACGGTTTGGCCTCTTGGGCCGGGCAACCGAGCAAGCCGCCCGTCAGTTCGCAAAGTGTCACGGCCTGCGCGGGCGTCGACCCCGCGTCCACGAACAATGAAGCGCCCGAACAAAAGAGAAGGATGACGACGGGGCCGGATCGAAGATTCAGCATTCCTCACCTAGCCCAATTTCATGTTCAGCAATCGCTCGGCATTCCCGAGCGTGATCTTCTTATAGACTGCGGTGTCGAGATTGAGACCATCGAGCGCCTTGATGTGCACCGGAATTGGCGCGAGCGGCGCGTCGCTGGCGAACACCACGCGATCGTTGCCAAAAAACTCCAGGCCGCACGGCAACCCGTTGGTTCCGCCGAACATCGCCGTATCGGCATAGAACTCCTTGAAATACTCCAGATGCGGGCGCTTGAGCTTCGAGAGAACCTGGGTGTGATCCTCCTCAATCGTGCGGGAGCCCAACACGTCCATGCCAGGGCCGATCCGGCCGTCGAAATAAGGGATCATGCCGCCACCCAAATGATGGGTGATGATCTTGAGCTTGGGGTGGCGATCGTACACCCCGTCGAACACCAGCCGGCACATCGCGATCGTCGTTTCGTAAGGCCAGCCGAAGCACCACCACATCTCGAAGCGCGACCGTGGCTCCGCCGCATAGTCCGACATGGCGGAGGAGCGCGCCGGATGCAGCCAGATCGGCAAATCGTGCGCCGCCATCGCCGCGAAGAACGGCCGAAATCGCGGCTCGTCGAGCGCGTGACCGGTGATGTTCGTAAACGTCTGCACGCCCTTGGCGCCCATCTTGATGGCGCGTGCCGCCTCGCCAATCGAGAAATCGACGTCGTTCATGTTCACCGCAGCAGCGAAGGCGGGAAACCGGTCCGGGTGCTTGGCGCACAGCTCCGCCATCGTATCGTTGGCGACCTTCGCCAGATTGTTCGCGACCGCTCCTTCGGCAATGTCCTCCAGCGGCGGATTGGGCAACGAAATGATCTGCCGATAGTCGCCGATCTCGTCCATGTCGCGGAAGCGTGCGTCGAGATCGAACAGCTTGCGCACGTTGCGCAGCCGCTTGCCCATGTTTCCGAGCTTCGGCGAACCGCGCTCCAACTCCTGGAAAAAGCGCTCTGGAAAGATATGGGTGTATATGTCGACAATCATCGCGAACGACCCCTCCCGGATGTGTCCGCGTGACCATCGCAGACGCGTGAATTGTATACGAAAGCACCTGCGCCTTTCACCATCGTTATCGCCGGGTCAACGCACCGGTCCAATCCGTGCCCACAGGACATGTTCGGCGGCATTGCGGCGTGGGCGCGATAGCGGCATTCTGATTGCGGCTGCTGCGGCAGCATCGAAAGGATGGCACATCATGGCCGAGGTTTTCGTCGCCAAGGTCGCGGACTTTCCGGATGGTGATCGGCGCATCGTCCAGCACGGCGCGCACGACATTGGCGTCTTCCATTGGGATGGGGAGTTCTACGCTTACGCCAACATGTGCCTGCACCAGGGCGGCCCGGCCTGCGAGGGTCTCATCATGCACCAGGTCGAGGACGTGATCGGCCCAGACAAGACGTGGATCGGGCAGAAATTCTCCGACAGCCAGGTCAATTTCGTCTGCCCGTGGCACGGCTACGAATACGACCTCAAAACCGGAGAATGCGCCGCCGACCGGCGGCTGCGGCTCCGCAAGTACAACGTCGTCCGCCGCGGCGACGACATTTTCGTCTCGATCGGAACGCACGCGGACGGAAAGGCATAACCATGGAACTCCCGCTCAGCGACAACCGCCGCATGAAGGTCGACGAGTTCGACTCCGGCAAGATGCTCTCCCACGCCGCCCGGCAGGCCAAGCAGCGCGGCTACGATCAATTTCCGATCGTCGATGTCGACTCGCATCACTACGAGCTCGAGTCGTTCAACGAGATCCTCGAATACATGCCCGATCCGGTGATGAAGCAGCTCGCCCAGATGGCGAACTCCGGCAACTCCAAAGGCGTCGGCGTGATGCCGGGCGGCGTCGGTTATCAGGACATGGGCGGACGGGTCACGCGCTACCCGTTGCGGCGGATCGAGACGACCGAGCCCGGCGTGCAGCGCGACGTATCGCTGACCCGGCGCTGGATGAATGCGATGGGCGTCGACATCGCCGTTCTGTTCCCCTCGCCCATGCTGCAGCTCGGGCTGCATCCCCAGGTCGAGGCCGAGGTCGCCCTTGCCACCGCCTACAATCGCTGGCTCTGCGAACGCGTTCTGGCGGAGGAGCCTCGCATCCGTTCGATGATCTACCTGCCGTTCAACGATCCCGACGCCAGCTATCGCATGGTGAAGGAATTCGCCGGCAAGAAAGGCGTCTCGGGATTCATGGTGACGTCGGCGCGCTACCGGCCGGTGCATCACAACAGCTACATGAAAATCTACTCGCTGATCGAGGAGACCGGTCTGCCGCTCGCGTTCCATGCCGGTTACAACTGGAACGAACAGTCGATGACGATCATGAACAAGTTCATCTCCGTTCATGCGCTGGGCTTCGTCTGGTACAACATGGTGCACATGACCAATTGGGTGCTCAACGCGCTGCCGGAGCGCTTTCCCAAGCTCAAGGTGATCTGGATCGAGAGCGGGCTGGCGTGGCTGCCGTTCATGATCCAGCGGCTCGACAACGAATACATGATGCGTTCGTCGGAGTGCCCGGGCCTGAAGAAGCTGCCGGGCGAGTACATCACCGATATGTTCTACACATCGCAACCGATGGAAATTCCGCGCGACATCAGCCTGCTGGAATCGACGTTCAAGTGCATCAAGGCCGACACTCAGCTTCTCTATTCGTCGGACTATCCGCACTGGGACTTCGACCTGCCCTCGACGATCTACGATCTGCCGTTCCTCAAAGAGAAGGCGAAGCGCGACATTCTCGGCGGCAACGCGGTCAAGTTGTTCAAGCTCGATATCGGCACGACCAAGCTCGCCAAGGTGGCGTGAGACGGATCCGCATTCGAACGCGGCTCATCCGCGCGGATTGCGCAGCACCACGCAATCCCCGCCACTTTTGTGGATTCGGTCGCAAAGCCCGTTCGCGGCTGCCCGCGTCTGCGCTCCGATCCTGACCTGGAAGCGAGGCAGCGGTCCGCGGCGCCGTTCAAGAAGGATCGGGTCGCGCCCCGCCAGCACATCGGAATAGCGTTGCTGAAACGCGGCATAGCGATCGAGTATCCGCGTGCGCGAATTGTCGCTGCCGAGGATCGCGCCCCAAGGCTGCAGCCCGCCCGAGATGATGCGTTGTTCGAGCGCCGCGACAAAGCGGTTCGGCTCGTGCTGGAGCATCGTCATCAAGGTGCTACAGTCCGGCCCGGCCTCCTGCTTACGGTCGGCGTCCGAGCCGGCCTTGGACCATTGCTCGACCGACTTGCCGGTGACGGCGAGCACATAGCTGCGCGTTTCGGACGGCATCGGTCCGCTGCCGTCCAGCCATTCACGAATACGCCGCGGCCCCGCGTTGTACGCGGCGCTGGCGAGACCGAGATTGCCGAAATCGCGCCGCAACTCGCGCAGGAAATCCGCTGACTTCGGCAGAGCCTGGATCGGGTCGAGCGGATCGAAAAGATTTCGCTCCGCCGCCGTTCCAGGCATAAACTGCGCGATCCCAAGCGCGCGCTTTCCACTGCGGGTAATCGGCCCCACCGCGTCGGCGCGAAAACGGCTCTCGCGCCAGATGACCCGCGCGAAGAATTCGATCGGCAGGTCGTTGGCCCGCGCAGCGGATTCGACCAGAAGGCATATCGACCGCTGCGCGTCACCGAGCGTGGCCGGCTTGCCGCCGTTCTCGGGGGCCGGCGCAGGCGCCTCCTCGGCCGCGGCCGGCAGCGCCAACACCAACACGACGATCCAAGCCAAAGCCTGCCGCATCCTGCGTCCTGCTCTGTCTTACACGGGCGACCATCTCGTCCAGCCTGTCGTGACGCGCGACCGCACCGCGCCGTTGTCGCTGCGGAGATATCCTCGGAGCTGATGCGGTCGCCTCATCACAGGCGGAGGCGATCGAAAATCCTATACCCAAAATGCCGCGCTGCCGAGGCAGGCCGCGACGCTTGGTTTTATCCGACAAACCACCGTAGGATCGGGCGACCCAAGGAGCCGCCCCCCCATGCTTCGATCCCGCTTCATCCTGGCCGTCATGATCGCCGCGCTGTCGGCACTGTCGTTCAATCCGGCGCGGGCCGAATATCCGGACCGGCCGGTCACGCTGATCGTTCCGTTCGCACCCGGCGGCCCGACCGACATCATCGCGCGCATTCTTTCGACCTTCATGCCGCAAACGATGGGGCAAAGCCTCATCGTCGAAAATCGTGGCGGTGCTGCGGGCAATATCGGCATGGGACAAGCTGCACGCGCGAAGCCGGATGGCTACACGCTGCTGCTGGCCTCCACCGCCATTTCCGTGAACACGGCGCTGTTCAAGAACCTGCCCTACGACCCGATCAAAGACTTCGCCCCGATCTCGGAGCTGGTGAATGCGCCGAACGTGCTGGTGGTGCGTGCCGATTCCGGAATCAACACCATCGCGGACCTGGTCGCGCGCGTGAAAGCCGCGCCGGGCACCTTCAGCTATGGCAGCCCCGGTGCGGGCACCAAATCGCACCTCACCGGCGAACAGCTCAAGCTGCGAGCGGGAATCGATATGGTCCACGTGCCGTTCCGCGGCGCTGGACCGGCCGCTCAAGCCGTATTGGCCGGGCAGATCCAGGTCGCTTCGGTGGCCCTGGCGGCCGCCGAACCGCTGGTCAAGTCCGGCGATCTCCGGGCCCTCGCCGTCACCGGCGAGAAGCGCTGGTTCTCCATGCCGGACACGCCGACCATGATCGAGTCGGGCTATCCCGGCTTCGTATCCGATACATTCAACGCGTTGCTGGCGCCAGCGGGGACGCCGCAATCCATCATCGAGCGCGTGGGCGCGGCGAGCCGCGATGCGATGCAGCGCCCCGAGGCGCAGGACGCCGCCCACAAGGCCGGATTCCAGATTGTCGCGAGCGGCCCCGAGCAATTGCGGAAACGGATCGCGACGGAGATCGACGGCGTCAAGGAATTGGTCACCCGCGCCGGCATTCAGCCGCAAAACTGAATACGAGCATTGCCGAGTGGGAATTGTCGAGCGGGCTTCCTCGAAATGCGCCGCGTTCGATCTTGACCGGCGCCGGCTATCACCGTGACCCCGTCGGGGTCTGAAGTGCCCTAAAGGCTCAGACAGAACGGCGCGGATTGCGAAACGGATGGTACAGGAGGGTGGACTTGAACCACCGACCTCTGGTTCCACAGACCAGCGCTCTAACCAACTGAGCTACTCCTGCACGGCTCGCAGCGGGGCGGAAACTAAGTGCAAAGGTCGCCGTTGGCAAGGCAGCGCCGTCCGGCCCCCGCCCGCCATTGGTCGCCCATTCCGAGCAAACGGTTCAACAGCGCCAGTCGCCCCGAAACGGCAAAATATCGACGGTCCCAATAGCAAAAAGCCCGGACCAGGGTCCGGGCTTTGTTCTCAGGCGTCAAACGGCGCCGCCGTGCGAGTTGAGGTCAGGCGACCTTCTTGAAAGCAGTGCTCACACTTTGCTTGATCGGCTCAGTGGTCTCGGTAGCGACCTTCTGGGCCAACGCCGTCAATTCTTTGGTCTGTGCGTTGAGCACGTCAAACTGCTTGCGAACATGCGCGCTCGAAAGCTCCAGCACCTCGGACAACGACTTCGCGCTCAGAAGTTGGCTCGCGTAGTCGAAAGCCGAATTGGTGTTGGCGCGGGACGCCTCGAGCACCTTGCGACCATACTCGGTCGCGCCCTTGCTCGCGGTGGCGTAGCTGCCCTCGATCAGGCCGGCCGTCTCTTCGGTCACGGCCCTCATCTTTTCCCAGCCATCCTTGGCTTGGCTGACGCTTTTCTCGGCAAACTCGCGAAACGCCGCCGGGACTTCCATCTGGGGGATTTCAAACTTCGGCATGTTGAACCGCGGAACCTCGAATTTCGGGGCGAAGGCGTCCGCAGACGTGCTGTTATGCTCGTGGGTGCTGGTATCGGACATGGTTGACCTCTCTCCATCGAATTCTTGGACAGGCCCCGGCTACATCAGCCGCATGGCAGCCTGTTGACGATTGCCAGCCACCTTCGGCTCCTAAGACACCGAAGGAATGGCTCAGCCTCTATTGGCAATATAGGCTACTCTATGCTGCAATGCAACATTAATATTGCAATGCACAAAATCGAGCTGCGCTCAAGCCGAGCGGGCTGCAACCTTGACGGCCTGTTGCCCGAGCTCGCGAGTCTGTTCCGCTAACGCCCGCATCTGGAGCTGGACATAGTCCGCGTGCAGCGCCATCGCGTCTTCCGGGCTTTTTGCCCGCAGGAGCTTTTCGGCGAATTCGAGCGAGGCCGCGATGTTGCTCTCGGAAAAACTGATGATCTTTTGCTGCAGTTCGCGGGCATGGACCTGGGTCGCGGTGGCCCGGCCCTCGAAGGTGGAAACCGCACGTTCGGTCGCGATCAGCAGATCGTCGTAGGCTTTCCGCGCCTGCTGAATACTTTGCTCCGCAAACGCGCGAATTTCTTGGGGAATGAAGTCCTGGATCAGTGGCTCGGCCATTTTAGCCTCTTTCCCATCGCATTCAGACGTTAATCATGCGATGCGCATCGCCCCCGGCACAGGCACGCCCTTCGGTTAAGGTTAGGGTCAATCGGCCGGTCCGCAAGTCCCGGCCGGCGTAGACTCTCGAAGGTTGCGCGGATTATGACGGCTGCAATCGAACTCCAGAGATGGGCGAGCGGCTTGCGGGGGCGTGGCGTGGATGAGTGAGTCAGGCTCTCCCCTCATCGTCCTGGGTGACCCACGATTGTCGCCTCACGCCACGGGGGACGTTCCTGTGTGGCTCTGGAGCGCCGACGCCAGCCGAATCCTGTGGGGCAATCCGGTCGCGGCCGCGATCTTCGGGGCCGCATCGCCGTCGGCGCTCGCCGCCCAGACCATCGAGCCCCATGGCGCACCCTCACTTCAGATCGCGCGCGTGGCCCGCACGTTGCCTCACGGTGCCGCGCCGCGGCTCGAGCGTCTGCGCGGATTTGGCGGGCGGCTTGGCGGCGCGCTGACCTGCGCCTGCTCTCAGATGGTCCTGGCCGACGGAACCCCAGCCATCCTGGTGATTGCGACCGAACCCGCTGGGCCGCACCTGTCCCTCGCCGATCAGGCCGGCCGCCTGCTCGCCGGTCATAACGAACCGATGGCGCTGTTTTCCGCGGATGGTCTGCTGCTCCACGCCACACCAGCCGCCCAAGAAAGGCTTGGCACCGTCAGCACACTCGCGGCGCTCGACGCCGCTACGCTGGGCGCCGCGGCTCTCTCTGCGGGAGACGCCGAGCGCGGACGAGAGTCGGACAGGCTTCGGCTGAAGCGGATCGGCGCCGGAGAGGCAACCGTCCTGCTCGCTGTCTTTGCCCCTCCATCTGTCGTCTCAAAGCCCGAAACCTCCAAGGCTGAGACTTCCAAGTCCGAGACTTCCAAGCCTGAAATTTCCGACTCTGCCGCAACGTCCGAACACGCCGGCATGGTGGCGCCGGCTCCAGGGCGTCGAAAACCCTTGCGTTTCGTCTGGCAACTCGACGTCGACGGCAACTTCACCCTCAGCTCCGACGAGTTCGTCGCGCTAATCGGTCCGCAAGCCGCGTCCGTGCTTGGCCAGCCGTGGAAGGACATTGCCGCGACGCTTGGCCTCGACCCCGGAGGCCACGTTTCGCGCGCGCTGGCATCGCACGAAACCTGGAGCGGGATCACGGTTGCCTTTCCCGCCGATGGCACCGACGCGCGGCTTGCGGTCGAAATGTCCGGACTTCCGGTGTTCGACCGCGACCGGAATTTTCGCGGCTACCGCGGGTTCGGCATCTGCCGCGACGTCGCGCAGATCGATACGCTGACGCAAGCGCGTAGCGCCAAACTGGCAGCCCCGGCACGCGCCGAACCGCCCGTATTCCGCGACGAGAATTCTGGCCCAACACCGCGCGCCAACGTTTTGCCGTTTCCCTCTCCCGCTGAACCCTCACCGGCGCTCACCGCAGTGGAACGCCGGGCCTTCAGTGAACTGGCAAGCCGCCTCACCGCCCGCCTGCGCAATCGCGAGAAGCCGGAATCGCCGATCGCTTCGCCTGACGCTGCAACGCCATCTTCAGCCGCGACGTCAGCCGCCATCGAACCACCGACCCCGACCGCCGAACCCGACCAACGCTCGATCCTCGATCGTCTGCCGATCGGCGTGCTGGTCTATCGGCTCGACAAGATGATCTACGCCAATCGCACCTTCCTCGATTGGACCGGTTACGATCAATTGCAGGGCCTGGAGAAGGCCGGCGGCCTCGATGCGTTGTTCGCCGAGCCGGGCAGCAACCGGACGCTGAATGCCGACAACGGCGCCAAAACCCTGACCATCGCCACCAGTCGCGGCGACGCGCTTCCGGTGGCGGCGCGCCTGTTCACGTCGCCGTGGGACGGCGAATCGGCGCTGGTTCTGATGCTGACGGAGGCTGCCGGCGACGATCGGCACAAGACATTCAAGGCGGCCTTGCGCAGCGCCAGAGCGGAAGCCAGCGAACTGCGCGCCGTGCTGGACGCCGCGACCGACGGCGTGGTCGTGCTCGACAGCGACGCCCGCATGATTTCGCTCAACCGCAGCGCCGAAACCTTGTTCGGGTATGAGAGCCGCGAGCTGATCGGCGAGCCGTTTGCAATGTTGCTGGCTCAGGAAAGCCGGCGCGTCGCACTCGAAGACCTCGCCAACATCTCCACGCGAGGCCGCGCGGCCAGCGTACCCGACGGTCGCGAGGTGGCCGGGCAACGCCGCGAGGGCGGCTTGATCCCGCTGTTCATGACCATCGGCGCGATCGAAGGCGGCGACGGCCGATATTGTCTGGTGTTCCGCGACATTACGCTCTGGAAGAAAACCGAAAGCGAACTGCTCAAGGCCAAGGTGCAGGCGGAGCGGGCATCCGCCGTAAAATCCGACTTCCTGGCCAAGGTCAGTCATGAAATCCGCACACCGCTGAACGCGATCATCGGATTCTCCGACGTGATGATGAACGAGCGGTTCGGACCGATCGGCAACGATCGCTACAAGCAATATCTGAAAGACATTCATGCCTCCGGCGGTCATCTGATCTCCCTGCTCAACGACCTGCTCGATCTGTCCAAGATCGAGGCCGGCAAGCTCGACCTGAACTTCGCCAATGTCGATCTCAATGAGCTGACCCAGGAAACCGTCGCGCTGATGCAGCCGCAGGCCAGCCGCGAACGCATCATCATCCGCACCTCGCTCGGCCATGACTTGCCCGCGATCACCGCAGATCCGAGGTCGGTCCGGCAGATTGTGCTCAACCTCCTGTCCAACTCGATCAAGTTTACCGGCGCGGGCGGACAGGTGATCGTAAGCACCGCCGTCACCGACGACGGCAGCGTGGTGCTGCGCATCCGCGACACCGGTGCGGGAATGAGCGAGCGCGATCTTGCCGTCGCGCTTGAGCCGTTCCGCCAACTTGCGACCTCCGCACGCTGGGGCTCTGGCGGCAGCGGCCTTGGCCTGCCGCTGACCAAAGCTCTCGCAGAGGCCAACCGAGCCCGATTCCGCATCCGGAGCGCGGTCGACGACGGCACCTTGGTCGAAATCGCATTTTCCGCGACCCGCTTGGCTGCCGAATAAGCTTGCCCGGCATGCTCCGAGGTTCTCGCTTTTTGCAATCGCACGCTGGAACGGCCGGCACTTCAGACTATGATGGCCTCCTGCTGCGCGGCGGGACGTTCAGCCGCGATCAACTCATGAGGATGCCATGCCGGTCGCAACGGTTCGCGGAGTCAACATTCATTATCAGGTTGTCGGGGACCAAGGCCCCTGGGTCGCACTGATCACCGGCGGCCGGCGCTCGCACGATGAATTCGTGCCGATGGCGCGCAAGATCGCGGCGTCCGGCTACCGCGTCGTTCTGCACGACCGCCGCAACACCGGCCGCTCCGACGTCTTGATCGAGGGCAACGTCGCCGAGGAAATTCTTTGGCTCGACGACCTGCATGAGCTTCTCAAGCAACTCGGCGCGCTGCCCGCCTTCATCGGCGGTTCGTCGGCGGGGGCCCGTACCGCCATGCGCTTCTACACGCGCTTTCCGAAAGACGTTCTTGGGCTTCTGCTGATGCGCGTCACCGGCGGCGCGTTCGCCGCGGGCCGGCTGCCGAACGAGTACTACGGTCAGTACATCCAGGTGGCGAAGGACGGCGGAATGGCGGCTGTGTGCGAGACCGAGCAATACAAAGAGCGGATCGCCGCCAATCCAAAAACACGCGACCGGCTGATGGCGATGGACCCGCAGCAGTACATCAAGGTGATGTCCAACTGGCGCGACCAGTTCATCGAGAGCACCAAGCTCGAGGTGTTCGGCATGACCGAGGCAGACCTCAACGCCATCGCCGTGCCGACCGTCATCGTTCCCGGAAACGACCTCACCCACGCCTCGACCAATGGCCGGCTGGCCGCGTCAAAGATTCCCGGCTGCGTCCTGCATCAGTTGCCGATCAAAGACCTGGACGTGCCGCTCGTCCCCTATTCCGAATGGGCGCCCTACGAGGCCGAGATCGCGCAGACTTTCGTCGATCTGATGCGGAAGGCGCAAGGAGCGCCAGCCCGGTCGAGCCAGGCGGCTGCGTCGTAGTGTCTCGACAGGCGTCCCGCGACGCGACCGCGGCGGCGGCTTAGCAAAGGCTTCCACCTCGATCTGACAGTTTCGATCGCGGCAGCCTTGAAGAGAACTCACTCACCAAGCCGATGATCGTCTTGGTGGGCATCGTACCGGCCTTCTCCTTGGCCGGTACGATGACAACGACCTTCCGAGCCTTGCCAATACGCGGCTGAATCGGACCTCCGCGCCAACGGGCGCTTGATCGCGGTTCATCGCCTCGGGTACACAACTACAACGGCACTTGGCAGCCCACGTGCGAAGGCGGTGTCCATGAAGAAAATCTATCCCGACGCCAAGACGGCGCTGGCCGGCCTGCTCAAGGACGGCATGCTGATCATGGCCGGAGGCTTCGGCCTGTGCGGCATTCCCGAGACGTTGATCCTGGCGATCCGCGATTCCGGCGTGAAAAATCTTACGGTCGTTTCCAACAACGCCGGCGTCGATGGGATCGGTCTTGGTCTTCTCCTCGACACCAAGCAGGTCAAGAAAATGATCTCGTCCTACGTCGGCGAGAACAAGACCTTCGCCACGCAATTCCTCGCCGGCGAACTCGAGATCGAATTCAATCCGCAGGGCACGCTCGCAGAGCGCATTCGCGCCGGCGGCGCGGGCATTCCGGCGTTCTACACGCGCACCGGCGTTGGCACGGCAATTTCCGAGGGCAAAGAGGAGCGTGAGTTCGACGGCGCACGCTACATCATGGAGCGCGGCATCGTCGCCGATCTTGCCATCGTGCATGCCTGGAAGGGCGACACCGAGGGCAACCTCGTCTACCGGAAGACAGCGCGAAATTTCAATCCGATGATGGCGACCGCGGGCAAGATCACCGTGGCCGAGGTCGAGAACCTCGTCGAGCCGGGCACCATCGATCCGGACCACATCGTCACGCCCGGCGTGTACGTCAAACGCATCGTTCATGTGCCCGACGCCGTGAAGCACATCGAACAGCGCACCATCCGCAAGCGCGCGTGAGGGAGGCCGATCATGCCGTGGACTCGTGAACAGATGGCCGAACGAGCAGCCAAGGAGCTGCGCGATGGCTTCTACGTCAATCTCGGCATCGGCATTCCGACGCTGGTGTCGAACTACATTCCCAAGGGGATGAGCGTGCAGCTGCAGAGCGAAAACGGCATGCTCGGCTTCGGGCCTTTCCCCTACGAGGGGGACGAGGACGCCGACCTGATCAACGCCGGCAAGCAGACCGTCACCGAACTGCCGACCACCAGCTTCTTTTCCTCCGCGGACTCGTTCGCGATGATCCGCGGCGGCCACATCGACATCGCGCT
>Ga0070680_100002786_pt1 | contig 12974 bp, 18 predicted proteins | sample KBSC73BmetaG_FD_64672 | JGI IMG/M metagenome (GOLD analysis project Ga0070680, IMG submission 64672) | Corn rhizosphere microbial communities from Kellogg Biological Station, Michigan, USA - KBS C7-3B metaG | ecosystem: Host-associated > Plants > Roots > Rhizosphere | place: USA: Michigan...
GCGAGCAGAAGATTGCGGATCATGTCTCTCCCCAACTAAATCAGTCACTTGGGCCGTAAGCGGCGACGCTTTGCGCTCGGCTGAATGGTTCAGCGGGCGGATTCGACCGCTGCGAGCATGGCGCCCCCATAGCGCTCGAGCTTGGTTCGGCCAACGCCGTTGACTTGCGCGAGCTCGGCAAGACTGGTCGGGCGGGCTGCCGCGATTTCGCGAAGGGTGGAGTCGTGGAAGATGACGTAAGCGGGAACGCCCGCCTCCGCGGCGAGCGTCCGGCGGGCTTCGCGCAGCGCGTCGAACAATGGGTCGGCTACCGCCATCTCGCGCCGTCGCTGCCGTTTCGTCTTCGGCGGAACGGCGATGACGACGTCCTGCTCTCCCTTGAGGATCGGGCGTGCTCCGGGGCCGAACGACAGGCCGCCGTATGCATCGGTCCGCAGCGCGTCGCGGGCTATCAGCGCCCGCGCAGCCGGCCGCACCAGCGCGATCTCCTCGGGCGAAGCGATGCCGAAGACGCTCAGCCGGTGATGACCGAAGCTGCGCACCTTCTCATTGTCGTTGCCGGCAAGAACGTCGGCGAGGTGGCCGACACCGAAACGCATCTCGGTTCGGAAAGCGGCCGACAGCAGTTTGCGCGCGACTTCGGTCGCATCGATCGTCGCGGGCGGGTTCAGGCAATTGTCGCAATTGCCGCAATGCTCGGGCGGGTCCTCACCGAAATGGCGAAGCAGGATCGCTCGGCGGCAGCCAGGAGTCTCGACAAGGGCCGCGAGCGCGTTCAGCCGCTCGCGCTCCGCCGGGCGGCGCTCGGGCTCGACCTCCTGTTCGATCCGCTGCCGCGCCAGCGCGAAATCCTGGGAGGCCCAGAACAGCCACGCTTCCGCCGGTTCTCCGTCGCGCCCGGCGCGACCGGTCTCCTGGTAATAAGCCTCGATGCTCTTGGGGATCGCGGCATGGGCGACGGTCCGCACGTCGGGCTTGTCGATCCCCATGCCGAAGGCGACGGTCGCGGCGATTACCATCTCTTCGGAATTGACGAACGCCGCCTGGTTGCGCGCGCGCACCTGCGGCTCCAAGCCGGCATGATAGGGAAGCGCCGGGCGGCCGTCGCGAGCGATCTGCTCGGCGATCTTTTCCGCCTTCGTCCGGCTCGGCGCATAGACGATCGCGGGTCCCGGTTGCGCCGCCAGAAGTTCGCGCAACTGCTTGCCGGTCTGCTCGCGGTGGCGGACATGATAGCGGATGTTGGGCCGGTCGAAGCCGGCGATCACCAGCCCGTCCTCGGGAATGCCGAGCTGGGCGAGGATGTCGGATCGCGTCCGCCGGTCGGCGGTCGCGGTCAGCGCCAGCCGCGGTACTTCGGAATGATCGTCGAGCAGCAGCTTGAGCTTGCGGTAGTCGGGGCGGAAGTCGTGGCCCCATTCGCTGACGCAATGCGCCTCGTCGATCGCGATCAGCGCCAGGTCGACGCGGTCGACCAGCCGGCGGAACCCGTCCAGCGTCGCACGTTCCGGCGCAACGTAGAGAAGGTCGAGGTCGCCGCTCCGGAAGCGTTCGATCGTGCGGTCCCTTTCGCTGTCGGCGGAGGTCAGCGAGGCCGCGCGGATGCCGATCGCTTCGGCGCTGCGGATCTGATCGTGCATCAACGCGATCAGGGGGGAGATGACGAGCGCCGTCCCCGGCCTGACCAGCGCGGGGAGCTGGTAGCACAACGACTTGCCGGCGCCGGTCGGCATGACCGCCAGTGTGCGTTCGCCAGCGAGTACTCGCGCGATCACCTGTTCCTGAACGCCGCGGAAATGGTCGAAGCCGAACGTTTGTTTGAGGATCGTGTAAGGGTCGGTCATCTACTCAACATCTTCCTGGACCGAGCGGGGCGTGACTAGCCTTTGCGGCGATGCAGCGAAAGCTATTCCGCGGCTTCGGCGGTCTCTTCTTCCAGCCGCTCGGCGGCCTGCCGGTACCAGAGATCGGCATAGAGTCCGCCATTCTCGAGCAGCTCGTCGTGCGTTCCGCGTTCCGCCACCCGGCCGTTGTCGAGAACCACGATCTGGTCGGCATTGACGATGGTCGACAGGCGGTGCGCGATCATGATCGTGGTCCGACTCTTCGAGACCCGGTCGAGTGTGTTCTGGATCTCCTCCTCGGTGCGGCTGTCGAGCGCGCTGGTCGCTTCGTCGAGCACCAGGATCGGCGGGTCCTTGAGAAGGGTTCGGGCAATGGCCACACGCTGCTTCTCGCCGCCGGAGAGTTTCAGGCCCCGCTCACCGACCATGGATTCATAGCCATCGGGGAGCACTGCGATGAAACGGTCGATTGCCGCGCCGCGCGCCGCGGCCTCGATCTGCTGCTGGTCGGAATGCTCGCGGCCGTAGCCGATGTTGTAGCCAATCGTATCGTTGAACAGCACCGTGTCCTGGGGGACGATTCCGATCGACGCCCGAAGGCTTTTCTGCGTGACACACTCGATATCCTGGCCGTCGATCAGGATGCGCCCCGAGGTCGGGTCGTAAAAACGGTACAGGAGGCGGGCGATGGTCGACTTGCCAGCGCCTGACGGACCGACGATCGCGCAGCTCGTCCCGGCGGGAATGTCGAGGTCGAGCCCTTTCAGGATCTCGCGCGCCGGCTCGTAGCCGAAATGCACATTTTCGAACCGAACATTGCCGCGCGTGACCTCCAGTGGCTTCGCGTCAGGAGCGTCCGTGACCTCGGCGGGCGTATCGACGAGGTTCCACATCGCCTCCATGTCGATCAGCCCCTGGCGGATCGTCCGGTAGACCCAGCCGAGCATGTCGAGCGGACGGAACAGGCCGAGCAGCATGGTATTGATGAACACGACGTCGCCCGGCGTGTAGCGGCCCACGCTCCAACCCCATACCGTGTAGATCATCGCGCCGGCCATCATCAGGTTGGTGATCAGCGCCTGGCCGATATTCAGCCACGCGAGCGAAACTTCGTTGCGTACCGTTGCCCGCGCGAAGGCGGCGATGGCCTCGTCGTAGCGCCTAGTCTCGCGCTCCTCGGCGTTGAAATATTTGACCGTCTCATAGTTCAGGAGCGAATCGACGGCGCGGCCGATCGCCTTGTTGTCGACGTCGTTCAATTGCCGCTGAAGCTCCGCGCGCCACTCGGTTACCCGCCGCGTGAACGCGATGTAGATCGCCATCATCATCAGCGTCGCGACGACCAGCCCCGCGCCGAATTTCACGAAGAAGATGACGCAGGCGGCGGTCAGCTCGATCAGAGTCGGGCCGATGTTGAACAGAAGGAAGTAGAGCATCATGTCGATGCTCTTGGTCCCGCGCTCGACGATCTTGGTCAGCGATCCCGTGCGCCGCTCTAGGTGGAACCGCAGCGAAAGGTCGTGGACGTGCCTGAACACGGTTCCGGCGAGGCGCCGCGCCGCGTCCTGCCCGACCTTCTCGAACAGCGCGTTGCGTAGATTATCGGAAAGCACGCCGGCGAAGCGCGCGGCCGCGTAAGCGCCGACCAGTTCCGCGACGATGACGAACGGCGCCTGGTGGTTCGACATGCGGTCGATCACCGCCTTGTATGCGAAGGGCATCAGCAGCACCGCGGCTTTGCCGGCGAGCACGAGGGCCATGGCAGCGATGACTCGAAGCTTCAGCTCCAGGGCACCTTTCGGCCACAGCATCGGCAGGAAACGCCACAGCGCCGCGAAGCCGGCGTTCCGCTTTGCCCTCTGCTTCTGTACGCCCGCTGCTGCCATTCGCGCCTAGGTAGGATTGCGGATCGCGGACAGCAAACGCGCCTGCGAAAAGGGTAGCGGAACCGGCAGGAAATTGAGCGGTTAAAACAGCATCTTAGGGGATGCTACATGGGTCCGGCTTATTTCATTATCGCAATTCTGGGCTGCGCCGACGGGGGAAGCGCGTGCACGCCGGTCGCGACGCTTCAGACCCATTATGCCACCGAGGCCCAATGCACCGCAGAAGGCGCGGCGCTGATCGACAACAGCAATTTCGATTTTCCTACCCTGGTGGCGCGCTGCCGTCCGGGTGAGGTCAAGTCGGCTGAGGAGCGGAAGCCGAGCGCGGAGAAGCGCCGCCGCGGGTGAAGGCCGCGATGAACACGGGAACTGCGCTGCATCGCGGCGGTTGCAGAGGGGAACGACGATGAAAAAGCAATCAGCATCCAGGCATTCGACTGCGAAGGTGCCGCGCGGGCGGCGAGCGGCGAACGCAGATGCGGACGAGATGAACCAGGCCACCGGCGACCAGTTCGAACGCGAAGGCATGGGGATCGCGCCAAAGGAGTAAGGCGATGCAGGACGAGTCCGACGTCATGGAACCGATGGTCCACCAGGACCAGGAGCCGGGGCACGAAAGCAGGCTCGAGCCCAAGCCGAACTGGGAACCGCGATACAAGGGATCGGACCGCCTCAAGGGCAAGGTTGCGCTGATCACCGGCGCCGACAGCGGCATCGGCCGCGCCGTCGCTGCGCTGTTCGCCCGCGAAGGCGCGGACATCGCGATCCTCTACCTGTGCGAGCATGACGACGCCAACAAGACGAAACAGATCGTCGAGCAGGAGGGCCGCCGGGCGATCGCCATCGCCGGGGATATCGGCGACAAAAAGTTCTGCGAACAGGCAGTCAAGCAGACGGTCGACCAGCTCGGCAGGCTCGACATCCTCGTCAACAATGCCGGCGAGCAGCACCCGGACAAGAAGGTGACTGAGGTCGACGAGCACCAGCTGCGCCGCACCTTCCAGACCAACATCTTCGGCATGTTCTTCATGACCCAGGCGGCCCGGCCGCACCTCGGGAAGGGGGCGGCAATCGTGAATTGCACGTCGGAAACCGCGTACAAGGGCTCGCCCGACCTGCTCGATTACAGTTCGACCAAGGGCGCCATCGTCGGATTCACGCGCGCGCTCGCCAAGAATCTGGTGAAGGATGGCATCCGCGTGAACGGCGTCGCGCCGGGGCCAATCTGGACTCCGCTGAACCCGTCGGGCGGCCAGCCCAAGGAGGATCTTCCGAAGTTTGGCAGGGACACGCCGATGGGCCGCCCGGGCCAGCCGAACGAGGTGGCTCCGAGCTTCCTTTTCCTCGCCTGCGACGACGCGAGCTACATGACGGGACAGGTGCTTCACCCGGACGGTGGGAGCACGACGTCCAGCTGAACCGACCCACACAGATGTTATGGCGGAATTTGCTACATTGCGGTGCGATGCGCGCTAATTCCGACGTTCGATCGGGGGGGGGGTGCACACTGAGAAATAAGGATTTTTTTGAATTGGCACGCTCTCTGCATTGATATTGGCAGCGGGGCCGAAGGGGCTTCGCCGAAAAATGCAAAAGGGTTTGACATGTTCAACGCACTCTCCTCCGCCCGCCAGACCGCCACCGTCTTCGCCGGCGCCTTCATCACCGCGCTTCTGCTGGTTTCGGCCGCGACCTCGCTCCCGATCGCCTGACGCACCGCGCAAAATCCCAAGGAAAATCAGATGAACGGACGTTTCCTGATCAACCGCAGCGACGGCAAGATCATGGGGGTCGCGGCGGGTCTCGCCGATTATACCGGCATCGATCCCACCATCATTCGCCTCGGTTTCATCGCAATGACATTGCTGACCGGCCCGGTAATGATCCTCTTCTACGTGCTCGCAGGGCTGCTGGCGCCCGCCGCCTAGGCGCCAGCGCCCTTTCGCGCCGGCGGGCCGACGCCCATGATGCCGGCATGGTTCAACCCGACCCCCATAATCTCCAGCGTTTCGTCGATGCCCAGAAGGGCGCGATCGACCGGGCTCTGTCCGAGCTTCGAGCCGGATCGAAGCAGAGTCACTGGATGTGGTTCGTATTTCCCCAGCTGGACGGCCTGGGCAGAAGCGCGACAGCGAAGTTCTACGCCATACGGTCGGTCGACGAGGCGCGCGCCTATCTCCAACACCCGATTCTCGGCCCGCGCCTCCGTGAATGCGTCGCCGCACTGCAATGGTGGGCGGGTGAACGTTCGGCCGAAGAAATCTTCGGCTCTGTCGATTTGATGAAGCTCAAGTCCAGCCTCACCCTATTCGACCGGATAGAGCCAGATTCCATTTTTCAAACGGCACTGCTGAACTTCTTCGGCGGGGAGAGGGACGAACACAGTCTCGCACTATTGCTTCCCCAGCGGTAAGGGACCGCTGAACAAAGGAGACTCGCCATGCGTAAGCTTCTCTTCGCCGCCGTTGCTGTCAGCCTGATTGCCTCGCCCGCGCTCGCCGCCCTGAAGGTCGGCGACAAGGCGCCGGACTTCTCCACCACCGGCGCGGTCGGCGGCAAGGATTTCAAGATCCATCTCGCCGACATGCTCAAGAAGGGCCCGGTCGTGCTCTACTTCTTCCCCAAGGCATTCACCAGCGGCTGCACTGCCGAGGCGCATGCGTTCAGCACCGCGATCGGGCAATTCAAGAAGGAAGGCGCGCAAGTCATCGGCATGTCCGGCGACAATCTCGCCACGCTGCACGATTTCTCGACCAAGGAATGCCGCAGCGCCTTCCCGGTCGCGACCGCCACGCCGGAGATTCAGAAGGAATATGACGTCGCATGGGCGAAATATCCGGGCTGGACGACCCGCACATCCTACGTGATCGACAAGAGCGGCAAGATCGTGATGGTCCATGACGATCTGGATTTCAGCCAGCACGTGGCCAAGACGCTCGCGGCGGTGACTGCGCTCAAACATTAAGTTCATGCAGCTTCCATGCGCCGGACAGGCTCGCGCACTACACGTCCGCGGTCCCGTCAGGGGCGGAAGAACAAGGGGAAAGCGTATGAAAACCAGCACGACCTTGATCCTCGGCGCGGCGCTCCTAGCCCTTGCCGGGTGCAAGAAGAATTACACCGAGAACAACGCGGCGGCGAACATCGAGGCCAACGCCGAGAACAGCGCTGAGAATGTCACCGCAGCGTCGAACAACGAAGCTGCGAACATCATGAACAGTGCCAAGAACGAGGCTGCGGCCGTCAAGAACGAAGGCGAGAACAAGGCCGCCGCGATCAAGAATGCGGCCGAGAACAAGGCTGCCGCGATCAACAACGCCGCCGAGAACAAGACATCAAACACGACCGACAAGAAGTCGAAATAGCGGCTTTTGGAACCCGTTGAAGCGAGGGGCGCCGGTATTCTCTCCGGCGCCCTTCGTATGTGAGGAACGACCGTCCGCGGCGGGCGGAGAGTGGGCGATTCCGGCAATCGGCAAGCCATCTCGTCCAAGACATGGAACGATTCTGCCGTCCCGTTCGCTGTGGCGGCGGTCGACCAACTGGAGGGAACCCAAGATGAAGACCAGGATTACCCTGACCGCCGCGGCGCTTGCCACTCTGACCGCTTGCGGCAGCAACAACAACGCCAACAATGTCGCGGCGACCAATGCAGCAACCAACGCGGCCACCAATCTCAACGCCGCGACGATGAATGCGACGACGATGAACGCGACCGACATGAACGCGACGACCAACAGCGGGACGACCGACGTCAACGCGACCGGCAACGCGACAACGAACTACTAATCCGGCAAGAGCACGTGCCGGATCGGGGCGCCTGTGCCTGCAGGCGCCCTTTCCGCGCGGGTTGCCGCTCAGGTCAGGACCGCGGGCTCAGCGCGTCGGTGCGTGCGCGGGCAGCTTCGCGACGAGCCGGTTGCGGTTCCATAGCTCGCACGCGACTGGCAGCTTCATGCCGCGCGCTTTGGCCAAAGCGTCGGAGTCGTCCTCCGCGTGAATTTCGTGCGACGTGCTGAACCCGCCGCGATCGTTGACACAATAAAGCCGGTACTCGGCCATCACGCTGTACCCCCGTGGCCGGCGTCCTTAGGACAATTGCGGGGGTGAAATAAAATAACCCAGGTTAACAGCCGCAGGGACCCTGAAAATCAGTTGCGCGACCCGCGCTGCAGGTCCCTGGCGATGCCGTTCGCGATGGCCGAGCGTTGCGCACCGGTGCTGAGATCGCGGTGGGCATCGTAGAAGCCCGAGAGCAGGTCGAAATCCCACTTGGTCATCGTCACCGGCGCTTCGCCGCCGATCGGGACGTCGAGCACGTGGAGGATGGTCGGCGCGCCCGAATTGGCGAGCTTCGCCGGGTCTGCGCCGGTCAGCGCCCGAACCGCCGTGTAATCGGCGAGCTGGGTGGTCGTCAGCCCGACCAGCGCCTGGCGCTCGACCACCACGACCGAGGCGTCGAACTGGGGGTGCACGGGTACGGTGATCCGCGACGAGGGATCGATCGTCCGGTTCACCACCTTGCCCTGCGTGGTATCCTCCATGAGGTCGGTGCCGTCGGCGGTCATCATCGGACCCGCGACCTGCCACGCGGCAGCGTGCCCGGGCGCCCGCTCCATCTCGTGGAACTGGTGGTCGGAGACGCCATATTCGTTGGAACGATGGCGCTCCAGCTCCTCGAGGAACGCCTTCTTGTCGGAGGTCACGAGGAGCAGGACGTTGGGCGCGCAATGCTCCCCGCCGACGACGATCCCGACGCTCTTCGCGACCAGCCGGATACGCCCTTCGATCGCCCTGGCCTGGGGCTCCGGGATCCCGAACACGGCCGGGCAGACCTCATGCTCGAACCGACTCATCTGACCGTTGGAATCGACCGGAGTCAGCGCCCGGACGAAATCCTGGACCGCCTTCTTCGTATCCTTCTGGCCGGTGATGACGATCGCCTGGTCGCCGGCGGGGGCGGGCTGCGGGGCGGCCGGAGAAGCGGCCGCCATGAGCGCGGCGGCGAACGCGAATGGAATCAACATCGAACACCTCTTTAACGGACGCGTTTGACCATAAAGCGCGGCCCGCCGGAAAAGCTTTTCGACAAATGCCTACCGCTGGCACACCTCCGGATGCCCGCTGGTCGACTTCAGCCGGGTGGCGCTGTCGGGATCGGTGTTGATCACCACTTCGTCGTCGCAGCGCCGCAGCTGGAATCGCACCTTGCGGCTTCGGAAATCGAGCGAGATTCGCCGGAAGGTCTGCAGGATGTCGGTGCCGAGCAGGAGCGCCGGCTCATGGTCGAGGCCGAACATTGCGAAGGGCGGCACGTCGGCGAAGGCCATCGGCACGTCCTGAAGCGTCACCGGTCCGAGCTGGAGCTCGCCGATCCGCGCGACCTGGAGCTTGGCCACGGCGCCGGTGACTCCGATCACCGGCAGGGTCAGGAACTTGTCGCGATTGCCGCGGATCAGCTGGTGGAGAAGCGCGAGGTTGCCGATCGTGACCTCGGACCCGGTGTCGATGATCGCATCGAGATCGAAGCCCGCGGCCTTGATGTGCGTCAGGATCAGCTGACCGCGCTGGCGCCGGGCGATGATGACGATCTCGCCCGGCTCGCGCACCTCGGGGATGCGCGCGTCCTCGACCTTGATCAGATGCTTTTCGAAATCGAGCATCAGCCGTTGCTCGACCAGCGCGTCGATCCCGATCATCCCGTCGCCGCCAAGGTCCACTTCGCGCAGCGCGGGAAGCTCGAGGTTCTGGATCGTGCTCGAGCCAACGGTCAGCGCATCGACCTTCACCCGGTCGACCAGGTTGCGGCCGGTCATGCCGTTGAGGACCACGGGCGTTCCAAGGGGCAGCTGCAGGTCGCGGGCGACGTGGACCCCGATGACCGACGTGTCGGCGCCGCTGTCGACGATGAACTTGTACGGTCCGCGCCCATTCACCCGCACGTCGACGCTGAGCCGGGTTTCGGTCTCGTGCGCCTTCACGTCCTTGCCGCCGATCGCGAGCGTCGGGTCGAAGTTCGCGGGCGGCAGCGGCGGCACGTTCGGCGGCACGGGCGGCGCCGGCCGCGGCTTGCCGATCTTCGGCGGCTCGCCCGCCGCCGAATCCGCCGCCGAGGCACCGCTCGCGACGCCGGAAAGCAGCAGCGCGAACGCCAGGAGCAGGGTGCAACGCGGCTTCAACAATCACTCCTCCGCTCGAGCGGACAGGCAGGCGCGTTATCGGCGAAGGACGCGGTCACCGCCATTCACTATAGACGCACGGCCGCCCTGAACGACGGGAGAATGGACGCTTCGGCCAATTGCGAAATGTCGCGTGGGCGGGAGAGCGCGGCACCTACTTCTTGGGCGGGGTCGCCGCCGGCGGCGGTCCGCCGAGGCTGTTGATCAGGTCGACCTTGGCCTGGAGCCCCTTGGCGCAGCTGTTCATCAGGCCGCCGGCATTGGCGTCGGTGATGCCCTTGGCCTGCTCGTCGAACAGCGCCTTGAGCTGGGCCGCCGTCGCGCCCGGCGCGATCCGCCCGAGGTAGAAGAAATAGCTCGCCTCCGCGACCTTCTGCGCGTTCGCGTCCTGGTTCTGCTTGGCATAGGCGCTGCTGAGAAGCACGCAGCGGGCGTCGGTCGCGGTCTGGGCCGAGGCGGCCGCGCCGCTCGCGAGGAGCGCGGCGCCGAGGGCGATTCGAAGGGACTTCATTACCGTTTCTCCGTCAAATTCGTGGGGCTGGTGAGGCGGGGGGATCGCGTCCTGCCCGCCGCCTCGGGCGCGTGAAATCATAAGCCAGCCGCGCGGCCCTGCCCAGTGGGTTTGAAGAGGTGCGCAGCGTTCCTGTCAGCCACGGTTCGGGCCGGTCCAAAAGCCGGTCGGCGGCGCGCGAAGTGGACGAGCTGGACGGTTTTGCGCGAATCCGCCGCGGACGTGACTTTCGTGACCTTCGCGAGAGGAATCGAGGGTGACAGGCCGGGCGCGGGTGTGACTTTCGGCCGCAGCCATGTGACCTTTGTTCGCGACCGCCGCGCCCCAGGCGCGGGCGAAGTCGGAATGGCCGGGCCGGTCGCGGAGGCGATAGGCGCTTTCGCGGCTCATCCCCGCGACGGCCGCCGCGCGCGTGACGCTGCGGGTCTTGTTCAGGGCGATGATGAACTTGACCTGCCGGTCGGTGGTCCAGCCGTCCCTTCGACATCGCTCAGGACAGGCGCTTCGGATGCGGCGGGAGGGCGCGGGGCTCGAGGAGCGGGGCGGAGCGGAGTCGTGGGTGCGCATCTGCTAGCGTGGAGCAGATGAAATCCTATTAGGAAAGGGATTGGCGGACTATCTGGAGCGGCGCTGCACGAGAGCGGGATTTGAATGTACGTTTCCCGTTCGTCGCTAATGCGCGATTTGGGTGATCAGGCGCAGGGCATATGCCGCCGCTATGACGGCAACCGCCATCCAATCCCAGCGACGCGAGCGGCCGACCAGCGCCACAGCCAACCCAACGCAGACCGCTGTGCGGTGGATGAGGACAACCCGTGACGGCCAGCCTCCGGTGAGACCCGATGCATCGAGCAGCCAGTTCACCGCTTGGTAGCCAAGAAAGAAGATCAGGAAGGCTGTGCGCTGTTCGGCATAAAGAGCCTTCATGTCCGCGCGTTCGCGCGACGTGATGCTCGGCAATGCTGCTGCGCACGCGAGAAAGAGGAAGATAGGGGCGACCATCGAGAGGAGGAAATCGCCGGTCGTCCAGCCGCTGACGTCGGCCATGATCGCGCGGATGCCCCACCAGAAGTTCACGACTGCGACCAGGATCAGCAGCGCCCACACGAGCGGCAGGGCATCCCATGATACGTGGCGGCGGTCGCGGACTAGCCGATAGAAATTCAGCAGGAGCTCCGTGAGGCCGAGCCCGGCGACGATCGAGATCAGTGTCAGGTCCATCGCTCTCCCCCCACGCGCGTCTAATCGGCGGGCACGTAAAGCTCGCCGCCCTCGTCATGGAAGCGCTTGCTCATTTGGGCCATGCCGGCATCACCGGACCCGTTCCCAGGACACCGTCCAGTCGCGCACGCCGGCAGGCCAGGGCGGCGCCGGGTGAAGCTCCAGGCGGTCGCCCGAGAGCTTGAAGAAACGCTTGCGGTCGGTTCCGATGCGGTTGGGCGACAGGTCGAGCTCCACGTGATGGACGACGACGCCCGCCGCCTCGTCGAGCGTGTAGGTGCCGCAATAGGCGACCATGTTGGCGAAGATCGCGCTGGCCTCGGCCGGGGTCGGATGGGCGCCATCGGCCCAGCGCGGCCGCTCGCTGCTGCCGATCATCGTGCAGACCAGCCCGGTTGGGCTGTAGGTGATGTAGCCGCGCGGGTTGGGGCCGAGGTCGGGATCGGGCCGCTTGCTGCCGTCCGCCATGGTTTGAGTCGCCGAGACCAGGCGCCAGGTGCCGACGATCCCGGCAGTCGCATGGTGGGCGGCGGCGGCAAGGAGTAGCGCGGCGATCACTGGGCTCGCTCCGCCGCCGGCAAATAAATCTCGCCGCCTTCCTCGTGGAAGCGCTTGCTCATTTGGGCCATGCCCCGTTCGGCTTCGCTCACGGCAGGGGCTTCCGCGTCCTCCACATCCGTTCGCCCTGAGCTTGTCGACGGGCTGCTTTGGTCCTCTCCCGAATTCGTGAAGGACAGTCCTTCGACAGGCTCAGGACGAACGGAAGATTGCTCCTGCAGCCGCGCGAACTCGCGGACCTCCTGGGTAATCTTCATGCTGCAGAACTTCGGCCCGCACATGGAGCAGAAGTGGGCGGTCTTGGCGCCTTCGGCGGGGAGGGTCTGGTCGTGGTATTGCTCGGCGGTTTCGGGGTCCAGCGACAGGTTGAACTGGTCGCGCCAGCGGAACTCGAAGCGGGCGCGGCTGAGCGCGTCGTCGTGGAGGCGCGCGGCCGGGTGGCCTTTCGCCAAATCGGCCGCGTGGGCGGCGAGCTTGTAGGTGACGACCCCGACCTTGACGTCGTCGCGGTCGGGGAGGCCGAGATGCTCCTTGGGCGTGACGTAGCAGAGCATCGCGGTGCCGAACCAGCCGATCATCGCCGCGCCGATACCGCTGGTGATATGGTCGTAGCCGGGCGCGATGTCGGTCACGAGCGGCCCCAATGTGTAGAAGGGCGCCTCGCCGCAGCTTTCGAGCTGCTTGTCCATATTCTCCTTGATCTTGTGCATCGGCACGTGGCCGGGGCCCTCGATCATCACCTGGCAGTCGTGCGCCCAGGCTTTCTTCGTCAGCT
>Ga0070680_100002789_pt1 | contig 12973 bp, 14 predicted proteins | sample KBSC73BmetaG_FD_64672 | JGI IMG/M metagenome (GOLD analysis project Ga0070680, IMG submission 64672) | Corn rhizosphere microbial communities from Kellogg Biological Station, Michigan, USA - KBS C7-3B metaG | ecosystem: Host-associated > Plants > Roots > Rhizosphere | place: USA: Michigan...
GTCGGACGGCCAGCCCAAGCCTGTCGGAACGCTGATCAGGAACACGGCTTTCGCCAATTATCTGGAGACGATCGCGAAGCTCGGTCCCGACACCTTCTACGTCGGGCCGAACGCGCAGGCGATCGCCGCCGCCGTCAGCAACGCGCCGCACAATCCGGCCCCGATGACCGCCGGCGACATCGCCTCATACGAAGCGAAGCCGCGGCCGCCGGTCTGCGGGACGTACCGAGTTTATCGAATCTGCGGCATGGGCCCGTCCTCGTCGGGCGGGTTCACGGTATTCGCGACCTTGAAGCAGCTCGAGCGGTTCAACCTGTCGGCCCTCGGGCCGAACAACCCGACGGCGTGGCACCTGATCGCCGAATCCGAGCGGCTGGCCTACGCCGACCGCGACAAATATCTCGCCGACGAGGATTTCGTTCGCATTCCGCTCGAGGGCCTGATGGACCCGCGCTATCTCGCCAGCCGCTCGGCGCTGATCTCGCCGACGACCTCGATGGCGACCGTCCATCCCGGATCGCCCGCCGGCGCCGAGACGGCCTGCGCGCCGGCGCCGCAGCCCGAGCGCGGCACGTCCCACTTCGTTGCCGTGGACAAATGGGGCGATGTCGCTTCCGACACGTCCACGATCGAAAGCAGCTTCGGCTCGGGGCTAATGGTCAACGGCTATTATCTCAACAATGAGCTGACCGATTTCAGCTTCATTCCGGCGAAAGACGGCTGCCCGGTCGCCAATCGCGTCGAGGGCGGCAAAAGGCCGCGCAGCTCGATGAGCCCGACGATCGTCTACGGTCCCGACGGGCATGTCGTGCTGGCGGTCGGCGCAGCGGGCGGGTCGACCATCCCCGCGCAGGTCGTCAAGGTGATCGTCGGGGTCCTCGATTTCCACCTGCCGCCGCAACAGGCGATCGCGCTGCCGATGATCTATGCGCCTGGAGACACCATCTTCGTCGAAAGCGGGACCTTTCTCGAATCGATGATTCCGCAGCTGCGAGCGCTCGGCCATACCAACATCAGGACGGTCCCGCCGGGCACCTTCAAGGCGAACGCGATCGAATGGCTGCATGGCCGCTGGGTCGGGGGAGCCGACCCGCGCAGCGAGGGCGTCGCGCTCTCGCAATAGGGCGGTTGGGGGGATCTTGGCTCGGCAACTCGAACATTTCGACAATCTCGTTTCGCTGTTCCTGACGCGGGCCGATGAGAAGGGCGATCAGCCGTTCCTGTGGGCCAAGCGCGACGGCGAGTGGCGGTCGACGAGCTGGGCGGAGGCTGCGCGGCAGGTCGCCTCGCTGGCCAGATCGCTGAAGGAGATCGGGCTGCAGCCAGGCGACCGGGTTGCGCTGGTCAGCGAGAATCGCCCCGAATGGCTGATCGCCGACCTCGGAATCATGGCCGCGGGCTGCGTTACCGTTCCCACCTACACGACGAACACGACACGCGATCATGCCCATGTGCTCGGCAATTCGGGCGCGCGGGCGGTGATCGTCTCCAGCCAGAAGCTCGCGAGCAACTTGGTGCCGGCGGTGCTGACGTCGAGCGAGTGCCACCACGTGATCGCGATGGAGCCGCTCCGGACCGGCCAGGCGCCCGACTGGGTAAGCTGTCATTCGTGGAAGAAGCTCGTCTCGAACGGTGCCGATGTCGCGGAGGTGAGGCAGCAGGTCGCCGGCATCGGCCGCGACGATCTCGCCTGCATCATCTACACCAGCGGGACGGGCGGAGCGCCGCGCGGAGTCATGCAGCATCACGGCGCCGTCCTTCACAATATCGCCGGCGCAGCGGACATCATCTCGACCGATTTCGGCTGGGGCGATGAAGTCTTCCTGTCCTTCCTGCCGGCCAGCCACGCGCTCGAGCACACCGGCGGGCAGTTGTTCCCGATCGGCCTTGGCGCCCAGATCTATTATGCGGAGAGCCTGGAAAAGCTCGCCGCCAACATCGAGGAGACTCGGCCCACGATCATGATCGTCGTACCGCGGCTGTTCGAGATGCTCCGCACGCGCATCCTCAAGAGCATGGAATCGAGCGGTGGCCTTTCGAGATATCTGTTCCAGCGGGCGCTCAAGATCGGAAGCGATAAATATGAGGGGCGCCTGAAGCCGTGGGATCGGCCGATGGATGGGATCCTCGAGCTGACCTTGCGCCGCAAGCTTCGCGAGAAGGTCGGGGGACGGGTGAAGGCATGGGTCTCGGGCGGAGCGCCGCTCAATCCCGACGTAGGTATCTTCTTCCAGTCGCTCGGGATCACCTTCCTCCAGGGCTATGGACAGACCGAGGCGGCGCCGGTGATCAGCTGCAACCGTCCGAAAGCCGGCATTCGCCTCGAGACCGTGGGCCCGCCGGTCAAGGACACCGAAGTGAGGATCGCCGAGGACGGTGAGATCATGGTCCGCGGCGAACTCGTCATGCACGGCTATTGGCGCAACCCCGAGGAGACCGCGCGGGTGCTGAAGGACGGCTGGCTCGCGACCGGCGACATCGGCCATTTCGACGAGCGGGGGCGGCTCAGGATCACCGATCGCAAGAAAGACATCATCGTCAACGACAAGGGCGACAATGTTTCGCCGCAGCGGATCGAGGGGATGCTGACGCTCCAGCCGGAGATCGCTCAGGCAATGGTCTACGGCGACCGTCGCCCGCACCTGGTCGCGCTGCTCGTCCCCGATCCCGAGATCGCGTCAGCGCCTGACGTTCACCTGCGGCTTCAGGCCGCCGTGGACCGGGTTAACGCCGATGTTTCTATCATCGAGCGGGTAAGGCGCTTCATCATGGCAGACGAGCCCTTCGGAATCGAAAACGAGCAGCTGACCCCATCGATGAAGATCCGGCGCCACGTCATCTCGAACATATATGGCGAACGGCTGGACGCTCTGTACGGCCGCTGACCTATGGCTTGGCGTAAGGGACGAAATCGCCGAGCGCGCAGGCGCCCTCCAGCGATCCGCTGGTGAAGTAGAGCGTGTTGCCACCGCAAATGCGGTTCACGTCGGATTCGAAGGCGACGTCAGACATCTTGTCCAGCTGGCCGCATTGCAAGCTGCCGCGAAGATCATTGACCCAGATCCTGGGGCCTTCCCTGAACACCAAAGTCTGATCGTCAATCGCCGTCGGATGGAGGACATCGACGAGGGGAAGGCAGTGTACCGGCGTGCCCGCAACCCGGCCGGCGAGAATCTTGTCGAGCTTCGCTTGCGCCTCCGGACTGTGCACCGGACTGGAGGGCGCGCTCGCCCCTAAAAGACTCGCCGCCACTAACACTGCCAGAAATACTCTCACGCCGCCCCTCCCGCTGACGCCGAAGGTATGTCCGGTTCAGCCCAGGGACGCAATGCGCCCCATTGGTAGGCGGATCGGCGAGCCGCTACGGCCGAGTGAAAGGAATGATGTCCGTGATCGTGCAGCTGCCCATATTCGTATGGTTGAGCGTGTCGACGACCGACTGGATGTCGCCCTGGCACATTCCGGGACTTGCGAACTGGCGCGACAGCAGCGCGTAATTTCCGGTGCCGAGCATCTCGCAGCCGGCGCTCAGATGCATGATATAGGTCGTTCTGCTGCCCATCTTGAAGGCGATCGTGCGTCCGTCGATGATCGTCATGTCGTTGGCGTCGTAGTGAGGCAGGCAACTCAGCGGCCTGCCCGGCACCTTCCCGCCGACGAGCATCTGGTAGGAGCGTTCCCCGCTCGGGCTGCGCGTCATGTACGGCGGCGGCGGGGCGGCGCAGGACGCGATGAGCGAGCCTGCGATCAGGAGTGAAATGCTGCGCATCTTGGCCTCCTTCAATGTTCCGCGGGCGTTCCGAAAGCGCTTCGGTTCATGAACGGAAGCTGTCTTTCGCGGCCCTGCGGCGCGCGAATTCTCCCTCGTTAGTGCTGCGAACGAAGGGGTTGGTTTCGCGTTCCTGAGCGACTGTCGTCGGAACGGTGATTTCACCGGCGTCGCGCATCGCGCGGACGCGCTCGAGCCGCTCCGCGATCGCTTCGTTCGTCGGTTCGGCGTGCGCGGCAAACCGCGCATTGGCGAGCGTATATTCGTGCGCGCAATAGAGGCGCGAGTCGTCGGGCAGCGCCGCGAGCCGCTTAAGCGAGCGGTACATTTGCGCCGGCGTGCCCTCGAACAACCGGCCGCAGCCCATCGCGAACAAGGTGTCGCCGACAAATGCAATCCGCTCCTCGTCGAAGATCAGGGCGATATGGTCGAGCGTGTGGCCTGGCACCTCGATCACCCGGCCGACGTGGGCGCCGATGCGGACATCGCCGCCTTCGCTGAGCTCGACGTCTCGGCCGGGGATTCGGCCGGCGGGCCCGGAAATGCGGGCTCCCGTCGCTTCCTTGATGGCAAGATTGCCGCCGGTGTGATCGCCGTGCCAATGCGTGTTCCAGACCTGCCCGACGGTCCATCCCCGACGCTTGGCTTCCGCCAGGGCGGGCGCTGCATCGCCGGGATCGACGACCGCGGTTTCGCCGCTCCTCTCGTCGTGGACCAGCCAGATGTAATTGTCGGCAAAGGCGGGAACTGGCACGACCTCAAGCATCACCATTCGCCCGTGTTCGCCATCGATTGCCACGGCTCCGCGGGCGCCAGGGCCTCGCCCTTCTGGAGCAGTTCGATAGAGATATTGTCGGGAGTCCGGACGAACGCCATTCGGCCGTCGCGCGGCGGACGGTTGATCGTCACGCCCGAGTCCATCAGGCGGCGGCAGGTCTCGTAGATGTCGTCGACCTGATAAGCGAGGTGGCCGAAGTTGCGGCCGCCGCCGTAACCGGCCTCGTCCCAGTTGTACGTGAGCTCGACCTCGCCGCCATCGTCGCCGGGGACGCCAAGGAAGATCAGGGTGTAGCGACCCGCCTCATTGTCCATCCGCCGGCGCTCCTCGAGCCCGAGGAGTTGAAAGAATGCAACAGTGGCCGCCGGATCGGACACGCGGAGCATTGAATGCAGGAATTTCATTCCACCTCGCTCAACTCATCGCTATAATTGCACGGTTCGTCGCAGTCGTGACCGGCGATCGTGACCGGTGGCTGCTCGTTTATAGCGGACGAACGCTCAGGGTTTCATCCCATGATCAACAAGCTGCAGGACAGCCGCGTCGTCCTTCTGGGCGCGGTCGCGATTTTTGCCGTCGGCCTGACCACCAGTGGCTACGTGCTCGGCGACGGATTGAGGCGCGCCAAGATGGCCGAGCGGACGGTCACCGTCCGCGGCGTATCCGAGCGCAACGTGACGGCGGATCTCGCCACGTGGACGGTCGATTTCTCACAGGAGGGCAGCGATCTCGGTCCGGTGCAGCAGTCGGTCAACAGCCAGGCGCAGGCGGTCCATGCGTTCTTCCAGCGCGCCGGCTTCCGTGCCGACGAAGTGACCGACAGCGACGTCAGCGTCGCGCGCGAGCGCGGGAGGGTCGAGGACGGCAAGTCGGTCGGCCCGGACAAGCTGACCGTGCGCCGCTCGATCCAGCTCCGGACCCACGACGTGATGAAAGCACGCGCGGCTTACGCGCGCCAGGCCGATCTGCTTCGCGACGGAGTCGAGCTGTCGGGAAGCAACGTCAGCTACACGTTCACCCACCTCAACGCGCTAAAGCCCGAGATGATCGCCGAAGCGGATCGCAATGCGCGCGCCAGCGCGGAACAATTCGCCCGCGACAGCGGCGCCGAAGTGGGAAGGATCAGGACCGCTAGCCAGGGCTATTTCTCGGTCGGCCCGCGCGATGGCGAGGAGTGCGAGGACTGCAATTCGTCCGGTGGAAGCTCGCCGTTTCAGAAGGTCCGGGTCGTCACCACCATCGATTACGACCTCGGCTAGGGCCGAGGCGGCGGCTATTTGGGCGGCTGAGGGTCGAGCTTCACGGTGGGCGTGACTCCGAGCAACTCGATCGCCTTGGCCGCCGCCTTGCCCGAATCGCCGTCGGGGTCGCTCGCAGCGGCGCGAGTCCAGTAGCTTCGCGCCCGTTCGTCGTCGCCCATCAGGTCTGCGACATGCCCCGCCTCGAACAGCACCGTCGGGTCCGACGGAGCGAGTGCAAGCGCCTTGTCGATGGCCTTCTGCGCGCTCTCCGGATCGTTCTCGCGGATTGCGAGCGCGGCCGAGAAATACCAGTAGAAAGGATCGGCGGAGATCGTCTGGCCGGCTTCGTTGGCCTTGGCTCGAGCCGTCTTGAAATCGTCCTGCGCCTCGGCGGCCCGGGCGCGGTCGAGCAGGGCCTCCCCGCGCTGCTCGGCTTCGAGCCCTGGCAAGGCGAGCGATTTGTCGAGGTCCACGGCCGCCTTGGCGGGCTGCCTGGCGGCGATCCACAAATTGCCGGCAGCCGCCCACATGCGGGCAGCCTTGGGGTCCTTGTCGGACGACGCCTTGGCGGCTTCCTCGAAGGCCTGGGCGGCCCCTGCATGGTCGCCGTTCTTCTCCGCCTGGAGAGCATCGCAGACGAGCGCTTCGGGGGTGACGACCTGTGGGCAGGTCGAGGCGGGCGAGGGCCTGGGCGTCGCCGGAGCGGCGGTGGCGAGACTGGCTGCAAGCAGGAAGATCAAGCTCATGGCTCCAGAAGATTTTCGACCGTGCGCAGGATCGCCCGGATCTCGTTCGGCTCCGACAGGCGATGGCCGCCTCCCTTGAGCACATTCAGCTGGACATCGGATGAACGAAGAGCGCGCATCAGGCGAAACGCGATCTCCAGCGGGACGTCCTGGTCCTCTTCGCCGTGCAGGAGGCGGACCGGCACGTCGATGGGAATCTCGACGCCGAGCAGCCGAAGCTGGTGGCCCGATTCCCAGAATCCTTTCGTGAAGACCGAAGGTTCCGGACCGTAGGGATTGCGCTCCTCGATCCTGCCGTCGCGCTCGAGCCGCGACTTCCGCTCGGCCGAGAAGCCCCAGTCCGTGAAGTCCGGCGCCGCTGCAATTCCGACCAGCGCCTTGACGCGCTGGCGCCGGAGCAGGGCCAGGTGCAGGGCAAGCCAACCGCCCATCGATGACCCGACGACGATCAGCGGACCGCTCGTCAGCCGATCGATCGCGGCAAGCGCCTCCTCCAGCCACAGCGCCAGCGTTCCGTCGTCGAACGCGCCGCTGCTCGAGCCCGTGCCCGAATAGTCGAACCGCAGCATGGCATGGCCGCGCTCGGCAGCGAAGGCGTCGAGCCCGAGCGCCTTCGCTCCCTCCATGTCCGACGCATAACCCGGAAGGAACAGGAGGGTTGGAACATTTCCCCCGCGCAGCCGATAAGCGATCGCGCGGCCGCCCACGTCGAGATGCTCGATTTGCGTCATGGCTCGCCGTCTAGCGGAGGAGTCTCCTGGGATGAAATATCGCAAGCTCGGAAGCAGCGACCTCGAAGTGTCGGAAATCTCGCTCGGATCGTGGCTGACCTATGGCGTAGGGGTCGAAGCGGACAAGGCGCGCGCCTGCCTGGATGAGGCGTTCAACCAGGGCATCAATTTCATCGACACCGCGAATATCTATGGGCGCGGGGCCGCCGAATCCTTCCTCGGGGAGGCGTTGAAGGGGCGCGGCAGGGATTCCTACATCCTCGCCACCAAGCTCTTCTTCCCGATGACCGAGAGCGACCGCGGGCTGTCCCGTGAGCAGGTCGAAAAGCAGCTCGATGCGTCGCTGAAGCGCCTTCAGACCGACTATGTCGATCTCTACCAATGCCACCGCTACGACTGGGACACGCCGCTCGAGGAGACGATGGAGGCGCTTACTCGCGCGATCGAAAGCGGAAAGACCCGCTATATAGGCTTCTCGGAATGGCCGGCCGAGCGGATCCGGGCAGCGGTCGAGCTCGCGGGAAGCGGCCGGGTCGCGAAATTCGTGTCGAGCCAGCCGCAATATTCCCTCCTCTGGCGAGACCCGGAGGAGGAGGTCATTCCGCTGTGCGCGGCGAATGGCATTTCGCAGATCGTGTGGTCGCCGCTCGGCCAGGGCGTGCTCAGCGGGAAATACGATCCGGATAGGCCGCCGCCGCGCGACTCGCGGGCGGCCAGCGCGGAGATGAGTGGCTTCATGGACCGCCTGATGCAGCCGCAGGTGCTGCGCGCCGTCCAGCAGCTCAAGCCGGTCGCCGACGAAGCTGGACTGACGCTCCCCCAATTCGCGCTCGCCTGGGTACTTCGCGAGCCGAACGTTGCATCGGCAATCATCGGCGCATCGCGGCCGCAGCAGGTCCGTGAAAATGCCGAAGCGTCGGGTGTGGTGATCGACACGCAGCTGTTCCTGCGCGCCGAAGCCATCATCGCAGACGCGCTGGGCGCGGAGACGGTCTGACCGCCGCCAAACATTAAATCTGGGCCCAAAATCGAACTCCGGCTTCTCGGAGGTGTTTACCCCTGGGCTTCAGATTTCTTGTGTTTACAGGAGGTTAGTCATGCATCGTAAGCTCATTCTTACCGCGCTTGCGAGCGCGGCGATTGTCTGCGGCGGGCAGGCGCTTGCGGCAGGTCCGGGGGGCGGCGGCGGTGGCCCCGGTGGCGGCGGCAGTCATGGCGGCGGCGGTGGAATGGGCGATCACGGCGGCGGCATGGGCCCGGGTGGAATGGGGCCCGGCGCCAGCGGTAACATGGGCGACAATGGCATGGGCGCGATGTCCCGCGACGATGGCCGCATCATCAGCCAGGGACCGGACCATGCCTCGGCTACCGGTATCGCGAATGCCAATGCGAACAGCGTTCTTGCCGGAACGACGGCGGCCAGTCGAGTGACCAGCGGCGCGCTGTCTGGCGTGACCGACGGAATGGCGGTGTTCTTCAACGGCACGCAGGTGGGAACGGTCCAGCAGATCCGCCTCGCCGGCAACGGCAATGTCGTGCTCGTCCTGGTCAAGGCAAGCAACGGCGCGGTGTTCCCGGTGCCGGCAAGCAAGCTGAGCCTGGTCAACGGCGTCCTGTCGACGACGGCACGCTTCCACGGCGTCAACGATCGGGCGATGGAGGCCGAGAACGAGGCGCGCGACGTCAACGACAATGATGCCGAGGCCCGCGGCCGCGTGAACAGCCAGGGGCCGGTCCATGCGTCGGCGACCGGCATCGCGCATGCCAACCAGCACAGCGTCCTCTCTGGAGCGTCCCCGACCATGCTGACCGGCGTCAGCGTCGGAATGCCGGTGTTCGAGAATGGGGTTCAGGTCGGCACGGTCACCCGCGTGATCACCGCCAACGGGATGATCCGCCGAGTCCTCGTTCAGGGGACGAACGGCCGGACATTCTCGCTTTCCCCGAACGTGCTGACGGCGTCGGGCGGCACGCTGACGACAAGCGTACGGCTCCGCGGAATGTAGGTCGGGAGCCCCGCCGATCCACGACCGGCGGGGCTTTCTCCATCAGATCGCTTTCGAGCTCCGCCGCGACGGCGACACGAATATCTCCTCGATCGGCAGATCGAACAATTCCGCGATCCGGAATGCCAGCGGAAGCGAGGGGTCGTACTTGCCGGTCTCGATCGCATTGACACTCTGACGCGAGACTTCGATCCGTTCTGCGAGATCCTGCTGGCTCCAGCTGCGTTCCGCGCGCAGCACGCGAAGGCGATTTTCCATTAGCAGCAGCCGTCTTCGCCGAATTTCAGACGATTCACGACCCGGCCGACGCCGAATCCAAAAACCCAAAGGAACCCCGCCCAAGAGGCGTCAACGTGGCTGACCAAGCCGAAGCGTTCAAGAAAGCCCCAGATGGTCGCCACCGTCAGCATCAACCCGGTTGCGATCAACACCTGCCGATTGAACTTCATCCGCAGGTACTCGTCGCTTTCCTCAGCCAGATAACGACTGAAGACGAGGACCATCCCGACGATCGGCAAAGCGGGCAGGACGGCCACCGCATATGCCAGCGCCCCCACGTGACCCCCTTGCCGGAAGAAGACTGCTACGGCTGTCAGAATCACGACATAGCTGGTTACCAGAGCCAGAACCGACCGGGTTAAACGGCGGCGTGCGGCGTTGCGGGCCATTGGCCAAGTTCCTTTTACATTGTGTAAATGAACCTTTACTTATGAAATTAGGACATGTCAAGTACGCTTGTCTGATTTCGTGGGGTGCAAAAATGCGAAGGCGCCCGCTACATGGCCGGCGAATGACCAAGATGTTCAAGATCGCGCTTCCCGACGGCTCGGTGAAGGAGATGCCCGAGGGTTCGACCCCTGCGGACGTCGCCGCCGCGATCGGGCCGGGCCTCGCCAAGGCCGCGCTCGCCGCGCGCGTCGACGGCGAGGTCCGAGACATCATGCGGCCGTTCGAGGGAGACGCGAGCCTGGCGCTGATCACCTCCCGCGACGAAGCCGACGCGCTCGAGCTCGTCCGCCATGATTATGCGCACGTGCTCGCCGAGGCGGTTCAGAACCTCTTTCCCGGCACGCAGATCACGTTCGGCCCCGCGACGGACGACGGCTTCTATTACGACTTCGCGCCGACGGCCGCCCACGGTCCGTTCACCGAGGAAGAACTGCCGGCGATCGAAGAGGAAATGCGGCGCATCATCGCCGCCGACAAGGCGTTGGTGCGCGAGGTCTGGAGTCGCGAGGAGGTCCGCGATTTCTTCGAAAAGCAGGGCGAGGCGTTCAAGGCGGAATGGGTGATGGGAATGCCGGACGGCGAGACCATCACCATGTACCGCACCGGGGACGGCAAGGAGGCGTGGATCGACCTCTGCCGGGGGCCGCACCTCGCCTCGACCGGCAAGCTCGACCCGAACGCGTTCAAGCTGACGCGCGTGTCTGGCGCCTATTGGCGGGGCGATCCGAAGAACCCGATGCTCTCGCGCATCTACGGGACTGCGTGGCTCAACAAGAAGCAGCTCGACGCCTATCTCGTCAGACTCGAGGAAGCGGGCAAGCGCGACCATCGCAAGATCGGCGCGGAGATGGACCTGTTCCACCTCCAAGGCGAAGCGCACGGGTCGGTCTTCTGGCACCCAAAGGGCTGGATCATCTGGCGTGCGCTCGAAGCCTATATGCGTCGCCGGCTCGACGCTGCCGGCTACAACGAAATCAAGACTCCGCAGCTGATCGATTCGAAGCTGTGGGTGCTCTCGGGCCACTGGGGCAAGTTCCGCGAGAACATGTTCGTCGTGCCCGACGAAGTCCCCGGAACCGAGGAAGGCAAACCGGTCATCACCGGCGACGCCGAGCTGATGGCGCTGAAGCCGATGAATTGCCCCGCGCACATCCAGGTCTTCAGGCAGGGCATCACCAGCTACAAGGAGCTGCCGCTCCGGCTCGCCGAGTTCGGCTGCTGCCACAGGAACGAGCCGCACGGCGCGCTCCACGGCATCATGCGCGTCCGCCAGTTCACGCAGGACGACGCGCACATCTTCTGCACGCACGAGCAGCTGGTCGAGGAGACCAAGCGCTTCTGCGCGCTACTCGACTCGATCTACCGCGACCTCGGCTTCGCCGACTACCAGGTGAAGCTCGCGACCCGGCCCGAGCAGCGGATCGGTACCGACGAGGAATGGGATCGCGCAGAGGCCGATCTCGAGACGGCGCTGAAGGAAACTGGGCTCGATTACGTGATCCTGCCCGGCGAAGGTGCCTTCTACGGGCCCAAGCTCGAATTCCATTTGCAGGATGCGATCGGACGCACCTGGCAGTGCGGGACTCTGCAGCTCGACCCGCAGATGCCGCAGCGGCTCGATGCGACCTACATTGGCGCGGACGGCGAGAAGCATCATCCGCTGATGCTCCACCGGGCGATCCTCGGCACGTTCGAGCGGTTCATCGGAATCCTTATCGAGCATTATGCGGGCAAGTTCCCGCTGTGGCTGGCGCCGGTGCAGGCCGTGGTCGCGACTATCGTCAGCGATGCCGATGCCTACGCCGAAGAGGTGGCTGCGAAGCTCGCCGACGCGGGCATTCGCGTCCAAACGGACCTTCGCAACGAGAAGATCAACTACAAGGTGCGCGAGCACAGCATCGCCAAGGTCCCGCTCCTGCTTGTGGTTGGCAAGCGCGAGGCGGAGGAAGGCACCGTTGCGCTGCGCCGGCTCGGCAGCGACGAGCATCAGAAGATGATGGCAGTCGACGAAGCGGTCGCGATGATCAGTGCGGAGGCGGTGCCGCCGGACCTTCAGTGAAAATCCGCCGCGGCACGCCGACCGATGTGCCACGCGCACTCGAGATCTGGCGCTCCGCGGTCGACGCGACGCACCAATTCCTTTCGCCCGCGGATCGAGCGACCATAGACGAGGTGGTCGCGGGGCACTTCTTGCCGAACGCCGACCTCTGGCTCGCGGTCGATGAGTTGGATCGACCAATGGGCTTTCTCGTCATGGAAGGTGCCAAGATCGATGCCTTGTTCGTCGAGCCGTCGGTGCATGGACAAGGTTATGGCTCGCTGCTGGTCGACCATGCGGTATCGATGGCAACACATCTGACGGTCGATGCCAACGAGCAGGCGACCAACGCGGTCCCATTCTATCTGTCGAGGGGATTCCGAATCGTCGGCCGCTCGCCCACTGACGACCAGGGCAGGCCCTATCCCCTGATCCACCTGGCGCTGACTTTCGATTCGTCCAAGACACGCACTCGCCCGGTCGACTAGGAATGCAGAATCGAGCACGAGGGTTGTCATGAAGATTGGCGTTGCGGCTCTCGTCGGTGTTCTGGCTGCGGCGGGTGAGGCCGCGGCGCCTGGGCCCTCCGGTCGAATGCCGCTGCCGCTGGTGGCGGCGCACCAGCATCTGATCAGCCCCGAGTTTGCGAAGCTGCTCAACCTGGCGCCGCAGGACGGAGCGGCCTTTCTCAAGATGCTCGACCAGGCAGGCATTGCCCGCGGAGTGGTGCTGTCGATGGGCTATACCTTTGGCGACGAGCGCAAGAAAATCCCGGAAGGCGACCGCGATCGGCTGACGGCTCAGGAAAACGACTGGACGTCGCAGCAGATGGTCCAATCCAAAGGACGTCTAGTCGGCTTTTGCGGAGTCAACCCGCTGCGCGATGCCGCCTATGCCGAGATCGACCGCTGTCTCAAGCTGCCGGGAATGATCGG
>Ga0070680_100002792_pt1 | contig 12972 bp, 11 predicted proteins | sample KBSC73BmetaG_FD_64672 | JGI IMG/M metagenome (GOLD analysis project Ga0070680, IMG submission 64672) | Corn rhizosphere microbial communities from Kellogg Biological Station, Michigan, USA - KBS C7-3B metaG | ecosystem: Host-associated > Plants > Roots > Rhizosphere | place: USA: Michigan...
TGCAGATCGATCGCGAGCGCGAATTTCTGCGAGACGTAGTAGGGATCGAGCTCGAGCGCGCGCTTGGTGGCACGGAGCGCGCCGTCGTAATCGCCGAGGTTCGAGAGGGTGAAGCTCAGGTTGTAATGCGCGCCGGCGTTTTGCGGATCGGCTTCCACGGCTCGCACGAATGCGTTCCGCGCATCCAGAAACCGTTTGAGCTCGACGAGCACAAGCCCGACGCCGTTCCACGCGGGCGCCGAGGCCGGCTCATCCGCGAGGACCTGGCGATAGGCTTCCAGCGCAAGCTGGAACCGCCGCAAATGCGTGAGCAAGAGCGCGAGGTTGAGGCGCGCGGCGGCGAACGAGGACGACAGCTGGAGCGCCTTGCGAAACCCTTCGATCGCGTCTTCGGTGTCGCTTCGATGCGCCAGGATGACGCCGAGATTGTTCCAGGCCAGGGCGTAGCGTGGATCCGCGTCGGTCGCTTGCCGGTACGAGGCGAGCGCTTCTTCCCTTCGGCCGGCCTGATGCAGCACCACGCCGCGCTCGTTCCACAGCTTCGGCGAGTCCGGGACATCGTGAATCAGCGACTCATACAGCTCGAGTGCGTCGGCAAAGTCGCGCTTCAACAGGTGCACCTCGGCCATCGCCTGACGCACCAGCCTGCGGTCTTCGCCGCGCTCGATCGCCAGGCGATACTCGCGCAGCGCCTCCGTGTAGTAGCCCTTCTGCCGGAACGCGAGGCCGAGGTTGTAGTGCGCCAGCTCGTGCCCTTCGGCGACTTCGGGCGCGGGATTGGTCCGGAGCCGATGCTCGGCTGACTGGCGCTCGGCGCGATAGCGCTCCAAGGACAGATTCGTCTGCGCGCGCGCGAGCGGTGGATTGAGCTGGATCGCCTTCTTCGACGCCGCGCGCGCGTCCTGATGCCGGCCCATGTCGCCCAGCACGAAGGCCATCAGGTAATGCGCGTTGGCATTGTCGGGGTTCAGGGTGACCGCGCGGTCCAGCGCCGTCAGCGCCGGCTCGTTCAGCCCGCGGTTGTAGTAGACCTCGCCCATGTAGAAGTGGACGACGCTCGACTCCGGCTCCTGCTCCACGGCGCGCGTGAACCACTCCGTGGCCACCTCCAGCCGGCCGCGCGCTTTCTCGGCGAGCCCGAGCTGAATGATGGCCGCGACGTCGTTGGGTTTGTGGGCGAGCAGCTCCTCGAACTCCGCCACCGCTTCCTCGAACGCGCCGAGGATCGCGTACGTGCGGCCCAGCTCCCAGCGGGCGTCGCGGTCGTCGGGCGCCTGGCGCAGCCGCTCCTGCAGCTCGGCGACGCGGCGGTCGTAGTAGCCGGTGTTGTGGTAGGCGATCTCGAGATTGCGCTGCGCCACCTGCATCCGCGGGTCGAGCTCGAGCGCGCGTGTGAACTGCTCGATGGCCTCCGGGACGAGGCCCTTCTGGTAGTAGAGAACGCCGAGGTTGTTGTGCGCGCCCGCGTCCGACGGATCGATCCGGCGGGCGAAGGACCTCAACACCGCGAGGTCGCGCTCGGAGACGATCAAGTCAAGCGGATGGCGTCGAAGATGGCCTTGAGAGACGCCGTATCGGGCAGGAGCAGGAAGTGGCCGCGCAGCCCGTCTCGGCCGTCGATGTTGAATTCCGTTTCGACGCAGAAGATCACGTCGCGGTCGTGCCCGAAATTCAGATAGGTCGTCGTGAGCACCGCCGCCGACAGATCGACCACGAGACTCGGCACCGACGGCAGCAGCAGCATGCCCATGAACTCGGAGAGCGCGTTCATGTAGGCGCCCGAGAGAATATTGCCCGCTTCCTTCAGACAGGACTGCTCGATGGTCTCGAACGCCTGGGTCGTGCCGAGCGGGCGCTTGAGCAGCATGTCGCACAGCATCCGCGCGACCGGCTCCGGAAAGAGCAGCAGCGTCCGCCCCGTCAGGTCGCCGAGCATGTGCATCAGCACGGCCGCGACGACTTCCTGCGGATCGCCGATCAGTCCGGGGACGTCCTCGAGCCGCGCGATGTTGATCTCCGGGACGGAGATCATGACGCGACGGTGCGTGAGCTGCGACAGCGCCGTCGCGGCGTGGCCCGCGCCGATATTGGCGACTTCTTTGAGCGCGTCGAGCTGCAGCGCTTTTAGTTCACGGACGTCGTCCACGATCACCGCTCCCGTTTTCGACACGCTAAAGCGTGCGCTCGGCAGACACTGCCCTTAAGGGCAGCGCTTTGCCGAGCACACCCTTTAGGGTGTTGAAACCCTCATCACGAACTTCCCGATCATACCAATACGAACTCCCCAATCACACCAGCCCCGCCGCATCCAGGATCAACGCCGGAACGCCATCGCCCATGATCGTCGCGCCGCTGAACACCGGCAACGTGCCCTGCGGTGCGTCGAATCCCTTCACCACGATCTCCTGCTGGCTCAACATCCCGTCGACAACGATGCCTGCTCGACGCTCTCCCATTTCCAGCACAATCACTGGCCGGCGCGGCGGAGGCGGCGGTGCACCACCGTTGGTGCCCAGCAGTTTCCGCAAATCGACGAGCGGCACGACGCGGTCGCGCAGCACGATCGCGTCCCGGCCTTCCATCGTCGTCACGGCCGTCGTCCCGAACTCCACGGTCTCGGCAACATAGGTGAGCGGCAGCGCGTAGCGTTCGTGCCCGACCGCGGCGATCAGCGCGCGCACGATCGCGAGAGTCACGGGGAGGCGCAGAACGAACGCCGTGCCCTTCCCCGGCTCGGTGCGAATCTCGATCGAGCCGCCCAGCGCGCGCAGCCGCGTCATGACGACGTCGATCCCCACGCCCCGCCCGGAAACGGCCGTGACGGCATCGGCCGTCGAAAAGCCCGGTCGCGCGAGCACGCGCAACAGCTGATCGTCCGACAGCGCCTCCACGTGCGGACCCACAAGGCCCTCGCGCTTTGCTTTCTGCAGAATCTTGCTGCGATCGATGCCGCGACCGTCGTCGGAGATGCTGATGGCCACGCTGTTGCGCTCGCGCACCGCCGCGAGCACGATCTGGCCCTCGGGGGTTTTCTTGTGTCGTTTGCGCTCGGCGGGTGGCTCGATGCCGTGATCGACCGCGTTCCTCAGGAGATGCACCAGCGGGTCACCCAGCTCGTCGAGAATGGCGCGGTCGAGCTCGATTTCCTTTCCCTCGACGCGAAAGGCGACCTGCTTGCCGAGCTGCCGTGCGACATCACGCACCAGCCGCGGAAACCGGTCGAACACCTGCCACACCGGCGTCATGCGGGCCTGAATGATTTCGGTCTGGAGATCGGCCGAGAGCCGCGAGATCTGGATGGCGACGTCGTCCATCGCGGGATCGTGCCCCAGCTGGCGGGCCGCCAGCTCGTTCAACCGGCCGCGCGCCGTGACGAGCTCACCGATGAGATCCATCAGCGTGTCGAGCCGCCGCAGGTCCACGCGGATGTGGCGGCTGCGGCCGCCCGCCGCGACGCTCTCCGCCGGTGCGACGGCCTCATCACCCCCCTGCCCGCCGACCGACACGCGCTCGACATCGCCGACGGCCTGCAGGGCGGCTTCGATTTCCGCGGGCGCGGCGGTCGTGTCCAGCTCGAACCCGAACCGTCCATCGAAATCGTCCGACTCGAACACGGCAGTAGGCGGTTGCACGCGGTGCACGGTGCCGAGGCTGTGCGCCTTGCGCAGGATGAGCAGGGCGCGGCCGCCCTTGATCGGGGCTTCGGGACGGATGGTGACTTGGATGAGACGGCCAGCGACGGTAGGTGAGACGACGGTAGGTGAGGCGACGGCAGGTAAAACGACGGTAGGTGAGGCGACGGTCGGCTTCTTTTCCGTGGCGCGGTCGAAGTCGGCGATCATCGCCGCCAGGTCGAGCTCGCGCTCGCGCCCCGCGACGGCGAGCACGACGGCTTTCTCGAGCGCATCCGTCGCGTGAAACAGCAGCTGGAGGGTCTCGTCCGTGGGAGCCTTGCCGCTCTTGCGCAGCTGATCCAGCAGATTCTCCATCCGATGCGCCAGGTCCGCGACCCGACCGTAGCCCATCGTCGCCGCCATGCCCTTCACGGTGTGCACCGCGCGGAAGATTCCGGCCACCGGCTCCGGCGCGGACGGCCGGCGTTCCCACTCGAGCAGGAGCTGGTTGCAGGCGCTCAAGTGCTCGCGGCTCTCGGCCAGGAACAGCTCGGCGTACTGCGACAGGTCCATGGCTAGGGGTTCGGGACTAGGGGCTCGGGATTAGCCAAGGACACGCTGAACCGCTTCGAGGACGCGAGATGGTTGGAAGGGTTTGACGACGAAATCCTTTGCACCAGCCTGAATGGCTTCCACCACCAGGGCCTGCTGGCCCATGGCGCTGCACATCAGGATCTTCGCGTCGGGGTCGTGCTTCACGATCTCGCGCACGGCATCGATGCCCCCCATGTCGGGCATCACGATATCCATCGTCACCAGATCGGGCTTCAGCTGGCGGTATTTCTCCACCGCCTGCGTCCCGGTTTCGGCCTCGCCCACCACTTCAAAGCCGGCCTGCGCCAGGATGTCCGTGATCATGGTGCGCATGAAGATGGCGTCATCACAAACGAGAACCGTGTGACTCACCGCTCGCTCCTTAGGTAGTCAAAACCGGCCCCAACAGCGCCGCCACGTTCAACACGATGAACAGCTCCCCATGGCGGCGTCCCACCGCCCGCACCAGCGTCGGGTCGACGCCCGGGAGACCGGCCCGGTCCTCGAGCGTCGTGTCCGCGACTACCAGCATGTCCAGCACTTCGTCCACCGTAAACCCGATCAGCTTTCGATTGCGCGCCTCGTCACCGGTGCCCCCCCCTCCCCCTCCCCCCAGCTCGAGGACAATCGTCGAACCCGCTGCGGTTTCGTGAAGAGGAGGTGCGATCGGAGGGTTCTGCCCTAACGCACGCCACCCTTCCACGACAGTCACCAGCGTGCCGCGGACATTCACGAGCCCCGCGACGACCGGAGGCGCGCCCGGAATACGCGTCGTTGGGAGGCGCGGGAGAATCTCCCGCACGTGATCGACCTCGGCCGCACATGCCAGCCCCCCCACGCGAAACACGAGCAAGCGGGCGCGAACGAGGTTTTCTTCATTCATCGGATGCGAAGAAGCCAAGATAGTGCAAGGGTTTACCCTGAGCAAGCAAATTCGCGTCACCTGCCGCTTCGGCGAGCGCCGGACGCAAATCGGCGGGCCATTCTGACATGAGCCGGATGGGCGCTCCCGTGATCGGATGGGTAAACGACAACTCGGCGGCGTGTAACAGCTGGCGCGGCGCGAGCGACTCGAGTCGCTCCGCCTCCGCGCGCGCCGAGGGCGTCACGCGCCGGCTGCCACCGAACGTGTATTCGCGATCGCCGACGATCGGACAGCCCACGTGCGCGAGGTGCACCCGGATCTGATGCGTGCGCCCGGTGCCCAGCCGCACGCGCAGCAGGTCGGCATGCGCAAATCGCGCGGCCACCGCCGCATGCGTCACCGCATGGCGGCCACCCTCCGCGACGGTCATGCGCTTGCGCTCTTTGGGATGGCGCGCGATCGGCGCTTCGATGTCGACCGCACTCTTGCGCAGATGGCCCCAGACCAGCGCCGCGTACACGCGCTTCATCTGCCGCTTCTCGATCGCCGTCGCGAGCCGGCGGTGCGCGAGATCGCTCTTGGCGACGACGAGCAATCCCGACGTGTCGCGGTCGAGCCGGTGCACGATCCCCGGCCGCCCTTCGCCACCCTGCGCCGCCAGTTCGGTGCCGCGCTCCGTGAGGACGTTGACCAGTGTGTCGTCCCAATGCCCCGGTCCTGGGTGAACGACGAGGCCGGCCGGCTTGTCCAGGACCGCGAGATGCTCGTCTTCGTAGACGAACTGCAGATCCGCGTGGGCGGGTGCGTAGGTGCGTGGCGGCGGCTCGTCGGGCGGGAGGTCGACGGTGACTTCGGTGCCGCGGTCCAGGACGGCGGACGCGCGCAGCGCCTTGCCGCGCGCGGTAACCCGCTTATCGGCGATGAGACGTCCGGCTTGGGTACGAGAGATGCTGAGCTGGTCGGCGAGGAATCGATCGAGACGGTCGGCGCTTGCTACGACACAGAACGTGATGTTCAAGGTTCGGCTGCGCGAGCCTCCTTCGCCCGCTGCTGCGCGCGGCCTTCCTGCCAGAGCGAGAGTCCGAGCGCGATGGCGCCGATGGTGATGGCCGAATCGGCGACGTTGAACGTGGGCCAGCGCCACGCCCCCACGCCGATATCCACGAAATCGACGACCCCCTGCGCGCTGCGAATCCGATCGATCAGATTGCCGACCGCACCGCCGCAGACCAGGGCGAGGGCGACGAGCCGAAACCGATCGCCGGGGCGCGTGCCCCGCACCAGCGAGCCGAGCACGAACAGCGCCACGATGGCGAGGCCGAGGAAAATCCAGCGCGAGTTGTCGCCCACGTGGAGACCGAACGCCGCGCCTTCATTGTAGACGAGGCGCAGCTGCACCACGTCGCCGAGCACCGCGAGAGGCAGACGCCGCGCGAGCAGCGACTCGGCGACCAGCTTGGTGACGAAGTCGCCGACGACAACCGCGATGGCCGTGCCCCAGAACAGCCGGCGCTCAGCGGCGCTTTCCATCTTCCTCTTTTGCCTTGCACTTGATGCAGAGCCGGGCATGGGGGAGCGCATCGAGCCGGTCGAAGCCGATGTCCTCGCCGCACTGCTCGCACCGGCCGAAGCGCTCGGGCGAGCTGTACAGACGGCGCAGCGCTTCGTTCACGTGCCACAGGTAGCGCCCCTCCTGCGACGCAAACAGGAAGGCCTTCTCGCGCTCCATGGCATCGGTGCCCTGATCGGCCATGTGAAAGGAATAGCTCGAGAGGTCGCCGTCCGACGCCTGCAGGCTCGAGTTGAACGACTCGCCGTAGTGGCCCAGTTCCTTGATCACCCGGGCCCGCTCTTCGAGCAGCCGCTTCTCGAGGTGGGTCAACTGCTTCTTGTTGAGGCCGCCACTGCTGCTCTTGGCCTTGGCTTTCACCTTGGTCGATTTCGTCGGCATTATCGCGTTCCGCCCTTTCGTCCGTCGTGACGCCGGAGCGCAATGGTCGTCCGGCGTCCTTCGATGTCTACATCACGCTGTAAGTCAGGCTCATCGAGCGTCGCATCGAACACCATGCGGCGCGCGAGCGTCTCGCCTTCGACAAATCCTTGAAACGCGCGCGTCGCGGCCACCACGTCTTCGGCGCCCGTGACGCTCAACTCGATGCGCGTCGTGTATTCATATCCCGCCTCCTTGCGGAGGCGCTGCACGCGATTCACTACCTCGCGTGCCAGTCCTTCCTGCACCAGGTCGTCGCTCAGCTCGGGGTCGAGCGCGACGACGTAGGGACCGTCCGCCTGCACCAGCCACTCGCTCGCGACTTCGCGCGTGACGGTGACGTCCTCCGGCCGGAACTCCCACTCCCCGTTCTGCACCGTCTCACCCTGCTCCAACCGCTGCAGCTCGTTCGCGTCCAGCCCGGCGACCGCGGCCGCCGCCCGCGGCGTGTCTTTCCCGTACCGCTTGCCCAGCGTTCGAAAATTCGCTTTGCCGCGCAACCTGACCAGATCATGATCCGACGCGACGACCTGGACCGCTTTTACGTTGACTTCGGCAGCCAAGATATCTAATAGGTCTGACAAGGCCGGGCCCTGGGCCGCGGCCGGCACGGCCAACTGCATGCGCGCCAGCGGCTGGCGGACCTTCAGATTACGCGATTCCCGGGCCGCCCGTGCCAGAGAGGCCAGCCGCCGAACCGTGTTCATGGCCGACAGCAGCTCCGGCTCGCGGTGGCCCCGATCGACCGGGAACGGCGCCAGATGCACCGAGGCGCCCGTGAGTGCCCGATGCACCCAATCCGATATGAACGGGGCCGCCGGCGCCAGCATCCGCACCGAGGCGACGAGCGTCTCGTGCAGCGTCTCCAAGGCGATCGGATCGGTCGCGCGATCCGGCGCCCAGAAGCGGGGCCGGTTGCGGCGGACGTACCAGCGGGACAGATCCTCACCCACAAAGTCCAGGATGGCCCGAACGCCGGCCGTCACGTCGTACGACGCCCACGCGCCGCGGACAAACGTGACGACCTCGTCGAGTCGCGCCAGGAGCCAGCGATCGGCGGCGGGACGATCGGCGGCCGGCGTCGCGTCGTCTTCGGTGGGCGGCTGCCAGTCCTGCGCGTAGCGGCGGAAGAAGTCATACGTCGAGCGCAGCGTGTTGAGGAAGCCGCCCGCGATCTCCGGGATTTGCTTCTCATCGAAGCGCTTCGGGAGCCAGACCTGACTTTGGCCCAACAAATAGAGACGCACCGCGTCGGCGCCGTGCGCTTGGATTACCGTCCAGGGATCGATGACGTTGCCGCGGCTCTTCGACATCTTCTGCCCGTGCACATCGAGCACGTGCTCGTTCACGATCACGTGCTTGTAGACGATCGAGTCGAAGGCGCTCACGCCGATCGCGAGCAGTGAATAGAACCAGCCGCGGGTCTGGTCTACGCCCTCGCAGATGTAGTCCGCCGGGAAGTGCGCCTTGAAGTCCGCCTGGTGCTCGAACGGATAGTGCCATTGCGCATACGGCATCGAGCCCGAGTCGAACCAGGCATCGATCACCTCAGGCACGCGGCGCATCGTGCCGGAACACTCGCGGCAGGCCCACGTGTACGTGTCGATGAACGGCTTGTGCGGATCGAAATCGTCCGGCAGCGGGTTCCCCCAGCGCTCCGCCAGCTCGTCGTAGGAGCCAATGACTTCGCGATGCTCGCGGTCCTCGTCGCATTCCCACACGTTGAGCGGCGTGCCCCAGTACCGGTCGCGCGACAGCGCCCAGTCCACGTTGTTCTCGAGCCACTCGCCGAAACGGCCGGTGCCGACTTCGGGGGGATGCCAATCAACTTCGCTATTCACCTCGAGCAGCCGACTCTTCACTGCGGTCGTGCGGACGAACCACGACGTGCGGGCGTAGTAGATCAGCGGTGAATCGCAGCGCCAGCAATGCGGATAGCTGTGGGTGTAGGCCCTGGTCTCGAGCCAGCGGCCGCCTTCCTTGAGCTGCTCGATGATCAGCCGGTTGGTCTCTTTGTCCGTGACGAGCTTGCCTTCGAGCTCGGGCCAGGTCGTGCCTCGGAACGTGCCGTCAGGAGCGACCGGGTTCACGAACGCGAGGTTGTTCTGCTGCCCGGTGGCGAAGTCGTCGGCGCCGAACGCCGGCGCCATGTGCACGAGCCCGGTGCCCTCGTCGGCGGTGACGAATGCCCCGGGAACGATCACGAACCGCTGCCCGTCCTTGGGGAACGCCACGACCTCGAAGGGCGGCACGTACTTCTTGCCGAGCAGATCGCGGCCGGGGAACGTCTTCACCAGCTGACCCTGCGCGAGCGGATGGCCGTGCACGTGCACGTCGGCCGCGCGCGCCACCGCGACGATGTAGGTCGCGGTTTTGCCGTTTTCAGGGAACGCGTATTCGCCGTACTCGAGATCGGGATCCACCGCGACGGCGACGTTGGACAAAAGCGTCCACGGTGTCGTCGTCCAGATCACGAGATTGCGCGGGTCGTCGCCCTTGCGGGTTTGCAGCGGGAACCTGACGTAGACCGAATTCGTCTGAACGGTCTCGTACCCTTGCGCGACTTCGTGCGACGACAACGCCGTGCCGCAGCGCGGGCAGTACGGCAACACCTTGTGCCCGCGGTACAGCAGCGCTTTCTCGTGCAGGCGCTTCAGCAGCCACCACACCGTCTCGATGTAGGTGTTGCTGTACGTGATGTAGGGGTGCTCGTAGTCCAGCCAGTAGCCGATGCGGTCCGACAGCGCTTCCCAATCGGCTTTGTACTTGAAGACACTCTCGCGGCACAGCGCGTTGAAGCGCTCGACGCCGTAGGCCTCGATCTCGCGCTTGCCGTTGATGTTGAGCGCCTTCTCGACTTCGATCTCAACGGGCAGACCGTGCGTGTCCCATCCCGCGATCCGCGTGACCGCCTGGCCCAGCATGGTGTGATAGCGGCACACCAGATCCTTGAGCGTCCGCGAGAACACGTGATGGATGCCGGGCCGCCCGTTCGCCGTCGGGGGGCCTTCAAAAAAGATGAACGGCGGCCCGTAGCGCGTCGCGTCCGTGACGCGCGTGAACAACCGCTCGTGCTTCCACGTGGCGAGCAGCTGTTTCTCCAGCGCGTCGAGCGACTGCGTCGCGTCCGAAGGCGGGTATGGCATCAGTTCAGGCGCTCCACCACGCCGCGCACCACGGCTGCCAGCCGCGGCTCGGCCGCTCGTGCGACGGCGATGATCTGTTCGACCGACGTCGGCTCGAGCGCGTCCGGCAGACAATTGTCCGTGATGATCGACAAGCCCAGCACACGCATCCCCTGATGCACCGCCGTGATGACCTCCGGCACGGTGCTCATGCCGACGATGTCGGCGCCCAGCGCGCGCAGCATCCGATACTCCGCGCCGGTCTCGAGATTGGGGCCCGGCACCGCGACGTACACGCCCTCCCGCAAGACGATCTTGTGTTCGAGCGCGACGGCGCGCGCCAGCTTGCGCAGCTCCGGATCGTAGGCCGCCGACATGTCGGGAAAGCGCGGGCCTTCGGCGTCCACGTTCGGCCCGACCAGCGGGTTATCGCCGAGCAGATTGATGTGGTCGGAGATCAACACGAGGTCGCCGGTCGACCAGAGCGGGTGCATGCCGCCCGACACGTTCGAGACGACGAGCGTCCGAGCGCCGAGCGCCTTGAGCACGCGCACCGGAAACGCCACCTGCTGCAGCGTGTAGCCCTCGTAGCGGTGGAAGCGGCCCTGCATGATCGCGACCCGCCGCTTGCCGAGCGTCCCGAACAGGAGACGGCCGGCATGCGTCTCGACCGTCGGCGTGGGGAAGCCGGGGATTTCGGGATACGCCATCGTCGCGTCGGCCTCGAGCTCGTCGGCGAGCGCGCCGAGTCCCGTACCGAGAATGACCGCGACTTCTGGAGCGTGCGGAGCCCGCGCCCTGATGGCGCGGACGGCGTCGGCCACGACCATTAATCGTGCTTGCCGTCGAGGGCGCGGAGCTCGGCCAGCTGACGCTCGAGGAGGGCGCGGAATCCGCCCACGTACTGCTGGAACTGCCGCTCCGTCTCCGCCATTCTGACCTGCACCGCGCTCTCGGCGCTGCGCGCTTCGTCGAGCAGGCGCTTGGCCTCGGACGCCGCCTCGCGTACGATGACCTGCCCTTCGCGCTCGGCGGCGGCGCGCGTGTCCTGCCGCAGCTGCTGCGCCGCGACCAGCGCTTCGTTCATCGCCTTCTCGCGCTCGCGGAAGACGCGCAGCTGCTCGGTGAGCGCGGACAGGCGCTCCTCGAGCACCTGGCGCTCGCGGATCGCGCGTTCGAGCGCATCGGCGACGCGCACACGGAAATCCTCGACGCCTTCGGTCGCGTAGCCGCGCAGGGTCTTGCGGAACTCCTGCTTGCGGACATCGAGCGGCGTCAGGTTGAAGACGTCGTCGTTCACGTCTCCCCCTTCTCCTCCCTGGGACCGAACAGGGCGGTACCCAAGCGGATCACCGTCGCTCCCTCCGCGACCGCCGTAGCGTAATCGCCGGACATCCCCATCGAGAGGGTCGGCAGCCATATCCCTTCCTCCTCCTTGATCGTATCCCGCAGGACGCGCAGACCGCGGAACGCGCGGCGCTGCACTTCCACGTCGTCCGTCCATGGCGCCATCGTCATCAGTCCTTCGAGGCGCAGCTTGCCGAGCGCCGAGATCTGACGCGCCAGCACCGGCGCCTCCTCGGGCGCGCAGCCGTCTTTCTGCGTTTCCTGCGCCACGTTCACCTGCAGCAACACGCGCATGGCCTCTTGGGCTCGGCGATCGAGCTCGGTCGCCAACTCGAGCGAGTCGATCGAATGCACCAGCGTGAATCGGCCCGGCACCAGCTTCGCCTTATTGCGCTGCAAGTGGCCGATCAGGTGCCACCGAATCCCGAGCCCCTGATCCCGAACCCCGAACTCGTTCTGCTTCTGCAGCGCTTCTTGAACTCGATTCTCACCGACGTCAGCGAGGCCGGCCGCGAGTGCCGCGCGGACCGCATCAGCTCCGAATCCCTTGGTCACGGCGACGATCGTTACCGGCTGCGAGGCAAGCCGTGCGATCACGGCCCTCACCTGTGCCAAACGCTCCGGGAGGGCCTCGAAACTCATAGCCTGTGAATATAGAGGCTCAGGGCCCGAGACGGGGGTTCAGGTGGCGCGCGCGCTGAAAGTAGGAGGAAGCGCGGGCCGAATCGCCCAGGATCCGAGCGGCGTTCGCCAGCTCAGCGAACGGCAGCGCCAGCGTTCGGGCGACCTGCTCGGCGGCCGGCTCCAGTTCCAGCGTCGCGGCCGAAAAGAGTTTCCCGTATCGAAAAACCGAATCCGCGAGGACCCGCGTCCGCGCGGTATCCACTTTCGTGCCCTGAAGACCCGGTACCCAGTGACTGACGGTATCGGCTCGAGGGGACACCCGGAACACAAGACCCTGGAATACGAGCTGCGAGTCCAGACCGAGCGAGGCCCCGCGGCCCGAGGTCGGACCGAACGTGACCGATCGTGTGGGCAGATACGACGCGATGATGTGGAGGATGACCTGATCCGAGACCCGCAGGAAGGTGCCCTTCGCGATCCGCAACGTTAAATCCCCCGCCCGAAAAAGAGCGTCGTCACCCACGCGCCCCGGTTGCAGTCCCGCGACCTGTTCCGGTCTCAGCGGCAGCTGCGTCATGGGCGGCGGCTGGGCCGGCGCCAGAGAGCGGTACAGTACGGGCGCGCCCGCGGGATCAAACCGGCGCACCGGCCGGGTCGTCAGCTGCTTGACGTACCAGTCGAGGTTGGCGAGCGAGAGATTCACCATTGTGACGTCCTGGCGGACGCCTTCCACCTCTTGCAGGTACCAGACCGGGAACGTGTCGTTGTCACCGAAGCCGAACAGCACGCCATACGGCTCGACAGACTGCAGCA
>Ga0070680_100002794_pt1 | contig 12963 bp, 10 predicted proteins | sample KBSC73BmetaG_FD_64672 | JGI IMG/M metagenome (GOLD analysis project Ga0070680, IMG submission 64672) | Corn rhizosphere microbial communities from Kellogg Biological Station, Michigan, USA - KBS C7-3B metaG | ecosystem: Host-associated > Plants > Roots > Rhizosphere | place: USA: Michigan...
TCTTTGGTTGACCTGTGGACTGAGACTACGATGAAGATCATGCGGATGTACGGACTGTTGCTGTTGGCGGTTTTCTCGTTCGCCGCCGTGGCGAGTGCCCAGGAGTTTCCGAGCGAGACCTACGACTTCCTGATCGCGAAGCTTGCCGCCGAGGAAGGCCGCTACGACGAAGCGATCGAGCGGATGAACGCGGCGGTGCAGAAGCAGCCGAACGATCCGGTGCTGCTGTACGAGCGCGCGATGATGCTCATCGACGCCGGCCGCATCGACAAGGCCGAGAGCGAGCTGCGCGCGGTCACGGAAAAGAATCCCGACTTTTACGACGCGCAGCGCGTCCTCGGACGCCTGCTGCTCGACCGCGCCGGGGGCGATCGCGCGCGGATCGACGACGCGCTCAAACATTTGCAGGTTGCTTACAAGCTGAATCCGGACGATCTGATGTCCGGAATCGCCGTCTCGCAGATCCTGATGTCCACGGACCGGATGGCCGAGGCCGAGCGCGTGCTCGCGACGATGGTCGAGCGCGCACCCGATCAGCGCGCGCTGAACTACAACTACGCGCAGGTGCTGACGAAGCTCGGACGCGGCAACGAATCGCGGCCGTACCTCGAGCGCACGCTCGCCGCCGATCCGACGTACTCGCCGGCGATCATGCAGCTGCTCGAGATCTATCAGCAGGAAAACGAGTGGCGGAAAGCGGCGGAGCTGCTCCAGCCGCTGATCGACGACGATCCGCTGAACGCCGATCTCCAGCGCCAGCAGGCATTCTTCTACCTGCGCGCGGGCGACGCGCGGAAAGCGCGCGATCGTTTCAAGGCGCTCTCGCAGGCCGATCCGAAAGACACGCGTGTCCGCTACTTCCTCGCCGAGTCGCTGAACGATCTCGAAGAGTATGCGGAGGCGGAGAAGCTGTATCGGCAGCTGCTCACCGACACGCCGGATGATGCGGAGCTGCTGTCCAGCTTCGGTCTGAGCCTGGTGGGGCAGAAGAAGTGGGACGAGGCCGCGGCGACGTTCAACAAGCTCCTCGGACGCGGCGACGTCTCCGAGCCGCTGGCCGCCCTCGCGCGCACGCAGCTCGCGCACATCGATCTCGAACGAGGCAACTACGACGCGGCGATCGAGACCGCGAAGTCGATCTTCATCTTCCGCGACAAGCCGAATACGCAGGCCATCAACATCGCGTTGGAGGCGCTGAAGAAACAGAACAAGAGCGCGGCGGAATCGCTCGCGCTGCTGCAGCCGCTCGTGGCGAAGTTCGATTCCGATCCGTTCGTGAACGCGCGTTACGTCGAAGCGCTCGTGCGCGCCGGACAGAAAGAGAAAGCGCAGCAGCACGCGGCGCTGCAGGCGAAGCTCGGAACGCGCAACGCGATCACCACGGCCGAGGCGTACGTCGTGGCCGGAGATCAGCCGGCGGCGGTCGCGCTGATGAAATCGGCCTCGGCCGCGAAGCCGGAAGAGGTCGATCTGCAGTTCGAGCTCGGATCGCTGCAGGAGCGTTCGGGGGATCGCGCTTCCGCGGAGAAGACGTTCCTGGCGGTGCTCGAGAAGAACGAGAACCACGCGCCGACGCTCAATTACCTCGGATACATGTGGGCCGAGGACGGCCAGCATCTCGAGCAGGCGCACGAGATGCTGACGCGCGCGGTCGGGCAGGAGCCGGACAACGGCGCGTACGTCGATTCGCTCGGCTGGGTTTACTTCCGCCTCGGCAAGCTCGATCTCGCGGAGAAGTATCTGACCGATGCGACGCGCCTGCTGCCGCGCGACGCGACGGTGCACGAGCACCTTGGCGACGTCTTCGCGAAGCGCGGCAACAGGGAGCGCGCGCTGCAGCTCTACCGGACCGCGCTCACGCTCGATCCGGAGGCGAAGGAAGTCGACAAGCTGCGCTCGAAGATCGCGGAGATCGAGCGTCAATCGACGCGTGCGACGGAACGATGAGGCGTAGTCTCGCGCTGGTCGTTCTATTCGCGCTGTTCGCGTGCCGCACGGGCCGTCCTGCCGGCGCGGCGGTGCCTCCGTTGAACGCGACGAGCGTCGAGGACGCACGGCAGCAGCTTCGCGAGCGCCGCGCGAACTTTCACGGCATGAGCAGCCTGATGCACGTGCGCGCGACGCGCAACAGGCAGACGCAGTCGTTCCGCGCGCATCTGACCGTGCACGACGCGCGGCGGATGGAGATGACCGTGTTCACGCCGCTGGGAACCGCGGCGCTGGTGATGAAGGCGGACGGCGATGTGATCACGAGCACGCCGCCCGTGCCGGCGTCGTCGTTCGATTTCCTTCGCGCATCCGGGCTCGTTCCGGCCGAGGTGGGCATGCTTCTCCTCGGAGTGCCGCCGCGGGATGATCTCGACGTCGAGGTCACGCTCACCGGCATCGCGAGCGCGAGCGCGGACGGGATCACGGTCACGTTCGATCCGCCCGCGTTTCCCGCGAAGCGTGTGATCGTGACGCGCGGCAGCGATCGCGTGGAAATCGAGCACATCGAGGTGACACAGTAGTGTCATGACACGCGAGGCGCGCGCGCACGCGAAAATCAACTGGTCTCTTCGCATTACCGGCAAGCGTGCCGACGGCTATCACGATCTCGAGACCGTTTTCCAGACGATCTCGCTGCACGACACGCTGATCTTCCGCGAGTCCGATCGGCTCACGCTCACGTGCGACGATCCTTCGATCCCGGTCGATGACTCGAACCTCGTCATTCGCGCCGCACGCGCTCTTGGGAAAACGGCGGCGATCGAGCTGCGCAAACGCATCCCTGCGGGCGGGGGATTGGGCGGCGGGTCGTCGGACGCGGCCGCGACGCTGCTCGCCCTCGGCGGCGATCGCGACGACCTTCCGCAGCTCGCGCTGTCTCTCGGGTCGGACGTCCCGTTCTTTCTCGTGGGCGGAACCGCCTACGCAACCGGCCGCGGCGAGATTCTCACGCCGATGCCGCCCATTCACGCACCGCTGCTGCTCGTGCTCCCCGAAGAGCGCGTGATGACAAAGGATGCGTTTGCGCGCATCACGCGCTACTCGCAGCCGCAGGGGATGAACGCTCCGTTCACGAATGATTTCGAAGAGCCGGTGTTCGCGATGCTTCCGCGACTGCGCGAATACAAGCAGCGTCTTTACGACGCGGGCGCGACATGGGCGGGGATGAGCGGATCCGGCTCGACGATCGTGGGTTCGTTCGCGAGCGCCGCCGCGCGGGATGACGCGGCGGCGCAATTTGCGGACGTGCGCGTGGAGCGCGCGGAGACCTGCTAAGTCCCCGCCACCGACACGTTCTCGAACACCAAAGTCGGCGTTCGGAGCGACGAGTAGGGGAACGGGTCGTTGCCGACGGCGATGAGCTTCTTCCAGAACTCGAGGTGATTGCCGGAGAGGTTCATCTCCGCGAGCGGCTCGGCGATCTCGCCGTTCCGGACGCGGAAGCCGACGACGCCGACGGAGAAGTCGCCGGTGCCGGAGTTCGAGTTGCCGCCGATGAAGCCGGTGATGAACAGCGCTTCCTTCGCGTCGGCGAGCAGCTCTTTCTGCGACTTCGAGCCGAGCTTCCACGACAGATTCGACGTCGAGCCGCTGGTGGGCGCGACCTTCAGCTTGCGGCCGTAGTACGTGTCGACGTAGTACGACTTCAGCACGCCGTCTTCGATCACCGCGCGCGGCTGCGCGGCGATGCCTTCGCCGTCGAACTTGCGCGAGCCGAACGCTTTCGGAATCAGCGGATCATCGGTGATCGACACGAGCGGGCTGACGATCTGCTGCCCGATTTTTCCTTCGAGGAAGGAGCGCTTCTGCTGCAAGGCACCGGCAGACAGCGGACCGGAGAGCATGCCCGCGAGGCGTCCGCCGGCGCGGTTGTCGACGATGACGGTCATTGCCATCGTCTCGCCTTTCTTCGATCCGAGGCGGGCGATCGTGCGTTGCGCGCCGCTGGCGCCGATCTTCGCGGGATCGACCAGCGCATTCCAGAAGCGCGATCCCGCGTAGTCGTACTCCTCGGGGCGCCGCCCGTCCGAATCCTTCGCGCTCACCCCGGTGGAGAGGAAGAACGCCGTCGACCGGTTCGCGCCCGAGAATCCGTTCGACGCCACCATCCAGTTCTCGACGAGATTGCTCGAGAACGACGAGGTGACGCTGAGAATCGCTTCGCTTCCTTTCACCGCGCGCGCCGCGTCGTGCATCACTTTCGCGACCTTGCGGCCTTCCTCGGCGCTGACGTCGGGATACTTCGGATCCTCGAGCTGCAGATCGACGCTCGACTGTCCTTTGTACAGTTCGGGATCGGGCAGCGCGCGGAACGGATCGGGCGTGATCGCTTTCCCGAGCGCCACGGCGTCCGCGATGAACGCCTTCAGAGCGTCGGGACGCAGATCGCTCGTCGAAACCGTGGAGAAGCGGCCGTCGACGTAAAGCTGAATGCCGACGCCGCGCGTCGTCGACTCGCTGATCTTCTCGACTTTTCCGTCGCGATAATCGAGCGAGACGTCGCGGACGCGGTACGCGCGCGCCGACGCGTCGCCCGCGCCGGCGCTCTTCGCCATGGCAATGCAGGACTGCGCGATGGCGAGCATGTCGTGATCGTTGGATGTGGTTTTCGCCATGGCTTATCCCTTCTTCTCCGCGCGTCCGCCGACCGTGATCGCGGAAACGCGCACGGTGGGAATGCCCTGCGACACCGGGACGAACTGTCCGTCCTTGCCGCACGTCCAGCCGCCTTCGTCGATCTTCAGATCGTCGGCGACCATGTCGATCTGCTCGAGCACCTTCGGACCGTTGCCGATGATGTTCACGTCCTTGATCGGCTTGGTGATCTTGCCGTCTTCGATCATGTAGCCGTTCTTCACGTAGAACGTGAAGTCGCCGGCGCCGATGTTCACCTGGCCGTTGGAGAAGAGATCGCAGTAGATCCCGCGCTTCACCGAGGCGACGATCTCGTCGCGCTTGTGCGGCCCCGGCAGCATGTACGTCGAGCGCATGCGCGGCATCGGCGCGAACTCGTAGCCCTGGCGGCGTCCGTTGCCGGTGGGCTTCACGCCGTAGTGCTTGGCGGAGATCGAGTCGTGCAGATAGCTGGTCAGCGTGCCGTTCTCGACGAGCATCGTGCGGCCGACGGCGTTGCCTTCGTCGTCGACGTTGATCGCGCCGCGCGCGTTGTCCTGCGTGCCTTCGTCGACGATGCTGACGAACGGCTTGGCGACCGGTTTGCCGAGCTTGTCGGAGTAGATCGAGACGTTCTTGCGATTGAAGTCGGCTTCCATGCCGTGGCCGATCGCCTCGTGGAGGAGGATGCCGGCCGCGCCCGCGGCCATGACCACCGGCATCTCGCCCGCGGGCGGCTGTTCGGCATCGAACAGCACCATCGTCTTGTCGACGACGTCGGTGACCATCCGGTCGAGACGCTGCGGGGTGTAGTAGCCGATGTCCTGGCGTGCCGCGCGATTCACGTTGTTGTTCTCGCGGCGGCCGTCTTTCTCGGCGACGACGCCGAGGTAGAGCGTGGTCATCGGCTGGGCGTCCTCGACGATGCGGCCGGTCGAGTCGGCGACGAGGATCACGCTTCCCTGATCCATGAAGTTGACGTTGACCTTGCGGACGAACTGGTTCGCCTTGAAGGTCTTGTCATTGAGCCCGGTGAGCAGCGTGAGCTTCTGCTGCGGACGAATGTCTTCCCATTTGATTTTCACCGGATAGCGATTCGGCTTCGAGTCCATCACCTTGAAGCGCGCCGGCGCCGTTTTCGCGGGACCTTCCGCGATCACCGCTGCGGTCAGCGCCGCGCGGCGCAGTCCGTCCGCCGTGATGTCCTCGGTGAATCCGTAGCCGGTCTGATCGCCTTTGACGACGCGCACGCCGACGCCGAGGCCGACGTTCGACGAGGCGCGGTTCACGATGCCGTCCTCCAGCATCAGGTTGTTCGTCACGCGATGCTGGAAAAAGACGTCCGCGTAGTCGCCGCCTTTCGACAGCGCCGCGGACAACGTGTCGCGAATCAGTTTCTCCGTGACGCCGAAGCGCGAGAAGTATCCGACGCCCGCCGTCGGTCCGGTCTTCGCGAAGACCGTCGAGATGTCGAGAAGATCGGCCACCGCGACTGTCGCCAGCGCGGCCGCTCCGGCCCCGATCACCGTCCGCCGGGAAATGCCCGTTTGGTCGCTCATGAAACCTCCTCCAGGTTTTGTACTGGTGATTGAACGCGGGAAAGTCTTGCGCGCCGGTTACGCTTCGGTCAAATCGTGCAATCTATGCGGAACGACGGCGCCGTTTCACGCGGAGGGACTCGAGGCGCTGCTCGATCGCTTCTTCGGCGCGATCGAGCGCGCGGGTGTCGTTGCGGAGGTAGAACGAAAAGTTCGCGCCGAAGAAGAGGGAGTTCAGCTCGAACGCGAGCTGCGCGGCATCGACGCTGCTGTCGAGATGACCTTCCTCGACGGCCATGCGGACCGCTTTCTCGAGGGAGCCGATCCAGTCGTCCATCAGGCGGCGGACGGTGTCGCGCACCACGCCGGGACGTCCATCGAATTCGAACGAGGCCGCGGCAAAGAAACAGCCGCCCGGAAACACGCCGCGGCGCAGATACGAGAGCCACGACCGGCAGATCGCGAGCAGGCGCGGATAGCCCCGCTTCTCGCGGAGCGCGGGCGTGAAGATCTCGTCGATGAAGCGCTTCGCCGCCGCTTCGAGCGCGGCGAGCTGCAACTCTTCCTTCGACCCGAAGTGCGCGAACAGGCCGCTCTTCGACATCTGCAGATCATCGGCGAGGCGGCCGATGGTCAGGCCTTCGAGTCCTTCCAGGGACGCGAGATCGACGGCGCGGTCGAGAATCGATTGCCTGGTCCGTTCGCCCTTCATGCGTATGCAGGAAGATCCTTCAAAAGCTCCTGATGTGCAACACGAAAATCGCGGCTCCACCTCTGCGGCTGGTGCGAGGCAGGGTCGAGATTGACCACGCTGCGCTCGCCGCGCGCGTGCGGGACGCGCCCGTCTTTGCTCGAGCAGAGGAAGCCGTAGGTGCAGGTGTAGTCGTCGAGCTCATTGACCCAGAGATCGACGCGCAGCGCCTGCTCGTCGAAGCCGACCGGCGCGAGCTGTTCGATCTCGCAGTCGCCGCCCGTGGGAGCGCGTCCGTCGAGCGCGATGATCGCGTGATCGACATGCTCGATGAGGTCGAGGGGATCGGCGAGAACGTTCCGGAGCGGGGAGAAGAAGACGAATTTGGGGTTGAGGTCCATGGGTTCGTGCCTCCTGTTACAAGCTTAGAATAGCACGAACGTTCGTTTTTGCAATCCTAATCCCGGTAGATCTCCACGTGCGGCACCCCATCCACGCCGATCCAGCCCCGGTACATCCCCTCCGAGTTGAACGGCGTGGCGAAGTTGCCGTTGCGGTCGAGGGCGATCACGCCGCCTTCGGCTCCGGGCACCGCCTTGAGCGTCTTGTTGACGACCTGGTCCGCGGCTTCCTGCACGGACAGGCCGCGGTACTTCATCAGAGCGGCGATGTCGTAGGAGACCGTCCAGCGGATGAAGAACTCGCCCGCGCCGGTCGCGGAGACGGCGCACGTTTCGTTGTCCGCGTACGTGCCCGCGCCGATGATCGGGGAGTCGCCGATGCGGCCGTACATCTTGTTCGTGGTCCCGCCGGTCGATGTCGCCGCGGCAAGATTGCCGCTCTGATCGAGCGCCACCGCGCCGACGGTGCCGAAGCGATTTTCGTCGGCCGTCACCAGGCTTGCCTGCGGCTGCTGTTCTTTGAGCAGCTCGTCCTGCAACGCCTTCCAGCGCCGCTCGGTCCAGAAGTACGACGGATCGACGATCTCCAGCCCCATCTTCGTCGCGAACAGCTCGGCGCCGCGTCCGGCCATCATCACGTGCTTCGACTTCTCCATGACCGCGCGCGCGGCGCTGATCGGATTCTTGATGATCGTCACGCCCGCGACCGATCCCGCTTTCCTGGTCTTCCCGTCCATGATCGCGGCGTCGAGCTCGTTGCGGCCTTCGTGCGTGAACACCGCGCCTTTGCCGGCGTTGAAGAGCGGCGAGTCTTCCATGAAGCGCACCGTGGCTTCGACCGCATCGAGACTCGATCCGCCGCGCGCGAGCACCGCCTGTCCGGTGCGCAGGGCCTGCTCCAGCGCCGCGCGGTATTCGCGCTCGCGCTCGGGGGTCATGTTTTTCCGGTTGATCGTTCCCGCTCCGCCGTGTATCACCAGCATGAACTTTTTCGTCTCCTGTGCTCCGGCCGCGAGAACGAACATGAATGTTGCAGAGAGCAGCGCGAGTCGCTTGAACATACTTCGTACACTAGCACTCTTGATGATCCTCGGCCCGGCTCTCTACGCGCAGAGCCCGTCGGCGGATTGGCGGACCATCGAGACGCAGCATTTCCGCGTGCACTATCCGCGCGAATACGAGGAGTGGTCGATGCGCGCGGCCTCGCGTCTCGAGTCGATTCGCGAGGCGGTGTCGAAGGAAGTCGGGTTCGCGCCGCCGCAGATCGTGGACGTGCTGGTGGGGAATCCGATCGCGGAGCCGAACGGCGCCGCGTTTCCGCTGCTCTCGACGCCGCGCATGGTTTTCTTCGCCGAGCCGCCCGGGCCCGACGAGCAGCTCGGCGCGTATGGGCACTGGATCGATCTCCTCGCGGTGCACGAGTACGCGCACACCGCGCACATGCTGCGCCCGTCGCGTAACGCGCTCGCGAAATTGCTCCCGTTCAATCCGATCACGCTCCGCGCGCCGCGCTGGGTGCTCGAAGGCTATGCGACGGTGATCGAGGGAAGGCTCACCGGGGCGGGACGTCCGAACAGCACGTTCCGCGCGCTGCTGCTGCGGCGCTGGGCCGAGAGCGGGCGATTGCCGTCGTACGGCGAGCTGAATTCCAGCCAGCGATTCGCCGGAATGTCGATGGCGTATCTGATGGGCTCCGCATTTCTCGAGTGGCTCGAGCGTGTGGGGCCGCCGACCTCGGCGGCCGCCGAGGTCGGCGGCCCCACACTGCGCAATCTTTGGGCGCGGCTCACGGCGAGGCATCGGCGCTCGTTCGATGAAGCGTTCATCGGCGTGTTCGGCGATCGCCCGGATCGTTTGTACGGACGCTTCCTCGCGGAAGTCACTGCATCGGCGATCGAGACCGATCGCGCACGCACGCTGCAGGAAGGAGAGCTGTTTCAGGAAACGCCGCGCGCGAGCGGCGATCCCGCGGTGTCGCCGGATGGGAAACAGATCACGATCGTGATTCGCGGCCGCGACGTGCCGCAGCAACTCGTGATCTGGTCGACCGGCGAGCCGGTCGAGGAAGAAAAGAAATTCTCGGCGCGCGTGGAGGAGATCCTCGAACGCGATCCCGAGGATGTGGGGCCGGTGCGGACGAAACCGCTGCCGCGCAAGCCCGTTCACTCGCTGACGATGCCCGACGGCGGCGACATCCTCACGCCTCGCTGGACGCGCGACGGCAAGTCGATCGTGTTTACGCATCATGTGGCGGATGGCGAAGGCTTCCTGCACTTCGATCTGTATCGCTGGGATTTCGACGAGCTCACGCGCATCACGCGCCTCGCCGACGTGCACGATGCCGATCCATTTCCTGACGGCCGCACCGCGGTCGCGGTACGCAGCCGCTTCGGCGCGACGCAGCTCGTGACCGTCGACCTCACGAATGGCACGGTCACCGCGCGCACGGAGCCTTCGATCGACGTCGTCTACACGCATCCGCGGGTGAGTCCGGATGGTGCGCGCGTTGCGTATGTCGCGCATCGCGATGGGGGATGGCGTGTGCTCGTCGATGACCAGCCTTTGGTGTTCGACGGCGATGCGTCGTCGCCGGAGTGGATGGGGGACGCAATCGTTGCGACGGTGTCGAAGGGTGGGTTTGCAGAGCTTTATCGTGGGACCGAACAACTCACTTCCACGCGTGGTGGCGCATTCGATGCTGCACCCTCGCCGGACGGCCGCATCTTCTTCATGAGCCTCGATCCCGACGGCTACGTTTTGCATGTTCTTTCCAATCCTGCCGCGATCGAAGGCGGCGCCGTAGCGGCGTTCCAAACGCCGCCGGCGCAGCAGTTCACGACCGAAGAGCTGGCGAAGCCGCGCGCGTACGGCATCGGACGTCAGGAATGGCAATGGTTTACCGGTACGAACGCCGCCCCCGGTCAGCGCGCGTTCGAAGCCGGCATCCGACTCGGCGACGTCGTCGGCCGTCTCGACACGCTGCTCATCGCATCGCTCGCAAGCGGCGATGCGCCGCAAGGGGTCGCACTCACGAGCGCGTGGCGCGGATGGCCGGTGGAGTTGCAGGCGCACGCGTTCCGTACGGATGACGATGACGGGGTCGAGTTGCGCGCGCGGTGGTCGCGATACCGATTGACGGTCGAAGGGGGCGTGCTCTCGCATGAATTCGCATTCGTGAACGCCGCGTATTCCGCGCGTCAGGTTTTTGGAACGTGGCGTCTCGAGGAAGGCGTCCGTGCCGACGTCGACGACGATCACCAGCGCTTCGTCGCCGCCGCAGCGCTGCGCGGCGCCTCCTTCCGCATCGCCGCCCGCTACCAGTACGATCGCGGCGACAACCTCCTCCTCGGCGGCATCGCCTCCTCCATCCTCCCGCGCTCCGCGTACGCCCATCGCGTCCTCGACCCCGCATTGCCGGTGGCGACGCTCGCCGGGAGCGGCTACGATGGATGGCGCATCGAAACGAAAGTGCCGTCGTTGCCGTTCACTGCCTTCTACCAGCGACACGAGCTGGGCGGCGCGCGCATTTCGGTGCGCGGCCTCGAAGCGACGCTGCACACCGATCCGTTTCCTATTTTGAAAGTGCCCGGGCTCGATCTCACCGCCGGCGTCGCACGCACGAGTGAAGACACGAACTGGTGGCTCGGAATGCGGTGGCGTCCGTGATCCATATTCACAACGGCGACGTGGTGATGCTGCTCGCGCGGCGCTCCGGCATCGACGGCGACCACGTCGCGTTCCGCGAGTCGCTCGTCACCGGCCGCGTCACGCCCGGGCCTGAATGGATCGAGACGCGCGCGAACGTGCTCGCCTCGCGTTACGGCGAGGACCTCCTTCGGACGCGCACCGCGCTCGTCGAACAGGAGCAGTTCCTCGACGAGGCGCCGTCGCGCGGCGAGATCGTGCTCTGGTTCGAGCACGATCTCTTCTGCCTCTCGCATCTGCTCTATCTTCTCGACCGCCTTGCCGGCGCAAGGCTGGCGCTCATCTGGTGCCCGACCCCCCTGGGCCAATTCGACGAGCGCGAATTGCACCTCCGCTTCGACTCGCGCGCCGCGGTCACGCCGATGATGATGAACGCCGCGCGCAACGCCTGGCGCGCGTACACCGCCCCCGAGCCGCACGAGCTGAACCAGCTGATCGCGCGCGAGACGCCCGACTTCCCGTTCCTCCGCGAAGGCCTTTCGCTGCACGCTTCGCGATTCCCATCGATGCGCAACGGTCTCGGTGTCATCGAGCAGCGCATCCTCACGATCCTCTCCGCCGGCGCGCTCGAGTTCACCGCGCTCTTCCCGCAGGTCGACACCGACCCGCCGCGATTCGGATTCGGCGATGCCGAGGTGATGGCGACGCTGAAGACGATGTCGGCGCTGGCGGTGCCGCTGGTCACGATCAGCGGACAACCGCCGAAAGCGATCTTCACGATCACGCCCGCGGGCGAGAACGTGCTCCGCGGCGAGGTCGATGATTGCTCGATCAACGACGTCGACACGTGGCTCGGCGGCGTGCATCTCACGAAGGAGAACTTGTGGCGCTGGGACGGCGCGGCTCTGAACCGCTCGCAACGCTCGTAAGGTTTGCGACGCGCGACGGCGTCGATCTGACCGGCCTGCTGTTCGAGCCGCCGCGAAGGACGAAGCGCGCCGCGATCTTCATTCACGGCATGGCCGGTTCGTTCGAATCGAAGCGGACGAACATCCTCGCGCGCGAATTCACGTCGAGCGGCGTCGCGTACTTTGCGTTCAACAACCGCGGGTCGTACGTGATGCGCTTCAACGGCGGCATGGCGCTCGAGAAGATTCGCGACGGCGTGCACGACATCGACGGCGCGATTCGCGAGCTGCGCCGCCGCGGGTATCGCGACATCACGCTCATCGGGCACTCGACCGGCGCGAACAAGATCGCCGTCTTCGATCACTACCAGCACCGCAATTTCGCGAAGCGCTACGTCCTCCTCGCCGGCGGCGACGACACCGGTCTCGCGTACGCGGAGCTCGGCGCGCGCCGTTTCGCGCGCGCGCTGCAGCAGGCACGGGCGAAGCGGAACAGCAGCGAGCTCGTGCCGCTGTCGGTCTCATCGTTCCCGCAGAGCTGGCGCTCGTTCTACGACAGGGCCAACCCGAACGGCGATTACAACGTCTTCCCATTCCTCGAAGTCATGCGCGGCATCCGCCTCTCCCGCCGCCCGCGCTTCCGCTACCTGCGCGGCATCCGCAAACCGACGCTCGTCCTCTACGGCGACCGCGACGAGTTCTGCTACGGCGACGTGTCCCGCTGCGTATCGATCCTCGCGGACGCCGTCGGCCCAAACTTCGAGCTCGCGATCCTCCGCGACGCCGATCACGGATTCAGCGGACGGGAAACGGAGCTCGCGCGCCTGATCATTGACTGGATCCTCCAATGACCGTCGCGAGCACTTCGAATGATTTCAGTTCATGCCCCAGGAAGTTGCGGCGGACGGGGCCGGCGAGCGAGCGGATTTCCATCAGCACTTCCGTTGATGCCGTGAACTCCGATACCGGCGCTTTGGCGAGCAGATCGAGCGCATCGGAGACGTCGTTCTGGATCACGAACGCGTCGCGGGTTGCGCACGAGTCGCAGACGAAGCCTTCCAGTCGCGAGTCGAAGCGCCGCGGCCAGGCCGCCGCGTTGCCGCATTCGATGCACGTCCGCCACGACGGGAAGATGCCGGCGATGCGCAGGATCCAGATCTCGGAGTAGGCGACGACGG
>Ga0070680_100002797_pt1 | contig 12961 bp, 11 predicted proteins | sample KBSC73BmetaG_FD_64672 | JGI IMG/M metagenome (GOLD analysis project Ga0070680, IMG submission 64672) | Corn rhizosphere microbial communities from Kellogg Biological Station, Michigan, USA - KBS C7-3B metaG | ecosystem: Host-associated > Plants > Roots > Rhizosphere | place: USA: Michigan...
GCACAGGCAAACATGGAGAACGATCCGCAAACGCGCAGGTGCCTTGAACTCGGCGGAACGATCGACGAATGCGAGGGCGCGAGCATCACGAACCTCGGTAAGGTCGTGGAAGCTGAAGTGGCTAAATCGATTGGAGTCGCTGTGAATCCTGCGCGGCCGCTGAACGGGGTCATCCTCGTCGGCTCGTATCACAGCCGGACCGAACTCCCCGAAATAGCACTCACATGGGACGGCAAGGCCTTCCTGCAAAAGTGCGGAACTCTTGTGAACGATTACCACACGTACACCCTTCGCAAATCCGGCGCGACGACGCAGCTCGTCGTGGATAACGAGCCGGATCCCATCCTCTTGACCCTGCGCCCGGACGGCGCCCTCTCCGGCCCTGGCAACATCCCCGTCAAAGGCAACATCATCAGCGGTTATAAAAACCAGTACGCGTGCCAGACCGGCACCACGAACGTCAACTGCGGAACAACCTCAACCCCCATCTACTCACCCAGCATGCAGCGCTGCACTATCGGCCAGCTTGCCCCGCAGCCTGCACCACCCCCGCCGCCGAAACCAACCGGTCTCATTGGCCAATTCAGCGAGATGCTCAATGTCGGCCACCCGGCAGCTACAGTCTATGGCTTCCGCGTCAGCGGAACGTACGCCAGTTCTACTGGCATGCAGCTTTCGTTCGATAACAGATATGTCACGCTGGACTGCGGCCAGGCGCACGTGAATGCGCCGTACACCGTCGATAACACGGTCACCGGCTTCGTCATCCACGTCCAGAACGCCGGCGGCGCGTTCCTGCTCGCCGTCGCCCCCGATAACACTCTCCGCGGTTCCGGATCCACAGTGGTGAATGGGAAACTCGTCTCCAGCATCCACGGGGATGTGGTCAACTTCACGCCACATTCAGAAAGCTGCAAACTCGGCGCCTTTGCGCCAGGTAAGCAGAACACGACGCGTGCATCAAGTGGTTCAATACCAGCCGTACCGCCAGCCTATTCATCGCCCGCGCCAGCCGCTGTCGCATCCGCCACCGCGGCAACAGCCGCCGGCGCCGGCCTCTCCACCGGGCCAGTTGGAACCCGCGCGCAATTCCGCGTCCTGCTCTCCTCAAATTTCAACGGCGCAAACCCGCTGGCGCACCAGACCGTGTCCGTCTCGCGCAAGCCGATTGACCAGATCCTGCGCGAACTCGGGGTCGCTGTTCCCGCCCAGGCCACTCCCGGTCAGGCGATGAAGGCGCTCGATACGCAGTGCCACTCCGCCCAGGGCTGCAGCGCGTACATTCAGGGACTAAACAAGTACTACGTGGCCACCACGAAGCTCGATGCCTCCGGCAAAGCTACGCTTTCCGCCACCGCCGCACCCGGCCCTTACTATTTTTTCGCTATTGTGACAAATTCAGGCGGTTCGCTTGTGTGGGATATCCCGGCCAATCTGGCAGCCGGCGACAACACAGTGGTCTTCAACGAGGCGAACGCCGAACATCTCCGATAAGGGAATCGGGTGGCATGCGTCCGCCCGCGCTTATGACTCGCGATCCGGAAATTGAAGCCGTATCAACACACGCCACTACTGCCCCAGGTACTTCTTCAGATCCGGATGTAATAACTCGTTGGCCTCCGGCTTCCCGAGATCGGCCCGCGTAATCACCGTCGCGCTCAGGTCGATGCGCTTCTGGGGCGTCTTGCCATTCAGTTTTTCCGTCAGCGCCCGCACCGCTTCATAGCCCATCCGGAATGGATTCTGCACCACCAGCGCGTCGATCACGCCCTGCTGCAGGTCCGCCACCAGACCCTCGCTTGAATCGAACCCCACGATCCTCATCTTTCCAGCCAGACCGCGCGCCTTCGCCGCCTGCGCTGCGCCAATTGAACTCGGCTCCGAAGACCCGAAGATCCCATCGAGTGAGGGGTGCGCGGTAAAGATGTTCTCCGCCGCCGCCATCGCCTTCGCGCCGTCGGTCATGCAGTACTGCTCGGCCACGATTTTCACGCCCGGGAACTCTTTCGCCATTGCATCCCGAAACCCGCGCTCGCGGTCCATCGTAGACGCGCTCCCCGGCGCGTTCATGATCATCGCCACCGAGCCTTTCCCATGCACCAGCTCGCCCAGTTTGCGCCCCGCCATCTGCCCGCCCTCGTAGTTATTGGTCGCGACGAAAGAAACGTAATTCTCCGAGTCCACCGCCGAATCGAAAACCACCACCGGAATCTTCTCGCGCGACGCCCGGTCGAGCGAAGCCACCAGCGTGGTCCGGTCGGACGCCGCCACTACGATCCCGTTCACATGCTGATTCAGCATCGAATCGAATATCTCGAGCTGCCGCGCGTAATCGGTTTCATTCGGCGGCCCCTCCCAATCCACGTTCTCGTGGAACTCGCGCCCGGCCGCCACCGCCCCCGCATGCACGGACTGCCAGAACACATGCGAGGTCCCCTTCGGGATCACGCCGATGCGCCGCGCGCCGCTGCGATTACACGCGGTCCCAAGTAACGCAACAGCAACCACTGCAAAATATGCGCAGGCTTCAAACCTGCGGCCGTTACATCGCACACCAGCCGCCATCGATCAAAATATCCGTGCCGGTAATGAACCCTGCTTCTTCGCTGCACAGAAACGCCGCCAGCGCCCCCACTTCCTCCAGCTTTCCCCAGCGCCCCACGGGAATCTTCGAAATAAACTGCGCATTCAGCTCCGGATTCTGCAGAATCGGCGTATTCATCTCGGTTGCGAACGGCCCAGGGCTGATGCCGTTCACCGTCACGCCGTCGGATGCCAGTTCGAGCGCCAGCGCCTTTGTCAGACCCAGCAACGCCGCCTTGGTCGAGGAATAGGCCGTTCTCTGCGGCATCGACACATGCGCCATGATCGATGTCATATTCAGAATCCGACCGTAGCCCGAGCCCTTCATATGCGGAACGAAAGTGCGGCACATCAGAAACACGCTGGTCAGATTCGTATCCTGCACGCTCCGCCACTCCTCCAGCGTGAAATCCGTAATGTTCTTGCGCAGGTTCATCCCGGCGTTGTTGATCAGAATCTGAATCTTCCCGAGCTTCTCCGCCACTTCCTTTTCGACGCGCTTCACCTGATCTTCGCTCGTAATATCAGCGACAAAGACATCCGCCCCTCCGCCCGCTGATGCTCCGGCTTCTCCGATCTCGCGCGCTACCGATTCGAGCTTTTCCCTGTCCCGCGACACCAGCGCCACCCGCGCGCCGTTCTTCGCCAGAGCCAGTGCCATGGCCCGCCCCAGCCCCTTGCTCGCGCCCGTCACGAGCGCATTTCGGCCCTTCAGATTTGCGTTATTCATTTGATCTATATGGAAAGCGGCATTGTATCGCGTTTCCCCCCGGAGGCCAGTACGCCCCAAACCCCCAGACCCGCCGGAGACCGCGCCAGCCGCGCTTCCGATGCTATATTGAATCGCCGAGCCATGCGATTTGCAGCATTTTTCGCCCTTGTTCTCTGTTCCGTTCCTCTCCGGGCGGACTTCCAGTATCAGTCGACGACGCGCATCACCGGCGGCGCCATGCTCCAGATGCTGCGTTTCATGCCGGGAGCCGGAAAGCTCCGCGAGCCGCAAACCAGCACCGTGGCCGTTCAGGGCAACCGGATGGTTCACAAAAGCGCCCTCCAGACCTCGATCATCGACGTTGACAAGCGCACCATTACCACCATCAATACGGAAAAGCGAACTTACTCCGTGATGACCTTCGATCAGATGAAACAGGCTATGGAGCAGGCGTCGGCGAAAATGCAAAACTCAACGCAGCCTGGCTCCCCCGATGTCAGTATTGAAGCCAACATTCAGCAGACCGGCCAGACACGCAACATCGGGGGCTACGACACAAAGGAAGCCGTCCTCACCATGTCCATGACCATGACGGATCCGCGCACCTCGCAGAGCGGCGCCATGGCCATCAAAATGGACATGTGGGTCGCGCCTGATGTCGCCGGCTACTCCGACGTCCGCGATTTCTACAAGCGCATGGCGAAAGAGCTCGACTGGATGCCGGGAGGCATGGGCCTGCTGAACCGCCCCGACATGGCTCGCGCCATCTCGAAAATGATGGCGCAGGGTGGCGCCGTCGATGGGACGCCGATTCAGGAAATCATCACCATGCGCCCGGCAGGCGCGCCCGGCAGCCCCGATACTGCCGCTCCTCAACAAACTACCACCGGGAACGCGACGCAGAACAACTCGCAGCAAAGCCCTTCAGAAGCCATCGCCAGCGCTCTTGGCGGGCGCTTCGGCGGCTTCGGCCGTAAGAAGAAAAGCTCGTCATCGCAGAGCGCTGCTCCCGCGCCAACGCAGGACGCCGCTCCTCCCTCTTCATCCGGCGACGCTTCCCTCATCGAAATGACGACGGAGAACTCGGGTTTTTCCGCCGCTCCGGTTACTTCCGCGCTTTTCGAAATCCCCGCGGGGTTTCGCGAGGTCGCACCCGACACGCCGCGTCCGGCGAAATAGCGCGTTCTGGACCGCATGCCCCGCTGGGTGCCGCGCTGTTCACGTGTCTGCAGATCACGCCGTTCGAGTTCCTCATGGTCTTTTTCATGGGGGCATCACGCTCACCTCCATGCTCGCCGACGACCGTGCGCTCATCAACGCCGCCGTCCAGATCCTGAGCGTAGCTCTCGCTCATTACCGCATAACGTGTTCAAACTGAAGTCGCCGCGCTTCGGCCGCATCGTCGATGGCACGCCGCTCGTTCTCTTCGAACGAGATCCGATCGCTCGCGATCGCATTCTTCTATGCACGCGGAACACTGGCGGGCGGAGTAGCCGCCCCGGCGCTGTTCAGCCGCCTCATTGAGACGCATGAGCGAATGAATATTTTCTGCGGATATCTTGTCGCGGGAGTTCTGGCTCGGTGCGGCGCTCGCGCGATTCCGCGCGGTACGGTGCTCGAACTACGCATCGGAGTTAGTGCTGAGCGGCGCTCGCTCGAAGAGGGCCAGACCGCCGCCTGGCCCTCAATCACACTGTCGATGCGCTGCAGTTATCTCCCTTCGGAGCCCTGCAGCTTCACCAGCTTGTTATAAAGTCCCAGGATCAGGAAAGTCGGCGCCCATTGGCCGATAAAATTGGCTTTTTTCTCCTGTCCCATTGCCATCATCACCAGTGATCCTGCCATCGATCCAACAGCCGCCCAAAGAAATGTGTCCGAGGGTAGTTTCGCTGTCTGTTGCTCGATAGTGCGCGCTACCGGACCCTCACGGTGTTCCTCGCGAGCCGTTGTTTTCGGTTCGCGTTCCAATAGATCCTGCATGTTTTCTCCTTGACTTCAGTGGAAGCCCGGGAACGGACGTGCAGACCGGAGCCCAAAGTATGATTCGCCTCGCGAGAGCGCGGCGATATACTTCCCCGAGTGCGCCACCCACGGTTGTACCGAAACTATCGAGCACGCGCTCATCCAGCTCATCCCCTGCAGTGATGCTGTTTCCTTGTGCGGACCAAATCAACGAAGCGGCGCCAGGCGATTTTGGGGACGAGCCGCCGTTGGTCGGGAGGCATGCTGTCGTCCATCATTTCTTTAGCGAGCTTTTGCGTTTCTTTCGACGCTTTGCTCATATGCCCGCTCTTGGATGGTGGATGTGGGTCGTATTCGCTACATAGCCGAGGTAAATCTGGGACTGGATGTCTGTCAAAATCTGGCGCTTCGCTTCCATTTACCTGACGGCGATTACGCTCTCGCTTACTTTCAGCCACCTGTTGGAAATGCCCCGAAAGCTCGCCTGGGGACCGGAGCTTTACCGGGACGTACAGCACACGCTTTACTTGTACTTCGCGATCGTGGGTGCGCCGGCGGAATCAGGCGCCATATTGTGTCTGGCGGTGCTCTGCTTTCTCATTCGCCGGCGAAGACGCAGTTTCTGGCTCACCCTGATAGCCAGCATTTGCGTAACGACCGGCCTGGTCGTTTGGTTTGTCCTTGTTTCGCCTGCAAATCATCAAATGTCGCAATGGACCACGCCTCCGCTGCCGGAAACCTGGCCGGACACATGGTTGGATACGCGCCGGCAGTGGGAATTCGGGCATGCCGTGTCGGCCGTGCTCGACCTGATCGGCTTCGGGGCTCTCATTGCGTCCGTGCTGTTCGATAACTCGCTCGAACCTGTAAAAACCGGGAGCATCAGGGCGAATGGATAAACCGAGAGGTGGTCTGAACCAGCGCATCTTCGCGTGGGCGCTGGCCCGATTCAGTTCCCGATATGAGCAGTTTTCAGCAAAATACAAGGAACGCCTGTTCGCTGGACTTTCCGGAACGGTGCTCGAAATCGGCCCGGGTACCGGCGTAAACCTCCGCTATTTTCGAGACCGTACCGTGCGCTGGATCGGCGTGGAACCGAACCTTTTCATGGAGCGTTACCTGCGCGAGGAAGCTGCGCGTCTCGAAATGCCGGTCGAGTTGCGCGTGGGCACGGCCGATCATTTACCGGTCGAAGATGGCAGTGTCGATGCGGTGATCAGCACGCTTGTGCTGTGCTGTGTTCCGGATCAACAGCAGGCGCTTCGGGAGATTCTGCGCGTCCTGAAGCCCGGCGGCCGATTGTTGTTTATCGAGCACGTCGCGGCGCCTCACGGGAGCCGGCTAAGGCGCATTCAGAATTGGATAACTCCAATCTGGAAGCGGTTGGGTGATGGGTGTCATCCGAATCGCGAGACCTGGAGAGAATTGGAATACGCCGGATTTGGGCAAGTCAGTTATGAAGCGGTTACCGCTCCCGTGCCGGTTGTGAGCCGGCAAATAATCGGAGTCGCAACAAAGAACTGACCAACTCTCCGGCAAACCATATGCGATTCCAGGCTCTGCCGCCCGCAAAATAGCGCGCCGCCATGCGCAACGGTTGCGCCGCCCGCCAGTAGCATAATAGTTGGTTATCAACAAGGCATGCGCGAGCTGCAAATCTTTTCCCCGGACGGCCGCAACCAGACCATCGAGCTGAAAGGCGAAAAAATGTCGCTCGGCCGCTCCGGCGCAGCCGATCTCTGCTTCGCGGATGATGCCGGCCTTTCCCGCCAGCACCTCGCGATCGAGCGCGATGGCGAAGGCTGGGCGATCCGCGATCTCGGCAGCAAAAACGGCACCATGCTCAACGGAGTTCGCCTCACCAGCCGGACTGTGCTCAAACCGGGCGACCGCATCATGGCGGGCCACCTCATCCTTGTTTATGACGGCCGCGCGCAGCCACGCGCCAACACCACTTCGAAACCAGTCGTCGTTTTCGATGAAAAAAGCACTGAGCAGAGCAGTTCCTCCACCCTCATCACCAGTCTCGAAGGCGTCATTAAGAGCGAAAACATCGAAGGCGCCGAACGCGCCGCCTCGGCTCAGGTCGCCGCGCTCATTCGCGCCGGCAACGAACTCTCCGGCCACAGGCCGCTGCCGGAGCTTTTCCGGTTCATCCTCGAGCTCGCCATCGGCGCCGTCAACGCCGATCGCGGCGTCCTCATGACGCTGGAAGAGGGCGAGCTCGTCGTCCGCGCCCACAAGGGAGAAGGTTTCCGCATCAGTACCGCCGTTCGCGATCGCGTCCTCAACAGCGGCGTCTCTCTCCTCGTCCGCGATACTTCGATCGACGCCGCCTTGCGCGAGCGCCGCAGCATCGTCGAGCAGCACATCCGCACCCTCATGGCCGTGCCCCTGCAGACCCGCGACCAGATCATCGGGATCATCTATGTCGATTCGCCGTCCCTGCTGCGCGAGTTCACCAAAGACGATCTCAACCTGCTTACCGTCATGGCAAACGTGGCCGCCATCCGCATCGAGCACACGCGTCTCGCCGAAATCGAACAGGCCCGGCAACTGCTCGCGCGCGATCTCGAGCAGGCCGCCGAAATCCAGCGTCGCGTCCTTCCCGCGGCGGCTCCCCTCATCCCGCAGCTCGATCTTGCCGGCCATAACGCTCCGTGTCGCACCGTTGGCGGCGACTATTTCGATTTCTTCTCTTATGAGAACGGCCGCGTCGCCATGGTGCTGGGCGATGTCTCCGGCAAAGGCATGCCCGCCTCGCTCCTGATGATGGGACTGCAGGCGCGAGTTCAGGTCCTCATCGAAGAACCCCGCAGCCTCGCGCAAGTGATGACCCGCCTCAACCGCATCACCTGCGCCAATTGCCCTGCCGGCCGTTTCATCAGCCTTTTCTTCTGCATCGTTGACGGCGCTTCGGGCGAGGTGACGTACTGCAATGCGGGTCATAACCCGCCCCTGCTTATTCGCGGGTCCGGCGACATCGGAACTTACGAGGAACTCACCGGCGGAGGACCCATCCTCGGTATCCTCGGCGCCATCGAATACGAGGAATATCGCGCGAAACTTGACCCGGGCGACGTTCTCGTCATCTATAGTGATGGCGTGACCGAAGCGGCCAACCCGGCGAGCGAAGATTTCGGAGTCGATCTCCTCGCCCGCACCGTCTGGGCGAATCGCGAGCGATCCTCCGCCGAGATCATCGCGACGCTCAATGCTGCGCTCACTGCTTATACTGGTTCTGCTCCTCAGGCGGACGACATCACCATGATCGTGGCCCGGCGCGTCGCCCCGGCGAGTGACGGAACCGCCCGGACAAACCCTCGATGAATCGCGAGAAAGTACTGCCCCTGAATGTAGCTGTTGTCGGCCTCGGTTTCATGGGCGCCACGCATGCCCGCGCATGGATGGATGTTCCCGAAGCGCGGCTCGCAGCCGTCATGAGCAGCAATGAGCGAAAGCTTTCCGGCGATCTCACTTCCGTCGGCGGTAATCTCGGCCTCGAAGCCGGCATCCTCGATTTCTCGAACGTTCGCAAATACCGCGCATTCGAAGAAGTTCTGAGCGACCCCGAAATCGACGCCGTTGACATCTGTCTCCCCACCGATCAGCACTCCCGCGCAGGGCTCGATGTGCTCGCATCCGGCAAACACGTTCTCATCGAGAAACCGCTGGGACTCAAACCGGAAGATTGCCGCCGCCTCATCGATGAAGCTCGCGCGCGTGGTCGCGTTCTGATGGGCGGCCAGGTTCTGCGCTTCCTTCCGGCATATTCTCTGCTTCGCGATATCGTTTCTCAGGGAAGCCCCGTCCGGTCCGCTTTTTTCCGGCGGCGCTGCTCCGCTCCGGACTGGAGCCCCTGGCTCTCCGATCCCGCCCGCAGCGGCGGCGGCGTCTTCGATCTCCTGATTCACGACGTCGATTACTGCATCTCGCTGTGGGGCGTTCCCCGTTCCGTACGCGCCACGGGCCATGAAGATATTCCGCGCGGCATCGACGTCATTCATGGCGAACTCGATTATCCGAATGTCGGTCCCGTCGAAATCACCGGCGGATGGCATCATCCGAAGTCTTATCCGTTCTCCATGCAGTTCACGGTCGTAACCGATGCCGCCACCATGGACTGGAACATGGGCGAACCCGACCTGCGCGTTTACCGCGCGGATGGAGAACTCGAACCGCGGAAACTCGATGAGTACGATCCCTTCACGCGCGAGCTCGAGTATTTCGCGAGCTGCGCGCTGGACGGAACACACCCGGATTTCTGCCCGCCGGAACAATCCGCGGCGGCCGTTGAGGTCATGATCAAATTACTGGAATCGCGCGCGCGAGGAGGCCAAACTCTCACATGCCGGTGACCGCACAAAGTACCTTGAAAGCTCTTACCCCCTGGGAAATCGGGGTGATGTTCTGGGCCGGGCCTGATCCCGCCGAAACGCTTGCCGTCTTAAAGCGGCTGGGCGTTCGCTGCGGCCAGCTCGGAGTTCCCGGCGATCTCGACATCTCCTCCTCCGCGGCCGCGTGGCGCAACGCGCTCGCCGCCGATTCATTCACGGTCTACACCGTGATCGCAGCGTTCAACGGCGAAAGCTACGCCGATGTCCCCACAGTGCGCAACACGGTCGGCTTCATCCCGCCGGCCACTCGCGCCGAACGCGAGAAGCGGATGTATGCGGTGAGCGATTTCGCCGCCGCCGTCGGCGTTCCCGGCATCGGTACCCACGTCGGCTTCATCCCGGAGGACGATTCCGACCCGGATTACATCGCCATGCGCGAATTGGTGCGCCGCATCTGCGATCATTGCGCCAAACACGGCCAGACCTTCGCGCTCGAGACTGGCCAGGAAACCGCGGAAGCGTTGCGCAGTTTCCTGCTCGACGTGAATCGCGATAACCTCGGCATCAACTTCGATCCGGCCAACATGATCCTATACGGAACAGGCGATCCCATCGAGGCTCTCGGCACGCTCGGCACGCACGTTCTCAGCGTTCATTGCAAGGATGGCGACTGGCCGCCGAAGGGCCAGCCCGATGCGCTCGGCCAGGAACGTCCTCTCGGTAAGGGAGCGGTCGGCGTCGAAAACTTCCTTAATCAATTGAGAGCAGTCGGCTATAACGGACCGCTCGCGATCGAACGCGAAGTCGAGAACCCGGCCGAGCGATTAGCGGACATCGAATCCGGCATCTCCCTGCTCCGCCGCCTCACAAAGGCGCCACGCTGACCTGCACGGCGGCTCAGCGCGAACGGCCCGCCCCATAGTTGTATAACTGCGATGTGGCGAACCGAGGTGCATCACTTTGATCCGGTTCGCCCCGTCCTTCCGTGTTGCGGCAATCGCGCTCTGCTCGGTCTGTATCTCTTGTGACCAGCCTCGCGCCGCCCCGCCTGCCATCGAATTCACCGCCGTACCGCCTTTCGCCGCGGGAAGCTCAGAGAAAATGGATGTCGTCGCGGGAACAGCCACCGGCGCAGGGGCCGGCGATCGTATCGTTCTCTACGCCAGAAGTGGCGTTTGGTGGATCCAGCCGGACGTGACAAGTCCTTTTACTGATCTCCACTCCGGCAAATGGAAAAGCCGCACTCACCCCGGATCGGCTTACGCTGCGCTGCTGGTGAGACCAGGCTACAACCCGCCCGTACAAGCGGACGCCTTACCCGCGATCGGCCGCTCCGTTCTCGCGATCGCCAGAGTGGAAGGGCAGCCCACCCGGCCTCGCAGGAAGACTCTCATGTTCGACGGCTATCAATGGGAAATTCGCGATACCCCGTTGAATCCTGGCGGCACGCCAAACGATTACGATCCCGCAAACGCATGGACGGACAATCGCGGCTTTCTTCACCTGCGCATACGGTCCGCGCCGGCAACGCCGGCGAAAGCAAAATGGACAAGCGCGGAAGTCAATCTCAATCGCAGCCTGGGTTACGGCTCCTATCGCTTCGTCGTCCGGGATACGTCACATCTCGATAGTTCAATCGTCTTCGCCATGTTCACCTCGGACGAGCTCGGCCCGTATCGCCAGATGGACATCGAAATCAGCCGCTGGGGCGACCCTCACGTCTGGAACGGGCAGTTCGTTATTCAGCCGTATTACATTCCGGCCAACACGTTCCGTTTCCAGGCGCCCTCGGGAAAAGTTACCTTCATGCTGCGTTGGGAGGAAGATCGCGCCGAATTCAAGACCTTTCGCGGCGATGTTTCACGATGGGAAGCGCCTGCCGCCGCCGGGCACATTTTCACCTCGGGAGTACCAGCGGCCGGTAATGAAAATATTCACATGAACTTGTACGTGTTCGGCAATCAGCGCCAGCCAAAGCTGCCGAATGCTGAGGTAGTGTTGAGTTCCTTAAGTGAATTGACTATCCGACGTCAGCGGACACGCGACTTCAGTCGCGTTTGAGCTGACGCGACTCAAGTCGCATGTCCCTGAACTAGTACAGCGATTTCGGAGACTCAACAGTAGTCGTTGAAAAATTCGAATATCTGCCCTGAGTGGTCGGGCTGGAAGCGAATCGTTCGCGTTTTCGCGGCCCTCATGGCGCTCACAGCCCCGGCATGGGCCGTGGATCCGCACCGCGCGGTTTCGCAGTACGTTCGCGAGCGCTGGTCAGCGGACCAGCATTTCCCGCGCGGCTCCGTCTACAGCATCACCCAGACTCCCGACGGTTATCTCTGGATCGCTACCGAAACCGGACTCACTCGCTTCGATGGCTGGGATTTCAGGCAGGTGCAGGATGAATCCGGATCATTCACTTTCACTGGCCTTATCGGACTCATCTCGGATAAAAACGGAGCGCTCTGGGTACAGCAGAGAAACAGAATGATTCTCCGCTACAGGAACGGCTCGTTTGAAAATCCATTTACAAGAACCGTTTCGAACATAACGGCGACAACGCTGAATCGAGATGGCGAATTTCTTGCCGCGTATCTGGAAGCCGGAGCCTTCATCGTGCGCGATCGCGCCCTTCAGCCCTACGCCGCCGCGAAGGGCATACCGCGATCCCCGGTATTGTCCATCGCGCAGACTCGTGACGGCGCGGTGTGGCTGGGCACGCGGGGAGCCGGCCTGTTCCGCCTGTGGCGCGACCAGACCAACCCGGTCGCTCACGGCCTCCCCAACCCGAAGGTCAATTGCCTTCTGGCCGACGCGGACGGAAGCCTCTGGATCGGTACCGACGCCGGTCTCGTGCGCTGGACGCCGGGAGGCAGTTCGAAGAATCAGTTCTCGAGGATCGAAGAGCCCCTCGGCGCTGCGTCTCTCCGCGGAACACAGATTCTGTCCATGGCGAAAGACCGCGACGGCAATCTCTGGCTCGGCAGCAACTCTCATGGCCTCATCCGGCTCAATGCCGAAGGCGTTTCGTTTCTTGACCCGGCCAGGACCGATCTGCCCGCCATCACCTCGATTTATGAAGACCGCGAAGGCGATATCTGGTTCGGCAGCACCAACGGCCTCGAGCGTCTCCGTGATAGCGCCTTCGTCACCTGGTCGTCCGGCGAGGGAGTGCCCACGGACGGCAGCAATCCCGTCTACGTCGATAGCGGGAATCGCGTCTGGTTCTCGCCCGTGTCGGGCGGCCTTTGGTGGATGAAAGACGAACGCCACGGCCGGGTCAGCGCCGCCGGTCTCGATCGCGACATCGTCTACGCCATTGCTGGAAACAGTACCGGCGGCAACACCCGCGAACTCTGGCTCGGAAGGCAGC
>Ga0070680_100002798_pt1 | contig 12956 bp, 10 predicted proteins | sample KBSC73BmetaG_FD_64672 | JGI IMG/M metagenome (GOLD analysis project Ga0070680, IMG submission 64672) | Corn rhizosphere microbial communities from Kellogg Biological Station, Michigan, USA - KBS C7-3B metaG | ecosystem: Host-associated > Plants > Roots > Rhizosphere | place: USA: Michigan...
GTGAAGATCAGTTACTGCCCGAATACCGTTCCCTGTGGCCCAGGTTCGCGCAAGCCCGCTGGTTTTCGGCTTTGGGCGACGGAGCCTGCAACAACCTCGGCAGCGGATGCGTCTCGCCGGATCGCGCCGCGCCCATGGTGGGAACTACAGGAGCCATGCGCGTTGTTTCCGATACGCCGCTCGAGAAAGTATCTCCCGGCCTGTGGCGCTACCGTGTCGACAAGTCGCGCTTCGTCACCGGCGGCGCGCTCTCCAATGGCGGCGATGTCTATGCCTGGATGAAGCGCAACCTGGCGCTTCCCAAAGACGTCGAGGCTCGCCTAGAGGCCTCGGTTCCTGGAGCCCACGGCCTGACGATGCTGCCTTTTTTCTCGGGCGAGCGAACTCCCTACTGGCGGGCTGATTTACGCGCCGCCATCACTGGCATGACGGCGTCGACGGGCGCCATCGACATTCTTCACGCGGCCCTCGAGTCCATCGCGCTGCGCTTTCGAGAAATCTACTGCCTGCTGGCCGGGTCCTGGGGAGCCCCCGCAGAAGTCATTGCCTCCGGAGGGGCGCTGTTGCACTCACCAGTATGGACTCAGATGATGGCCGATGCCCTCGGTCGTCCCGTGACGATCTGCGCCGAAACCGAGGCTTCCTGCCGCGGCGCGGCACTGTGGGCGCTGGAGCGCCTCGGCGTCATCGAAGGAATCGGCGCGCTGCCAGCTTCGACCGGCGCGGTGTTCACGCCGCGCCCCGAATATCAGGCCGCCTATCAGGATCTTCTTGCCCGACAAAACCAACTCTATGAACATCTCTTCGGATGATCGTGACCTGACGAATGTGCGTCTGCGGGCGGCACGCATCAAGCTGCTGCTCATGGATGTCGACGGCGTCCTTACCGACGGCCGCCTCATCAACGTTCCTGCGCCCGACGGCAGCATGTTCGAGACCAAGGCCTTCGATTCGCAGGACGGCATCGCCTTGCAGTGGCTTTCCTGGCACGGCATCGCCACGGGCGTTATCAGCGGACGCGAATCGCCGGCCACCGTCGAACGTGCCCGCCAGGTCAAGATGACCTATGTCTATCAGGGCCACATCGAAAAGACCCCGATCCTTCAGGAGATCCTGGCCAAGAGTGGTTTGACGCACGAAGAAACCGCCTACGCCGGCGACGATCTTACCGATGTCGTCGTCATGCGCCGCGTGGGCCTAGCTATCGCCACCGGGAATGCACGCGATGAAGTCAAACGCGCCGCCCACTACGTCACCGCGGCGCCCGGCGGACGAGGCGCGATTCGCGAGGTTGCCGAACTGCTGCTCCAGGCTCAGGGCCGCTGGTCAGATATCTTGAAGAAATACGAGGTGGACTAAGAGTGTCCCAGCGAATCGGGGTAGAAGTGGGCGCCGATCCCGGCCCGGGCGTGCTGCACCAGCTGACCGGCGTGATCGCTCGCGAGCAGGGCAACATCCTGAGCATCGAAATCGTCGAAGAGAAATCTCCGGAAACCGTCACCTATTTTGAGATCGATATCCCGGGCGATCCTCAGCAACTGCTGCAGGGCCTCAGGACTCTGCCTGTAGTTCATCGCGTGGAACTGGTCCAGACCATGCAAAAGATCTTCGGCAAGCGTATCATCATCGTGGGCGGCGGCGCACAAGTGGGCCAGGTCGCGCTGGGCGCCATTGCCGAAGCCGACCGTCACAACATCCGCGGCGAACACATCTCCGTGGACACCATTCCGCTGGTCGGCGAGCAGCCGCTGGCGGATGCCGTGCGCGCCGCCGGACGTCTGCCGCGCGTCAAAGCCCTGGTGCTGGCCGGATCGCTCATGGGCGGCGAAATCGAAATCGCTGTCCGCGAGGTCCGCGCGCAGGGTCTTCTGGTCGTAAGCCTCAACATGGCCGGAAGCGTCCCCGAAGCCGCCGATCTGGTGGTCACCGATCCGGTTCAGGCGGGCGTCATGACCGTGATGGCCGTCGCCGATACCGCCAAGTTCACGGTCGAACGTCTTAAGCGCAGGGTGTTTTGAACGTGCTCTCTGGAATGTGATACGTGCCCTCTGAAATGTCCCCCGAAGAATTTCGCGCGGCCGCCCACCAGGCCGTAGATTGGATCGCGGACTACCTTCGTGACATCCGCGACCTCCCGGTTCTGCCTGATGTCCAACCCGGCGAACTCGTGGATCAACTGCCTTCGACAGGCCCGGAACAGGGCGAATCCATGGACGCCATCCTGGCTGATTTCCGCAACCTGATCGTGCCCGGAATCACCCACTGGAACCATCCGCGCTTTTTCGCTTACTTCTCAATCTCCGCATCGGGACCCGGCATCCTGGGCGAGATGCTGGCGGCCGCGCTCAACGTCAATCACATGCTGTGGAAGACGTCTCCGGCGGCCACCGAGCTGGAGCAAGTCACGCTGGGCTGGCTTCGCCAGTGGCTGGGTCTGCCCGAGGATTTCTTCGGCATTATTCAGGACACCGCTTCCACTGGCAGCCTGCACGCGATCCTGGCGGCGCGCGAGCTGGCTGCGCCTGGAGTTCGCCTCACCGGCCAGCATCCTCCGCTGGCTCTCTATGCATCCGAACACGCGCATTCCTCCATCGACCGCGGCGCTCTGGCCGCCGGCATCGGCCTCGAGAACATCCGCCACGTTCCTTCCGATGACCAATTCCGCATGCGCCCCGACGCGCTGGCCTCCATGATCGCGGAGGACCTCGCCGCCGGCCGGAAACCGTTCTGCGTGGTGGCAACCGCGGGCACTACCTCCACCACCAGCGTTGATCCTATAGCGCAGATCGGAGAGATCGCCCGGCGCTACCATCTCTGGTTTCACGTGGACGCCGCCTATGCCGGATCCGCTGCGCTGCTCGAGGAACATCGCCACATATTGGATGGGGCGGCGCAGGCCGATTCGCTGGTGGTTAATCCGCACAAGTGGCTCTTCACTCCGGTGGATTTGAGTGTCCTCTACACGCGCCGTCCGAAAGTCATGCGGCGCATGCTGTCGCTGGAAGAGACGCCGCCCTATCTCCATGCCGTCGAACAGGATCGCGCGGTCAATCTCGCCGAATACAGCCTGGCGCTGGGCCGGCGGTTCCGGTCGCTGAAGTTGTGGTTCGTGTTGCGGTATTTCGGCCGCCAGGGAATCACAGCGATTCTCCGAAGCCACATGGCGATGGCTCGCGATCTGGCACAACGTATCTCCGGTGATTCCCGATTCGAATTAGCCGCACCGGTCCTTTTTTCGCTGGTGTGTTTCCGCTACCGAGGTTCGGATCAGGACAATCGCAGCTTGCTGGATCGCATCAACGCCAGCGGACGGGCTTTTTTATCGGGAACCACGTTGCACGGGAAATTTGTGCTGCGTCTTGCCATCGGCAACGTTGCCACCACCGAAGGCGACGTGCTTCAGACCTGGGAATGGATCAGGACGCTAGCGCTTCCAGGGACTGAATCTCCCGCCGCAGAGCCTCTACGTCCGATTTGACCGCGCCGAAATCCCCGTGCCCCGCCGCGTCCGCGATGCTCCTGGCCAATGGGCCCAGGCTGGTGGAAGCGAGATGCTCGGCCGCTGCTCCGATCCTTTTGGCCTCTTCCGCCAGCGTCGCCGCATCCCCGCGCGCCGCCGCCGTTTCCAGTTTCTCCAGCCGTTCCGGCGCGACCTCCATAAAAATGCGGAACATTTCGCTGACCAGGGCCCGATCCTGCTGCATCATTTTATCCGTCAGAACGCGGTCAACCGCGCTGACACTCGGTGCGGCGAACTGGCCGGTTCCAGATTCCAGATACTGTTCGATCACGGAAATCAAGCCGGCCTGCTGGACCGGTTTCGAGATGTAAGCGTTCATGCCTGCCTGCAGGCAGCGCTCGCGATCCCCGATCATCGCGTGCGCGGTCATGGCAATGATTGGCAGATAGTCCCAGTTTGGGTTGCGGCGGATCGCCCGCGTGGTTTCCAGTCCATCCAGCACCGGCATCTGAACGTCCATCAGAATCAGGTTGTAGGGTTCCGTGGCCGCCCCCAGCTTGTCCAGGGCTTCCTGACCGTTATTGGCCACATCGATCGCAAAGTTTTTCTTGCGGAGCATGGCCAGAACCACGCGCTGGTTCACCGCATTGTCCTCCACCAGCAGCAGCCTCGCCTGCTTGGAGGCCGGAATGGCCCTTTGTTGCTCGCGCGGCGACTCAACAGCGGGCTCTGTCACCGGGGCCGCCTCGAAAGGTATTTCCACTGTAAACGTGCTCCCTCGTCCTACCCGGCTTTCCACGCGAATCTGTCCTCCCTGCAATTCCACCAGTCGTTTAGTAATGGCGAGGCCCAGCCCGGTACCGCCATACTTTCTGCTGATGCTCGAATCGGCCTGCGTGAATTTTTCGAAAATCAGCGGAACTTTCTCGGCCGGGATACCGGCTCCGGTGTCGACCACGTCCAGCAGCATCGTGAGTTGGCGGTCCGCTCCCGCGATAAGGCTCTGGCGCACCCTTACCGAACCCTTATCCGTAAACTTGATGGCATTCGACAGCAGGTTCGCGACAATCTGCCGCAGCCGCAGCGGATCTCCTGTCACGTTGACTGCATCGCCGACGTACTCAAAGTGAATTTCCACGCCCTTCTGTTGCGCTTTGGAGCCTTGCGCGCGCACGGAATCTTCGGCGACGGCCCGCAAATCAAAGGGTACTTTCTCAAGAATCATGCGACCCGCCTCAATCTTGGATAGATCGAGAATGTCGTTCAGCAGATCCAGGAGCGAATAAGCGCAGCGTTGTGCGATCTCAATCTGATCGCGCTGCTCGCCGCCCACCGGGCTGTCTAAAACCAGGTCCAGCATTCCCAGCAGACCGTTCATCGGTGTGCGGAGTTCATGCGAAATATTGGCTAGAAACTCGCTTTTTGCCTGGCTGGCCGCCAGGGCTCCATGCATCGCCTTTTCCAGCTCCTGGGTGCGCTGGCGGATGCGTTCTTCAAGCAATTCCTGATATTGCCGGATTTCCTCCTGGGAAGCCGCCAGGGCCGTGATCATCCGGTTGAAGCTTTCTCCCAGGTACTCGATCTCATCCCCGGTCCGGCTTACGCGAATGGGCTCCAGCCGCCCTTCGCGCACCGAAGTGATACCGGCTTCAAGCAACGTAAGGGGACGAGCCAGCAGCCGGTTGGTAAACCTCGAGATGGCGGCTGCCACGCCCAGCACGATCCCGCACAGAATCAGGCCTTTCGTCCAATCAAAGGTGTGGAGATGGATATCCCACCATAGACTGGTGGCCACCACCCACAGCAGCAGGAGGGACGTGAAAGCCGAGTACTTCGATGACAGCGAGCGCAGCTTGCCTATGCGAGGCTTTCCCACACTCTAATGTTCTGTCCTTCTGCCCGGCTCGGCCATCAGTGAAAGACCTTAGTACCCCGCCTTTTTGGCAACTAGCCCACAGCGGCTGGTACTCTGGAACAAAATGACTTCCCGCCTGGCTACCTCGCTGTGCGGCGTTCCTCTTAAGACCCCGGTGCTGGCAGCTTCCGGCACATACGCTTACGGCGTGGAACTGAGGGATTTGGTGGATCTGGCCGCTGTGGGCGGCATCGTCGTCAAGGGTCTTTCCCGCGAGCCCATGGACGGCAACCCCCCGCCGCGCGTGTGGGAAACCGAATCGGGAATGATTAACTCCATCGGTTTGCAGAACATCGGGGTGCGGGCGTTCGTCCGTGAAAAGCTACCCGGGCTGCGCAATACCGGCACCGCGATTTTCGCCAATGTGTTCGGCTACGCCGTCGAAGACTACGTCGAGGTCGTCCGGGTACTCGAAGACGCCGAGGGGATCGCCGCCTACGAACTCAACGTCTCCTGCCCCAATACCAAGCATGGCGGAATCTTCTTTTCCAGCGATCCGGTCTTGCTGGTAGAGGTGGTGGGGGCCGTTCAGAAGATCGCGCGGCGTCCCATGATCGTGAAACTTTCGCCGAACGTGGCTCGCATCGAGCCGCTTGCCAAGGCAGCCGAGGAGGCCGGCGCCGGTGCTCTTTCCCTGGTGAATACCTTCGTCGCGCTGGCGATTGATCCGCGGACTCGCAAACCCCGGTTAGGCGCCGGATTCGGTGGCTTGTCGGGTCCGGCGATCAAACCCATCGCCGTGCGCATGGTGTACGAAGCCGTGCGAGCGGTCAGGATACCGGTGATCGGCCTGGGTGGGATCTCGAACGGTCTGGATGCGGCGGAGTTTTTCATCGCCGGCGCGTCGGCCGTCGAGGTGGGCACCGCGAATTTTTGGGATCCCGCAGCTCCGGTGCGAATCGCTCGCGAACTGGATGAGTTTCTGCAACAGGAGGGTATCGAGCACGTGAACAAACTCATTGGAACTCTCAAGCTATGAAGATCATCTCAACCCCGAATGCTCCTGCCGCTATCGGGCCGTATTCCCAAGCCGTCGTCTCTAGAGGTTTCGCGTTCCTGAGCGGCCAGATCCCTCTCGATCCCGCCACCGGCAAGATCGTTGACGGCGACATCGCGGCGCAGACCGAACGGGTACTTGAAAACCTCAAGGCGGTGCTTGAAAGCTGCGGGACATCTTTAGCGCAAGTCGTCAAAACCACCGTGTACCTCCAGGACATGGGAGAGTTCGCGCGTATGAACGAGGTCTATGCACTCTATTTTCCAGAGAATCCGCCCGCCCGAGCCACAGTTGAGGCAGCGCGCCTGCCGCGCGATGTGCGGGTTGAAATCGACTGCATTGCTTCTGTCGATTAAGACACGGTCGCTTAAACCTTCGCGAAATCGATATATCCGCGCCGTGGATCGGTGCCGACCAGTTTCACCTCCAGCCGATCGCCCACATCGGCGCCCTGCTGGCCATGCACCAGCATTCCTTCCACGGGAGGCCCCAGGACCCGCACGAAAACGCCCTTTGGTCCCGCGCCAGTCACGACCGCACTGAACGTTTCTCCGATTCGATGCTGTAGGGCCACCGCTGCGACGCGCTTCCCCATCACCCGCTCCACCTTGCGGGCGGCGTCTTCCTTGAGCGTGCAGTTCTTAGCGATGGAATCCAGTTGCGCATCCGAATAGGGGCACGGCTGCTTGCCCAGAACCGACTTAATCAGCCTCTGCGTCACTGTATCCGCAAAGCGCCGGTTGGGAGCCGTGGAATGCGTGTAGTCATGCGCGGCCAGGGCGAAGTGTCCCGGCGCTTTCTCGCCGCTTCGCGCCAGCACATACTCGCCGGGGCCCATCAGCTTCACCACCGCCAGAGAAACGTCGGCGTAGTGATCCGGATCGGCCGCTTTTCTCCTTTGCAGGACGGCATTCAATGCTCCCGAATCCGGCTCCGGGGGGAGCTTCTCGCCATAGCGCGCCGCCAGCTCGACGATCCGCGGCCAGCGCTCGGGCGTTTTTACCACACGCCGGATCGAGCTCACCTTCGCGTCCTGAAGCGCACGCGCCATGACGCCATTGGCGGCCACCATGAAATTCTCGATCAGCTCACTGGCGCGATTCTTCTTCCTCGTGTCGATGCCCTGCACCTCGCCGTCGGAAACCACCGGCTCGGCTTCCACCCGATCGAGACTCAATGCGCCCATCCTGTAACGCTCGTCATGGAGAATCTGCGCAGCCTCGTCCTGCAGCTTTAATTGCGCTGCCAGCTCGGGAGATGCGGCGACTTTCGGCGGCGGAGCCCCGGTACCCTCGAGCCACGCCCCGACGCCGTTGTAGGTCAACTGCGCCTGGTTGCGGACCAAGGCCCGATAGATTGCGGGGGATGAGATCGACCCTTCGCTCGCTACCACCATCTCAATCACTACCGCCAGCCGGTCCACATTCTCGTTTAACGACGTCAGATCGGTCGAAAGCTCTTCCGGCAGCATGGGAAAGGTTTCGACGCCTGTGTAGACCGACGTTGTTTCATACGCGGCGTGCTTGTCGATAGGAGAATCGATAGGTACGTCGCTATCCACGTCGGCAATCGCGACCAGTACGCGAATCCCGCCGTTCACGCGTTCGGCTACCTCGGCCTGATCCAGATCGCGGGAGCTGTCGTTATCAATGGACGACCACAGCAGAGCTCTGAGATCTCGCACGCCGTCCGCTGTGGCGGGGCCCTTCTGAGCCTCCAGTGCCTTAACTTGCTGGACGGCCTGGGCAGAGAAATCCGGTTGAAATCCCTCGGCGAGCATTTCCTGATGAGCCGCGGCACGGAGATCGAATCCTGGCATGAATTGTCGCGGAACTAATTGTCGTGCGCCGAGTATTGGGACTGCGGATCCTTGAGAACAATATCGATCGTTCGCTCGTCTTCATCGATATCGAACGTGTCGCCGAACGTCTGGTAGTTCTTGGCGTTGATCTGGATCAGAATCTTGCCTTTGGGAATGCCCGGGATCTTGGCCATGCCTTCCTGGGAACTCTTGAGCTCCCACGACAGCCGGGCTTTTTTCAATCCAAGAGCTTTAAGCGACCGCCCGCTCACGAACTTGACGATCACCGACGCGCGGTCCACGGGTTTGCCGCGTTCGTTGGTCACATGAATCTGCAACCGGGTCAGATCGTCGGCCAGCACCGGCAGGGACAGCAGCGCAAGCAGAAGGACCAATTTCCGCATTTCCTGATTATCCCACGTGCCTATCTCAGGCGATATCCGGCAACAGGAACTGTTCCGGATTTCCCGCCGCCTTCGCCACCGCTTCCGCCGCCAGATACCCGCTGCGCACCGCGCCTTCCATGATCGCGGGCCAACCGGACCGGGTCCAATCCCCGGCCAGAAAAAGATTCGAAACATTTGTCCGGCTCAGCGGCCGCCGCGATTCCATCCCCGGCTTGGCCGAGAGCACGGCCCGGACTTCCTTGACCACGTGGGCCTTTTCCAGTTTCGCGCCGCGAGCCGCGGGCAGAAACTCCTCCAGTTCCCGGATCGCAAGCGCGATGACATCCGCGCGCGGCATCTCCAGCAAACTGCGCGATGCGCTCACCACCAGTTGAACAGCACGCCCCTCGTGCTTGTTGAAAATCCACTGAATGGTGCGATCGAGCAGCGTGGCCTGTGGCACATCGATCACCGGCCGGTCGAACCACAGGTGGATTCCTGTGATCGGTGCGTATTCGAATCCCGAGACATCCAGATCCAGCCCGGGCGCGACTTCCGCCACGCGTTCAAACGGTAAGGCGCAGATGTAGTAATCCGCTCGTAACTCCTCACCGCGCACGATCACGGATTGCACCACTCCATCTTCGATCACGATCCGCTCCACAGGAGAGCGCAGATGAAGCTCCACGGGCCCCACTTTCTTCCACTTCTCCTCTCCGTACAATTCCCCTAGCGGCACTGCCGGGACGCCCATCTGATAGGAATCCCGGCGCGCCAGCAACCCCAGCCGGAACACCTGAAATCCGTGCGAGGCGGCGGTCGAATCCAGCTCTTCGCTGATGGCGCTGACCAGGATCTGTCTCCAAAACCGTTCGATGGCGCGCAGCGGCTGGCGTTGTTCCTTCAGCCAGTCGAGCATCGTGATCCGGTCCAGATCCGTACGCCGTTTATATTGGCTCTTGATGGCACTGATTCCGCGCATCACCGCGATTTTTTCCGACAGGTTCAGGAACTTCAGACTGAGAAAGGATTCGGTGAAATGCGCGGGCGCGGGCAGCAGACCCGAACGCAAGACGCTGCGCCTCCCTCCCGGCTCGATAAAAATGAAGTCCCGATAAAACGTGATCTGGTCTTCCACCCCCAGACGGCGGTAGAAATCCAGAAGGTTGACGCAGCAACGTAGCAGAACGTGCTGGCAGTTATCGATTGTTTCGGCGTCTTCACCCGTGCCGATTTCGTAGGAAGTCGCCCGGCCACCTAAAAATCGCCGGGATTCGAGAACCCGTACGGTATGCCCTGCGCCTGCTAAAGCCGCGGCCGATGCCAGCCCCGCCAGACCTCCGCCAATGACGATTACCTCCGCCATGCGGAGCCGTGTCGTGGAAACATAAAGTGCTATGTTTACACAACCTGGTGCTTATATGGAGTATTAAACGACGGGAACCCGGCCGCGGCGTCCGCCGCCCGAATCCCGGTTGATGAGATCCAGCACCACCAACACGACCAAAACGATAAACATAACGTCTTGCATATCCATAGTAAGAACTTACAGTATGAAGGCATACCGGGCTAGCCGACAAGTCCCAGGGGTCATAGTACTCAATAGAATTATTACCGAGTACCAGCCCCAGCGCGGGCGTGGCCCAGCGTCTTGACAACATTTTCGATCAGCCTCAGCCCGCAATCGCCCTCCAGCGTCAGGATCGATTCAGGATGAAATTGCACGGCTTCCATGGGCAATTCGCGGTGGCGGACCCCCATGATGATGCCGTCTTCGCTCTCCGCGGTCACTTCCAGACAGCTCGGAAGCCGGTTGCGGATGGCGAATAATGAATGGTACCTTCCCACGCGAAATGTTTCCGGCAGGCCCTCGAAAATTCCCAATCCGCGATGCCGTACAGTCGATGGCTTGCCGTGCATCGGGTAATCCAGCACGCCCAACTCCCCACCGAAAGCCTCCACCATGCCCTGTAAACCCAGACACACTCCGAACAGCGGAATTTCGAGCTTCGCAGCCTGCCGAACCAAGGCGGGCACGCCAAAATCCTCAGGTCTGCCCGGACCAGGCGAAACCAGAATCAGCGACGGCGCCAGTTTCTCGATCATCTCCAGCGGAAAACCCGCGCGATAAGTGATGACCTCGGCTCCAGTCTGCCGCGCATAGTTCGCCAGCGTGTGAATGAAGCAGTCTTCGTTATCCACCAGCAGCATGCGAACGCCGTGGCTCTGCTCCTTTTTGGGGACGTACGCAGGCGCGGCTTTGAATTCCGGATCGAGCACCCGAAAGAATCCGGTAGCTTTCAAATGACACTCACGATCTTCCTCTTCGGGAATGGAATCGTAGAGCAGAGTCGCGCCCGCGCCGTATGCCGCGACGCCATCGCGCAGATGAACCGTGCGAATCGTAATTCCGGTGTTAATGCCGCCGTCGAGCGAGATCAGCCCCACAGCACCGCCGTACCAGCCGCGCGCGTCCTTCTCCAGGTCCTCGATGGCCTGCGACGCCCACTTCTTAGGCGCTCCGATCAGCGTCACGGCCCACATGTGCGTGAGAAATGCGTCGAGCGAATCAAAGCCATCCGCCAGGATTCCCTCGACGTGATCCACGGTGTGGAACAGTCCCGCGTAACTCTCAATCAAGCGGCGCGCAATCACTTTTACCGTGCCGGGCTTGCAGACACGAGATTTATCGTTGCGGTCGACATCCGTGCACATCGTGAGCTCGGATTCTTCCTTGGCAGACGACAGCAGCTCACGGATATTATCCGCGTCGCGCAGCGGATCGCCCGTGCGGCGGGCCGTGCCGGCGATGGGGCAAGTCTCCACCCGCCCGCCATCCTCCCGCTGTTCCACGCGCACAAACATCTCGGGCGAAGCGCCAATCAACTGCTCGTCGCCAAACTGGAGCAGGAACTCGTAGGGACTCGGACTGGCCTTCTGAATGCGCTGGAACAATTCCGCGGCGGCGCCGGAGTAAGGTGTGCGGAACGTCTGCCGAAGCACCACTTCGTAGTAATCGCCGAGGCGCATTCCCTCGCGAACGGTTTCGACCTTCGCGGCGTACTCGGCGGGAGTGTGATCGCTGACGATGGGGCCCGGCGCGGGCTTCTTTTTGCTCTTTTTCACTCGCTGGGCGGCGTGTGGAAGTCCGCGAGTCGTATCCTCGCCACGCGTGAAGTCAAACCGGTACCGCTCGATCTGCTCTTTCTTGCGATCCATGAAATAGATGTCATCGCATAGGAACAAGCGCAGATCCTTTACGCCGGAACGTGGATGCTTCAAGCGGATCGGGTCGAAGCGGAACAGCAGATCGTAACCAAACGCACCTACCAGCGCGAGTCGGCCAGCCAACGGTCCATGAAACTCGTCGATCAGCGCGCGCAACAGAGAGAACGCCGAGGGCTGTTTGCTGCGTTCTTCCTCCGGAAACAGCTCGGGCAACGGCTTGAGGCGGCCGTGCAGGACGCCGTTCAGCATCTCAAACGATTCCCAGTGGGGATGCGGGCGAAGAACCGGCTCGAGCAGACGGTTGATGACCTCGCCACGCCCGTTGAGCGGAGTCAAGGTGATGTCGCGATCGGTCGCGACAATTTCGAGCGGCGGCGCGATCGACGCGACGTCCCAGCGCGAGTAGCGTTCGGGGTATTCGTAACCGGAAGAAAGGTAGATGCCGCGCTGCGTATCGAGCTTATGCATCAGCCCGCGCAGGCCTTTTTCAAACGCAATCTTGGAAAATGTGCGTTCGACAACGATGCCGCTGGGTGTGGAATAGCTGTCGGGGCGCATAAAACACCGCTGGGGAGTACCCCAAGGATATCATGCAGAGGCGACAACGTTGGTACACTGATCACTTCTCCAGTGATCGCGCAACAAACCGCTCCCATTTCACGATTCCGCTATCTAGAGCTCCTGTTTCTGCTCGGGATGCTGCAGGCCTTCGCGCCGGTTTCGATCGACATGTATCTGCCGGCGATGCCGCAGATGGAGCAAGTCTTCCACACCAGCGCCGCGGCTGTGCAGTACACCATGGTCACGTTTCTGGTGGGCTTCGCGCTGGGCCAGAGCCTCTACGGGCCCATCACCGACCGCTTCGGACGTAAGCCGCCGCTGTACATCAGCCTGGCGCTGTTCATCGTCTCCTCGGCTGCCTGCGCATTCGCCCCGTCGATCCGCATCATGTCGTTCTTCCGGCTGCTGCAAGCGATTGGCGCGTGCGGAGGATCCGTCATCTCGCGCGCCATCGTGCGGGATTTGTTCCCTCCCTCGCAACTGCGCCGGATTTTCTCGATGCTGATCCTGGTAGTCGGCGTTTCGCCGGTGATTGCGCCCATGCTCGGCAGCTACCTGCTGATCTGGTTCGGATGGAGAGCCGCGTTCGTAACCCAGACGTTGATCGG
>Ga0070680_100002802_pt1 | contig 12952 bp, 13 predicted proteins | sample KBSC73BmetaG_FD_64672 | JGI IMG/M metagenome (GOLD analysis project Ga0070680, IMG submission 64672) | Corn rhizosphere microbial communities from Kellogg Biological Station, Michigan, USA - KBS C7-3B metaG | ecosystem: Host-associated > Plants > Roots > Rhizosphere | place: USA: Michigan...
CCCGTAGACAGCAGCAGTTTGGTAACTTGTCGAGTCTGCTTAATCCGCTTATCGGGCAGCAAGGATTTGTATCGAGCGAAGATCAACGAGCGATTGTTAATCGCTTGAACGAGAAGAACGCAAACCTTAATGCAGCGCTCCAAGTCGGAAATGCTACAGGCAAACTTATTAACCCGCAAGATGAGTATTCCGGTCTGTTCAGACAAGCGGCCAATCCAAATACACCGCTTAATATGGCCGGCCAGAATCAGCAGTTGAACACAACGCAAACAATGGCGAGTCTAACCGGAATGATGCCGGACGGAAAAGGCGGATTCACACCAACAACAGCCGAACAGCAGCGACAGCTTGGAAACCTCTGGACCGTAGCAGAGCAAACCGGAACCATACCGGACGAACTCGCAAACCTGTACGGCTTACCGAAGGGTACGCAGACGCAAGCGGCGAAGCAATTCGCGCAGAACTTAGGATTACAGCAGGACCAAAATTCCCTTGCTGCAGACAAATTCCAGTACGATCAATTGAAGGATCAGGCAGCGGCAGAATCAGGAACGAAAGCAACACCAGCGCAGGTAAAGCAAATACTGCAAAACTACCAGTTAACCGGGCAAGATTCAGAAGGCAAAGCATACAAGTATATACCAGGACCCGGAAAGCCAGCTAGAAAGGATTGGGTAAAGAGTACTGTTCAATCCATGGTTAACTCTGGATACGATAATAGCACGATTGAGCAGGTGCTACGATCGGCAGGTATTAGTTCTGAGGAAGAAGACTCTATATACGGGGGAAAGTAGGTACCGGGACGGTTGACCTATCCAAAGGCGTAGCAGGTAATGCTTCAACCATCGACGGTTACGCCAAGCAATACGGAGTGGACCCGGCACTTGTTAAAGCGGTTATCCAACATGAAACAGGGAATATGAGCAGTTCTGCCGCTAAGAACAAGAACAATTTTGGCGGCATTATGGGTAAAGGCGGTTTACGATCATATGAAACATCGGATGCGGGAATTGAAGCGGTTGCTAAACTACTTGCTTCGCCGCGATACAAAGGCAAGTCTATCGCGCAAATTGGTTCGATTTATGCGCCTGTAGGCGCTTCGAATGACCCGAACAATCTTAATTCCAACTGGGTTAAAGCAGTAACAAGCCTGTACAACCAATACAAAGGGGGATAAGGAATGGCGCGCGACTATGGAAAAGCAAGCAATATTATATACAACCCGTTAGAAGCCGCGAAGAATCGCCGTTCCTCTGTCCGTGATTACAGGCAGGTTTCCGGGAATGGTGTACGAGACTACAGGAATGCGGTTGTCCAGCCCGAGCAAGAACAAGCACCTGCTGTTACGCCGCAGCTTCCCGACTTCATGCACCCGGCAAATGCGATTAAATCCGTCAGTGTTCAACCTAGTTTCTTGCAGCCGCAAGTTCCTGTTATGAATGTACCGGGACAATTACAACAGTTCGCGAAAACAGCACCTGTACCAGAACTTACAGGTCCGGAAAAGGCGCGTCAACTTCCTATTATCGGACCTGCATTGCGCGGACTTGATGTGCTGCAAAAAGCTACTGAGCCAGCTTCTAAAATAGCGGAACAATTCATTGTTCCGGGCGCAGGTCTAAACAACGTTGGAGCATTCACAGGGGCGGCAGAATCTGCACTAGCTAAATTTGCGCCTAATCTCGCTCCTAAAGCAGGGGAGTTTATTGCGCGTAATGTGTCAAAGATTCCAGGAATTAATATGAGCGCTCCGACAGCAACAAAGGCAGTAACGGGAGCGATAAAAGAAACTGCCGCAGGCATTCCTTTAGGTGCTGGACAGTCATTGGCGGCACATCCTGAGGAAGGACTAAAAGGAGCAGCAGAAAATGCTGCATTTGGCGGTGCAATAGGTGGAACTACAGGTTTCATGGGTCCAGTTGCTAAAGCCATTGCAGACCGCACTGGATTAACAAGCAAACTAGCTGCATTCTTTACACGCAACAGCCGCGTTAATCCAGAAGTCGAACAGGCAACACGCGACGTTTTCGAGAATCACGTTCCGCAAGCAGCGCCGCAACGTCCGCTTGGTGTTTCTACTGGACCTTTACGTAACGCTTCAAACGAACAATACATCAACAAAGTTATGGATACCATTAAGCCTATTGTAACGGAGCGCATGACACCGCCGTTAGAGAATCCAAACGCTCTTGCTAAGTGGTTACAGCCGCACTTAGACACATCTCTTAATCAAATACGCAAACTCCCGTACAATGATATGGTTGAACTTGCGAATGAAGTTAAGAATAACATGAGCATGTATGATGTGGCTGTTAAAGTGGCTAAGCAAAAAGGGTATGACCTAGATAAGATTCTAGCCAATCAAGTTCCGAATATCAGACAGCAAGCAGAACGGTTACGAATGGGCAGAGCCGCGGGTGCAATCGAACCACCTACGCAGAATGTTCGTGTGGGCGTATCTACAGAGTTTGGACAACCGAAAGCAAGGGTGCAAGAGCCATCGTTCAAAGCAAATGAAGAAGTAGCCGCAACATCTTCTGCAACACCGCTTGACCGTCCAATGGTTGACGATGCTACAAAGGTTCGTTCGACTTCGCCAAAAGCTTCTACTACTCCAAGCGATGAAGTTCATTTTGCTGAACGTTTGCGGAAAGATGAAACATTGCCAGAGGAAGTAAGGCAAGAACTGGAACGAAATAAAATCACGGCACCGCGCACAACTAACGAATCCCAACGCGCAGCGGCGGCGAAGATGATCGAAAAGAATGGCATAGACAAAGTGTATAGTGACTTAATGAGTCGGCGTGGTCACTTTAACCCTGTAGAAACAACCGCGGCTCAGATGCTTGCACGTCACTTTAGCGATTCGGGAGATGTACAGCGGGCTATTGATCTTGTCGGTAAGACAGGAAAAGGCGGAAGGGAAATGGGTCAAGCGATACAAGCCCTTACCCAGTGGAATAAACTATCTCAAGAAGGCGCATTGTTAGCCGCTGAGAAGCAATTAAATCGACGTGTAAAAGACGTGGATATGGCGCAGACATTAACACCTGAACAAGCGCAAACGGTCATGGAACCGGCTAAAGGATTAGAGGGAGTTCAAGCCGTAAACCAAATGGCAAGCGATATCGCTAAACTTATCGCAAGCAAAAAGCCTGGCGAAGCGTTAACCGACGCTGAAACGGCATTGCTTAAACGATTCCAAGAGGATAGCAAGAAGGTAAACGAACAGATCAAGCCGTTCCTGCAAGACAAAATCAAGCGAGACGCGGAAACGATTAAAAAAGTAAGGTCTATACAACCACGCGACCGCACACGCGACCAAGTAAAGAACTATCTGCAAGCACAAGCCGACCAAGCTCGGGCAGAATTACGTTCCAAACGTAACATAGGCTTTGCTCAAAAGGTAGGAACACCGGATATCGTCCTTTACTCCAAGATTGCAGCTTCCCATATCGCGAATGGTGCTGTTAAATTCGCTGATTTCGCTGAACAAATGGTGAAAGAGGGCATAACCGACAAACTGCAACTGCTATACACTAATGGCGTTAAGCAATTCCGCAAGGATAACGGCCTTCCGTCCGTTCAAGACTTGGATAGGCTTGTTAATAAGGCGATTAAAGACCGGCAAATGGACGAAGAAACGGCGCACAGTTTACAGGCGCTTGCTTCTGAAATCGGGTTTTATACCGATCAGGCGAAGGTTGAACTTACGCAGGACTTGCAACGGGCCATTAAGAACATAGGAAAATCAACATTAGGCGAGAAAGCCGCATCTATTCACACGCAAGGAATGCTTTTAAACATCCCATCGTTTGGGCGTAACGTTATCGGAACCATCCAACAGTTGACGCTTGAAAAGATGGCGAAAGTTGCTGCTTCCCCGATTGACTGGACGATATCTAAATTAGTTACCGGCGAAAGAACGGTTCATTTATTTTCGAACAATCAAGAAGGGTTTGTACGAAACTTTATGGCCGGTTCTAAATCTTCGTGGAACGGTGTTGATCCCCGCGGAATGCTGGATGCTTATGGACTGCAACCAAACGTGTTTAAGGGCAAGTACAACCCGTTCAAGTACACCGAGAAGCTTCTTAGCGCGTCACTCGGAGGAATAGACGGTTCTGCCTATTATTCAGCGTATGGAGACGTTATGGCGACGTATGCGACGGAACTAGGGAAGAGACAAGGGTTATCCAGCGCGCAGATTAAGGCAAGTCTGCCGGACCTTATGAACCAATTGGATGAACGCGTTCATGGTATAGCGGACGAAGCAGGATTATACGCCAATCTACAGGATGAAACGATTCTTTCAATGATGTCGACGGGGCTTAAAAAGGGACTTAACATGCCGACTAATTTCGCATTTAGAAAAGCGCGTGAATCTGGATTACTACCAGAAAGCATGTCACTGGAAGGATTCGGATTAGGCGACATTGTTCTAAAGTTCGCCAAAACCCCGGCAAACCTTGTCATGCGTGGCCTTGATTACAGTCCGCTTGGATTTATGCGTTCATTGGGACAGTTAATCTCACTTATACCGAAACAAGGGCGCGTAAACTTCAACCAACGTAACTTCTCTATGACGCTTGGAAGGGCGATTACAGGAAGTTTAGGACTCACGGGGCTAGGTTATTACCTCGCTAAGAATGGAATCCTTACAGGCGCTTCTAGCGCGGATGCAGACGTTCGTTCGTTGCAGGAACAAAGCGGTCAAGCGCCATACCAAATCAATTGGTCGGCTCTCGGCAGGTTCATTTACAGCGGCCTTGATCCAGAAGCAGCAAAGCCGCAACCAGGAGATCAAATGATGAAATACGATTGGCTCCAACCCGCGGCTATTTCGGTTTCTATGGGCGTTGATGCGGCTTTATATGAGCCTAAAGATAACGAAGGGATGGCTGCGCGTGTAGGACATTCGTTACTGTCCGGTATGCGTAGTGTTCTGGAGAATCCGATGTTGCAAGGCGTTAAAAAGATTTCTGACGCATTCGGCAAACTGAAAACGCAGCAAGATTCATCGGGCTTCACCGATATTGTCAAAGGTGTTCCGGCTTCCTTCATTCCCTCTGTAGCCGGTCAAGTAAGACGCGGTGAGGATAACCTAAAAAGGGAAACACGAGCAGAAGGATTTTGGGAAGGTGCGCTCAACCAGATCAAGAACAAAATACCGGGTATGCAAAATAAACTGCCGGTATCTTACGACTCACTAGGACGCCCTAGAGAATACGTAAAAGGCTCACAAACTGGGTTCATGCAATACTTGAACGCATTAACTAACCCGGCTCAAATGTCTAAGTACGCAGTCAGCCCGGACGCTAAGATTGTGCTGGACTTGATGAATGAAACGAACGATACAAGCGTTCTGCCGCGGGTCGCAGCAAAATCCATTCAAGTTACAGACCCCGAAACGAAGAAGAAAAAGAGCATCACGCTAACGGGCGATCAATACTCTCGCTTGCAGCAGGACGTTGGAACCCGTGTGAGAGAGGAAATCATGAAAGCACAAGAGTATTTCGCCAACCCGAATGTATCGAGTGAGCATAAGATTAAGCGAATGACTACGATTCTGACCAAGCAAGGGACGAAGGCGAGGAATACAATGAAGGATGAACTGGGGTACAAAAAATGATTGAAATGCTACCCGATAAAAACAGTATCTTCGAGGACCAAGCCTTGCGCTTGGTTCTTTCTTTTTGCGGGCAATCCGTAAAAGATAGTTTGTTATATGAAGGCAAGGCGGTGTACCCAATTGGTGGACTTTCTGGAAGTGGTACATCAGTTTCTGACGGAAGGCATAACTTGGTCCTCAGCGGTTGCGATAATCCTGGCAATCGTCAAGCTGAGGGATTCAGCGCATAAGCGCAAAGTCAACGAACAAACAGCGCGGGATATTGCAATGATAAAGGAGCATTTGGGATGCCATGTGAGTACATTAGGCAACGTTTCAGCCTATGGAGCGACGAAAAACGAAAGGCCGTTCTTATCGCGCTTGGTGGGGCGGTTTCGTGCCGCTATTGTAAAACAGTTCACTATATGGAGGATGATAAAAATGAACAACAACATTAACTGGGTAACGCTTATTGTGGCACTCTTAGGAGCCGCTAAAATCGTGCTGGAGGCGTTCGGCATCGATATCATAACCGACGATGTAATCAACCAAGCATCGAACGCCGTGGCCGCTATAGTGGCTATCGTCGGGGTATTGATTTCACACCGTAAACCAAATAAGGAGGCTGTAAACAATGTCGCAAACAATGACACTTACGACTATTCGGGGATTGACGCTGAGCGAGAAAGCGCAGGGTAAACCAATTATCGACATTACCGATCAACTTCCAAAGCATCCGGTAAGGCGGTGGGGACCGCGTAAAGAATCCGATATTACGCGAATCGTTGTTCATCACATGGCTTCTGAGGCTCCGTTGGTGAACCAGGCGAAGTATCACATCAGTCATCACGACTGGCCGGGTATTGCCTATCATTTGTGCATCGTAAAGGGGCAGATTTACCAAACGAATGACCTGCTAAGCCTAACCTCTCACGCACTTGGCGCTAATCCGTCCGGCGTAGGCATTGCAGTACTTGGCGACCTGTCCAAGCGCAACATGACCGACGAGGAACGCAACGCGCTGTACGGAGCCATTATAACGGTTCACGATATGTTCCCGAATGCGAAAATACAGGGGCATAACGAAGCGTCGTGGGAGACAGCCAAACACGCCACATCCTGCCCGTGTACCGATATGAATCGGATTCGGGATGATGTGACGCAAATCGAATTGAAGTGGAAGCAAGAGCAATCACCTGCGGCGCAGGATGAAACGGCCTACCGGATCGCCAATGAAATCATGTGGGTTTACAATCTCTCGAGAGGGAAAGGTCCGAACGGAGAGGCTGCGACGGATGAAAATATCGCATGGGCAAAGCGGAGACTGCTGCAGTTGGAGCCGGAAATGCGGAAATTGGGATTCTTGAAGTAGGGAAAAGGCTTACTCTAATGAGTAGGCCTTTTTTTTATTTCCTTTAACATTATCAACAGTTTATACACAGGTTCGAGAATTAAATGATATATAAACTATCAAATACGGGTTCCCTTACATGATAAAATGTATATCATTTAGTTGAAATTAACCTCTTTGATGTAAAAAGGGAGGCCTTGACGCTTCTTTGATAATTCTTGGCCGGTTTCGACCTCACATTCAAAAATGATGTTTTCAAAGATCGTTTGCATCGTTTCCTTTTTAGCGAGATCGTCCAGGACTTCCCAATACTCCGGAAGGTCGAACATAATATTCATAAAGTCCGAGTTTAGTCCTATGTCCTTCGCCTTTAATCCCTCAATCTGCTCCGACATGATTCGTTCTTTTTCGTCTTCTTCCCTTTTGCGCTCCCGAAAGTCCTTTTCACTCATAAGGTCCTCGGCAAACATGTACTGCCATTTTTTGCGCCGTTCCGTTACCGCGCGTAATTCTTTATGGAGCGCTTCGATTTCAGATTGAAAGTCGGTTTGCTCTTGTTCCATCTGTTCAGCAGCTGCAGCTATTTCCTCGCTACTGATGCGAATACCCTTGATGTATTCCATGATCTGCTTCTCGGCCAAGCTCTGACGCAGTAGAGGCATGTTACAGCCTTTCTGCATCGACCGGCCTGAACATATATAGTTTATGATTCCCGGCGTGGTGGTGCCGTCTTTCTTCTTATTACGATATGGCCGGCCTATCATCGTACTACCGCACCTGGCACAGCGGATAACACCGGCAAACCAATATTCTCGAACCTTGGAGAACCCATAAAATTGACGTTTCTTCATCCTCGCCGTATGCTCCTCATATTCTTCCCATGTGAATATAGTGGGAAAGCCGCTATCCGACCAAATGACTTCAACGCGTTCTTCTTTCTTTCTGGTGGCATACTTTCCGTTTCTCTTCTTGGTGCCATATCGCATTTTCCCGGCGTATATAGGGTTGTCGAGTATATACCACACCGTTTGAGCAGACCAAGCGAATCCTCGCCGTGAATATCCCAATGTGTTCAGCTTCCGGGACGTTGCGCCGAATCCATCGCCCTCCATGTAAAACTTCCGTAATTCCTGCAGCACCTTTGCTTCTTCCGGAACGATGTGCATCTGTTCACCATCCCATTTGAAACCATAGGGAACCGGTCCGCCATGCCATTTGCCTTCACGTACAAGCTGCTCCATACCGAAGCGGACACGCTCTGCCAGATTGGAACGCTCAAACTCCGCCAAGGCCGCGACGAGTGTTATAAATAGCTTCCCCGTGGCGGTGGTTGTATCGTAAATCTCCGACACAGACTTAAACTTCACGTTATACATTTCAAACGTCTCTAGGAGCTTGTACAGATCGACAACGGAACGGGTGATACGGTCAAGCTTATAGACCAGTACAACGTCAAACAGGCGGTTCTGAGCGTCACCCAAGAGGCGTTGAAGTTCCGGTCGGTTCATATCTTTGGCAGATTCACCTTCCTCTACATAGATGGTCACAAGCTCCCATCCGTCCTGAGACTTGCAATAGCTTATGAGTCGTTCCTTTTGAGCTTCTATGGAATATCCTTCTTGAACCTGCATGTCTGTACTTACCCGAACATATCCAGCTATCCGCATTATGTTCCTCCATTGATGATGAATGATAAATCAATTATAGGCTTGTCTATATAAATAAAAAACCCCCAATGGATGGGGGCATATATCTATTTTCCATGCTTGTTTTTTTTTCGATTATTGACAAATAACTCAGTTTCAGAAGATAGCATTGGAATATCCTCTAAAACACTTAATAATTTTACTTCTATTTCTTCGAGTTTTTCTATCCTCCAATCAATTGCTTTGTGTATATAAGTTTTGTAGTCTTCGATATCAACAAACTCATCAGGAAGTGTAACTAATTCTGGTGTGTTAATGACCTCGTCGCGTTTTTCGTATAACCGCTTTACAACTTCCTGGATATCACGATATGTATTCCACATACCGAGAACGTTAATGGGGTGATCACTTATACCTAGCAAAAAATCTAATGTTTCGGCGAATGTCTTCCGGATCTTCACAAGAGTATCTAAGTTAGGCTCTCGTTGCCCATTCTCGATTTTCCCATACCCTTGCGGAGACATACCTAGCTTCTCAGCCATTTCCTTTTGAGACATCCCCCTTTTCTCTCTTAACCATTTCAAGCGTGCAGAAAAAATATCCAAAACGTTCCCTCCACGTATTGACATATAAACTAAACGGATATATATTGTAATTGTAAGTATCCAAAACGTATATTAAAAAGCGAGGTGAGAATCCACAATGGCTCAACCAAAAACAGCAATTGAAAAGTACCGGAGATTAAAATTCATGACGCAAGCAGAAGTCGCAAAGAAGATCGGGATGTCAGTAGTTAATTACTCCAAGTACGAACGGGAAGAACGCCGCCTAACCGTTGATGTCGCGCTGAAACTTGTCGATGCGTTTGGTTTGCTTCACATCGAAGAGTTACTCGACAGAGAATCTGCGGTTTCGTAATCCATTATGGATATTTTAACTGCTGTAAGTAAACAAAACAAGGAGGAAAGGGAATGGAAAATCAATTAGCCATGTTTGAAGGGCAACACGAGGTAATGGTTCTTTTAAAAAGTGATGTTGAATTTGATTTTCATGGGGATTTTTTAGTTTTAGCAAAGGGTGTTGCGACGGCTCTTGAATATTCGAGGACAGAGGAAGTCACAAAGTTCTGTAAAGAGGGACAAGTGTTCATCGTAAAGAACAGCGATATTTCGTCTTCGGCGATAAGCCGAAATCGAAAACTAAACAATACCGGGGAAGCGTTCATTACTAATCTTGCCCTAAATCGAGTGTTTGGAAAATCAGAAAAACCTAAGGCCGAACCATTTCAAGACTGGTTGTATGAAGACATTATACCTTCGGTTCAGAAAACCGGATCCTATTCATCGAATAACCAACAATTGGACACGTCGTTGCTCAGTCCTGAGATGCAGATGTTCAAGCAATTATGGGATGGGCTTGCGTATAAAGAGATCGAGGATAAGCGGCGCGATAATGAAATAAAAACCTTGAAAGATGGTTTCTCAACTATGCAGGAAACTTTCCTGCAGCACGATGAAGACTGGAGGAACTCTATTAATAAAATGCTTAAAGGTTCTGCATTTCGTACTGGCGGTAATTATGGCGAGATGAGATCGGAAAGTTATAAATTGCTCGAAGAACGCGGTCATTGTGATTTAAATAAGCGGTTGCGAAATCTCAAAGACCGCTTAGCTGATTCGGGAGCAACAAAAACGAAAATTGAAAACATGACGCGCATGGATGTTATTGAAGCAGATCCAAGATTGAAAGAGATATATACAACGATCGTCAAAGAATTTGCAATCGGAACGTTGAAAATAGCACGATAAGGAGGTTACCTGCTATATGAGCGATAAAATCATTAAATTCCCGAATCAAATTCAAGACTACGGAGATTTATTTCATACGGTCATGGATATTTGCATTGATGTCCAGTTCGAGGGGAAATGTCATATAGATGCTACCGCAGAGATACTAGAGATCGTAGAGAAGTATTATGTGAAGAACAAGACAGCACAATGAAGGGGGATAACATGGAAACAAATACTTTAGGAGTATGTCCGACCTGTTACCTGGTGGTGAAGGAAGGCGATCCATACGCAGCAATCATATCATCGGATGAATCGATCTACTACCACAGGGAATGTGAGCCGCGGCGAATGAAATACATTAAATCGAATGCGAAGCGCTGGGTAGAAGACGGCGAGCACTGCAAGAAATTGCGCGAAAGAAATGCTTTTACAATCGCGGAATTAGCGGAGGATATAGGCGTTTCTGAATCGAAGTTACGCAAATTTGAATCCGGGAAACCCGTTACGCATGCTCGGTTACTTTCATTAGCAATAATTCGTTTCTTTCAATTGTATGAGAAACAAATAAAAGCCTCTTCCTGACCGGCCAAGGTAAAGGGAAGAGGAAGCACACACGGGACAAACGCCCATCTATCTACAGTATACCCGATACATACATCATTGAATAGATGGGCTCCCATCGTAACATTTTACACTTCCAGTACGTCATAATACACGTATTGGAAAACATTTCCCTCGTATCACGATATAAATATTTCTTATAGGTATAGCGCTAACTTTCAATATCATGATGTGTAATTTTTAACGAAAACCATGTATTTATCAATAATTTGTTTAAATAATTCAATTAATTCGATACAATATGTATAGAGAACGCTTACAATAATTATATTTACTGATACTAAACACTGTTTACAAGTTGTAATTTTTGGGGGTATAGTAACTATATTCATCCCGTTATTAGAGAATTTTAATTATCAACGGAGGGAGGGGGCTTCGTGATGTTAGATCGGAGGTATTTTATTAATTGTCTGCTTTATACTACAATAGTGGTAATCCATCCGAAGAGTAGCCGTTAACTACTCCTGCTGCCTTTCCCATACATATAAATCTTCTATCGGGACCCTTAACTCGTCGGCAATGAGTTTTGCAACCTGGAGTGACATTAAACGGCGCATTGTACAGTAATCGCTTACACGTTGACTAGAAAAGCCCGTTCGATCAGCAAGCCATGTTTGCGTCTGTCCCTTGGAGCGTAATATGTCGGGAATGCGGCAGCGGATGGGGTTATCCATACGCATACCTCACTGAATAAATATATATCGCTGCTATTGCACAAACATATGTTCTTGTTTTATACTTTTAAGACGAACGAAGCGGCTGCATTTGAGTAATATTAAGGGGGACACCGCTGGTGAACGATAATAAGAAACGATTGATTGAATACCTCGAAACAAAAAGTGAGAAAACTAAAGCGATCATCGCTATTGAAATAAATAAATTACTTAATAAGAAGAGTGGCTAAGGCTACTCTTTTTTAGTCTCAGTTGAAGGCTCCAGGCGTTCTATTAATTCGAGTATGTATTCTTGATCTTTTTCGCTAAGACGGTTAAACCCATTTAATATTTTCATGTCATCTTCATTCATAACTTTTGTTTTCCTCCCGTGCAGCCAGTCAACACTAACTTTGTATAAATTAGCTAACTTGTTGAGAGTGTCATTATCCGGCTCTGATTTATTGTTTTCGTATTTAGATATCGTGGTGTCATCTATGCCGATAATATCCGCAACCTCACTCTGTGTAAGGCCGATCTTTTTCCTCGCTTCTTTTAAACGTGCGCCAAAACTCATGAATATCCCTCCTTCCCATGTGAGTATAAACCATTTGAAGCACCTTCAAAATCAAGCTGAAGATATTTCAAATAAGCAGTTGACAACTTGAAGTAACTTCATGTAGTATAAGGGTAAGAGTTGAAGATGCTTCAAGAAAAGAGGTGATAACGTGAACCCCGAAGTGTTGGAAAAATACAGAAAGAAGAAAAACTTGTCATGCACTCAACTGTGCGAATTGATGGGTAAAACAGGCGGTTGGTACTCTCGCATCCGTTCTGGACAACATCCATTGCGAGGTGAGTACATTCCGCAAATGGCTTCAATTTTCGGAATTAAACCAGAAAAACTTGCAAAAGAATATTTTTCTTTCCCAAAACTTGAAGATACGGCAAGTTAAGGCGCAACTACTTGAATAGATTTTACATCACTCTATGAAAATACGAAAGGGTTGATAAAAATGCAGTTGGTATTCATAGAAAACAACCGCCCAGTAACGGACAGCCTTACGGTAGCTGAGACATTTAAAAAGAATCACGCAGATATACTCCGCGACATTAGAATCCTCGGTTGTAGCGAACAATTTCGACTCAGCAATTTTGCAGAGTCAACTTATATCAATCAGCAAGGTCGAGAAACACCGAAAATCCTAATGACTGAACAGGGTTTCGCAATTCTAGCCATGGGCTACACGGGAAAAAAGGCAATGGGTTTTAAGGAACAA
>Ga0070680_100002805_pt1 | contig 12942 bp, 9 predicted proteins | sample KBSC73BmetaG_FD_64672 | JGI IMG/M metagenome (GOLD analysis project Ga0070680, IMG submission 64672) | Corn rhizosphere microbial communities from Kellogg Biological Station, Michigan, USA - KBS C7-3B metaG | ecosystem: Host-associated > Plants > Roots > Rhizosphere | place: USA: Michigan...
GATCTGATCCAGCAGTCGAAGCGCGAGGTACACGCGCTGTACTTCCTCGCGCGCAACGACCGCATCACGCTCGCCGCGCTCGCACTGCTCCGTGACGCGCGACGCCGCGGCGTCGGGAGCGTGCGCCTGATCGTCGACGCGAACTCGATGCACATCCCGAAGGCCGTTCTCGCGCATCTGCGCGATGAGGGAGTGGAGGTTCGCGTCTATCACCCGTTCACGCTGCGCCATCCGAGCTGGCTCTTCCGGCGCATGCACGAGAAGCTCGTCGTCGTCGACGGCGAGCGATACATCACCGGCGGCCGCAACCTCGGCGAGGCTTACTTCGGAATGGCGAAGAAGAACTATGTCGATCGCGACGTGTACGTCGAAGGCGTGTCGGCGGCGGATGCGGACCGGCACTTCGAGAATCTCTGGTCGGGCAAACACGTGGCGAAGTTGCGCGTGCACGTCACGGCGCGCAGGAAGGCGCGCGCGGCGGAGCAGCTCACGCGTGCGCTCGAAGAGCTCGAATGCAACGGCATGATCGCGCTCGACACGCAGCGCGACTGGTCGGATGGGCATCGCGACGTCGGCGAAGTGCGGCTGCTGCACGATCCTGATGTTCCGGGCGGCGGTCCGCGCATCGCGCCGCGGCTCGCGGAAGTGCTCGAGTCGGCGCGGAAGTCGATCGTCATCGAATCGCCCTATCTGATCCCGTCGAAGTGGCTGCGCGAGCTGCTGAAAAGGAAAGTGTCGGAAGGAGTGTCAGTGACGGTGCTGACGAACTCCCTCCGGTCCTCGGACGGTGTGCTGCCGCACGCGGGCTATCTGAAGTACCGGCGCGGACTCATTCGCGCGGGCATCGACGTGCGCGAGTACAAAGGCCCGGACATGCTGCACGCGAAGAGCGCGGTGATCGACGGACGCCTGGTGCTCGTCGGCTCGTACAACCTCGACTACCGCTCGCAGAATCTCGACTCGGAGATCGTCTGCATCGCGGACGACGAACAGGTCGCGAACAAGGTGCTCGCGTCGATGAACGAGCACATGGCCAACGCCTGGACCATCCGCGGCTCACGCCTCCCGCGCCTGTCGCTGCGCGTGTGGGCGGTAAGGAGCCTGTTGGTGCCGTTGATCGAGGGACAGTTGTAGAACTACTCCTTCGCCAGCTCCACCCTCCGATTCTGCGCGCGGCCCGACTCCGTTTCGTTGCCGGATACGGGCTTGGTTGCGCCGAGGCCCGCGGTCGTGAGACGGGAGCCGTCGATCCCCGCGTTGACGAGATACGTCTTTACCGCGTCGGCGCGTTTTTGCGAGAGCTGTTGATTGTGCGCCTCGCCGCCGGTCGAGTCGGTGTGGCCTTCGACCTTCAGCTTCCACTCCGGCTTCGCCTTCAGCACCGCCACGATCTTGTCGAGCGTCGGCTTCGATTCGTCGCGCAGCACGTCGGAGTCGAGATCGAAGTTGATGCCGTACACGCGCGTGCGTCCGAACTCTTCGAGCTCCTTCTTCATCAGCTCCTCGGCGCCGCTGCCCGACCAGTGCGGGCAGGAGCCGGTGTCCTTCGAGATCTTCTTCCCGTTCCAGATGCCGCCGCGGCCGGTCGTGTCGCCTTCGTTCCACCAGAGTCCGAACATCTCGTTCCCGTCGGGGCTGAAGATCATGATCGCGGGCCCCTTGTCGTTCGGGGCCTCGCGCCACGTGAACTTCATGATGCGTCCTTCGATGCCGCCGTTGAGCAGGCCTTCGTCGTGCTCGTAGCAGCCGGTGACCGACGTCCCTTCCTGCTTCAGATGGAAGTTGCCGTAGTCGGTCTCGTACGTGCCGCTGGCGTCCGGAAACGGCGTTGTTGTGAGCTGCCTGCCATACGCGCGGACGTCCATCAGCTCGATGTACTCCTTCGAGCCGTGATTGTTCTGCACGACGAGGCGCAGCCAGCGTCCGGGGACTTGCGCCGTGACGGGGAAGCGTTGATCGTTGGCCTGGTCCTGCAGCGAGACGGATGCGATTTTCTGGAAGCCGCTCGTCGCGCTCGTGTCGGACATCTCGACGGTGATGTCTTTCGCGCCGCGTCCGTCGTTGCCGTCGATGCCGCCGGTGTCGAAGGCGAGCTGCTCGATCTGCGAGCGCTCGGGGAGCGCGACGACGATGGTCTGCGGCGTGACGACGTTCTGCGGCGACGCCCAGCCGGTGTCCGGCTTCTCGTCGAACATCCAGAAGGCGGACCAGTTCGCGTCGTACTCCTGCGGCTTCTGCGCGATGAGCGCGCCGGAGTAGAACGAGACGAGGCTCGGCGCGTTCTGCGCGGCCGGCGGCGGGGGAGCGGCGGTTGCGGTTGCGCTGCTCGCGGTCGTCGCGGTCACGGTCTCCGTCGTGGCGGTTTCTTTCTTCGAGCAGGCGGCGAGGACGATCAGCGTGAGGATGACGAGAAGTCGGCGCATGGGAATGAGTATGCCATCTGGCGGTGACACGATGTCATCCTGAGCCGTTTTCGCGGCTCAGGATGACGCCTCCTGCGCAAACCCTGGCGCGCGGCGCGCTTTCGTTGCCTGCTCGAACGCGTACGCGAACTTCAGCAGCGTCGGCTCGCTCCACGCGCCGGCGAAGAACGACAGGCCGACCGGCAATCCGAACGCCTGTCCCGCGGGAACGGTGATGTGCGGATAGCCCGCGACGGCCGACGCGCTCGAATAGCCGCCGGTGTAGTGGTCGCCGTTCACGAGATCGGTGCACCACACCGGGCCGCCGGTCGGCGCGACGAGCGCGTCGAGCTTGTGCTGCTTCAGCGTCGCGTCGATGCCTTCCGCGCGCGAGAGGCGATGATTCTTCGCGAGCGCTTTCTTGTACTCGTCGCTCGTCAGCGGCCCTTTCTTCTCCGCGCGCTCGAACAGCTCCTGGCCGAAGTACGGCATCTCGCGATCGCGATGCTCTTCGTTGAAGCGAATGAGATCGGCGAGCGTGCGCGTGCGGATGTTCGGCGGGAGCGCGCCTAGATACTGATTCAGGTCCGCTTTGAATTCGTAGAGCAGCACTTCGAGCTCCGTGTCGTCGTACTTGCCGGTCGTGGTCATGTCTGCCGGATCGACGAGCGTGGCGCCTAGCTTCTTCAAAACGTCGAGCGCTTCGTTCATCACGCGGTCGACGTGATCGTTGAAGCCGAAATACTTACGCGCGACGCCGATGCGCGCGCCGCGGAGTCCGTCTTTGTCCAGGAACTTTGTGTAGTCGAGAGTTTTGCTTTTTGCAGTGATGGGATCGAGCGAGTCGATACCCGTCATCGCGCCTAGCAGGATCGCGGCGTCCGTGACGCTGCGTGCCATCGGGCCGGCGGTGTCCTGACTGTGCGCGATCGGAATGATGCCGCTGCGGCTGATCATGCCGAGGGTGGGTTTGAGGCCGACGAGACCACAGGCGGAAGAGGGACAGACGACGGAGCCGTCGGTCTCCGTGCCGACGCCCACCGCCGCGAAATTTGCGGCGATCGCCGCGCCGGTGCCGCTGCTCGATCCGCACGCGTTGCGGTCGAGCGCGTACGGATTGCGCGTGAGACCTCCGCGCCCGCTCCAGCCGCTGGTCGAATGCGTCGAGCGGAAGTTCGCCCACTCGCTGAGGTTCGTTTTACCGATGATGACCGCGCCCGCTTCGCGCAGCCGTTTCACCACGTGCGCGTCTCGCCTGGCGATGCTTTCCGCGAGGGCGAGCGAGCCCGCGGTCGTGTGCATCCTGTCGGCGGTGTCGATGTTGTCTTTGATGAGGATCGGAATCCCATGCAGCGGTCCGCGTACATGTCCCGCTTTTCGCTCGAGGTCCATCGCCTCGGCGATCGCCATCGCGTCGGGATTCACTTCGATCACGGAGTTGACGCCCGGCCCGTGCTTGTCGAGCGCTTCGATGCGCGCGAGGTACGTCTCGGCGAGCGTGACCGCCGAGTAGCCCTGCATCTGCGTGAGGGTGAGCTCTTCGAGCTCGAACGATGGTTGCGCGAAGGTCGCAAGCGGCGCCGCGAACGCGGCCGCGGCGCCGGCTGCTGTAAGTTCGAGAAAAGTGCGGCGATCGACGTCAGTCACCCGCTCAGTTTAGAACGAGTGGACGAACGCGATCGATGCTCTCTGCACGTCCCGCGCGGAATCGAGCGCGACGTCGATGCGCGAGTCGCCCGCGTACCATGCCGCGCCGAAGGTCGTGTGCTCGACGTCCCGGTCGCCGCCGTACACGGGCACGTTGCTGCCGGAAAACACCAGCGTGAATCGCGCCGGATCGCGCCACCATCCGGCGCGCAGCGCGATCGGAAGCGACGCGAGGCGGTATTCGGCGCCGGCGTGAAGCTCGGTGACGTCGTGATACGGCAGCGTTTCCGCGGTGCCGATCGCGGTGTATGCGTCGTTGCGGAGATTGCCGTAGTTGCGCCGCACGAGCTCTCCGACGAGCAGCAGGCGATCCGAATGTTTGTAGGAAATCGAGCCTCGAACGGCGTCCGGCATCCGTTGTTCCGAGGCGCCGAGGACGGCCTTGCGCGTCCCGCAACGGTTCTGGTCGAATCCTACAATGTCGATCTGGCACGCGCTGGTCGTGCGCGTGAACGAGCCCGCGCCGTTGTACGCGACCGCAAGCGCAACGCGCGGCGTCGCGCGCCAGCGGATTCCCGCGTTCACGACCGCCTCGCGACCCGAAACCTCGCGAAACAGCCGCTCGGGGCCGCCGGTCGTGGGGCCGGGTGTAGGGAGGAAGGAAGCGCGAAGAAGGTCGACCGCTTCGTGCAGCTCCTGCATCTCGACGCCGGCGCCGAACGATACCGCGCCCGCGTCCGCCGCCGCGGTGACGCCGTACCGGCGCTCGCTCCGCTCGAAGGACGGCATGATGCCGAAGAGGTAGAAGCAATCGTTTTGCGTGCAGGCCGGCGTGTACTCGAGGTTGGAGCCCACGACCGTCTTTGCGTACGGGTCGCTGAAGCGAGGCTCGTTCCGGTAGTAGGCGCCGAGGGAAATGCCGCGGAGCGGAACGACGATCGCGGCGTGCGCGAGATCGGTGGCGCGAAGCTCATAGACGTTTTGCGTCGGGAAGCTGTTGACCAGGCGGATGCCGTGGAAGTCGCGCAAGTCCCGCGCGATGCCGATCGAGAGGACGAGCTTCTTCGCCGACGCGATCGCGGCAGGATTCGCTTCGAGATCCGCGGCGTCGGGCGAGGCCGCGTCCATGGCCGCGCCCATGCCGGCGCTTCGCACGCTCATCGGCGCCTCGTGTTGCCGGAGGAACGTCAACTGTTCGAACGTTTGCGCGTGCGCGGTGGCGGCGAGAAAGAGGAGAACTGCGAGCGTGATTCGTGTTCGTGACACGTGGTTGGTCTCCCGAGAACTCTGGTTGTCGAATCACGCTCCGGAGCGTTGTTGATGGGACGTTGCACGTGGGGAATGGTTACCCGGTTGTCCAGTTCCCCGGTTACCCGGTGCTCGAGATGCATGTCCAACTCTCGACCGGGAAACTGGGCAACCGGGTAACCGGGCAACCAAGGATTATGATCACCGAATGCGAAACATCCTGCTGACGTCAGTCCTACTCATTGCGATGTCTGCATTCGCACAGGGAGATGTCGGTGAAGTCGCGTTCGCGAACTCGGGGGCAGTCGAGGCGCAGGAGCCGTTCCTGCGCGGCCTCGCGCTGCTGCACAACTTCGAGTATCCGCACGCGGCCGAGGCGTTCCGGAAGGCGCAGGAGATCGATCCGTCGTTCGCGATGGCGTACTGGGGCGAGGCGATGACGTACACGCATCCGATCTGGTTTCAGCAGGATGCTGAGGCCGCGCGCGCCGTGCTCCAGCGCCTCGGCGCGACGTCCGCCGAACGATTGGCGAAGGCGAAGACGGAACGCGAGCGCGATTACCTCCGCACGCTCGATGTGCTCTACGGCGAAGGCTCGAAGAACGAGCGCGATTTTCTGTACGCCGATGCGATGGCCGCGCTGCACCAGCGCTATCCCGACGACGTCGACGCGACCGCGTTCTACGCGCTCGCTCTCCTCGGCACCGCGCACGAGGGCCGCGACCTCGCGACGTACATGCGCGCCGCGGCGGTGCTCGAGGAAGTCTTCCCGTCGCACATGCGCCATCCCGGCGTCCTCCACTATCTGATCCACAGTTACGACGATCCGATCCACGCGCCCCTCGGCATGCGCGCCGCGAGGTTGTACGGTTCGGTCGCGCCGAACGCCGGCCACGCGCTGCACATGACGTCGCACATCTTCGTGGCGCTGGGGATGTGGGACGACGTCATCGACGCGAACCGGCGCGCGATCGACGTCGTGAATCGCGAGCGCGATGCGAAGTCGAAACCGCACGCGGACTGCGGGCACTATCCAACCTGGCTGCACTACGGCTATCTGCAGAAGCGCAACCTGGACGAGGCGCGCAAGGCGCTCGATCTTTGCCGCGCGTCGGCGTTCCCGGCGAAGTTCGAGGCCGCGGGGCCGAACGATTCGCTCGAGAGCCGGGTCGACGGTTACGCGGAGATGCGCGCGCATCACGTCGCGAGCGGCGGCACGCTGAGCGCGGCGGACGCGGTGACGGATCGAGGCGCATGGAAGCCGGAGATCCGGTTCACGCTCGCGTACGGCGACCTGCTCGCCGCCGCGCAGCGCAAGGATCGCGATGCGCTGAAGAAATCAGCGGATGCGTTGCGCGCGCTGCAGAAGGACGTCATCGCGAAGCTCGCCAACGACAAAGAGACGAATCCGACGTGGCGCATTCGCATCGACGTGATGGTGCAGGAAGCGGATGCGCTGGAGCTCATCGCGGGCGACAAGCGCACGGACGCGCTGAAGATTCTGGACCTGGCCGCGAAGGCCGAGCGCTCGATGCCGTTCGAGTTCGGTCCGCCGGTCGTTCCGAAGCCGGCGGCGGAGCTGCTCGCGGAGCAGTTGATTCTCGCCGGACGCGCCGCGGATGCCGCGGCCGCGTACAAGCTGGTCTCCGAACGAAACCCGGGCCGAACGGCATCGGCCGCGAATCACGTGCACTGAGGCGAATCATGTCGAACGGTGAAGTCACCATCCTGCCAGAGCCAGATCCGTCAACGCCCACGCCCACGCCCGCCGCGAAAAAGGATCTGGACATCCTGCGGCTGGAGAAGGATCTCGAGCGCGCGAAGCTTCAGGCGCAGATCGCGGAGCAGAGAAAGCTGGCGCTGCCGACGATCGATGCGAAGTCGCTTTCCGGAACGACTTCCGGTGTCGATTCGGCTGACATCGTCGAGACCGAGATCCTCGCGTATCGCATGCTGCGCAAGGCCGCGGAGACGATCGCGAAGAAGACCGATGAGGCGACGAAAGAAGGGGCGATCCTGATTCATCACGAGCCCGACATGAACGCGCTGATCGCGTTCCGCTCGTTCCAGCGCCAGTTGTCGCAGCTCGCGGCGTCGTTCGACGCGATTGCGCGGTCTTCGGCGCCCGAAGCATCGCTGGCATTCCCTGCCAGCATTGTCGACGCTGTCTCGGCAATCCTGCCGATCGCGGGCGTGGTCGCCGCCGGCGCGGGGTCGGCGTTGAGCGGACTCGCGACGTTTCTCAGCACCGAGCGCACCGTGGCCGGCTTCGCCATCACGATCGAGGACCTCGCGCTGATCTCGAACGTCGGAGGCGAGCTCGCGCAGCGGAAACGAAAGGTGTTCGTGACGCAGCTCTATCCGCGAAGCGCGGACATCGACCGCGTCGAGCAGCCGGCCAATCTCGTCCGGTCCAGCGCCCTCGCGGCCCGCGACCGGATCAACGCGCTGCCGGACGGCGACGAGAAGACGAAAGCGCAGGCGCGATTCGACCAGCTGGAAGAAACGCGCAAGACGTTCGAGGACCTGTTCGAGCGCATCGTCTCGGACGGCGGATCCGGAGTGACCACGCTCGTGCGCGGCGCGGGCATCGACGCATTGCTGTCCGCCGAGCCCGGCGCGCACGTGCTCTACCTGAAGATCCTCCGCGCCGCCGGCACGAACGAAACCAAGCGCAGCTTCCTCCGCACGAAAGTGCGCCGCAGCGGCGGCGTGGTCGTCAACTACATCCTCTTCGACACCGACGGCAGCATCCTCCTCTCGAATACAGTGGACGCGTATTCGGGGAAGGTGGATGAGTTGGGGGCGACGTAATGTTGCGGTGGGTTTGGCGTGTTGTCCGCGCTCTGATCGCGGTCATCATTGTTCTGATCGTGGTCTCCGCGTTTCACATTGCACGTGCGTGGTATAGCGACGTCCGCGAGAGCGAGCCAGTGCCGCCGGGCATGACGGACGATGCGAGCCGTATGAATCGCACCTCCGTTCGCGAAATCATCCATGTATCTGACGATCCGGCGAAGGCGGAATCACAAATTCGCGACGCGATCGCGTTTGCACGGCGGAACAGAACCGGAGTTGCGATTGCGGGCTACAAACATACCCAAGGTGGGCAAACGATCGCGCCGGTTGTGCTGGACGTCCTCCCGCACAATCGCTTCGAGCTGCGCGGCGAGGTTCTTCACGCGCAGAGCGGCGCGCAGTGGGTGAACATTCTCCCGGAGCTCGACAAACACGGACGCTCGCTCGATGTGATGCAGTCGGACAACCCGTTCACCGTCGGCGGCTCGCTCAGCGTCAACGTGCATGGCTGGCAGCATCACCACGAGCCGATTGCGTCGACGGTGTTGTCGATGAACGTGCTCCGCCCCGACGGCACTGTCGTTCACTGCAGTCCTGCCGTGAACCGCGAGCTGTTTTCGAACGTGTTGGGTGGATATGGATTGTTCGGAGTCATTCTCGATGCCGATTTGCGCACCGTTCCGAACGAGCTGTATCGCGTGCAGCGGAAGCACTGCAACGTCGACAACTACGAGGCGACATTCGACCGCAAGACGAACGACCCGAACGTCAGGATGGCCTACGGGCGTGTCAGCGTCGCGCCCGGCAGCTTTCTGAAGGACGCCGTAATCACGACGTTTCATCTCACGACGGGAAAGATTCCGGAGTTGAAGAGCAAGCCGCCGTCAAAATTCGAGCGCGCGGTGTTTCGTGCACAGGTGGGCAGTGCATTCGGAAAATGGCTGCGATGGAAGCTGGAACGCTTCGTGGGGCCGCTCATCGAACCATCCGTCGTATCGCGCAACATGGTTCTCAACGAAGACCCGGCGATCTATCTCGACTACGGTCCGAAGTCGACCGGCATCGTGCACGAGTATTTCGTTCCGAGGGGGAAGCTCGCAGCATTCATGCACGCGATCGATCCGATTCTGCGCCAGGAAAAGGCGGATCTTCTGAACATCACGTTCCGCGACGTCCGTAAGGATAACGTGACTGCGCTTGCGTTCGCGCGTCGCGACGTGTTCGCGGTTGTGATGTATTTTCATCAGGAGCGTACGCCGAAGGGGGACGCCGCGATGCAGCGCGTGACGCAGCGTCTGATCGATGCCGCACTCGATCAGGGCGGTTCTTATTACCTCCCGTACCGCTCGCATGCCACCGCGCAACAGCTCGAACGCGCGTACCCGAACGTTCGCGGATTCTTCGCCGCGAAACGGCGCGATGATCCGAACGAGGTGTTCGTGAATCAGTGGTACTTGAAGTACCGGTGAGACCTAGCCGCGACCTCTCCGGTAAACCTCTTTGCGATCCGCGATGCGAACGATTGTCACGATTGAGCGGTCGTCCGGAGTCCTTGCCCTCTGACCGGTAGCCCTGAACGCCTTTCGCCACGTAGTACAGCCATGATCGAAGTCGCCGCCTTCGACCTCGCATTTGAAGAATGCTCGCGAGCTAATCGCGCAGCCACACGAGCGAATCGCGCAGCCACGGTTGATACCGCGTGCTTCGATGTTGACGACAGCGTCAGCTCGATCGATGGAGCGCTCTTCGATCGTGACTCGATTTCAGTCGCGATCGAAGCAGCGTGCTTCGATTTTGGAAATGATCGAGCCACGATCGAAGTCGCCGCCTTCGATCTCGCATTCGAAGAATGCTCGCGAGCTAATCGCGCAGCCACGGTTGATACCGCGTGCTTCGATGTTGACGACAGCGTCAGCTCGATCGATGGAGCGCTCTTCGATCGTGACTCGATTTGACTCGCGATCGAAGCAGCGTGCTTCGATTTTGGAAACGATCGAGTCACGATCGAAGTCGCCGCCGTCGATCTCGCGTTCGAAGAATGCTCGCGAGCTGATCGCGCAGCCACGATTGATGTCGCCGTCTTCGATGTCGCCTGCGGAGAATGCTCGTGAGCCGAACGCGACTTCACTGCCCTGCTCTCCGCCGACCCGCGCGCACGTCCTCTATCTGAAAGTTCTCCGCGCCGCGGGAACGAACGAAACGAAGCGCAACTTCCTCCGCACGAAAGTGCGCCGCAGCGGCGGGGTGGTGGTCAGAAGCGTTTACCCCGCTTGCGATAGACCACTTTGCGATCCGCGATGCGAACGATCGTCACGATCAACCGGTCGTCCTGAATCTCATAGATAATTCGAAAGTTGCCTTGCCTGATCCGGTATTTTTCGGTGGTCCCGGATAGTTTTTCGACGCCTACCGGCCGCGGGTTATCCGCGAGCGCAAGGATGCGCTGCGTGATTCGCGCTCGGTCTTTCTTGCCAGCGATCTCTTCCAGTTCCTTTGCTGCCGATCGCTTGATGACCAGGTTATAACTTGCCACTGCGCCTCAGCCTCAGGACAACCTCTTCGAAATCAAGAGTGGGCTCACGCCGGCGTTTCTCAAAAATCTCCAGATCCGAGGCGTCTTCCGAGAGCGTCTGGCGAACAGCTTCGTTCACGACGTCGGAAATGGATTTGTCAGCGGCGGCCGCCTTCAGACGCAGCGCTCGGTGAATTTCAGGGTCGAAGTAGATCGTGGAACGCTTTGGAGTTGCCATGACGTCATCATAGCGTTATGACGTCATGATGTCAGCCGGAGGGAGGGCCGCCGGGCGAAACGCCCGGCGGCGGGCAAGATGCCTGCCCTCCATCACGCCTTGATCGGATCCAACTTCTTCTTCGCGAGAGCCGTGTTGATCGCGGGCAGCTCGCGGGCGGCCCAGGCGTCGAAGTCGCGGACGACATCGGCGAGCTCGTGGGCGAGGGAGTCCGCGCGTTCGGTTTGCGCGACGCTCGGGCGGCCGTCGTAGAACGAGATGTCGCCGTAGAGCGAGGTCAGGAACTCGCGCAGGCGTTCTTCGCCGGTGATCATGCCGCCTTCCTTCGTCGCGACGATGCGCTTGCGGATCTCGTCGACCTGCGCGGACGCGGTGCGCAGCTTCTTCGCCAGCGCGTCGGACGCGGGCAGCTTCGACGCGCGATCGTCGAGCGCGGTGCGGACGCCGTTGATGCGCTCGACCACCTTCGACATCTCGCCGAGCTGCGCGTGCAGCTTCATCGACAGATCGAACTGCGCCTGGCGGTCGGCGGCAGTGTGCTTCGCGCGTGGATCGGGAACGATCACGAGCGGCGTCGTGTACGTCGACTGATCCTTCACCATCCGCACCGTGTAGGTACCCGGCAGCACGCGAGGACCGCGCGACGCTTCGAATGCCGCGGTCGCCGCGGGCGGAACCGTCGGCGCCTTCGTGCGCATCGACCACGACGTGCGGCTCAGGCCGCGCCGCTTGCTGCTCGGCACCGTGCCGATCACCTTTCCGTCAGGGCCGAGCACGTCCATCTTCAGGTCCCCGAAGATGTGGCGGCGGCGCTGGTAGTAGGTGATCACCGCATCGCCCGGAGGATTCGGCCCGACGAACGCGGCGTCGCCGTTCGACCAGCCGCCGAACGCGTTGATCTTCTGCTCCACCGGCGCGGTCTGCAGGAACGCGACGTCCTTCGCCAGCACGTCCGGCGTCAGCGCGCGCAGCGGCGTGATGTCGTCGACGATCCAGATGCCGCGGCCGTGCGTGGCGACGACGAGATCGTTGTCGCGCGGATGAATGGCGATATCGCGCACGGCGACGTTCGGGAAATCGCGGCCCTTGTACTGCGCCCACTGCCTGCCGCCGTCGAGCGAGATCCAGAGGCCGAATTCCGTGCCGAGGAAGAGGAGATCGGGGTTGGCGAGATCCTGGCGGAGGACATGCGCATAGCCGCGCACCGGCTCGTCGGACGCGACGAGAGACGTCCACGTCTTGCCGAAGTCGGTCGTCTTGTACGCGTAAGGACGCAGGTCGCCGAACGTGTGCAGGTCGAACGTCGCGAACACGGTGCCTTCATCGTGACTGCTCGCGTCGAGGTACGACACCCACGCGTTCTTCGGCAGCCCGGTGATGTTCCCGACGACGTTCGTCCAGGTCTTCCCGCCGTCGCGCGTGAGCTGCACGTTGCCGTCGTCCGTGCCGGCCCAGATCACGTCGGCGTTCTTCGGCGACTCCGCGATCGAGTAGATGGTCGTGTGCATCTCCGCCGACGAGTTGTCGACGGTCACGCCGCCCGACTGCTCCTGCATCTGTTTCGCCGGGTCCTTCGTCGACAGATCGGGCGAGATGCGATCCCAGCTGTGGCCATGGTCGCGCGAGCGGAAGAGGTACTGCGAGCCGAGGTAGATCACGCCTTTCTGCGTCGGGCTGAGATGAATCGGCGTGTTCCAGTTGAAGCGCAGCTTTCCTTCGTTGTAGCCCGGCGAGGGCATCACGCTGCGCACTTCGTGCGTCTTACGGTTGACGCGTCCAATGTGCCCGCCCTGCGCCTCGGCATAGATGTAGTCGGGATCGGACGGATCGGCGAACATCCAGAAGCCGTCGCCGCCGAACATGTTCTCCCAGCGGCTGCTCGTGATGCCGCCCGGATACTCGGAGTCGCCGACCCACGAGCTGTTGTCCTGCAGGCCGCCGTACACGTGATACGGCATGTCCATGTCGACGCTCACGTGGTAGAACTGCGAGACCGGCAGGTTGTCCGCTTTCCACCAGCGATTGCCACCGTCGTACGAGTACCAGAGGCCTCCGTCGTCGCCGGTGATGAGGTGGTCCGGTTTGTCCGGATCGAT
>Ga0070680_100002807_pt1 | contig 12939 bp, 11 predicted proteins | sample KBSC73BmetaG_FD_64672 | JGI IMG/M metagenome (GOLD analysis project Ga0070680, IMG submission 64672) | Corn rhizosphere microbial communities from Kellogg Biological Station, Michigan, USA - KBS C7-3B metaG | ecosystem: Host-associated > Plants > Roots > Rhizosphere | place: USA: Michigan...
GCCCTGCTTCTCGATGACCGCTGCTTTCATCATCTGCCTCAATTCAAGAGCGCCGATGGGCGCACAAAAATGACTGTTTCAACGCTCTTGAAACGTTTCATCGAGCTTGTCAATAATTGGCCATCGCCGGACCGTGCGAACGGCGTTCGTGTTCGCGCAACATTTCCGGCCTCGGTTGAGGGAGTTCAGCTTTGGAACGACGCGTTCATTCAGACCTCGCGCTCTTGCGAATGCGAGAGATGGCGAAGCGGCTGTGTTCATTGCCCCTCGCCTCGCCAACAACAAAGCAACATGGCGGCTCGGTCGGCATCCGTTCTTTGGCCGAGCGCCGCGTTGCAAACCGGCATATCGCATGAAAGCCAGAAACTTCCGTTACGTGAGACCGGCCTCTCTTCAGGATGCGTATCGTATCCTGGCAGACGCCGATGCCGTTCCGGTCGCGGGCGGACAGAGCCTGCTTGCCGGGCTGAACATGCGGCTTTCATCTCCAAAGCTGCTGGTGGATATCGGCGGCCTTAAGGAACTGACCGGCCAATCCGTGAGCGGCAACGTCGTCCGCCTCGGTGCGCTGACGCGGCACCGCGAAGTGCTGGGCTCCGCGTTGGTCCGCAAGCACCTTCCGCTGCTGACGCAAGCCGTGCCGTATATCGGCCACATCGCAATCCGTAACCGCGGCACCCTCGGCGGCAGCCTTGCCTATGCCGATCCGGCGGCGGAATTGCCGGCCTGCGCGGTCGCGCTCGACGCAACTCTGGTGTTGGGCAGCGCCAGCGGAGAGCGCGAGGTCAAAGCGGAAGATTTCTTCAAAGGATTGTTCGAAACCGATCTGAAGACCGGCGAACTGATCGTGGCAGTGAAATTTCCCGCGACCCCGCCCGGAACCTCGGTTGGTTTTGCCGAGCTGTCACGCCGCCGCGGGGATTTTGCAATCGTCGGCCTTGCCGTGGTGGCGGCCATGCAAGGCGACCGGATCGCAGATGCTCGCCTGGTTTATTTAGGGTGCGTCGAGCGTGCAAAGGTGGCGCGGTCCGTATCGGCCGGCCTTGCCGGACACGCGGCGCCATTTGCCGACAGTTCAGCGTTTGAGGAAACCATTCGGCAGGATCTTTCGCCCGACGACATGCCGGGCCTTCGAGCCGACACCAGAATTCACATGGCCACGGTGCTCACACGCCGCGTTCTCAACACGTTGTCGGAAAAGGCTGCGGCATGAGCGAACTTGATCTCATCGGCGATGAAGACGTCGAAATCGAGACGACGTTGAACGGCTCGACGCTGAAACGCCGCGTCAAGGCGCGCCAGCATCTGGCGGATTTCCTGCGCCAGGAGATGGAGCTGACCGGAACCCATCTTGGCTGCGAACACGGCATCTGCGGTGCGTGCACGGTCCTCATCGACGGCCGCACCGCGCGGGGATGCCTGACGCTGGCCGCCCAGGCCTCCGGGCGAACCGTGGATACGATCGAGGGGTTGAGCCAAAGCGGCAAGCTCGCCGAATTGCAGAAGGAATTTATCGAGCGCAACGCCGCACAATGCGGGTTCTGCTCATCCGGCATGCTGTTGACCGCCTACGAACTGGTGTCCGAAGGCAAGAAGCTCTCGCGCGCCGAAATCCGCGAATACATGTCCGGCAATATGTGCCGCTGTACCGGCTATCATGCGATCATCGACGCCGTCGAAGCCGTCCTCACCAGAGTTGCGGGAGGCAAGCGATGACGTCCTCGTCCACACCGGTCTCCGCCATCGGCGCCCGTATCCCCCGCCGCGAGCTCAAGCGGCTGCTCAGCGGTCACGGCCGCTATGTCGATGACATCAAGCTGCCGCACATGCTGCACGCAGCATTCGTCCGCAGCCCTCATGCTCACGCCAAAATCATCGCCATCGATACGACCGATGCCCGCATCGCACCGGGCGTCGCCGCCGTTTTCACCGCGGTCGAAATCAACGCGCGTTGCGAACCGTTTGTCGGTGTCGCGCTCCACCGCCCCGGTCATCGCTCGGCGCCCCTGCCGCTGCTCGCGAGCGATCGCGCCGTATGGCAAGGTCAGCCGGTCGCGATCGTCGTCGCAGAAACGCGCGCCGAGGCCGAAGACGCTGCAGAGCTTGTGGCCATCGAATGGGAAGCGCTTCCCGTCATCGGCAACGAGCAAGAGGCAATCGCAGCGGGTGCCCCGGCCATCCATGCCGAGCTTGGCGACAACATCGCATTTGATTTTTCCCTGAACCACGGTGATTCGACTCGTGCTTTCGCGGAAGCCGACGTGGTGATCGAAGAGGAATTGCGGTTCGCCCGGCAGATGGCGATGACGCTGGAAGCGCGCGGCCTGATCGCCGACTTCAATCCGGGCGACGAAACACTCACCGTCATCCATGCGCACCAGTCGCCATTCCAAATGCAGGAGATATTCAGCCACCAGTTGAAAATCCCGGAGCACAAGGTTCGCGTGATCGCCCCCGACATCGGCGGCGGCTTCGGCATGAAGCTGAACGTCTACGTCGACGAGATCGCAACCGTCGTTGCGAGCATGATCCTCGGCCGGCCGGTCAAGCTCTGCGTCGACCGCCTGGAATCGTTCCTGTCCGATGCGCAAGCGCGGGACCACCACATCAAGTGCCGGATTGCGCTGAAGAAAACCGGCGAAATCCTCGCCATGGAGGTCGATGATATCGCCGCGATCGGCGCTTACGGCATGCCGATGCGGTTTAATGTCGCCGAAGGCATGATGGCCATCACCATGGCCGGCGCGCCCTACCGGTTCGAAAACTACAAGGCGCGAACGCGCAGCGTTTATGTCAACAAGAACCTGATCGGCATGTATCGCGGCGTCGGCATGCCGCTAGCCTGCGTGGTCTCTGAACTGCTGACCGATTTTGCGGCGGAAAAGCTCGGGATCGACACCGTCGAATTCAAGCGCCGCAACTATTGGCCGAAATCCGCTCTGCCATGCGTGACACCGGGCGGCCAGCGGCTCGAAACCGTCTCCTTTCATGAATGTCTCGAGAAGCTGGTCCAACTCATGGACTACGAGGGCCTGCGCAAAGAACAGCGGGAGTTGCGCGAACGCGGAGTCTATCGGGGCATCGGCATCGCAACCTTCTGCGAGCAGACCGCCTACGGACCGCCCTACTACGGCCCATCCGGCGCGTCGATCTCCACTCAGGATGGCTGCACAGTGCGGCTCGAACCATCCGGAATGGTGCGCTGCATCACCAGCCTGACCGATCAGGGCCAGGGGACGCTGACCGGTGTCGCGCAGATCATCGCGGCAACTCTGGGTGTGTCGATCGATGATGTCAGCGTGGTCGGGGGCGACAGCTCGATCTCACCCTACGGCGGCGGCGCCTGGGCCTCGCGCGGTACGGCAATCGGTGGCGAGGCAGCCTTGCGCGCCGGCAACATGCTCAAGAAAAACATCCTTGCGCTGGCCAGCACCGTGACCCAAACGGCTCCCGAGGAACTGGATATCGTCGACGGGCATGTCGTCAACACGCAGACCGGACATAACGTCGCGAGCCTCGCCGACGTTGGACGCATCGGATACTTCCGGCAGGACACACTGCCGAAGGACTTCGACGTACAGCTTTCCGTGAGCGCAAGCTTTGTCGCCAACGACAAGGTCTACTATATGGCCAACGGCGTGCAGGCGAGCTACGTCGAAGTCGACTGCGACACCGGCTTCATCAAAATTTTGGGCCAGTGGGCGGTGGATGATTGCGGGCGCGTCATCAACCCATTGCTGGTCGACGAACAGGTGCGCGGCGGAATCGTCCAGGGCATCGGTTCGGTGCTTTTCGAAGAATGCCTTTACAGCGAAGACGCCAACCTCCTCAACGGCACGTTGGCCGACTACGTCCTGCCGATGGCCTACGATGTCCCCGATATCTTTGTCGGCCACGTCGAAACGCCGGAAACTTCGACCCAGCTGGGCGCAAAAGGCATTGGCGAGGCCGGGCTCATCGGCGCCATGGGAGCCGTTTGGGTCGGCGTCAATGATGCACTCAAGCCACTCGGTGCAAAGGTGCTTCACCAGCCGTTTACGCCGGAACGGGTTTTGGATGCCCTGGCGCTGGCAAAGCGATAGTGGACAAACGTCTATGACTTGATGCGGCGGCGCAGTGTAAAATATGCCGTATTCAAGTGATCCCCAGGTAGACGTCGCGAACGTCCGGTCTTTCAAGCAAAGCGCTTGAGCGACCGCTCAACATCACCCGGCCCGACTCCAGCACGTAGCCATAATCCGAAATCTCGAACGCCGTGGCCACGTCTTGCTCAACAAGCAGGATCGACATGTTCTGATCACGGATCTTGGGCAGGCTTTCCGCCAAGATCTCGACCACGGTCGGCGCAAGCCCAAGTGACAGTTCATCGATGATCAGCAATTTCGGGCGCGCCATGATGCCGCGGCCAATCGCGCACATCTGCTGTTCGCCGCCGGAAAGCGTGCTGGCGTCCTGCGACGCCCGCTCCTTCAGGATCGGAAAGGTCGAAAACACGAATTCCAAATCACGCTGTGTCTCGGCCCTGTCCTTGCGATGGTAGGCGCCGATCAGAAGATTATCGCGAATGCTGAGCGTCCGAAACAAGCGCCGTCCCTCGGGCACATGAGAAATTCCCGCATCGACGATCTTGCTGGGCGGGCAACCGGTCAGATCCTTGCCGCCAAACCGCCAAGAGCCGCTTTTGACGCGAACCATACCGGATAACGTCAGCAAGAGGGTCGTTTTGCCCGCTCCGTTCGGGCCGACAATCGAGACGATCGAATTCCTCGGCACGTCGAGGTCGATCCCCCAGAGCACCTGCACGTCGCCATAACCGGCCTCAAGGCCGCGCACACACAGCAGCGGTTCTTCCATCGTGGATTGATCCATTGACGTTCACCCGTGCAAAGAGAGCCTACGACTTACGCCGCCGTTCGAGAAGCCACCCAAACCACACGAACAGGTCGCCACTCGTCCCGGCGCTGCATCCGCGCTGCCCTCAGAAAATCGTTTCATTTATGGGTTTTTGCAATAGAAAAATTGACACGTTACCTGCGCCGTGATGACATCACGTGACGTCGAACAGCTGTGATGCTGTCAAACGGCAGGAGATTCATATGTTCGGACAGTTCTTCAAATTTGCGTTGCAGACATTCGCGGGTGGGCTCCTTTTCCTGAGCTCAACCGTACTGACCCAAGCTGCCAACACGATCCGCATTGGTGCGCCGCTTTCACTGACCGGAAGCCTCGCCGATGAAGGCAGCAAGGAGCAACAGGGTCTCGATATGTGCGTCGACGCCGTCAACGCCAAAGGCGGCGTGAAGGTCGGCACGGAGATGCGCAAGCTCGAGGCAATCAAATACGACTACCAAAGCGAGACCAGCCGCGCGGTTCAAATCGTCCAGCGATTGCTGACGGTCGATAAGGTTGACTTCCTTTTTGCCCCTTATGGCTCAGGTGACACCAAGGCCACGGCGGTTCTCGCCGAGCGCTACAACATCCCGATGATCGCGACATCCGCGGCGTCGGAAGCGGTCTACGATCAAAAGGGGAAGAATCTGTTCGGCATCCTTTTCCCGAACAACGCCATGGTTCAGACTGAGGTCGAATTCTACAAGGCGCGCGTGCCGCAGGCCAAGAAAGTCGCCGTTTTCGCGTTGAATTCACTATTCCCGAAAGCCATTGCCGCGGCGCTGCGCGATACCGCGGCAAAGGGCGGTTTCCAGGTGGTGTTCGACGGACTCTATTCGCAGGGCACGATGGACTTCTCCAACGTGCTGACCCAGATCAAGGCTGCGAACCCCGATTGGCTCTATGCGACCGGCTACATCCAGGAATTGATGGTCATCCGCCGCCAGATGGCAAATCTGGGAATGAAGATTCCGATCGTGACCATGACGGCCGGCGCCGCCTATCCCGAATTCGCACAGAACCTTGGTCCGCTCGCCAACAACGTTACGACCAACGCTTGGTGGCACCCCAGCGCAACCTACAAGGACAGCTACGTCTTCGGGGACGCGCAGCAGTACACCAAGACCTTCAGGGACAAGTACAAGAAGGAGCCGACTTATCTCGAGGCGTCGGCCACGGCCGGCTGCGAGGTCTTGGCGCAATCGGTTGAGCACGCGGGCTCCGTCGATGCCGACGCGGTGAGAAAACAGTTGAGCACCCGTCAGTTCGACACGTTCTATGGGCCAATCAAGTTCGGTCCGTCGGGTCAGAACGCGATCAACAGCCCCATGATCCTGCAGATCCAGGATGGCAAGTACATGGTCCTTGACCCGCAGGCGGTCAAAACCGGCGAACTCAAGGTCGGTGTTGGCGGTTAGCAATCAAGAGCAGCGATTGAAAACAAGAAAGGCAGCGATACATCGCGTATCGCTGCCGGTTTTCATCGAACCGGTATTGCGATGATAGCTCAGTACATTGTGAATGGAATTCTGATCGGCTCGCTCTACGCGTGTCTGGCGGTTGGATTTTCACTGATCTATGGCGTGCTGAGCATCATCAACGTCATGCACGGCTCTTTCGTCGTCCTCGGCGCCTACATCACGATCTACTGCACAGAATATTTCGGCATCTCGCCTTTGATCGCAGCCTTGATCGGATGCGGGATCATGTTTGTGTTCGGCTTTTTGGTGCAACGCTATCTGATCAATGATCTGGTCACCGCACCGATCTTCATCACCTTCACACTGACGTTCGGGCTCGATCTCCTGCTCAACAACGCCATGATCCAGGCGTTCACGGCCACGCCGCGTTCTTTGACCCTGGAATACGGCAGCATCACAATCCTTGGTGTCAGCCTGTCGATAGCGCGGCTCGGCGCAATGGTGCTGGCTCTCGTCCTGACGGGACTGCTCTATTGGTTGTTGCGGCACTCGCAGATGGGACGCGCCATCATTGCAGTGCGGATGGACCACCACGCTGCGCGGCTCCTGGGAATCCGCGTGGAGCGCGTCTACGCCATTACATTCGGCATCGGCACCATGATGGCGGCTGCGGCGGGTGGCGCCATGGCAACCGTATTTCCGATCACGCCGCTGCTGAGCGGCGTTTTTCTCGGCAAGGCATTCGTCATCTGCGTTCTGGGCGGACTCGGAAGTGTGCCAGGGGCGCTTGTCGGCGGCATCGCGCTCGGTTTGCTGGAGAGCTTTGGTGCCATCGTCTTCGGTTCGCAATGGAGCACGACAGTCGGATTCGCATTGATGATTCTGGTTCTGGTGGTGCGCCCCTCCGGACTCGTCGGCCGGAAAGGTTTTGAATGATGGCCGATCCCACAGCTCCCATCATCACACCGACGCGCGTGGCCGCCGCACTCCTCGTGGCCGGCGTCGTGATCGCATTCGGGTTCTCCGCTAACAACTATCTTTTGCAAGCGGGAACGACGCTGGCGATGTCGGCGGTGCTCTGCCTTGCGTGGAACATCGTCGGCGGCTTCATGGGGTATCCCTCGTTCGGAACCGCCGCATTCTTCGGGGTTGGCGCCTACGCCGGCGGGATTCTCCAGGATGCCGGCGTGCCGCTGGCGCTCGCTTGGATTGGCGCCGCAGCCGCCGGCGCGATGTTCGCCGCGTTTTTAGGAAGCGTGCTGCTCGGGCTTCGCGGCCACTACTTCGCCATTGGCACCATCGCGGTGGTGGAGGTGATGCGCGAAGTGGCCAACAATTGGGAGGGGCTCACCGGCGGGGCAATCGGAATAAACATTCCGATTCTTGCCGGGTCGCCGCGCGAGGTCGGCATTTTCTTTTATCTTGCCATGTGGGCTCTGGTCGCCGCCACCTTTGCACTCACGGCAGCCATCGCACATTCAAAATTCGGCTTCAGCTTGCGCTGCATCCGGCAGAACGAAAGCGCCGCGCACATGGTCGGCATTGCGGTGTTCCGGGCGAAATGCGCCGCGTTCATTATCTCGGGCTTGCTGATATCGCTGGCAGGCGCCGTCTATGCATCGATGGTGGCGTTCATCGAGCCCAAGGATGTCTTCAACATCCTGCTCTCCATCGAAGTGCCGGCCATGGTGATGCTCGGAGGCGCCGGCACGATCCTCGGCCCGCTGATCGGAGCAACCATTTACATCCTGTTGAGGGAGTTGGTGTGGGTCAATTTCATCAACTTCCACTCGGCGATTCTCGGCATCATCATCATCGCGGTCATCTACCTGATGCCCGAGGGCCTGGTTCGGCGGTTTCACGCCCAGGCATGGTCGAAACTCACCAAACGCTCTCCTAGCCAAAGTGGCGCGGGGTCGTGATCATGACGGATCCAACCCTTCAGCTCGAAGGCCTCACGCGCCGCTTCGGCGGCGTCACGGCGGTTGACAACATTTCGCTGAGCATCCCCAAAGGCGACATCGTCGGACTGGTGGGACCAAACGGTGCCGGCAAGACCACACTGGTCAATCTCGTCACCGGCTTCTTACCGAAGAGCTCCGGGCGCGTTCTTTTCGAAGGACGGGAAATCTCTCACCTGCCCCCGCATCTCATTGCGCGCTCCGGGATCGCGCGGACCTTCCAGATCGTTCAGCCTTTTGCGGAAATGACAGTCCTGGAGAACGTCATGGCCGGCGCGCTATTCGCCGGACAGGGCGGCACGATCCGGCAGGCTTCGGACAAGGCGCGCCACTATCTGGAATTCGTCGGCCTTGACCGGTTTTCGAACTATTCGGCTTCCGATCTGTCCCTGGCCAACCGCAAACGGCTTGAACTGGCCAAGAGCCTCGCCATGGAGCCGCGGCTGCTGTTCCTCGACGAGGTCAATGCGGGCCTCAACACCAGCGAACTGGATAATGCGCTCGATCTGATCCGCAAAATCTCAAGCATGGGTGTGACGATCGTCATTATCGAGCACGTCCTGCGCATCGTCCTCTCGCTTGTGAAGCGGCTGATCGTGTTGCATCACGGCGCCATGCTGAGCGACGGAGAACCATCGGCGGTGCTCAAAGATCCTGCTGTCGTTACGGCCTATCTCGGAACGAAATTCAGCAAGCGTCACCAGGCCGAGAGTGAACATCAGCGCGAGAAATTGCAGCAAAGTTTGGAGCGGGGTCAAGGACCGGCGTGATGAAAGATCAGAAGAAAATCGTTGTACGCGGCGGGCAAGTCTACGATCACGATGGCGATGTCCACAAACCCCAGATCGCCGATATCCTGATTCAGGATGGCGAGATTGTCGCGGTCGGACACGATCTCGACGCCAATGACGCCGAAATCGTCGATGCACGCAACAGGCTTGTCGTCCCCGGCCTGATCAATGCGCATTACCATTCGCACGATACTCTTTGCCGCGGACTATTCGAGGAGTTGCCGCTTGAATTCTGGCTGCTCTACACGCTGCCAATGGGTGCGGAACGGAGCAAAGAAGAGCTGCGCGCCCGGACGCTGGTCGGTGCTTTGGAATCCATTCGCTGCGGCATCACCTGCGTCCAGGATATGCTGGGTCTCGCGCCGCTTGATGACGAATCGACTGATGTGGTGATCAAGGCTTACCGCGACATCGGGCTGCGGGTGGTGTTTTCGCCCATGGTGTGGGACGTGCCGCCCGTTGCCATGGTGCGTAACAAAGAGTCGTTGCCGCCCGATGTGCAGGACATGCTCGGCAGCGCCGGCCGCCCGATCAAGGACCAGCTCGACTATCTCGATCATCAATTCAACCGTCACCCTGCCGCCGGCACGCTGCACTGGGCCGTGGCGCCATTCGCGCCGCAGCGTTGCACGCCGAAGATGCTGCAAGGCTGCGCCGACCTGTCCCACAAGCACAATCTGCCGATTTATACTCACGTTTATGAGACACGCGGCCAGCGGCTGATCGCCCGCGAACAGTTTGCCGACCATGATGGCTCGCTGATCACATATCTCGAGCGCAACGGCTTGCTTGGGCCGAAACTCAACATCGTGCACAGCGTGTGGATCACGCGCCCGGAGATGGACCGCATGGCGGCGGCGGACGCCGGCATCGTTCTCAACCACCTGAGCAACTTGAAACTGAAAAGCGGCATCGCGCCTGTGCTCGATCTGCGTGAAGCCGGCGTGCGGCTTGGCCTCGGCTGCGACAATTGCAGCGGCAGCGACGTGCAAAGCATCTTCCAGGCCATGAAAACCTTCTGTCTGTTCGCCGCCGTGAGCGATCCCGAGCCCGGCGCGCCGCTCGCCCATGAGGTGCTTCGGCACGCCACGCTGGGCAACGCCCGGACGGCGGGCCTGCAAGGCAAGGTCGGTGCGATCAAGCCCGGCCATAAGGCCGACATGGTGCTGATCGACCTCAACGACACGGCCTACCTGCCTTACAACAGCGCCGCACGGCAGCTCGTCTACACCGAGACCGGCCGGGGCATCGACAGTGTGATGATCGGCGGCCGCATGGTGATGACGAACCGCCGCGTCACCACCATCGATGAGGATGGGTTGCGCCGCGAGGTCGAAAGCCTGATGCGGCACTTCATCGCCGATTACGATGCTGTGGTGAAATCCCGCGCGCGGGCCCTCCCCTACATGCTCGAAGCGCACCGCCGGATGTGGGAGCCGGACGTGGGAATGAACCGCTTTATATCCCGCACGCGGTAAGGCGCTCGGGTAGCAGCTTCGTTTCGTCTCGCAATGCGGCTATGGGAGTGCCAAGTGTTTCGGCGGCTCGGTGTTATTGCAGGCTTAGCACGCCGCTCACATTTTTCTGTCGATCTTCGCTTCGGTACGTTCAAGGCGTGTTGACGGTCTTATTCGTCCACAAAACCTGCACACGACGTATCCAATGGATATGCCAGCCAGTGCGCCGGCTTGCTTGAATAACGCATCTTGAAAGTGTGCATGCCGGTCCGGCAGCATGAGCTGCAGCAACTCAAAAATTGCAATCGCAAAGAACAACAGACAAAACACCAAAAACAACCGGCGCGGATAGGCGAGTGCGAATGCCAACCCCACGACGCATAGAGCAGCGAACCGTTCGAAATTTGGCGAAAGATGCGTGACGGGCCTGAATATGATCGGAGCATCCGTGAAGAGGAAAATTGCAAGCAATAATCCCCATGCAAAAATGCGGAAAGCAATGGATGCCATCAATTACAACCTCGCAGCCTTCGCGCGTTCACAATGACGGGTCACTCGAATCGTAACCATAAACGGTGGGGCAAGTCCTGCAAAACCAGATAACACGCGATCCGACGAGCATCAGTTCCCCCGCGATCAATTCAATGCCCGTTACGCATCACAGTATACGCATTGTGCGTCTGCCGCTTCAGGCCATCTTGGCCTGATGGGCACCCTCCTGCTCGAACGTTGGCCTGCACCCTGGCGACGGCCTCCTCGGCCTGCATGATCTGTTGGTCGAGATCGGTGACATACGTGGAAATGGCGGCGGCAAAGGCGATTCCCTCGGGGTGCTCAAGGCCCCGAACGGAAAACCACCAGCGCATAGCGCCGAGATTTATCGAAGCTCAACGATGGAGCGGAATAATGAAGCGCCGGACTGCTGGCGGCCGTAACGGCTTGGGTGCCTGAACTGCCACCGCCCGGATCGATGGCCGAGGAAGATTGCAGGCCTACGCTTGGCCTCGCTGGCCTCCCTGACCACCCGTGCGGCCGCTCGCGCGCGGTTTTGACACCCTGGTTCCAGTGCATCATCATGCGCCTTCGCACAACGACGATCTGCGGTACCAAACAACTGGGGTGCAGTATACGTGGGGGCGTATTCCGCAGAACGACTCTTGAGCGTCATCCGGGCGCTTAACATGTCTGGCCCCAGCACGGTCAGCGAACTCGAGCGACAGATCGGGTGCTCGCGGCAGGCCATCTATCGTTTTATGGATGTGTTGCTTGCCCACGGTTACGTGGTCCGGCTGCCGGATCAGCCGCGCTATCGCCTGACCCCCACGATCCGCGAACTCTCGGACCGGGTGCGCGACGACGATGCACTCGAGGCTGCCGCTGCACCGATCATGGTGCGATTGCAGCGCAAGGTCATATGGCCGACATCTCTCGCCATCTTCGAGGAAGGTGCGATGGTGATCCGGCATAGCACGCGCAGCCAAAGCCCGTTCGACTTCGACAACGCCCGCGTCGGCGACAGGCTCCGCCTTGAGACGACCGCCGTGGGGCTCGTCTATCTTGCCTTTTCGCGAACCGCGGAGCGCCGGCAAGCTCTCAAACTGATGCGGCTTTCTCCTTCACGCCTTGCCGTTATGCCAGAGCGTCTGCGCCAGGTTCGCAAATCGGGCTACGCCGTGCGGGTCGGAGGAATCCCCCGAAACACCAGCAGCATCGCCGTCGCCGTGACCGACCAGGGCTGCTCCAAGGCCGCCATCGTCGTCTCTTTCCTCACCTCCGCGATCGAATTGGATGAGGCAAAGAGGCTGTTCGTTGCCCCGCTTCGCGCTGCCGCCGCCGAAATCAGTCGCGGCCTCACATCGGAGAGGCAAAAGGATTGAACCGCCGGGACTAATCCACCGCCACCCCTCCGAGCTGTCCGCTCAGCGGACAGTTTCGGATTTGCGATGGCCCTTATTCGCCACTAATAGGAATAGTGAGGACATCGACGATCGATCATCGTTCGGTGATGAGGAGGCGTTCCTTGGCAACAAATATTGAACAGATCAGACCGGAAACGGCGTCTCGCCCACCCTCGGAGCCGCTGCGCGAGGCGGTCAAGTCGGTGCCCGTCATCGACCTCTCGCCGTTCATGTCCGCAGGCCAGGCCACGCACAAGGACGCCGTGGCGCAGGACCTGCGGAAGGCCTGCATCGACGTCGGGTTTTTCTACCTGACCGGCCACGAACTTCCTGCCGGCGAACTTGACGAAGCCGTGGCGGTTACGCTCCGTTTCTTTCAGATGCCGCTCGACGTCAAGTTGAAATACCGCGCGACCCGGGCCGGCGGCACAGGCTTCGTGCGGGTCGGCGGATTGAACCCCGATCAGACCGCCGAAGAATCGGCGGATATCAAGGAACGCTTTATTGTGGTGCGTGGCACA
>Ga0070680_100002811_pt1 | contig 12926 bp, 10 predicted proteins | sample KBSC73BmetaG_FD_64672 | JGI IMG/M metagenome (GOLD analysis project Ga0070680, IMG submission 64672) | Corn rhizosphere microbial communities from Kellogg Biological Station, Michigan, USA - KBS C7-3B metaG | ecosystem: Host-associated > Plants > Roots > Rhizosphere | place: USA: Michigan...
CTCTCGCAGCCGTTCTTCTCGCGTTGGGCGGGTGCGAGAGCGTGGGCTACCTCGATCCTTCCGGACCTGGTGAGGCTCGTACGGTAGGAGGATTGTGCCCCTATCCGTACCGGGTTCTGGACATACCCGTGTCCAACAGCGACGCTCGAATATATGTGAATGCATTTCGGGCGAATGAAATTGCCCGTGAGCTCACGATCTTCCTCGTCGTCTCGGACAGTCCGGTCTTCGGGTACCAGCTTGCGCGCTCGTATGCGCCGGTGCAGAAACATCCTCACACCGTTTCGTTTCCGGACGGCATGGCGGTTCAGGTGACCCCGGGTGATGGTACCTCGGTGTCGGGGACGTTAATGTCCGTGTCAGACGGTCAGGGTGGTGCGAACGCCGTCATTCTCCGCTTTCCGGTCCCCGGCCATGAAGTGACCCAACTCAGTGTGGCTTTTCCCACTATCGTGGTGGACGGTCAGCGTGTGGCGATAGGCCGGGTGAATTTCAAGGCTGCCACAGCCACCATATATGGCATCAACTGCTGAGAGAGTTGGACGCCGGTCGCTTCCGTAATCGGGCCGGGCCGGTGTCCTTGCGACAGTGACAAATGCGCGGGGTGGCCGGTCGGCGAGCTCCAGTTTGCGCTCTGGACATGGATCAGTCTGAGCGGCACTTTTTGGCCCTTCTGGTTACGCGGCCGGCCGGGTACTGTAGCTCCTCGCCGCGATCATTGCGGTTTCGATCTATCAGGGATCATGAAAGCTGACGTCTTTTCCATGGTGATTGCCGCATGCAGTCTGATCGTCTCCCCTTGGTCGCTCGCGGAGAGTCCTCCTATGCCTGACACGATGCGCGCTGCGGCCCTCGAGAAGGGCCAGGATGCCGAGTCGCTCTCGATACACCGGGTACCCGTTCCGAAACCCGCTGCCGGGGAAGTCCTGATCGCGGTAAACACCGCCGGGGTCGGTGTGTGGCAGGCAAAGTATCGGCCGGGAGACTCGCAGGAGTTTCCAGTGATCCTGGGCTCAGATGGCGCGGGGGTCATCGCTGCAGTGGGCGACGGCGTGCACGGCTTCAAAGTGGGCGACCGGGTGTACGGTTCGAACGCCGCTTTTTACGCCGAATATGTAGCCGTCCGGGCAGAGAAAGTCGCGCATGTCCCCAAGGGAATCAACCCCACCGAGGCGGGTGTTCTCGCCATCAGCGGCCTATCGGCACTCCAGGGCCTGGACGATGTTCTGAACCTCAAAGCCGGAGAGAAACTGATCATTCACGGCGCGTCCGGGGCGGTCGGGGCATTGGCGATCCAGTTCGCCAGGCTTCGCGGAGCGAAAGTGTTGGCCACCGTGTCAAATGAGGACGGCGCCGCTCTCGTCAAGCGGTTAGGGGCGGATGTCGTGATCAACGGGCGCACTACCGACATCGCGGCCGCTGCCCGGAGCTTTGCGCCGGACGGTGTTGACGCCGTGTTGGGACTCGCCGGCGGTGACTCGCTCGAGCGTTGTATCGATACCCTTCGCCACGACAACCGGGGCCGGGTCGCTTACCTTTATGGCATGGAGCCCCTGCCCCGCCCGCGGTATGGGATACGCATGAGCCTGTATAGTTACATTGCCGGCCGTGAGGAGTATCAACGCCTCAACGACGCGGTCGAGGCGGCAAAACTCCAGGTGCCGATCGCGGCGGAATATTCCCTCGCCGATGCGGGGCAAGCCCATAAGCGTCTGGCGGAGGGGCACCTGCTCGGAAAGATCGTAATACGAGTGCGGTAAGGGGACTGGGGCGGGCTCTAGCACGCGATGCAGGGGGTAGCCGGTGCCGGAGATTTACGGGCCTGCTGAAGGACATTGGAGCCCTATGCAGCCGCATGGTGTGGCTGCGCTGTTGGTAGAGATCGACGTGCGGTGGTGGGTCGCCGGCGGGTGCGCTCTCGATCTCTTCCTCGGTTTTCAAACGCGGACTCACGCTGACTTCGATGTTGGCGTGCTCCGGCGAGACGTTGCACGTGTCATGGCCGGACTCTCGGGATGGGAGTTCTTCGAGGCCAGGTCGGGAATGCTCCACCGTTTGGGTCCTTACGAGCAACCCCGCGCTGAAGTGAATTCATTGTGGTGCCGGCCCGGCAGCGCGCACACCTGGTCGCTCGAGTTCATGCTCGATGAGGCGGACGGCGATCATTGGGTGTTTCGTCGCCGGCCCGGCATCAGGATGCCATTGGCAAGGGCTATCAGCCATTCGGCAGATGGGATCCCCTATCTCACTCCGGAGATCCAGTTGCTGTATAAGGCGCGACGTCCGCGGCCAAAGGATGAGGATGACTTCGAACGCGTCCTGCACCGGCTCGGGGCGGACCAGCGCGTGTGGCTGTACGACGCTCTGTCAGTGGTCGAGCCGCAGCATGCCTGGTTGGCGAAGTTGCGGACGTAACTGCCAGCGCTACGATCGAGGTACCGCAAGCTGCTCGAGCGCCTTTGCAGGAACGAGGGTTGCGCGTCGAGCAAGGGACACTGCGGGAGGTCATATGCAAGTCATAGTCAATTCCGATCACAACATCACGGGTGACGAGTCCGTTACAGCTCGGGTCGAGGCCATTCTGGCGGACTCGATTGAGCGCTTCGCGAACCGGATCACCAGGGTAGAAGCGTTTTTGAGCGACGCCAATAGCTCCAAGCACGGAGCGCGCGACAAGCGCTGCGTTCTGGAAGCCAGGATTGCAGGGGCTCAGTCCGTGGTTGCCAGCAATGAAGCGCCAACGGTGCTCGAGGCGATTGAAGGGGCGGCGAACAAACTCGAGCGGGTGCTGGAGCATACGTTGGGCAAGCAGGAAGCGCGCAGCGGTCGGTCGCCGCGGGAACAGGATGTGGCTACTGCGGATGAGCTGCGGGAGCTGGAGAAATGGGAGCGCGATCGGGACTCGCGGGAATCGAAGCACCCCAGGTGAGCCGGCCGGATCCGGGGGAGGAGTCCCGGTCAGGGCTCGTGCAAAGGAAAAGACTCCGCCGGAATCATGATGGTCGGTGAATCGTCTTCCATCTCGAGCGGCCGGATCTTCATCGTCTCGGCGGTCATGGCCGCATGCTCGAACGGCAGTCGTGAGTAGAGGCGGTGGAACGCCGCGGGCGCCTCGAGTGGCTCGCTAAAGCAGAATCCCTGGCCGTAGTCGCAGCCCATCTCCTGCAGCGCGGTGGCCGCCTCTTCCGACTCGACGATTTCGGCAATAGCGGTGAGTCTCAGACTGCGCGCCATCTGGAGCATCGCGGCGGTCAGGTCCGTTGTGGCTTCGTCCAGGCCGGTGCGATTCACCCAGGGGCGCTCGATCTTGACGAAGTCGAACGGGAACAGTTGGAGGTGGCTCAACGAGGAGTAGCCTGTTCCGAAGTCATCGAGCATGAGTTGGAAACCCATGCCGTGCAGCCGGTCCAGGGTCTGGCGTGCGGCGGCGACATTGCTGATGAGCGCTGCCTCGGTCAATTCAAACTTCAGCAGGCTGGCGGGCACCCCGAGCTCGCTGACGCAACTGGCGATGTAGTCACCCAGCCCCGGATCCCGCAAGGTGGTCGGCGAGAGGTTGATACTGATGAAGAACTCCTGCTCCGGCGGCAGGCGCTGGCGCCAATCCAGCGCCAGGCGGCAGACCCTCAGAATGACCCACCTTGCGATCGGGCCCATCAGGCCGGCATCTTCGGCGATCCCGAGGAACTTTTCCGGCGTCAGTACGCCCTCCACCGGGTGATACCAACGCAACAGTGCCTCGGCGCCGATCATCACCCGGCTGCGCAGCTCCACGATGGGTTGAAACAGCAACTGCAGCTCGTGCTTTTGCAAGGCGATGTGCAGGTCGGCTTCCAGGCTCACCAGGGTGGCGGCCTGGCCCGCCATCTTTGGAGAGTAGATGACGATTCTCGATTCCTGCCGTGTGGCTACGTTCAGAGCCAGGTCGGCTTCGCGCATCACGTCCTCGACGCGCTGTTGTCCGGACTCCACGAAGGTGATGCCGATCGTGGCCGAGACGAGCAGCCGCTTGCGGCGAAGCTCGTAGGGTGATTGCAGCTTCTGTTGGAGATGCCGCGCCAGCTCGAGCACCGCATCGGTGGAGGGAGCATCGGGCAACAGAAGGGCAAGCTGGTCCTCGCTCCAACGAGCCAAAGCTCCCCCGAAGGGCAACGCAGCGCCCTCGAAATCGCGCGCGGCCTGCACCATGAGCTCGTCACCGGCCGTGTGTCCCAACATGTCGCTGATGACCTTGAATCGCGACACGCCGACCAGGAGAACGGCGATCCGCTGGCGGCGGCGCGTGCGCAGATCGCGAAGCGCGCGGTCGAGCTGGTCCATGAAAGAGCGGCGATTGGGCAAGCCGGTGAACGCGTCGTGGAAGCGAGCGTGCTCGAAGGTCTCCTGGACACTCAGGCGCTGCTGCATCTCGCGCGCCAACTCCTGGTTGACCGAGTGAAGTCGTTTGCGGGCGCCGGCCAGCTTGGCCTGCGCACGTTGCAAGGCATGAGCCAGGTCGTGCACTCCGAATGCGAACAGCCAGGCGAGGAACACCAGCAAACCGATCTGCGAAGCCAGCTGTGCCGGAGCAAACCAACCATCGTGCGGCCGGACGACGAGCTGCAGGTAACTGCCAGGAATGGCTGCCACAAAACCCGGGGGGAAATGGATTCGCGCAGCAACCGCATCGCTCACCGGCTGGGTGTCCGAGCCCACAAAGGATCTCGAGCGCGCACTGCGCGCCTCGACTTGCGCCAGCTCGAACTCATAACCCATCTTCACCAGGCGTCCGAGGTCCGCCGCGGCGATCAGCGCGTCCAGGTTAGCGTAGGCAACCGACCATGCGTGCGGCGGAAGAGCTCCAGAGGCATCCCGTGTTATAACCGGCACCCGGGCGGCCACGAGCCAGTCGCTACCCTGCCGTATGGGACCCAGGATAGTGGGCTGGAGGGCGGCGGGTCCTGCTTCCAACGCCGCCCACTCTCCGGAAATGGCATTCGCAAGAGGGGCCTCGGCAGGTCGTACGGCAAGGACCCCATCGTTGGCTCCTAACCAGAAGGCGCCCTGCGCCAATGGCCATTGAGGGCTCGTCGAGTCCTCCGTCTGTTTCTCGCGGAGTTTAGCTTGGCGGGTGGCCAGCGCGGTGAGACTCCGTATCTGGGGCTCGATCTTGCCGACAAAATCCGCGGCAAGGCTTGCCGCTTTATCGCGCGCGAGCGCCTCATGATGTTGCACACCGAGGTAGATGAGGCGTGCGCCAGCGCCAAGGACGACTGCCAACACCGCGACAGTCAACAGCCAGCCCGATTTAGCCGCGCGAACCTTTCGCATCAGTGCCGGGCCCCGAGTGAGCCGAGATGGAACATGAAGCTCAGAGTCACGGTCGCGCGCTTGCTGCCGGACAAGTTCAGATAGTCGCCCGTCAGGGTAACCTCGGTCCGGCGTGCAAAGGTTTTAGAAGCGCCGACGTAGCCTTCCCTGAGAATGTGGCCCGGGGAGACGATCCCGAGGGCAATGATGATTGGCGAGGCTCGTCCGTACGAGCCACCCGCCAGGAGGTTGACGGACTTGCCGTAATGATCGATGCGCAGCGAGTTGAGCTGCGTTCCAAGATTCCCACCTGCCGAGTCGGCACGAGAGAACGATGTCGCCCAGTGCGGCGTCCACAGATACGTGAGCGTGATTTTCGGGAGGTTGCCGTGCAAAGTCTCTACGTCGATGCGGCGCGCTTCCAGCTGCACTGAAAGTCGATGGAAATAGGTTCCCGTGACCTGTAGCGCCTCGATCCGGTACTGCAGCGAGTTTGGGCCATCCTGGCCTGCTCCTTCATGCGCCTCCCCGGAGAACGTGTAGCGTCCGTTGCCGAGCTCGCTAGTGACAGCCCCGGTCACGGAGCCGAAGGTCCAGTGCGCCTCGCCAAGCCGCTGATGCTCGGCGCCGAGTGTCAGGAGTGTGTCTGGATCGAAGTTATGTAGCCAGGCGAGGGACCCGCCCTCACCGCCATTGGTGCCCGTCAGGGTGGAGCCATTCCCCGTCAGTGAGATCCGGTCCGACGAGGTCGCGCTTGCCAGCGCCGCCGCACAGGGCGCCAGGAGGCCCAGTGTCGCCGTGATCGTACTTACCGCGAACGTCATCGCAGCGGTCTCAACACGTTCGTCCGGCGGGTCGAGCCTACGCCGTAGGGGTCATTCGCCTCCACTCGGGCCACTGGCACCAGGGAAACGGCGAACAGCTGCCGCTCCTCGCCCGGCAAAGCAACCGCAGAGGTGGTCACCTGAAACAGTCGCGGGCCTATTTCAACATGCAGCTTGCTTCGGCCGGACAAGCCAGGCTCCCACCACGACTGCGCACCCTGGGTGGTCTGCAGCAAGTGGCCGGCAGCCATTCCAACCTCGAGATCTCCGAACAGAACCGTGGCCGGCTTGTTGAATGTGAGGACGCGGCCGGCCTCATCCACGAGAAGGGCGGCGTATTCCGAGGTATCCAGTACGGTCCGCGCATGAAAGAGCTGGGTTACGTCTTCGAGCGCCAGCAATGCGAGGCGGCGTCCTTTATGGGCGATGTGGATCACCCGCACTTCACACATGCGTACCTGCTCCCCGACATGGACCACGGTCCGAGGCACCGAGCCGTCATTGCCGTTGATGAGCTCCTGCACGATGTCGGGGTACGAGAAACGCAGCGCATCGAATAGTTTGCATTGTTCGAAGGCTTCGGTTTCGCTATTCAGGAACGCACGTGCGTGCTCGCTCGCGGCCACGATGAGCTGGGTGTCCGGATCGACCAGGAGCACCGGCACGGGCACGCGCTCGATCAATGCCGCCCACAGGGCCTGCGCCCGTTCGGTTTCCGCTTGCGCCAGCACCGAACGGGCGTTGAGCCGCTCGAACAGGCTGCCGATATATTCGCTGGCGAAAGCGCACGCGAATAACAAAACAGTGAAGACCTCCAGCAGGACAACGTAACTCGACGGGGCGTAGAAGCCGGTAAAGGCAGCCTGCGGGCCGGGATTGGTCCTCCCGAAGAGCAAGGTGAGCCAGGCGTCGCTGCCGGTGAGGCCGGCGGCATACCACCGTAATTCCGGAGATTGACTCAACGCCACGACGGCGGTCACCAGCACCGCGGCGGCCGCCAGGACATACGGGTGCCAGCGTGACAGGAAGATCGAGCTCACGACGGGCAGGGCGAAAACCATCGGAAATATTGGATTTCTCAGGGCTCCCGCGTGAGCCCAGATGAAGCCGATCGCCACCACGCCGATGAGGCACAACGCGGTCAGAGCGAGGTCGCGTCCTTTCCCCGGGGCTCTGCCCGGGGAGCCCAGAAAGGTGAAAGCAACGTGTATCCCCCCCAGCACGAGGAGTCCCCAGGCCGCCGTGCCTACCTCCATCTCGAAGCCGGTTGCGAACCAGGGCAACGCCGTCGCGACGAGGATGGCCACGATGGTCAGCAGCCAGGTGTCATCCAGGAGATGCACGCGCGGGTGGTGCCATAGCGGCTGCTGTAGCAATTGGGTCTTCTCGACTTCCGCTCTCACGTACTACTCCTTCAGCGCAGGCGCGTAGCCACGGCTGCGGTCGCTTTGATCCCGGCCGCCGGCTTGTCGAACACGTTGTTGTCGAGGAACGGCTTGGACTGCACCTTCTCTCCGCCCGCGGGAGGTTGGAAGTCCTCTACGTGCAGCGCGAAAGCGTGCGGCCGCAGCACCTGGTTCCTGCGCAGGATGGGCGAATCCCCGATCACGTCGATCCCGTTGAATTTCGGCTCGATGATGGTGTTATCGACCGCGGTGCTGGCGCCCTTTCTGTCGCCCAGCACGAAGGCAAATCCATAACCGCAGTTGTGTAGCCTGTTGGACCGTAGCACGACGTTCGATGAGTTGCGTACCATGACGCCGTACGCCGCGAGCCCTTCGAGCTCGTTGCCCTCGATCAGGACGCCGCGGGCGCCTTCGGCGACGATGCCCATCGATGCGCCGCCATCGATGTGGTTGCCCCGGACGACCGCCCCGGTGCCGACCAGGTGGATGTCGGAATCCTTCGCGTTGATGAAGTCGTTGTGCTCGATGAGCACCGGTACATTGCCAGCGACGATTCCGGCGCCATCCTCGGTGAACTTGTTGTCGTGGATGCCGATCGGCTCATCGTGGGTGTCGGCAGCGCTGCGCACGGCCCACAGGCCGGCGTCCTTGTTGTCGATGAATTCATTGTTCGTCACGGCGCTGCCGTGACCCGAGGCCGCGAAGCGAACCCCGACGCGGTTCTTCGTGAAATGATTGCGATCCAACAATGTCTGGCCGGAGTTTTCGGCAATCTCCACTCCGACGTCGCACGCGGATATGGTGCTCGAGGACAGGTGGAAGCGTGTGGTCCGCACCAACAGGGCCGCCGCGGGGCAAGCCGTGATCGTCAGACCCTCGATGCTCGTATCCGGTCCGGCCACATCGAGGACCGGCCCGGAGCTCAATCCCTTCGCGTCAATCACGGAACCGGTTGCCTGGCCCTGGATTCTGACACCGTGACCGTTCACCAGTGCCGGGAGTGCGGTCTGCAGCTCGATGCGCGGGACGTCGATCGCTATGTCCGCAGGACCATTCGTGGAGGCCACGATGAAGAGCGCTTCGCGGAGCGTTCCAGGACCCCGGTCGCCTGCGTTGGTGACGTGCACCAACACCTGCTTCGCGGCGATTGGTTGCGGCCTCACGTGATGGGCTTCGTACCAGCGCCCCCCGGCCACCACGGCGGCGAGCACCACAAAGACGCCAACGGCGACGGCAATACGCTGCTTGGGTGCCACGCGTCTATACCCTCCTCTTCCCGGGCTGCAGCACAAACACGGCATGCCAGGAAGCCGCGGCGCTCCGCCGGCCCAGGAATCCATTGACTGGGAGAGACAACACAGTCGTCAACGCGATCAGTCCCATGCCCAAGACCTTGGGGAGCGAGCGCAGATGAGGCAGCAGGCGCGAGCGGAACGGAGCCGGATCGACGCCGGTCAACGCCGCCACCTCGAGGTCGCAGTCGCGCAAGAGGTCCAGGTAGAGCTCGCGTGGGCGGGCCTTGAATACCGTGGTATCGCATCGGTTCACGTTTTCCGCGGGCGCCGCTTCCAAAAGAACGATGCGCCCGCCGGGAGCCACTCGCGATCTGATCGCCTGGAGAGCGGCACGCAGTGCAGTGGGATCCAGGATGTGTTGCAACACTGTAACGCCCAACACCAAGTCGAACTCGCCCGGGACGTCGAGAGCGGATATGTCCCTCACATGGAAGCGGCAGCGATCGGCGACCCCTTCACTCTGCGCGCGCCGGCGAGCCTCCTCGACCATGGTAGGGCTGATGTCCACTCCTGTTACATCGGCTCCTCGTGCTGCAAGCAACCGGCTCCAGCGTCCCACACCACAACCGATGTCCAGGACGCGAGCTCCGGGAGGCACCTTCAACCAGGGCGCAAGCGCGAGCCGCTGTTCCAGGTCAATCGCGCGATTGTAAAACTCGGGCATGCCATAGGCACACACGGCAGCCAACCCAGCGCCCTCTCTCGCAAAGCGGCGCGCCCGGTCCTCCCAGTACAGATCCGGGACATAGGAGGACGGCGCCGGAGACCCCCGCACGCTCATTTGCCTGCTCCCAAGCGGTGTCCATTCGGATGCGTATCCAACGGGGACTCGTAGTGGTCCTGGTAGATGCGGCGTCCGAAGATTCTCTGGGTGAAGAAGTTGCCGAAGCCAATGGTCATGGGCACGATGTGGGTGATCGCGTAACACAGGTAAAGCGGGACGATGGGTGCGGCGTAGGCGCGCTCCATTTTCGGCACACTCGTGAAGAGGGCCACGACCCCGAGCGCCAGGTAGCTGCTCACCGCCGCCGTAAAGTAGGTGGGGTTGATGACACTTCCCTGCGGCACAAACTGGTCCAACAGCAGCTCGTCCAGTCCGGCCAACAAGCTCAGCAGCAGCAGCGTCGCTCCGACCATCTTGACCAGGTGCATCGCCAGCGACATGACACCCACGTAGAAAAGATAATGATAAGTGGCGAACGGCGAGCGGCGGCTGATCCGGAAGATCTCCGGAAAGCGCTCCACATATACCTTCAGCAGGCCGTGGTACCAGCCGACACGTTGCGAAAACCAACCTTTCAGGGTTCCCGGGCCTTCCGTACTCACCACTAACCGGCCATCGTAATAGATGCGCTCGCCCCGGCTGAGCAGGATGACCGCATTCTCGAAGTCCTCCGCGTAGACCGAGAGCGAGTGCTCCTCCAGGGTGCTGGCCAACGCAGCGCGCTGATAAACGGAGATGCCGGAGGTGATGCTGAAGTTGGCGAGACTTTCGCGCCCCACGCGGAAGGACAGCGCGTACTCGAATGACTGGAAACGGGCGAGGAAACCGTCGGGCTCGATCATGATGCGAGGACAAGCGGCGGCGGCGCCAGACTGTTGGAAGTCGCTCACGAAGCGCTCCAGGTCGATGGAGCTCCCCTCGTGCAAGCCGCGAATCCGTACGTCCGGATCGATCACCAGCACGGTTTCAATCTGGGCCGGAAGCCACTCCAGGAGCCTCTTGATGGCGCCCGGCTTGCGCCTGTTGATACCGTCGTCGAAACAGCGCCATCCCGCCTGGCGCAGGCGTAACACCGTGTTGTCGGTGGAACCGTCACTTATGAGCCAGACGCGGTCGCGGTAGGGGCCGAAAGCTTCCGTGAATTCCTCGATCTGGTCTTCGAGGTTGAAGACCGAGGCGATGATGGCGAAGCGTGAGACCGGAACCCGGCTCGCCGCGGAGGGAACTACCGCGGCAAGGTTGATTGACAGGTTGGCTACACGGCCGCCTTCCACTACTCCGCTGACGGCCGCGGTATGACGCCGGCGCATGTACAGGCGCAAGGCGAAATCGAGTGCGTCGGTATAAACGATGAGGTTGGCAATGGCGAACACGAAGAGCGAGAAGCCCTGCGTCCGCGCGTTCATGATCGTCATGGCGATCCAGCCAGCCAACAGGCCGCAAACAGCCAACGGCGGCAGAACCGACCACGCTACACGCGAGGCCTTCATGCTCCCGCCGCGGCGACCTGCGCCGTTCCCTTTCGCAGAGAAGGCAAACGCGAATTCAACTCGGCGAGCACGTCCGCCTGCGGGGCGATCTGGAAACCGTGCTCGGCCATGATGGGCAGCGAGCACAGGATCCACAATAGCGAGCGCACCCGGGAGGGCAGATGGGCTACGTCGTTCTCGATCGAATGCAGCGTGGTCTCAAAGCTGCGCTCCAGCCGCAGAATCATCTCTGCGACAGTCGGATCCAAGGGCAGGATTTTCGCGGGCTGTTGCCACGACACACCGGTTCCCGCCACCTCGCGCAGTGCGTACTGCATGTGCGAAGCAAGGGCTGGATCTTTCGCCAGCGCGGCGCCGGAGAACGGAATGACATACGGGTACATTCCGATCTCGCATCCCTTGCGTAACCAACGGAATCCCTCGCGAAGGGTTTCGGCGACATCCGCCAGAGTCGATCGCGGCGAGCTGAGGATGAGATCCAGAAAGGGAGTGACACCGAGGTCGAGGGCTGCAGACAACATGGGCGTGATGTGCCGGTAGATCTGCGCCTTGTTGAACTCGCCCAGGACGTTGTGTGAAAAGCTTTCGATGCCGAAACCCAACACGCGAAAGCCCGCGCGCCGCATCGCGGTCAGGCGCTCTACCGACATCGCGTCGATCCGGTTGGTGCTGATGAACTGCAGGTGGGCGGGAATCCGGCCCGTCCGCTTGGCGGTTACGATGCCCTCGCACAGCGGCAGGAGCCGGTGGTCGCGGGTGTAACAGAAAATATCGTCCTGGAAGATGACGGTGCGAACCCGGGGGTGAGCCGCGACGATGCGCTCCAACATGAGCAGACATTCCTCGGCGTCCAGCCGGGCGATGGAGGCCACGCTGCCCTGGGCCTCGTGCAGGAAGTTCGTCGCCGAGCAGAATGTGCACCCCATGGGACAATAGTTCAACGTGATGAGGCGTACCGAGCGGATCTCGGCCAAATGCGCCTCACGGGCCGCCTTGCTCGGCAACGCGCCGACGCGATATGCGGATTCCAGGCGCTCCCAGTAGGCCGCGTAGGGCATTTGCTCATAAGGGATGCTGAAAATCGCGTCGCGCAGCTCCTCGCGATTCAATGCTCGCTGCGGCAAGGAGATCATTCGTCCATTCACCGGACGTTCGGCCGTTCCTGCGATGCCGCCGATGGGAGCTCCCGTCCGCAGCCGTGTAAGCAGTTCCAGCAGAGGCCGCTCGCCCTCTCCCAACACCACGAGATCGAATGGACCCAACTCGAACATCAGTTCGGGACGGAAGGTCGCTTCCATACCGCCGGCGACGATGAGCGCCTGCGGGGCAGCCCGGCGCACGATGTGCGCCAGTTCCAGATCGAAGCGCAGTGTCATGCCGGTGGTGGAAAGACCTATGACATCCCACCTGCGGCTGAGCAGTTCGCGCTCCAGGGCCTGTTGGGGAGGTCCGTGGCAGCAGTTGGGGTCAAAGACTCTGGCGGCGAACCCCGCCGCGCCCAGTGCGCCCGCAAGCCGCCATACGCCCAGCGGCGGCGCGAGAAAAGTGTATTCGCCGCAGTGCGGATCGTAAGGTCCAATCAGCAGTGCATTCGGCGAGCCGTCTGTCTTCACTTGTAATCGGCCCCTGTGTCCCCTGGCGAGCGTTCTGGCGGTTCCCGTTCCGCGAGTCACGCTCTCGGTCACGCACGCTCGCAAGTAGCGTTCCTACTACCTTGAGCAGCAGCACGGCGGCAGGGCGGCGGAGACCGCAGGCTCTATCATCGGACTTCCACGGGACCGACGAAAGGCCTTACCTATGTTGGAAGTTTGCAGGGTTTAGCCGGTCCCTGCTTCATGCCGTCGTTTCGGGTCGGACCGGTGCGGCGCAGTGCCGCGCGATGAATTCGCTGTGCGCGG
>Ga0070680_100002817_pt1 | contig 12918 bp, 29 predicted proteins | sample KBSC73BmetaG_FD_64672 | JGI IMG/M metagenome (GOLD analysis project Ga0070680, IMG submission 64672) | Corn rhizosphere microbial communities from Kellogg Biological Station, Michigan, USA - KBS C7-3B metaG | ecosystem: Host-associated > Plants > Roots > Rhizosphere | place: USA: Michigan...
ATGAGTCATGTGGCTATCTATATTGGTAATGGTCAAGTAGTACATGCCCCTGGTAGGGGACAGAAAGTTAAGGTTAGTTCCATTAGTTCTTCCGGAGCTCCTGCTAGGGCGGTTAGGCCATGGTAGACGCCTTCTCTAATAACTTCGGTAACTTCATTTCAGAACTGAATAATATTAGTAATAAGGGTCGATATGATGTCGCACCAAAGCTTAATCCGGTTAAGCCGAAGACAATTAGTATGCAGATGCCAGGTCTACCCGGTATTAGTGGGGGAGGAACTGGCGGTGCTACAGGTGACCTAGCTAAGCTAATGAATGCTATCCGTAATCAAGAGTCTAACAATAACTATGGAGCTATTAACCGAGACTCTGGTGCATCTGGTGCGTATCAGGTTATGCCGGCTAATCTTCAGGGATCCGGTAGAGGTTGGGATTATGAAGCACTAGGTCGCGATATCTCTATGGCCCAATTTATGAGCTCACCTCAGATTCAGGACCAAATCGCTAAGTATAAGCTAAACCAATACCTACAGAAATACGGTGCTGCTGGAGCCGCTGTAGCTTGGTATGGAGGCCCTGGCGCGGTATCTAATATGTACTCTAAGACTACTCAAGCCGGGGGGTATCCGAGTCTCTATGCTTACTGGACATCTGTACTCTCAAAGATGTAGAGGTATAATGACTGATGAGGGTTTGGATATTCCAGAAAGTAATAGAGAGATCGCCCTCCATCTAAGAAACATTAACGGTCGGCTTGACAGCCTAGAGGGTAGCGTATCTAGCATTCAGACAGGTATGGAACAGCGCCGATTCCGACTTCAAGATGTGCTGCTCAGTAGCTTCCTTCTTCCAGTGGTGGGTGGTATGCTGCTATTCCTACTCACCAAAGCTCTAGGGTAGGTTCTCCTTACTCTGGAGTTCTGCTTTACGGCGGGGGTCGTCACAATGTCTACGCCTATTAATGACGGGGTGTTTTTGTGGCAGGATGAGGCGGTTTGTAGTGGAACCAATACAGATACCTTCTTCACTAACGAGAAGCAAGCAAAGACAATCTGTTCAGGTTGCCCAGTATTGGGTGATTGTCTGCAATACGCTCTGATTTATAACTTGTCCGGTGTGTGGGGTGGGACCACTGACAAGGAAAGGAGCAGAGTTCCTAGGTATGAAGTTGAAATCCTTAGGGACGATGCCGAAGAATCAGGTCTGTATAATAAGCACCTTAAAGTATAGGCGCAAACAAATACCCCCTGTAGCCATTACGGTTACAGGGGGTATTTGCGTTTTCAGTTAGCGCTCTTGCTTGTCACCAGCGTTGTCATGATCAAACTTAATATGAATTGCACGAGTCATATGGTTAAACTTTACATCTACGATATCGTAAAGATCTCCCTCTTCGTCTTCAATTTGTACTAGAATATTTTCACTACCTACACCTAGGCCATTACCAATCTGTGTAGAGGTTGTAAGCATATCATCAAAATCACCGATACTAAGGTCAGCCACGCTTTAGTTCCTTAACTCGTTCTTCTGCTTCAATTAGTTCTTGTTCATCTACAGGATGTTCATAGTGATCGCTCAACTTAAAGTTAGGATCATATGGAACTTCTGGTACGTATTTCTCTTCGTCGATTTCTACGTATCCTGCCTCAACTAGTGTGGCCGTAGCTTCAACTCCAATAACCTTTGGAACGTAACCCTTACCCTTAGCATTCCATCGCTGACTCATAGAGCGCTTATGGAAGTTCCAAATAATGCCAACTTCAGCTAGTGCCCATGCCCTACAGTCATCAGAGCAAAATTTAACTGCTGAATATGTATGGAGGAACAACCCCTGACAGTGGGGATTAGCGCATACCTTCTGCTGAAAACCCTTACCTTTAGTCTCGATATAGAAGAGAACAGATTCGGCTTCAATTTCATACCGAACTACTGCCTCTGCTCCGACCTCAGTGAGGGGGACCTCCTCTAGTAGATTATCTACGTTTATTCCGAGCTTAGATGCCAGAAGCGACATTCGGTCAAGCTCGTTTTTCTTGTTCTTTTTACGAGGTGGCATTAAGTAACCTTTACTTCAAAAACGTTAGATCCATTAGGAGGACAGTCCCCAAAACCATTACCCCAAAGCCACCCGGCATTAGCCTTATCTTGCTCAATAGTCTTACGAAGGGATCCTTCCGGAAAATGATTGCTGTATCGGGCTGTCGAGTTAGATGCATTCTCGATTACACAAATCAAATCTTCTAGTTCGTGAGTCTTCATACGAATTAGAACATCATCACCATCGCGCTCAATTTCAGCCATTTAATCCTCAAAAATAGGGTGCTTACGAAGACCAGCATTAATTAGATGAAATACACCGTGCGAATACGCTGCAATATCGTCTGGCGGATGTAGTCGACGATTGTTGGCATACTTTGAGAAGCCTGCCCACTTTAGCGCGGTAGACAATACGTCAGGGCGCTGCATAATAATCTCAGAGCGCTCATCAAGAAGATTGTCTATCATCTTCACAGAGCCAATAATCTGAGACGATGGCATATTAGAGCCAGTCTGGTCCAATGCCTTATCCATACGAAGATGGAAGTCTTCGATGATAAAGGTAAGACCAATCTTAGACTCAGGCTTATCTACAGCTTGAGCATAGACGCTAGAGTAGACCATCTTGAGGAAGTTGAGAAACTCAGCCTCTCTCATTACGGTACGCTTGATATCCTTACCTTCATTAGTGAAGGTGGCTACTCCGGTATTAGCACCGGGATCAATAGCAATGAACACTATTCCTCAATCTCAATACTAAAAGATCCATTAGTCTCGGTCATGTATTCCATTACTTCATGAAGCCATTCCGGAGGGAATTGGACATTCATAATTCTAACAACTGCACAGTCACTTTTCTTAAGCGTACCTAGAGCACAAGGATTATCCGGATTCAGAATAGTCCATTTTGGATCTGCCTTAGTGAACTTAAATCCTTCCTGAAAAGTAGGTGCAATTACAAACTGGTCAGCCATCATCACTCCTTGGGGCAGTTCCGAAACACTTGTTGTATTCACTAGCGTAATACTCCGTTTCTTCCTTACTAGGGCGCCAATATTCCAGATCCCTGCCATCAATACCTGTAGCGTGCCTTGACCAAATCTCTACAGCAGGATCAGGCTGGAAAGGATCGTGTGTAATACGGATAATACCTTGCTGAGCCATCATATCTAGGATGGTTTTAAGTTGTTCACGATTCATTCTTAATTACTTCCTTAAGCCACTTAGTATACTTCTTCTGTAGACGCTTGCGCTGCTTAGGTGTTGCATTAACTACAGCAGTAACACCATGTACTCGCGTATTACGCTGTCTAGCGTACACTGCTGCACGCTTACTAGGCTGCATCCTTACCCCACAATTCTTCTTCTACGTCGAATGGTACGTCGAAGTTAATTTCGTCAGTTACTCGACTCATGCACTCCTTAATAGCTTCTGTATACTGCTCCAGGTACTCTCGCTTAATCTCAAAGATTACCGAGTCATGGACCATAAGAAGCATTCGGCATTCTTCACTATCGAGCTCGTTATAGAGGCGAATCATCGCACTCTTAACAATCTCTGCCAGACCTCCCTGTAGCAGAGAATTAAAAGCTAGACGAGGGCCTCCCTTAGGATCACTAGAAAGGTGACGAATACGACCAGTCCACAGAAAGATATACCCTCGGGCCTGAGCCAGCTTATAAGCACGATCAGAGTACGCCATGATTCTATCATGAGCCTTTTCCCAGTCAGTAATAAACTGATCAGGGTCATCTCCTCCTAGAATCAGTCGAAGCTTATTACGCTGAGCACCATACATCTTAGCGTATGTGAGTGTCTTACATTCAGCCTTAGTACGATTAAGCTCGGCCATCATCTGGCCCCACATGTCCCTATTCCACTGGAAAGTTTCCATTAGGTAAGGCTGCTTAGAGTACCCTGTAGCCAGACGCATTTCACCTTGACTAAAGTCTACCTGTAGAAGACAATAGCCAGGCTTAGCCTCAAAGGATCGCTTAATATTACGATTCCATACCTTTTCTACTGCCTTGGGAACTTGCTGTAGATTAGGATCATGAGCACTAGTACGTATTGTCTTAGTACCGTGGAGCCAATAGTCAGTACGTAGTCTACCATCTGGACTAACTAGCTCTACGAATTTCTTATAGCAAAGTCCCAGAGTAATTTGCCATCCTCGATACTCCAGAATATTAGCGGCTACAGATCCCCATGGGCCGCTAGTATACTTTGGATTATTTGAAAGGATAAGCTCATAGTCCTTCATAGCTTCTTTATCGAAGCTTGGATTGCCTTCACCAGTACGCTTTACTACAGGGAGACCCATCTCATCAATAAGTAGAGTCTTCAATTGCTTAGGTGAACCTGGATTAATTCCCAACTCCTTACGAAGCTGGTTCATACGCCCTTCACCTACAGCAATTTCCTGCTCACAGATCTCTTTATTAATAAGCACACCACGACGTTCCATAGTACGGAATACGTCAATGATCTGCATCTCCCTCTCCCAAAGATTCGGGATCGGACTCTTGAACTTCACCACCATGTTTTTTAATCACATCCTGTATGACTCGCATGATTTCTTTAGCCATCTTACTCTTTATCGTTTCTACGATCATAAGTTGATCTACGTTAGCATCACCATCTATGTAATCAATTAGCGCGATAACTCCGGTCCATGAGAAATCGAACCGAATAATGCGCCTAGTTACGTCATCAGGAAGACACTTCTCACAATAGAAGCCTTCGATGGTAACTAGAATTTCACGGTTTTCAAAGAAGACTTCACACTTCTTGCATTTTACCATCAAAACCCTGTTCTACAAAGAATGGGTGTAGCCGTTCAAATAGCTGTAGAGTACGTACGGTATCAATACCCGCATAAAGTTCCATCTCTGCTACAGGAATCATATGACCCATCCTCATTTTCCAAATGGGTTTGAAATCCTTTTGAACCTTACCTGGATTCTTAAGTTCATTCTTAGACAACCAATCTAGACCCTTAGGTACATTCTCATTAAGAAAATGGGCCATCATCATAGTACAGTACCAACGAGTCGTAATCTCCAACTTAGCAGTCAAGAAGGACTCCAAATCAAACTTAGCATTATGCATAACAAGGCGTTCACGACTATTGATAAGCTGGAAGAACAATTCTTTAGTTTGATCGTCTACATTATCTTCGTAATGCGCTACAGGGACATAGGTGAAGTAGTAGCTATTCAAGCTCTTAATGGCAGCTGAAATACCTACACAAAACCCAGTACCGTCACGAACGTCCCCACCATTAGTTTCGGTATCGACGGCCATCGTGTTAGCTAGTAGAGCTTTAGAGATGAATTCTGTAGGAGTTAGCTGGATCTCTTCATAATCGAGGTTAGAGCGCGAAATGGGACTCATTCTTCGACTTCTTTTCTGTTTGCTTAGGTACTGGGATAGCTGACATTAGTTCACCCATAGCAGGACGTCTAAACATTCGCCTGTCTCCATCCATAAGCACAGAGAATCCTGTGTTATCTCCAGAGAATCGGGTCTTCAAATAACGAATATCCATTAGTTTATTGGACTCTGTATAGTCCTTGCTCTGCTTCAGCGAGACAATACTAGCAGCAGAGGCAGCAATAAAAGCACTTCCGAAAACGTCATCCAGATCAGCTTCTTTAAACCCATGACCCGGAGGCTCCTTACGGGCGTGATGGATAAACATAAGGCTAACGCCGTACTTGTCTTTAATCATGTCCAGAAGCTCAATGGCTCTGGTGACCTCCTCTTGATTAGAGAGATTAGAAGCAAGCGCAAATGAGGCTGAGTCTACCAGAACAATATCTGGCTTCAAATTCTGTAGCTTCATTAGAAACTTACCCAGTATCGGGCTCTGAGGTTGGAAGAACTTAATCTTCTCAGGGCTAGCATACGTGTGAAAGTTCTTGTCTAGCTCATCAATTTCTTGCTCATTGAAGTTAGTCTTAAGCTTTGTAAAAAACTGGTTGACATCTTCAATAGTCATCTCCAAAGACAAGTACAAAATCTTGTAAGACTTGCCCTCATTAGATGACCAATCAAGGTAGTTCTTATTAAGAGCCAGACACGCACTAAGCCCAATACCTAGAGTTGTCTTGCCAGTACCTGGTCGACCAATAATGTAAGACGTTCCCTTGTAAGGGAGGATACCCTTAATAAGCCATCGAGTTTCGTCTACATAATCAATGACTTCCTTGAAACTGTATGTCTTAATCTCCTCAGCAAGTACTGCAACATCTTTGATTCCCTCATAAGGAATTTTCTGCCTACAGTAGTTGATGAGATCTACGTAATACTTTTCCTTGTTGATTCGATCAGCAAACTTACCCCAACGCTTATCAATCCAACGCAGTAGCGAATAAACTTCACTGTTATCGAGACCGTGTTCACAGCATAGATAAACAAGTTTAGTTAGCGCGCTAGACCGGCGTCCCTCAGGAACCTTGTACTCATTAAAAAGTTCAATAGCTTCGTCGTCCCATTGTCCGTGTCGCATCAAAGTCTTAAGTGGGTTAGGGATGTGTTCCTTAGCAAATTGCTCAAGAGTATAGCTATCTTCAGGAACCGGTACAGAACTAAAGTCTGAAGGAAGGAAACTATTTGTATTGTGAGAAATAACATGTACAGGAAGTCCACCACGCTTGTGATTAATAGAGCCTACAGGTCGAAGACTATGACCTGCGTCCCATGCTCCAGTATCTCCCTCAAGCGCATAACAGATAGCCTTATTAATACCCTGAATTGTTACAATGTTATTATTGAACTGCTCATAACGCCAATACCAGTGCTCTCTACCAACCACAGAAGACTGTACTCTTACTGTAGGCTGAGGAATACCCAACTCCTGAAGTTCTTCAAGAGATGGCACATTTCCATCGAAGTCACACCATGCTACATAGCTACCATGAGCTTCTGCTACAGAAGATGAACGCGACTTAAACATACCTGGAGTCATAAATACTTCGGCATGCTTAGAGTAACGTTCCACATGGTCAATTACATCTTGCCTTTGAGCCGGCCAATTAAAGAAGAAGTTGTACTCATAAGTACCCGAGTCTGGGTGCTTAATGGGGATATGAATATATCCTTCTTCTTCTCCATAGAGGAAGTTACAGAATTCCTCCAATCCCTTTGCAGGGTTCAGATTACGAACCGTTCCCATTGTTACCTTCGGCTTTCCTCTTGTCACCACTCTTCACAAACTGCCACGACTCTTTGTGCTGACATGCGCAAGCCTTAATTGGCTCAGGACGCTTAATTAGTACGCCCTCAGGAGACTTGGAATCAATCCCCCAATCATTGACACACTGACTGTGCCGCTTAGGTTCACCTCTTAGAGGAGTCTCTCTACAGTTGTAGCAAATCATTTGCCTCCATACTTCCCTAGAGAAAAGAATGGCTACAGAAGAGCGTAGAATCTCCTGTAGCCAAACTTTGCCACTAGGGCAGTATATTACATCTCCGGGTCATCCGGGAAATCCACCATTGAATCCATACCGTCACCAATGGGATCAAACTTAACGACCTTGATGTTAATATTCTGGGTGTTCTGATCCTTCTTAGCTGAAGTAGTACCGTAGAACTCACGGTTAACACACTTCTGCTCAGAATTAGGTCCAAAGTCCTGAATCTCTTCAGGGCTAAATCCGAAAGCAAGAAGGCGCATCTTCAGATAAGAAAGCATGCGGTCAATCTCATCCGGCTTAACATTTGCGTCCGGAACACGAACCCAGTCCGAAAGAGGGAAGAAGTTAGACCAGGATCCCTCAACAATCTGGTACTTAAAGGTAATACCAGTCTTCGGGGGCTGAGTAACTCCGTTGACCTGCTTAGGAGTAGTCTCCTTCAGAACAGCCGAAATAACACGGAACTTATACGTGTTGTTAGGAAGCTCGTTCGGGTTGTCAGGAATGTCGTCGACGTTACGCTCAGCAAACCAAGACATTATATTAAATACCCTTCCAGTTACGAACAGTCTCTACGAAGTTGTCATCGGTTACGGCCGGACCGAGCTTAAGGTGATTCTTAGCCTCAAACTCATCATTAGCTTGAAGGGCAATAACCCTGCGTAGCTTACCGTCCTTCTTAACCATAGACATATAACCAACTACATTTGCGTATCCATTAAGGCATTCAAAGATCCTAAATGGAATGCTAGGCCGTAGTAGCCTATCCCCCTTAATGAAACTTTGCTGATCGGGAATACGATCGTGCGAAGTCACCGTCACACTAAAGGGAAGTCTGGCGAGCCGTCCGATTAGATCGAACATGTGGTTATTGAGGAGATTGTAATCCTCAAGGCTGTTAATGTCAGGGTGACCACGATTGAAGCTAACATTCTTACGCTGTTCACGAAGCTTCATACGAACTACCCCATCAAAAGTATCAATGAGGAATTGATCGTAATCGTGATTTCCATTGTAGAGTTCTCTCACGATACCAAGAAGGTGATCATAACTCTTAAGAGTAATAACCTTAACAGTCTTCTTCAAATCTGGAAACTGACTAAGGGATACTGCTGCCTTTTCATCAGTAACCAAGAGAGTCTTGGTAGCAAGCTTAGATGCGAGAATAGTCTTACCTACACCCGGCGCACTATAGAATACCGAGAATAGATGATTAGGGATATCATCTACATCTTGCGCTTCATCAAGAAGTCCCATTACGCTACGTCCAGTTCATTGTCATAACCATAACTATTGGGCCTATAACTAGCCTTCACCATCATTGTACTATCAAGACCACAAGCCTCAGTATAGCACAGAGTAGCGAAAGGGCAATACTCACAGTTAAACTTGGAAGTAGAACGAGTTACCCCGTCCTTAAGTCCCACTGTAGACTTCTGCTTTAGATCCACGATTTGCTTAGAAGCTTCTACATGATTAAGGATAAAACCTTCTCGCATTACCGAGTTGGTTGGGACCTCCTCTTGCTTAAACTTCTCCTGAGCATTCTCACGGTGTCGAGACATACTAATAATGCCCTTACGACTCCTGTAGCCCATCTCACGAACTACCCAGATGTAATTACTAATCTGGGCATTCATCTTGATAGCCATCTCAGGCCAGAAGTTATATGTAAACTTATGGTCCCAGGGAATTACTTCACCCCTGAGAGGACCCTTGGCAATTTCGAGCATGAGGTCAATACGACCAGCGAATTCGATATCACTAACTCCCGGTAGGGGAGCAGTTACCAAATTCTCAACACCCAAAATATTGTACTCGTCAAGGATCCATTTAGACTCTTCGAAGTAATCCTTAAGGAGTACCCCAAGAGTACTAATCATAAGCGCCTTAGATGAATCTCCCATATTCATCTCATGAAGCGCCTTGCGCATAATGTACTGCTGCACCTTCTGCTCTGCTTCTTCAAAGCTTTGAGTCTTAAGTAGGTGCTTGTAATAGATGTCAAAAGCTTCGTGACCAATAATACCCCTAGCAAGAGCGATCCCAAGGGTCCGAGGCTCAAGATTATAAGATGGATGATGCGCATACATCCACCGCTGCTTACACGTCAAAAACGTGGCAACTTCTGACGTGGAAACCTTATACACCATATCTCTTCTCACAATCTGGGCAATTAGTTTCGTAACGCTTATCTTGACTCTTAGCTTTATTAATATACTCTCGACTACAAATATCACATTCCATTAAACCACTGGCTACAGTGATCCTGTTGCAGCCACAGCATACCATATGGCCACTCTCAGGATCCACACGTGACCCAACGTCAACGCATGTGAACTTCTGTTCGAAGAACCCACACAACTGTTCCTTAATAGTAAGAATAGCCAATCTATTCCCATTGAGTGGGTATGTAACCATATGTCCTATTTCCTGGTTTACAAAATGGTTAATAAAAGCGCCTACAGGGGAATAGACGGGGGGAATATATCCCCTGTAGGCAATACTAGTATACCCTATCGCGAGGCTAGTGTCCAACGTCCTTGTTTACGATGTACCTCCTCTTTGCGTACTCCGAAATTTCCTTAGTCTGCTCAAATAGGGTAGCAGCATCCCGACGGGTAGTAGGCTCTTCCATATACGCTGGATGCGGATTTTGAGCAAGACATCGAATAAGAATCAATTCTCCATAAGTAACTCTCAGATCAAACTTCTGATCATCAAGTTCCTTACCGACATTGTTCATGTAGTTAGTAACGTCATCCATTACATAGGCCCATCAGTATAGAAGTGCTTGTGCCACAGAAATGACAAGAGTGGTATTCTTCTTTATCCATTAATCCACTACCTTGTATGTCATAGTCACAATCATGCCGTCTTTATTAGTATTAACTGGAGTAATTCGAGTACCGTCTTCTAGCTGATAGATCAATGTAATAGATTCTTCTGAAATCTCTACAGGGAGATCGCACTTACAGATCTTTTTATGGCCTTTCTCACATTCCATTAATCCACCACGTTAGTTAGTTTCTTACCGAGCCAGTTAAGCTCGTCCATCAAGACTTCATCTTTAGTGGCTACAGTGGGGGAGTGGTCATTGTAGACTGATCCCCAGACATATCCCTCATCATTTCTTGCGTGCCATCTGTTGTGGCATCGATGACAGATTCTGTGGACATTTCCTGAATCATTATTGAGAGTGTTTTTGTCTGGTCCATGATGCCTTGCTTGCTGCTTTCCTTCAAGGCATCCAACAATTGGGCTGTTTCCTCCCCCGCAATTTTTCTTATATCTCCACTCACAGTCAGCCTCCTTATCAAGCGGGTACATTTCAGCTGCTCTTTTACGACCTGTAGACTGCTGATCACGAAGAGCATTATCAGACTTGTAAGTATTTATTTCTCGTACGGGTCCTGACTCGCCATCATCACTAGCTGATGCATTATCTTCAGTTCCCGCCGCGCTAGAAGATACGTCATTAGTGACCCCGACATAAATCCCACCGCTGCTGCAATTGCCGTGCTCATAGCACTCCCAATGACGCCCTAGTTTACATGCTACACAAGTCAGTTAGACCTCTTCTTATCGATTAGAACGGCGATACGTACCTCTAATATTACCATCTTTAACACGCCATAGATGGATCTGAACGTATCCCTTACCTACTTGTCTACAGTAGGCAGAGATAGTAACTTCGTTAATACCTGGCCATCTAGTTACATTGAACTTATATTGATGCTTTCCAATAATCCTATACCATTCTTCAATCTGAACTACTGAGCTACGCTTACCTACTATCTTATTACTCATGGCCTCTTCTTAACGTAAAGACCCACTCCAGGCCGGCTAAAAATAACTTCACGAGCCTTAAGACGTTCTACAGCCTGAGCGATAGTTCGAGACGAGACCTTATAAATATCTACCAACTCACGTGTTGTCGGTAGCTTATTTAGACGAGGCATTTCATTAATGAATTTCTCTATCTCATCAGCGATTTCTTCGTCTCTTGTCATGTAACCCATGTACCCCCTTTAACTTGATTACACAAATAGCACAGTAGCTGCAAGTTCTTTCGCTTATTAGAACCACCACGGATCTTAGGGCGCTTATGATCCCGTGTAGCTTCGCTTATATCAATATGCCTATAGCACCCTTGGCATACCCCGTTATATTTGTTCCACAGTTCCCTAAGCGTTACACCTTTATTGGTATAACGATGGCGCTTGATGTTACTCCTCTTGCCCTTCATGAATTTCTGCCGCCGTTTCTGCGTCTTCCACGCTATCGAACCTTTCTCGGAAATTACACCACAGGTAGTTACAGATTACTTCAGTACCATCAATGATAGCTTCGTGCGTAGTCTCAGAAACCGGACGAGTAAGGTAATCTTCAAGAGTCATGTCACTTCATCCAATTCTTAATCTTCTCACCAAAACAAAAGAGAATAGCTACAGGAATTCCGGCACCTAGCATAATTGCTACTATCAAAAGCAAATAACCCATATCAAATACTCCTGTATAAATAAAAATCCCCCTGGTGAGGCGATGCCCAGGGGGATTAGTCTTGGCTGACAGGGACAACGGTAATCGGTTATCCTGTCGGAATGGGAGTTCCAACGAGGTAGGCTAGTAATCGAGGCGCCTCAATTAACTAACTTCTCCGCACAAGTTATCCCTGTCAGACCTCTATTGCTAAGACAACCATTAGTTTATCTTAGCCGATTGTGGGTAGGGTTTCCCCTACAACCCCTATGGTACCCACATCAAAGGCCCTTGTAAACGGCCACGCCCCGGATTGTCCGAATTTGATCGGTAAGTTTGTGACACTAGTCACCCTGAGGGGTGATCAAGGGCCACTAATGCAGCCGTAACACACCCTCCCATTTTCAGTTGTAATACTTTTCCTGATACTAGTTAGATTGCTACACTTAACACAACGAATAGGGTTGTATTTAGTTGCTCCTGTAATAATTTTCTTACGTGAGCGGGTCAACTTAGTGCTAGTTTTATTACTGTTTCGCATATTACACCTCACATAAGATCGTTGTCTTGAAGAGCCTGCTTAAGCTTCTCCATCATATCGTGCTGAGTCTCGAAGTCATCAATCATAGCCTTCTTCTCTTCAATAAGGCCATCCATAAACATATCTACAGTGGCTGTCACATGGATAGTATGAACCACTGAGTCACGAATATTATCGAGACGGTCAATACGTCCTACAGCCTGATCTTCCTTACCAGGGTTCCATTCCCGGTCAAGAATAATCATCTGTCGAGCAGCGTTAAGGTTAAGTCCAACGCCACCCTTCTTATAGTGACAGAGAATTACTTGCCAACGATACCCATTGCAAGACTTACCCCAATAATTGCACTCGCTATTGCAACTAGTACCCCACGGATGATTTGCTGCCGTCTTACCATCAAAGTCGAGCTGAGCTTCGTTAGCCTTTGCATCAGA
>Ga0070680_100002828_pt1 | contig 12901 bp, 13 predicted proteins | sample KBSC73BmetaG_FD_64672 | JGI IMG/M metagenome (GOLD analysis project Ga0070680, IMG submission 64672) | Corn rhizosphere microbial communities from Kellogg Biological Station, Michigan, USA - KBS C7-3B metaG | ecosystem: Host-associated > Plants > Roots > Rhizosphere | place: USA: Michigan...
GGCGGCGAGCAGATCGTCGCCGCGCGCTGCGCCAACGACGCGGTGCGCGAGAAGTTCATGTTCATGTTCGACCGCTACCAGGAAGTCATCAACCGTCACAAGACGAGCGACCTCTCGGATTCGCAGCCGACCAAGGGCAACATCGCCGGCGGGTTGACGACGATCGAGGAAAAGGCGCTCGGCAACATCCAGAAGATCGGCAAGACCTGCACCGTCGACGGCGTCATCGACAAGGCCGAGACGCCGACGCATCCGGGCCTCTGGTTCATGGATTCGTCGAGCGCCGCGGCCGAGATGGTGACCCTGTGCGCGGCGTCGGGCTACGCGCTCCATTTCTTCCCGACCGGCCAGGGCAACGTGATCGGCAACCCGATCGTGCCGGTGATCAAGATCTGCGCCAACCCGCGCACGGTGCGCACGATGAGCGAGCACATCGACGTCGACACGTCGGGCCTGCTGCAGCGCGAGATCAATCTCGACCAGGCGGGCGACAAGCTGCTCGAGTGCATGCTGCGCACCGCCAACGGCCGGCTGACGGCCGCCGAAGCGCTCGGCCACCGCGAGTTCGTGCTGACGCGCCTGTACGAGAGCGCCTGAGCCGATGGCGGCGCGGCTCCTGCGGCGTTGCGACGGCGTGGGCGACGTCGCCTCGTCCCCCTGATGGCGCGCATCGTCGTCAGCGAGTTCATGGACGGCGGCGCCGTCGACCGGCTCGCGGCGGCACACGAGGTGCGCTACGACCCGACGCTCGTCGACGACGCCGCGCGCCTTCGCGATGCGGCAGCCGACGCCGACGCGTTGATCGTCCGCAACCGCACCCAGGTGCGCGGCGCGCTGCTGGCGGCGATGCAGCGCTGCAAGGTGGTCGGCCGGCTCGGCGTCGGCCTCGACAACATCGACGTCGACGCCTGCGCGGCGCGCGGCATCGCCGTCGTCCCGGCGACCGGTGCCAACGCGCTCGCGGTCGCCGAGTACGTGATCGCGGCGGCGTTGCTGCTCCTGCGCGGCGCCTATCTCTCGAGCGCCGACGTCGCGGCAGGGCGCTGGCCGCGCGATGCGCTCGGCAAGGGCCGCGAAGTGCACGGCAAGACGCTCGGCCTGGTCGGCTTCGGCTCGATCGGGCAGCGCACGGCGAGCCTCGCGCGAGGCGTGGGCCTTCGCGTCGTCGCCTTCGATGCGGTGCTGGCGGCGAGCGATCCGGCCTATGCCGCCGCCGAGGTCGAAGCGGTCTCGCTCGACGAGCTGCTGGCGCGCTCGGACATCGTCAGCCTGCACGTGCCGCTGATCGAATCGACCAAGCGCCTGTTCGACGCGGCGCGGCTCGCGACGATGAAGCCGGGCGCCGTGCTCGTCGACACCGCGCGCGGCGGCATCGTCGACGAAGCCGCGCTCGCCGCGGCGCTGAAGAGCGGCCATCTCTCGGGGGCCGCGCTCGACGTCTTCGAGACCGAGCCGCTCGGCGCCGCGAATGCGTTCGCCGGTTGCCCGAACCTGCTGCTCACGCCGCACATCGCCGGCGTCTCCGCCGAGTCGAACGAACGCGTCTCGCTCCTGATCGCCGAGCGCGTTCTCGAGGTCCTGCGCTGATGGCGACCTGCACGCTCGACGATCTGCGCGACCAGGTGGCCGCCGCACTGGCGCGCGCCGGCGCCGGGGCGACGATGGCGCGCTCGACCGCGAAGGCGCTGGTCCTCGCCGAAGCGCAAGGCCTCGCCTCGCACGGGCTCGGCCGCGTCGCCCAGTACGCGACCCACCTGCGCAACGGCCGCGTCGACGGCAACGCAGTCGCCGAGGTGACGAAGAGCAAGGGCGCGGCGGCGATCGTCGATGCCCACGACGGGCTCGCCTTTCCCGCCTGCGACCTGGCGATCGCCGAAGCGATCCGGCGCGCCGGCGAATTCGGCATCGCCATCGTCGGCGTCGTCGACAGCCACCACGCCGGCGTCATCGTCGATCACCTGCGCGCGGTCGGCGACGCCGGCATGGTCGGGCTCGGCTTCGCCAATTCGCCGGCGGCGATGCCGGCCGCCGGCGGCCGCCACGCGATCTTCGGCACCAATCCGGTCGCCGCGATCTTTCCGCGCCGCAGCGGCGATGCGGCCGCGGCCGAGGGCCGGCGCGCGCCGCTGCTGATCGACCTGAGCCTGAGCGAAGTCGCGCGCGGCAAGCTCATGGTGGCCGCCAAGGCGGGCCAGCCGATTCCGCTCGGCTGGGCGCTCGACGCAGCCGGCGAGCCGACCACCGATCCCCAGGCCGGCATGGCCGGCTCGATGCTGCCGATCGGCGCCGCGTCGAGCCCGAAGGGCGCGATGCTCGCGCTCGTCGTCGAGCTGCTCGTCAGCGCGCTGATCGGCGCCAGCTTCGGCTTCGAGGCGTCGAGCTTCTTCGTCGACGAAGGCAACCGGCCGCGGATCGGCCAGACGTTCATCGTCATCGATCCCGACGCGCTCGCCGGCCGCGAGCACTTCCTCGACCGGCTCGAAGTGCTCATTGCCGAGATGCAGAGCGACGCTGGCGTTCGCCTGCCCGGCGCGCGCCGCGAAGCGCTGCTTCGGCGCGCCGAGCGCGAAGGCATCGCCGTCGCCGATGCCTTGCTCGCGAGCCTGCGCGGGTAGCGGCGGCATGGCCGACGCGCTGACGGTGCGGGTCTGGCGCGGCAAGCGCGAAGGCGGCTTCAGCCGCTACCAGGTGCCGCGCCTCGCGAGCCAGACCGTGCTCGACGTCGTCACCCACATCCAGCGCCATCTCGAGCCTTCGCTCAGCTACCGCTTCGCCTGCCGCGTCGGCATGTGCGGATCGTGCGCGATGACGGTCAACGGCGTCGCCCGCTGGACCTGTCGAACGCACGTCGCGAAGGTCGTCGGTTCGAACGGCGAGCTCGAGATCGCGCCGCTCGCCAACCTGCCGGTGATCAAGGACCTCGCCACCGACATGCGCGAGTTCTTCGACAAGTGGGCGCGCGGCAAGGGCCGGTTCCACGGCAGCCGCACGCGCCACGACGCGTTCGCCACCGTGCAGCCGACGTCGCCGGAGCGCGTCGCCGCCGACGCCGGCATCGAATGCATCGGTTGCGGCGTCTGCTACGCGTCGTGCGACGTCGTCGCCTGGCGGCCCGAGTTCCTCGGCCCGGCGGCGCTGAACCGCTCGTGGACGCTCGTCAACGACGTGCGCGACGTGCAGCAGAGCGAGCGGCTGCGCGCGGTCGCCGGCGACGCCGGCTGCCATGCGTGCCACACGCAGGGCTCGTGCACCGAGCGCTGCCCGAAGCAGATCGCGCCGACGCTCGGCATCGCCGGCCTGAAGCGCCGCGTGGCCAGGGCGGCGGTGCGCGGCGAGCTGAAGCCATGAGGGCGACCGGCGCCGCCGTCGAGGGCGCTGCCGGATCGCGGCGGGCCGAAGGCGCTGCCGCGCTCGCGATCGCGCAGGCACGACGCTGGTACTGGCAGCGCATCAGCGCGATGGTGCTCGCGATCTGCGTGCTGGCGCATCTGGCGGTGATCCTCTACGCCGTGCGCGGCGGGCTGAGCGCCGCCGAGATCCTCGGCCGCACGCGCGGCAACTGGGCGTTCGCGGCGTTCTACACGGTGTTCGTCGTCGCCAGCGCCGTCCACGTGCCGGTCGGCATCGCCAACATCGCGCGCGAATGGGCGGGCGTCGGCGAACGCGCAGGCGTCTGGCTCGGTCGTGCGGTCGCGCTGCTGGTGCTGGCGATGGGCTTGCGCGCCGTCGTCGCGGTGGTGGCGTGAGATGAAGGCGATCGCCGGTGCGATCCGTCGCAGCGACGCGCGCGCGCATCGCCATGCCTCGTGGTGGGCGTTCGCGCTGCACCGCGGCTCGGGTCTCGCGCTCGCCGTGTTCCTGCCGCTGCACTTCTGGGCGCTCGGCCAGGCGCTCCATGGCGACGCTGCGCTCGATGGCTTTTTGCGCTTCGCCGACCGGCCGCTCTTCAAGCTCGCAGAATGGGGTCTCGTCGTCCTGCTGGCGCTGCACATGGCCGGGGGCGTGCGCCTGCTGCTGATCGAGTTCGGTCCGTGGTCGGGGCTGCGCAAGGACTGGATCGCCGGTGCCGCCGGCGTCGCCGTGCTGGCCGGCGTCGCGTTCGCGCTCGCGCTCGTCGCGTGATGTCAACCGATCGGAGCTCGCGATGAAGATCGATCTGCAAGCCGTCGAGGATGCCGCCAAGGAGCTCTACATCCGCGCGCTGAAGGTGCTGCCGCCCGACATCAAGAGCGGCTTCGGGCGCCTGAGCGCGAGCGAGACCGGCGCGACCGCGCAGCGCATCCTGGCGACGATGGTGACCAACATCGAGGTCGCCGAGAGCACCGGCAACCTGCTCTGCCAGGACACCGGCATGCCGATCTACAACGTCACGATCGGCCGCGGCGTCGAGGTCGACGGCCACGCATTGAAGCAGGCGCTGCGCCGCGGCTGCGAGCGAGCGACCACCGAGCACCCGCTGCGCTCGTCGGTCGTGCACCCGCTGACGCGCAGGAACGAGCAGACCTCGTGCGGCGCGCTGGTGCCGGTGATCCACATCGACTTCAGCGACGCGAGCGAGCGGCTCGAGATCGAGATGATCCCCAAGGGCAGCGGCTCGGAGAACAACTCGTTCCTGAAGATGGCGGTGCCGGCCGAGGGCATCGACGCGATCAAGACCTTCGTCGTCGACTGCGTGCTGGGCGCCGGCGGCAAGACGTGCCCGCCGACGATCGTCGGCGTCGGCCTCGGCGGCACGTCGGACCTGGCGGTGCTGCTCGCCAAGCGCGCCGCGACGCGGCCGCTCGGCAGCGCCTGCGAGGATCCCGAAGGCGCGGCGCTCGAGCGGCAGCTGTCGGCGGCCGTCAACGAGCTCGGCGTCGGCCCGCAAGGGCTCGGCGGCGACTCGACGGCGTTCGCCGTCCACATCGAGCTCGCGGCGACCCACATCACGATGAATCCGATCGCCGTCAACATGCAGTGCCATTCGGCACGGCGGGCGCGCGCGAGCTTCACGCCCGAAGGCGTGGCCTACGGCTTCTGACCCGGGGAGCGACGCCATGGCCCATCACGAGCTTTCGATGCCGGTCAGCGAAGCGCAGGTGCGGGCGCTGCGCGTCGACGACACGGTGACGCTGCAGGACACGCTCTTCGGCATCCGCGATGCGACGCTGATCCACCTGTTCGATCGGGGCCGCACGACGCGCTTCGACCTGCGCGGCCACGCCGTGATCCACACGGCGCCGAACGTCAGGAAGGTCGCGAAGAGCGCCGAGCATCCGGCGGGCTACGCGCCGGTCTGCATCGGCACGACCACCTCGGACCGGATGGAGCGCTTCACGCGACCGTTGATGGCGACCCACGGCGTTCGCATCGTCATCGGCAAGGGCGGCATGCGCGCCGGCTCGCTCGACGCCTTTCGCGAGCTCGGCGGCGTCTACCTGGCGATCGTCGGCGGCACCGCCGCGCTCGAGACGACCTGGATCGAGCAGATCGAGGACGTCGACCTCGACGACCTGAACCCCGAGTCGCTCTGGAAGTTCCGCATCCGCGACTTCGGCCCGTTGCTGGTGGCGATGGACAGCCACGGCGGCAGCCTCTTCAACGTCGTCAACGACGCGGCCCGGTCGCGGCGCGCCGACGTGCTGGCGCGGCTGGGCGTCGGGCCATGAACGCGGCGCATCGCGGGCAGCGCGGAGCGCGCGCATGAGCCCGCCGCCGTTGCGGCGCCTGCGCACCGACATCCTGATCCTCGGCTCCGGCGGCGCCGGCCTGTTCGCGGCGCTGCATGCGCACCAGGCGGCGCCCGAGCTCTCGATCACGGTGGCGGTGAAGGGGCTGCTCGGCAAGTGCGGCTGCACGCGCATGGTCCAGGGCGGCTACAACGTCGCGCTCGCCGAAGGCGATTCGGTCGAGCGCCACTTCATGGACACGATCGAGGGCGGCAAGTGGCTGTCCGACCAGGACCTCGCCTGGACGCTGGTCACGACCGCGGTCGAGCGCATCCACGAGCTCGAGAACGAGCTCGGCTGCTTCTTCGACCGCAACCCCGACGGCACCGTGCACCAGAAGGCGTTCGCCGGCCAGACGTTCGATCGCACCGTGCACAAGGGCGACCTGACCGGCATCGAGATCATCAACCGCCTCGCCGAGCAGGTCTGGTCGCGCGGCATCGAGCGTCTCGAGGAGCACCGCGCGATCGAGCTCGTCAGGACGGCCGACGGCAGCGCGCTCGCCGGCGTGCTGATGATCGACATGCGCGACGGCGGCTTCGTCTTCGTCGAGGCCGGCGCGGTCCTGCTCGGCACCGGCGGCGGGCCGACGATGTACAAGTTCCACACGCCGTCGGGCGACAAGAGCTGCGACGGGATGGCGATGGCGCTGCGCGCCGGCCTCGCGCTGCGCGACATGGAGATGGTGCAGTTCCATCCGACCGGGCTGCTCGCCGGCGCCGGCACGCGCATGACCGGCACCGTGCTCGAGGAAGGCCTGCGCGGCGCCGGCGGCCACCTGCTCAACGGCGCGATGGAGCGCTTCATGGGCCGCTACGACGCGAAGCTCGAGCGGGCGACGCGCGACATCGTCTCGCGCAGCATCTACAGCGAGATGCGCGCCGGCCGGACGTCGCCGAACGGCGGCGTCTACATCAGCATGGCGCATCTCGGCCCGGCGCAAGTGGCGCGGCAGTTCAAGGGCATGGTCGAGCGCTGCGAGGACTGCGGCTTCGACCTGGCCGGCGGCCTCGTCGAAGTCGTGCCGACCGCGCACTACATGATGGGCGGCGTCGTCTTCCGTCCCGACTGCACGACGGCGCTGCCGGGGCTCTTCGCCGCCGGCGAGGACACCGGCGGCGTGCACGGCGCGAATCGCCTCGGCGGCAACGGTGTCGCCAACTCGACCGTGTTCGGCGGCATCGCCGGCGACTCGATGGCGGCGTGGCTGCGCCGCCATCCCGAGCAGCGCGTTGCCGACGAGGCGGCGATCCGCGACAGCATCGCGCGTCACGAAGCGCCGTTCGCGAAGCCGGCGGGCGATCTCGAGCCGATCCGCGAAGCGCTCTTCGACTGCATGTGGGAAGACGTCGGCGTGCTGCGCGACGCCGACGGGCTGCGCCGCGCGCTGGCCCGCCTCGAAGCGCTCGACGGCCGGCTGCAGCAAGTCGGTGTCGCCGACGACGACCGCGCGTTCAACCTGACCTGGCACGACTGGCTCAACCTGAACAGCCTGATCGCCGTGAGCCGCGTGATCGCCACGGCGGCGCTGGCGCGCGAGGATTCGCGCGGCGCGCACTTCCGCGAGGACTTCCCGCAGACCGACGATCTCGCGAGCTCGAGCTACATCGTCGTGCGACAGGGCGCGGACGGCGTGGCGTTGACGCGCGAGCCGGTGCGCTTCACGAGGGTCGCCCCGGGCCAGACGCTGCTCGAGACCGTGTAAGGTCCGAGGGCCACCGGAGGAAGCCGAGCGACATGTCGATTGCACCCACCCCGAACCCGCTGCTCGAAGTGCGCGGCGTGACGCTGCAGTACAAGACCAAGGATCATCTCGTCACCGCGACGTACCGCGTCGACTTCGCCGTCCACAAGGCCGACCGCTACGTGATGCTCGGGCCCTCGGGATGCGGCAAGTCGACGCTGCTGAAGGCGGTCGGCGGCTACATGGCGCCGACCGAAGGCGAGATCCGCCTCAACGACAAGGTGGTCAGGAAGCCGGGCACCGATCGCATGATGGTGTTCCAGGAATTCGACCAGCTGCTGCCGTGGAAGACCGTCAAGCAGAACGTCATGTTTCCGCTCGCCGAGAGCGGCAAGCTCAAGGGCCAGGCGATCGAGGACAAGGCGATGCAATACATCGAGAAGGTGAACCTGACCAAGTTCGCCGACAGCTACCCGCACACGCTCTCGGGCGGCATGAAGCAGCGCGTCGCGATCGCGCGCGGCATGGCGATGGAGCCGCAGATCCTGCTGATGGACGAGCCGTTCGCGGCGCTCGATGCGCTGACGCGCCGCAAGATGCAGGACGAGCTGCTGCAGCTCTGGGACGACACCCGCTTCACGGTGCTGTTCGTGACCCACTCGATCCCCGAGGCGGTGCTGCTCGGCAACCGCATCCTGCTGCTCTCGCCGCACCCGGGGCAGGTCAAGGCCGAGCTCGGCAGCGACGGCAGCGACCGCGTGCTCGACAACGGCAGGAAGCTCTCCGAGCACATCCACGAGATGCTGTTCGCCGACGAGATCGAGGCGGACGCGGCGGCCCATGTCTAGCGTCAAGGCACCACCGCAGGCGCCGGCGCAGGTCGAGCGCGCCGACATCGTCCACGAGATCGAGACGGGAGCGTTCGGCGTCGTCGAAAAGCCGCTGTCGTCGTGGGAGCGGATCTACGAGAACGCCGCCGTCCGCAAGACCGCGCTGCTGGTCGCGCTCGCGGTGCTGTGGGAGATCTATGCGCGCTGGCTGCACAACCCGCTGCTCTTTCCGACCTTCGTCGCGACGCTCGACGCGTTCTGGACGGCGATCGCCAACGGCGTGTTGCCGCACCGGGCGTGGTTCTCGATCAAGGTGCTGCTGCAGGGCTATGCCGCCGGGCTCGTCCTCGCCGCGCTGCTGACCGCGCTCGCCAACGCGACGCGGATCGGCAACGACCTGCTCGAGACGCTGACCTCGATGTTCAACCCGCTGCCCTCGATCGCGCTGCTGCCGCTCGCGCTGATCTGGTTCGGCCTCGGCAACGGCAGCCTGATCTTCGTGCTGATCCACTCGGTGCTCTGGGCGGTGGCGCTCAACACGCACACCGGCTTTCGCTCGGTCTCGCAGACGATGCGGATGGTGGGGCGCAACTACGGCCTGGTCGGCCCGCGCTACATCTGGAAGATCCTGATCCCGGCGGCCTTTCCGAGCATCCTGACGGGCCTCAAGATCGGCTGGGCGTTCGCGTGGCGCACCCTGATCGCCGCCGAGCTGGTGTTCGGCGTCTCGTCGGGCTCGGGGGGCCTGGGCTGGTACATCTACGAGAACAAGAACCAGCTCGAGATCCCGAGCGTCTTCGCCGGCCTCTTCACGGTGATCATCATCGGCCTCCTGGTCGAGAACCTGATCTTCCACAACATCGAGAAGAACACGATCCTCAAGTGGGGCACGCAGAGCTGACGTGGACACGCCCGCCGCCGACGCACCGCGCTCGCTCGAGCTGATCCGCACGCTGATCGGCTTCGACACCACCAGCCGGCTCTCGAACCTCGCGCTGATCGACTGGGTGCAGGGCTACCTGCGCTCGCACGGCGTCGCCTCGCGCCTGACGCACAACGACGAGAAGACCAAGGCCAACCTGTTCGCGACGATCGGCGACCCGGCGGTCCCGGGCATCGTGCTCTCGGGCCACACCGACGTCGTGCCGGTGGACGGTCAGGAGTGGAGCGTCGCGCCGTTCGCCGGCGTCGTGCAGGGCGATCGCCTGCTCGGCCGCGGCGCCGCCGACATGAAGTCGTTCCTCGGCATCGCGCTCGCCGCCGTGCCGGAGATCGTCAAGGCGCCGCTCGAGCGGCCGATCCATCTCGCGCTCTCGTACGACGAGGAAGTCGGCTGCATCGGCGTCGGCCGGATGATCGCCGACATCCGGCAGATCGGCATCGCGCCCGGCATCTGCATCGTCGGCGAGCCGAGCAGCATGCAGGTCGTGAGCGGACACAAGGGCAAGCTCGCGCTGCGCGCGCACGTGTGCGGGCGCGAGGCGCATTCGGCGCTCGCGCCGTACGCGGTCAACGCGCTCGAATACGCCGCCGAGATGGTCGTCGAGCTGCGCCGGATGCAGCGCGAGAAGGCCGCCGCCGGCCCGTTCAACCGCGAATACGACCCGCCGTACACGACCCTGCACACAGGCGTGCTGCGCGGCGGCACCGCGCTCAACATCGTGCCGCGCGAGTGCAGCTTCGATTTCGAGATCCGCAACATCCCGGAAGACGATCCGCAGGCGCTGCTGCGTCGCTTCGAGGCGCATTGCGCGCGCGAGCTGCTGCCGCAGATGCAGCGCGTCGCCGCCGAAAGCAGCATCTCCTTCGAAGCCATGTCGTCGAACCCCGGGCTCCACAACGCCGAAACGGACGCCATCGTCGGGCATGTCGAGCGGCTCGCGGCCGGTGGCCGCGGCGGCAAGGTCGCCTTCGGCTCGGAAGCGGGCCAGTTCCAGCGCGCCGGCTTCGCCGCGGTGATCTGCGGGCCCGGCTCGATCGGCGACGCGCACAAGCCCGACGAGTTCATCACCTTCGATCAGCTGCGAAAGGCCGAGGCGTTCATCGCCGCGGTCGTTCGCGAAGCGTCCGCGGCCGATCCGGTCGAGTGAGGCCGAGGCCTATATCCTGTTCGTTCTTCGACGAGGGATCACCATGCAACGACGTCGCTTCCCGTTTGCCGCCGCGCTGCTCCTGAGCGGGGCGTGCGCGCTGCCCGTCCTGCCGGCGTACGCGGCCGACGCGCCGATCCAGGTCACGCGGCAGTACGGCCTGCCCTACATCCCGCTCATGGTGATGGAGCACGAGCAGCTGTTCGAGAAGCACCTGAAGCGGCTCGGCGCCGGCGACGTCAAGGTGAACTGGGCGACGATGAGCACGACCACGGCGACGATCGACGGCCTGCTGTCGGGCAACGTCGCCTTCGCATCGTCGGGCATCACCGGCCTGCTGACGCTCTGGGACAAGACGCAGGGCACGCCCAACGAGGTCAAGGGCATCTCGGGCATCTCGTCGTTTCCGTATCCGCTCGTCACCAACAATCCGGCGATCAAGACGCTGAAGGACTTCTCCGAGAAGGACCGGATCGCCGTGCCGGCGGTCAAGATCTCGGTCCAGGCGATCGTGCTGCAGATGGCCGCGGCGAAGGCGTTCGGCGTCAACGAGCGCGCCGCGCTCGACGCGCGCACCGTCTCGATGGGGCACCCGACCGCGGCGATCGCCGTGATGTCGAAGCAGGGCGACGTCAACGCGCATTTCAGCTATCCGCCCTACAGCCTCGAGGAGATGCGCACCCCGGGCGTCCATGCCGTGCTGTGGGCGAACGACGTCACCGGCGGCCCGGTGACGACGATCGAGGTCGTGACGACGGCGCGCGTCGTCAAGGAGCACCCGAAGTGGGTCGAGGCGTGGGTCGCCGCACAGCAGGAGGCGAGCGACTTCATCAACAAGAACCACCGCGAAGCGGCGCAGATGTACCTGTCGATGACCAACGACAAGAAGCTGACCGCGGAGGACCTCGTTCAGATCCTCGCCGACCCGCAGGTGCGCATCGGCGTCACGCCGTTCAACACGATGGTGTTCGCGAAGTACATGCACGACGTCGGCAGCATCAAGCACATGCCGGCGAGCTGGAAGGACTACTTCTGGCCGATCGCCCAGTCGCTCGACGGCAGCTGAGCACGGCCGCAGCCCGTGCGCCGACGGGCTGCACCGGGCCGGAGGTCAGCTCCCGGCCGTGCCGTGCGCCTCGGGGAAGAAGAGCTCCTTCCATGAGGTCGGGTTGGCCTTGATCGAGCCGACCTTGTTCATGAACTGGACGTACTTCAGGATGTTCTGCGGCGTCGTCGTGAACACCACTTCCGGATCGTTCAGCATCTTCAGGATCTCGGCCTGCGGCGCCTTGTCCTTCGAGATGCGCAGGTACGCGTCGGCGGCCCAGCTCTTGTCCTTGTTGATGAGCGCCGTCGCCTCCTCGAGCGCCTTCAGGAAGGCGCCGTACACCTTCGGGTTCTCGTCGCGGAACTTGGTCGTCGTCCAGACCAGGTTGAAGGTGGCCGGGCCGCCGAGCACCTTGAACGAATTGACGAGCGCGTGCATGCCCGGCTTCTCGAGCTCGTAGTACTGGAAGGGCGGCGAGCCGAAGTGGCCGGTGATCTCGCTGGTCGGCGAGAGCAGCGCGGCCATCGCGTCCGGGTGGCTCATGGTCACGGTGAGCGGGTCGAGCTTGAACTGCTGGCCGGGACCGAACGCCTGCTCGGCCGCCATCTGCAACGTGACCGCCTGGATCGACACCTTGACCGCGGGCAACGCGATCTTGTCCTTCTCGGTCAGGTCCTTCAGCGTCTTCGCGTTCGGATTGCGCGTGACGAGATAGAGCGGCATCGAGTTGAGCGCGGCCGCGGCCTTGACGTCGTAGTTGCCGCGCGTCTTCGCCCAGAGCGTGACGAGCGGCGCCACGCCGCCGGCGGCGAAGTGCAGGCTGTTCGAGAGCATGGCGTCGTTCATGACGTTGCCGCCCGCGAAGCGCGCCCAGGTGACCTTGAGATCGGGAATGCCGGCGTCCTTGGCGTGTTTCTCGACCAGCTTCTGGTCTTCCATGATCATCAACGGCAGATAGCTGATGCCGTACTGCTCGGCGACCCGCAGCTCGCTCACTTCGGCACGGGCGGACGCCGACAGGCCAACCAGCGCGGCGGCGAGCGCTGCCGCCCACAAAGTCCTCGATTTCATTTCGACTCCGTCAGATGTCGCAGCGAACGCGAGCTGCCGATCGATTCTGATTCGCGCGCGTTGGTGTTGCGAGACGGGCAAGCCCTATTGGAGTCTGCCCGCAGCGCGCCGGGCCCCAGACGTGCCGAGGGCCGGAGTTCTTTCGATCCTCCGGCCCTCGCTCCAGTCAACGAAGCCCTTTCTGCATCCTCACCACGTGTAGCTGCCGTACACCGGGTTGTTGACCACGTTGACGGGCTGCTGGGCCGCGTTGATGTAGGCCTGCACGTCGGCGGGCAGCAGCAGGCGCTGCGCCGCGAGCGTGTTGGCGGCGTTCGTGACGGCTGCGACGTAGCCGGCGTGGCTGCCGTACCGCTCGTCGAGCGACGGGCGCGGATCGCCGGGGAGCCGTGCGGCCGCGGTCGGCGCGAACGGGATCAACGTACCGGTCGATTCACAGCCGTCGTTCAGGCTGAACGCGGCGCTGCGCA
>Ga0070680_100002834_pt1 | contig 12882 bp, 12 predicted proteins | sample KBSC73BmetaG_FD_64672 | JGI IMG/M metagenome (GOLD analysis project Ga0070680, IMG submission 64672) | Corn rhizosphere microbial communities from Kellogg Biological Station, Michigan, USA - KBS C7-3B metaG | ecosystem: Host-associated > Plants > Roots > Rhizosphere | place: USA: Michigan...
ACGGCCCCCTCCATCTTCTGCATCACCTGATGGATGTGCCCGTTCAGAACTGTTACCGATCCGAACCGCTTCAGGTACGACAAGGCCTCCGCGCCATCCTCCGTGCCCCATCCCCATTGCGGGTAAACGGTCCAGAGCGGAATATGCGCAAAGATCACGATCGGCGTGCTGTCCGTACGCCCGCTCAAATCGTCTTTGAGCCAGGCTATCTGCGCGCGGCCCAGTTTCCCCAGACCTTCGAGCGCCATCACATTCGACAGTCCGACGAAATGGACGCCCGCATGATCGAAGCTGTACCAGCCCTGTCCCGTGGTTCCGGCGCCGAACCGCGCCATGTATTGTTTGCCATCGTCGGACGCCGTGTCGTGTTCGCCCGGCACGTAGAAGACCTCACGGCGCGCGCTCTTCATCATCTCGATCACACTGTCGAATTCGGCCGCATTCGCTCCATGGGTCAGGTCGCCCGTATGCAGCACGAATGACGGGCGGCTTTCAAGGCCATTGATTCTGTCGATCGCGACCTGAAGTGTGGCGTTGACGTCCGGATTGGCGGCCTTATTGAAGCCGATATGGCTATCGCTGATCTGGACGAAGCTGAACGGACTACTCGCGGCCGGAGGCTTCTGTCCCAGCGCGCGGGAGACCGGAAGCCCGGCCTCAATTGTCCAGACGACGCCTGTGCCCGCCCAGGCCATGCACTGCAGAAAGCCGCGGCGATCCACGCCGTCTGAATTCAGGCCGTTTGAATTGTGGTTATCGCGAATCAGTTTTGACAAGTTTTCCTTCTCCCTGTGGAAATTCACGGATCGTTTCACCTTCAGGACTGCAGGGAGAAGAAAATATTCCCGGTCTACGGCTTCAATCTGGCGAGGGGATCGCCAATGACTACTGTCATCCAGCTCAGCGCCGGAATGCCTGTATAAAAGCTCTCCGCGAGCGTGCGGCCGGAGGCATATGCAGGCAGCACGAAATCAGGACGTGGGCAGCCGGTGAGATAAGGCTCGTACACCTGGCCCGAAGCGCCGGTCGCGCCTTCGTGAATGTAATCGGTGGCAAGCGTCTGCGGCGCGCCGGCGAACCACGTCGAAACGTCTTTCCAGTTGCCGAGTTCCCAGTCGTCGGGAGGGTGGCGCAGCGTGCGGCCGTCCGTCGAAACGTATTCGGTCGCGATTGCGCCCGGAAGCCATCCCAGATGCAGGAAACGGTGTTTGCGATCCGGGTCGTTCGATCCCCACGATGCGTAGCCGATCACGTTGTTCACGTGCTCCAGCACTTTGGCGGAGTTGTCGAAATCCACCCGGCCTTTGGGCAGCAGGAGGGCCGCGGTTCGAAGCCAGTCATTCCCGGGAGTGCTGTTGTCGGCGCGGGCATCGATCACGAACTGGCCGGCATTGCGCGCGGCGAGAGCACGGTCAACCAGAGCCTCCGTGTCGTGCATGTCCCACGCGGCCAGGCGAGTCACCAGGTAAATCGGAAACTGCGGATGCCGGAACGGCGCGTCGCGATGGCGAAAGAAAGGGTTATCGGCGGGACCGGCAAGCGGAACGTTGTTCCCGTGCAGCCTCGCGTAAAGGAGCGCGAGTTCGGAATCGACGCTGGCCGCGTCATTGCGAATGCCATCGCCGTTGCCGGTAATGCGCAGGGGGACCCCCAGCGTCGTGACGATGTAGAGGATTTGTTCTTCCAGCTTGCGCTTCCGAAGGCAATCGCCGATCGGCTTCTCGACATCGCTCACATACGCGCCGCGGGAGATATCTTCCCCGGGCTCGGCCGAAATGACGCACAGGTTCGTGCGCGGAATCGCACGCCGGCTCATGTAATAGGAGGCGATGGTTGAAGAAAGGACGCCGCGCTTGTTGACGACAACGAGAACCTGATCGGGGGACTGAGCAAACGCGTTCTGCGCTCCTATAAGTAGCAGGAAGCCCAGCAGGAAACCCGGCGCCGGCGGTGGAAGCCACCGCGCCGCAAGCCCCCACCTCGGAAGCAAAGCCAGTCTCAATCGATTACTTTAGCGATTTCAGATACGCGGCCACTGCTACCGCATCATCATGCGAGAGCGTATAAACCGGCATGGGCGGATCCGCGTGATTGCCGCGTGTATTCCGTCCGGTCTCGAGAAACTTGACCATCCCTTCCTCGCCCCAGCGGGACCAGAGAGGGCTGGTGGAGGTGATGTCGGGCGCCTTCGAACGCCAGTTCGGCGGCGCAACAACCGGGGTGAAGCTCAGGGACGCGCCCTTCATCCACTGCGACTTGATCAGGTCGTTCGAATTCATCATGCGCGGCGTGTGGCAATCCTCGCATTTGGCGACTTCTTCGGCCAGATAACGTCCCCGTTCGATTTTGGGATCCGCCGAGCCTTCCGCCGCTGCAGCAGGGGCGAAAGAGACCACTCCGGTCAGGAGGAACGCTCCCAGGATTACGGCAAAGTTACAGCGCATTGTGAATATCGTAACGGTTCGGGTCCGGCAGCCGCAACGTCGGGTTTTGCTAGAATGCATGCACAGGAACCGTCCACAGGTGCTCGTGTTGTGCGTGCGGCGGCTGGCGCATGGATTTCGATCAGATTCACACATTTCTCGAGATCGTTCGCCTGAAGAGTTTCTCCAAGGCCGCCCAAACGTGTTACCGCACGCAGCCCGCCATCAGCGCGCAGATCCGCCAGCTGGAGCACGAGCTGAAAGCCGAGCTGTTCGAGCGGTTCGGCAGCCGCATCTCCCTCACCACCGCGGGCAAAGTGTTCGCCGAATACGCCGAACGCATGATGGAGCTGCAGCGGCAGGCGAAAAACGCGCTCAACGAGCTGGAAACGGTTCCGCGGGGAGAACTGGTCATCGCCGCGAACGAAGCCACCTGTATTTACGTGCTTCCCTCGGTATTCGCCGAATATAAAAATCAGTTTCCGGGAATTCAATTGCAGGTAAATCGCTCATATGGCTCGCGAGTGGTGGAATCGGTGATGGAAAATGTGGCGGATTTCGGTTTGACCCAGCTGCCGGTGGGCGAGAAAAAAGTTCAGGTGGTCGAAATTTATCGCGACGAAATTCGTTGCGTGATCCCCACTTCGCATACGCTCGCCTCGTACGAGAAAGTGACGTGCGAAGACGTTGCGCCGTTCTCGCTCCTGCTGCCTCAGGCGGGCGTCACGCGCCGCAGGCTGAACGCATGGTTTGAGAGGGTAGAGGATGAAATGCAGGTTTCGATGGAACTGGATTCCACCGAGACCATGAAGCGTTTCGTAATGGCGGGCCTCGGCGTCAGCTTCATCGCCGCCGCAAATTGCAGTGAAGAAGTACAGGCGGGAGCCCTGAAGGCCATCCCGCTCGCGCCGGAACCGATGATCCGGAAGCTGGGCCTCATTTATCGCAAGGACAAGGCGCTCTCAAAAGCGGCGCTCGGTTTCATTCAGGTTACGCTGGCGCATTTCGGCTCGCAGGCGGCTGGACTGGCGGCGGCTGCGGCCGCGCGCGACGGCAGAAAACCGGCGGAGATCATGCCGGTACCGGTCTGAGATTAGGTTATGACCTGCCCCCGTTGCCAGGTTTCACTGGATGGATCACCCGACGCGTGCCCCGAGTGCGGTCTCCGCCTCCGGCGAAACGTGTCCGGCGTGATGAAGACCTCGGCCGTGCTGATCGCTTCCGGCAGCGAGAGCGGATTTTACCGTTCCGTGCAGGAGGTTCCGGAGCCGCTGCGAACGCGGCTCGAGCAAACAACTACGGGCGAGAACGCCGGCACCATCCTGATTGCGGACCGGGCCGGGAAGCAGCGCCTCACCGAGGCCTACGCCAGACGGGAAGCGACCGCGAAAGCAGCGCTTGCCGCGCCCACGCCCGAAATTCCGGCAGCCGACGGAATTTTACGCGCGCCATGGCTGAAATGGGCTGCGCTTTTTCTGGTGCTGGCGTTAACCGCAATTATGGCCGCGATATTCGGCGTTCGCTGGTAAAATTCGAATACAACTTTGCTGGTTACCGACGAATCAACGTCGCCGATCGGTTCGGCAGTCGTCACCATTCTCCGGCCTCCTGAGGATGCCCCTTCAGACATATCCCGGCCAATCGAGCCATATCATCGCCCGATTTGTTTCGCAGCTTCCGTCACCGCCATACAAGAGTCCTTGATGCTGTTACGCGCGCCGAAGCCAACGCCGGCTTCGTCAGCCCTGAAGATCGAAACCCCCGACGCGCTCTGGCTGGGAGAGGCCGAGATGTGCGAAAGCGAAGGCGATTCGTGGCTCATCCGCGTCCGCCTGCATCACGTTCTGCGCGATTTCGACACGCTGGCGCGGCTGGCTGAGCGCTTCGGAACCGCGGCGCCTAAAAAGGTTTCGGTCCAGGCCTGAGATGAAGCCCACTCGATGAAGAAGCGCGTAGTCGTATTCGGCGGCCGTGGCCAGCTGGGCGTTGAGCTTTGCGCCGAACTCGAACGGCGCGGCTACACCGTCCGGAGCTTCGATCGCAAGTCGCTCGACATCATCCAGGCCGAAAGCGTGGAGCGCGCGCTGGCCGAATTTGAACCCGCTGCGGTGTTCAATGCCGCTGCTTACAACCACGTGGACGTGGCAGAACAGGAGCCGATCGCCGCGTACGAGGCGAACGCGCTCGCGGTTCGAAACATCGCGCTCGCGTGCCGCCAGAGCGATGCGCGCCTGATCCATTTTTCGACGGATTACGTCTTCGACGGCCGCGCCGGCCGCCCCTATGTCGAAACTGATGCAGTGCATCCACTCGGCGCTTATGCCGTTTCGAAGCTTGCGGGCGAACTCTATGCGCAGGCCTATCTCGAGCGCCCGATCATAGCGCGAACCTCCGGAGTATTCGGCCCGGGCGGTCTGCATACTGCGCGGGGCAACTTCCCTGAACTGATGCTGCGGCTTGCGCGCCACAAGAAGCCGATTCGCGTCGTGGAAGACCACGTCGCCTCGCCCACATACGCGCCGCTGCTTGCCGCGCGAGCCATTGACATCTATGAGCGCGATCTCGACGGCGTATTCCACATCGGCGGGGGGCAGCCGATTTCGTGGTTCGAATACGCAAAGCTGATTCTGGGCAAAGCGGGACTGGGGGATGCGGATCTGTGTCCCACCGATGAGCGCGAATACCGCACTCCCGCGAGGCGGCCGAAATATTCGGCGCTCGAGAATGCGCGTATGCGAGCAGCGGGGATTCAGCCAATGCCGCCGCTCAGCCAGGCTGTGGAAGAGTACCTCAAAGCGCGCGGCTAACCCCAAAAAAGTCAGGCGGGTGGCGGGACGGCGTAGTAGCCTTTGCGCACCTGAACCTTCTGATCTTTGTCATGCGTGTGAAGGTCGATGCGGCGATAGCTCCCGTCCTTCACGTTGTTCGTAGGTGTGTAACCGATCAGATATTGAGTTCGCATCTCTTCCTGAATCTGCGTGAAGATCTGATCAAGCGTATTCTTTCGGCCCACCTCGAACATTCGCCCGCCCGTTTCCTCGGCCATGTGCTTCAGTACGCCGGCGCCGCTGTAACCCACGCTGAAGCCGCCGTAGAAACCGCGGTCGGCGTACAAAATGCCGTAGATGATCGCGTCCGCGCGCTGCGCTGCTTCAATGGCCTGCCGCTCGGTTTCGGTGCTGCCCTCATCCTGACCGTCCGTAATCAGAATCACCGCCTTGCGTCCGACCTCCTTCGAAAGCATGTCGTTCGAGGCGAGATAAACCGCGTCATAAAGCACAGTGCCGCGCGGCTTCGTGGGAACCGTCCCGGGCGTGATACCTCCGCTTATGCCGCCATTCAGCTTCAGCCGGTTCAGCCCCTCCCGCAGCAGGCGCGGCGAGCCGGTCATGTCCTGCAACAGGTCGGAATCAGCCCCGAAGCTGATCAGGAATGCGACGTCCTTCTTGCGCAGCACGCTCGAGAAAAAGTTCGAGGCAGCGCTGCGCTCCACCTCGATGAGATTGCGCTGGCTGTTTGAGACGTCCACCAGCAGGCCGATCGTGAGCGGGATATCGGTCTCTCGGCTGAAGTATTTGATGGTTTGCGGCTTGCCGTCTTCGGCGAGATCGAAATCCGTCTTTTCCAGATTGCTCACAAGACCGTTCTGCTTGCTGCGAACCGAACAGTAAAGATTGACGACGTCGACATCCACTTTGATGGGGGCCACATCGTCATCCACCGGCTGCGCCGCATTCGCGGCCGCAGCCTGCTGTGCGCTCTTTTCAACCTGCTGGGTAGAGGGCGTGGTGGCCACCTGCTGGCCATTCACGCGCATCAGCGTGAAAAACAGCACAGCGGATCCGGCCGCGAGGATTGGCACGAGGGTCTTCATAAAATCGTGAAAGGCGCGCTTGTTAGCGACTGACGTGTCTGCGACGCCGCCTGTTTCACCAATGCGTACCGTTCTCCAGCATCTCAAAAAAGATCCGGTCATGGCCGCCATCATCGCCCGCGTGGGCCCGTTCGCCATGCAATACCGGGAGCCGACGTTTGAAACCCTGGTACGCTCCATCGTGTACCAGCAGTTGAGCGGCAAAGTAGCGGCCGTGATATTCAGGCGACTGCACGAAGCCGCCGGCGAGGCGCAACTCACGCCCGAAGGCGTCATGCGGATGCGTCCGGAGAGAATGCGGCGGCTCGGCCTTTCGGCGCAAAAGACGCTTTACATTCGCGAGCTCGCGAAGCACACTCGTCGCGGCAAGGTGATTTTCGAGGCGCTGCCCGGTATGGAAGACGTCGCCGTGATCGAGCATCTCACGCAGGTGAAAGGCATTGGCGTGTGGACAGCGCAAATGTTTCTGATGTTCGCGCTGCGGCGCCCGGACGTGCTGCCGGTCGCGGATCTCGGGATTCGATCGGCCATGAAGAAGGCGTACGGGCTGAAGGATCTCCCAAAGCCCGCCGAAATGGAGCAGATCGCAGCGGCGTGGAAACCGCATATGACGATCGCATGCTGGTATTTGTGGCGCAGTCTCGAGAACCTGGCGGCGCTCGACTGAGGGCTTATCCCGGATACGCCACTGCTCGTTCCTGCTCGGAAATTCGCGGCAACTACCAAAGCTCGCTTCCCCAGCGGAAGCGCGGAGCATCGCACGGCTCGCAATGCGCTCCCTGTCGAAGAATTCGTCTCTGAAGTCGAGCCCGTTCGCACATTGAATCTTTTCGGCGACAAACATACATTCGCTGGTCTACAGCATCATGCATCGTCCGCAACGCAACGCGCCAGGCCTTCTTCGGAGTCGCGGTCAACCTGGGCGAGCGCGTCGCCATAAGCCGTCAAAGCTCGCTCGCCTGTCGAGCGGCTATCAACTTCAAGCATCAGTGCGGGTTCGCAAACCTGGCTTTTTCTTTCCGATGTGTCGGGCGAGTACACTCTCACGTACGTGAGCCCGGGGACGATGATTTCCCCGGCTTCAGCGTCTTCAGCCGGCGACGTAAGGATCGCGCGGCGCTCCCGATCTCCATTGTTTACGGCTGAGCCTGGATTTAACTCCCGAGGCTCGTGACGCAGACTGGTTCCGAAGCTCGACTCCGGTCTCAGGCGACAAAGCCTGATCTATTCGAGTCGCAATGCGTCTGTCGGATTGACGCCCGAGGCCCGGCGCGCGGGAACGAAGGCCGCCCCGAGCCCCGCCGAACAAAGCGTCAGCATGGCGATCGCGATCACGCCGGGGTCAAACGGCTTCACGTCATAGAGCTGCGATTCCACCAGCCGGCCCACTGCCCACACAACCGGCAGACCGATCGCGATTCCGCAAAGAAGCATCGCCAGCGCATCGCGAAGCACCAGCCAGATTGCCGTCCGGCTTCTGGCGCCGAGCGCCATGCGGATCCCGATCTCTCGCGTGCGCCGTGTCACTACAAAAGACATCACGCCATACAGACCCACCAGCGAAAGCAGCAGCGCCAGTACGCTGAACCCGCCGGAAAGCGTCGCCAGCATATGCTCGGTGTTCAGCGAGCGATCGACCTGCTCGTCCAAAGTGTGGAAATTGGTCATGGGCAACGCCGGATCGACGCCGCGCACAATTGTGCGAAGCGTCTGGAAAGACGATTCGCCCGTTCCGTGAACCCGCACGTAAAAGGTGGCCGCGGCTTCGCCCTGGAACGGGAAAAAGGCCTGCTCCGATTCCTCGCGGATCCCGCGATAACTGAAGTTCGACACCACGCCGACAATTTTGATGTTCGGCCTCGCATCCGGTCCCGAACCCTGGCAGATGAGCACGCCCAACGGGTTCCGTCCTCCCAGGTACCGCTTCACGAATGCCTCGTTCACGATCGCCGAGCGCCAGCCCTGCTCGCCCGGCGCCGCGATATCACGGTCATCGAAGTTTCGTCCCGCAATGATTTTGATGCCCATAGTCTGGAAGAATCCGGGCGTAACGGAATTCAAATTCACGTCATTGGCGTCAGTCGAAAATCGTTTGTTGGCCAGGATTGTCATCGGATTGTTCCAGCTTCCGCCCGTCAGCAGCGCGTATCGGGCAATGGAGGACGACTGGGTGATCGGCGACTGCCGGAGGGTTTCGTCGAGACGGCGAATCAGCCGGTTGCCCTCCGCTTCAGAGTACCCGGCTCGTTGACAGTCGATTCCGAACGAGACCAGGCTCGCCGTTGGAAATCCCGGTCCTTTCGCCATCAGGGCATCCAGAGTCCTGACGAACAGCGCAGCGCCAACGACGAGGATCAGAGTCAACGCGATCTGTGCCGTCACGATTACTTTGCGAACGCGGACGCCGCTGAATGCCGTACCGCCTCGCTCACGCAGCGATGACACGAGCGACCGCCGCCCGGCCTGCCACGCCGGCGCCATGCCACTCAAAACACCTGCCATCACAGTGGCGGCAAACGCAAAGAGCAGCAGCCGAAAGTCCGGGGCGCCGCGCAAAGCCATCCCGGCGCTCTCGCTGCTGAATCGGCTCCCGGTGCGCGGCAGCAGAGCGATTAGCGCGCGTACGGCGGCTGGGGCCGCCGCTGTCCCGAGCAGTCCCCCGGCCACCGCAACCACCAGGCTCTCGGTCAGTAGCTGCCGTCCCAGCCTTCCTCGCGACGCGCCCAGCGCTACCCGTGTGCCGATCTCGCGCTCGCGAGCTGATCCGCGCGCCAGGAACAGGCCGGAGACATTCAGACAAGCCAGCCCCAGCAGCACCGCCGTCACCGCGAAAAGCACCCATAGCGGTTCCAGCAGACGCCGCCGCAGGCTGGAATGGCCTTGAGGCTTCGAAGCCAGCACAAGCGACGAGCGGAGGAATCTCTCCCGGCGTTCCGACGTGATCACGGGAAATCCGGGGCGGCGCATATCCTCCTGCAGCATGGCCTTGAACCACGGTTGCAGCCCGGCCTGGGCTTGTCGCACCGTCATGCCCGGATTCAAGCGGCCAAACACCTGCATCCAGCGGGTGCGGCGATCGTGAAGTTGGGTGAAGCCGGGGATGACCTCGGTCGACATCGAGGCGGGAATCCAGAGCGATGGAACCTCGCCGACATCAACGCCCCGGAACGTGGAAGCGGCCACTCCGATGATGATCAGAGGATTCCGGTTCACCAGAACCTTCCGGCCGACCACATCGGCGGCGCCCCCGAGCTGCGTCTTCCAGAAATCGTAAGAGATCACCGCCACCGGATTCGCGTTCAGCTTACGATCGTCGTCATTTGTGAGCACTTGTCCAAGTGCGGGTCCCACTCCAAGCACGGGGAAGTAGTTGCCGGAAATGATTTCGGCAGTCGCCGCGTGAGAATCGCCGCCCGTCGAGAGATCGACGGTCGTGAGCGCCCGGCAGAATACGCCTTCGAAAAACTGTTTCTGCTGATCCAGATCCCGGCAGATCGGATAAGACATCAGGTTAAAGCTGCCGAACCCGCTTGCCACCGGGTCGCCTTTCCAATCGATTAAAACCAGCCGCCCCGGCTGGCGAACCGGCAGCGCGTGCAGGAGCACCTGGTCCACAAGCGAGTAGATCGCCGTCGTCGCTCCGATGCCGAGCGTGAGCGAGAGCACGGCGGTAACAGTGAACGACGGCGTCTTGCGAAAAGTACGCATGGCGAAGCGGAGGTCGCAGGCGATATCCCGCAGCCATCGGGTCAGCCAGACATCCCGCACTTCTTCCTGAATGCGGACAAGTCCGCCCAATTCCAGGAGTGCCTGCCTGCGAGCTTCCTCTGCCGGCGCCCCGCTCTGCTCGAAATCGTGGATTCGCCGCTCGAGGTGGTAGCGCAGTTCCCCATCCAGGCTGCTTTCCATCTTGCTGCGCCGGAACCAGTTCAGCAGCCGTCTCATCGCGCGCCCTCGTCAAAGATCAGCTGAACCGCTCCAGCCAGGCGCGACCAGCTGTCTTTTTCGGTGGCGAGTTGCCTGCGCCCGGAAGTAGTCAGGGAATAGAACTTCGCGTCTCGCCCCGTCTCCGATTGCTTCCATTCAGCCCGAAGCCATCCCTTTTGCTCGAGGCGGTGCAGCGCGGGATAAAGAGATCCCTGGTTCACTTTCACGACCGCCTTCGAGATTTGTTCCAGCCTTTGGGCGATTCCGTAGCCATGTGCGGGCTCGATCGAAAGAATCTGCAAAATCAGCATGTCCAGCGTGCCTTGCGGGATAGGAAAACGCGAGGAAGACATCGATACCCCAACCTTCGACCTGTCAGCGTAGCGCACGATAGGTCGAAGGTCAAGGCGTCGCCCGGAGCAGGCATGCGGTACGAATCAGTGGATTGCGAGCGCGGCCACGCCCGCGCCGATCAGGCAGGATCCGGCGACCCGGCGCGCCACATTGCCTTCCTTCAGCAGCCTCGCTCCCATCCACGCCCCGATCAACATCGACATCTCTCGCGCGGGCGCCACATGGCTTACCGGAGCGATTCGCATCGCATACAGCACGAGAATGTAAGCCGCCGGCATCAAAATCGAGATGCCGAGAGCTGCTTTCCAGCATTCACGATACTCGCCCGCAATTGCGGAACGATCCTGGCGCAAGGTGCGCCCGAACGCCACAGATAAGCCAGTCATACGGAAAAAACTGCCCGCGAATTCGATCAGGAACGGCGAGAGACCAACCGCTGCGACGGCATAGCCGTCCACCAGTGTGTAGGCGGCAATCGTCAGTCCTGTTGTAACGCCCCAGCGAACCCCGGCTCGGGCATCATGCCGGATCAGGGCCTTCATCCCGCCGCAAACCACCAGGATTCCGTATGCGATTAGCAACGTTCCTGCAACGGATATGACAGTGAAGCGCTCGTTCAGCAATGGAATGGCGCCCGCAAAGGCCAGAAGTGGCCCGCTCCCGCGGGCCAACGGGTACACGATCGACAGATCGGCTGACCGATAGCCGCGCAAAAGCGATTCAGTATACAGAATGTGAAGCGCGCCCGTTGCGAACAGGCAGATCAACGCAGCGGTCGCGTTTCGATATGTAAACTTCGTACTCGCGAGGATCGGCAAAAGAATGAGAACTTCGCCCGCCGAAGAGAAGAAGATGATGTGCCTGCAATCCGCGTGGCGCTTGGCGAGGAAATTCCAGAATGCATGTGCGACGGCGGCCAGAACAATGTAGAAGAGCGCGATGAGGGGCAAGATTCAGAGTCCAGAGACACTAAGCCGTCGTCGACTTCTCCCTCTGGGTTTTTGCCCTCGGGTGCGGTTCTATAAATCCGTCGCAGCGCTCCCTACCGGAACGCGATGTGATCTCGCAAACTGTCGAACTTCGCCTCAGGAATCACTCCCGCGCTCCGCAATTCATCCAGATTCCGGTACGGGCGATGAGCCACCAGGTTCTTCGCCGCGTCAGCCGGAAGGTTAAGCACCTGGGCGACCTCCTCAGCCGAAGCTGCATTCACATTCACGAGGCCGTAATGGCTTGTGAGGTATCGAAGCACAGCGGCGCGGCCGGCCTCGTTCGCCTTCGCGCCGCGGAAGATCATCACGTCAACCGTCTGCTCCCATTCGGCAATGCTCTTGAAGTCGTCAATCAGTTCGACGCTGTGGCATCCACTGCAGACTTTCTGAAACGTCGCCTCATCGTCCGGCGCCTGCCAGGCGAAAGCGGTTGCGCCCAGCAGCACCAACACACTCAGGCGCGCAGCCATGGCCCGAGATAAGTCTGCAGTTTCTCCCGAACTTGCTCGTGAGTAAGCGTGATCGCCGGCTTTTTGGTCGGCGCGCCGGGCACATGCGGACCGTTGCGGGTGCGCGTGTCCTCTTTGAACACGCCGCGCGCGATCATCACGTCGATCGTGTTCACCGGCATCATACTGCCCATCGCCAGCACGCGCCCGAACATATCGAACGCTTCGCGCCGCTTTCCTTCGTGGAACAGATCGTAGGCCTGGGCGTAGACATCGGCCAGATTCGTATAGGGACAATGGCCGCTGAAACCGCGTTCCATCTCCGTCATCATGGTCTGCACGCCCTTGCCGGAGAAGACCTTCACCTGGTCGCCCGTACGCTTCCGGATCTCAGCCACGCGGTCGAGCGGTTCGCCCGCTTCGTCTTTCACGTAGCGGAAATTGGGAATGGTCCGAAACATCTCGACCATCAGGTCCACGCTCATGCTTCCGACAAACTGCGCGAACATCGGCAGATCGGTTGTGGCCCCCACTTTTTTGTAGTAATCGAGCAGCGCCTTCTCGTCCGTGACTCCATTGGGCGGCAGCGAAATGATCGCGTCCGCGCCCAGCCGCGTCGCCAGCTTCGAATATTTGGTTACGGTCGCGAGATCCGGTCCCTGCACGCCGATGACGATCGCGGTGCGGCCGCCTTTGCCTGCCGCGAGCATCGCCTCCGTGCCGTCCATGCGCTCAGCGTCGCTGAGCGTATTCCAGGCGCTCGCCAGTTGAGGCCACACGATCCCGTGTACGCCGCCGCGATTGCAGAATTTCACTTCGGCCGCGAGTCCGTCGAGATCCAGCTTGTTATCCGGAGTGAACGG
>Ga0070680_100002845_pt1 | contig 12866 bp, 16 predicted proteins | sample KBSC73BmetaG_FD_64672 | JGI IMG/M metagenome (GOLD analysis project Ga0070680, IMG submission 64672) | Corn rhizosphere microbial communities from Kellogg Biological Station, Michigan, USA - KBS C7-3B metaG | ecosystem: Host-associated > Plants > Roots > Rhizosphere | place: USA: Michigan...
GGCGCGGCCGCCATCCCTTGGATTCGAACCAGCGCTCGACGGCTGGCGGGAGCGAGCCCTCGCTCAGAGCTCGTCGGTCCCCTCGCGCCGCCGCTCTTCCTCCTCGGCGTAAAGCTCGCGCGTCCCTTCCTCGGCACGGCGATTCTGAGGGGTGTTCCGATTCGAGCGAACCCGTATCACCAGCCAGATGAGAACGATCAGGAGGATCGCCGGCAAGATGATGCTGATCACCCAGAAATTAGCCTGACCCATCCGCTTCCTCCTTTTGCCGGGAACCGCCCGGCTTGTTTGCTTATATAGCTCCCGATGGCGCGATTGGGTTCCTGGATCGAGTCCCACCCGGAAGGCATCTACGTACGTCCTGCGGACGCGTGGATCGACCCCTCCGAGCCCAAGCCCAAGGCGATGATCACTCACGGCCATTCGGATCACGCGCGCGGCGGGCACGCGGCGGTGCTGGCGACACCCGAAACGCTGGCGATCATGGAATGCCGCTACGGCCCACAGCCGGGCCAGCCGATTGCATACGGCGAAAATCTGCGGGTCGGCGAGGTCGACGTGAGCTTCGTCCCCGCCGGGCACGTCCTCGGCTCGGCCCAGATCGTGCTCGAGCACAAGCGCGAGAAAGTTGTTGTCTCGGGCGATTACAAGCGTCGCCCCGACCCGACCTGCGCCTGCTTTGTGCCGGTGCCCTGCGACATTTTCATCACCGAGGCGACGTTCGGGCTTCCGGTATTCCGTCATCCCGAGACCGGCAGCGAAATCGACCGGCTGCTTCATCGCCTGCATTCCGACCCAGGCCGCTGCGTGCTCGTCGGCGCCTATGCTCTCGGGAAGGCGCAGCGGATCATCACAGAGCTGCGGGTGAGGGGGCACCACGACCCGATCTATTTTCACGGCGCGATCGAACGGCTGAACCAGCTCTACGAGAGCTTCGGAGTCGACCTCGGGGAGCTCCGCCACACCGGGCAAGCGACCAAGCAGGAGATGGCGGGTCACATCGTCATCTGCCCGCCGGGCGCCCTCAACGACCGCTGGTCGCGGCGGCTGCCGGACCCGGTCACCGCGATGGCCTCGGGCTGGATGCGCATCCGCCAGCGCGCCCGCCAGCAGAACGTCGAGCTGCCTTTGATCATCTCCGACCATGCCGACTGGGACGAGCTCACGATGACCATCCGCGAACTCGAGCCCACCGAAGTGTGGATCACCCACGGCCGCGAGGAAGCGCTCAAGCACTGGTGCACGATCCACCAGATCAAGGCGTGCGAGCTGAACCTCGTCGGCTACGAGGACGAGGATGACTGAGCGCAGCCTGTCCGGGGGACAGGCGAGCACAGTCATGAGCGCAGCCTGTCCGGAGGACAGGCGAGCACAGGCATGAAGCTTCCGTTCCCCTGAGGCGCGAAGCAGGTTAAAGTTCGCCAGAAATCCCGTGAACCTCCGCGGGCATCGGAGACACCCATGGCCGTGGGAAAAGTCCGGAAGTGAGCTGGTCGGGGATCCTCAAGCGGCCCCAAGCCGAGGAAGCACGACCCGCCGCGACCGACGAGCGGGAACTGCTTGCGCGCATTGCGCAAGGCGAGCTGGCGGCATTCGAGAGGCTGTATCGCCTCTATCAGCCTCGCCTCACGAGGTTCCTCACCACATTGCTCAAGCGTCCCCAGCTGATCGAGGAAGTGCTCGACGATACGATGATGGTGGTGTGGCAAACCGCGGGCAATTTTCGCGGGTCGAGCAAGCCCTCGACCTGGGTGTTTGCCATTGCCTACCGCAAGGCGGCGAAAGCCAAGGCGCGCTGGCCCGACCCGCTCGAGGAGCCGGAGTTCGACAATCGCGTCAGCGAAGATCCGCTGCCCGACGAGGAGCTTCATCAGGACCGGCTTCGCGGCGCCCTTCTCAAGGCGATGGACCAGCTCTCGGCCGACCATCGCGCGGTCGTCGACCTCACTTACTTCCACGGCCTCGGCTATCGCGAGATTGCCGAGATCGTCGGCTGCCCGGTCGATACGGTGAAGACGCGCATGTTTCACGCGCGCCGCCGGCTTCGGCAGGCGATGACGGGCAGCCTTATGGACTGGCTCTGATGAACGATCCTTCCCTCACCGAGCGGCCGCCCCACGACGAGGCGGAAGAGCTGCTCCCGTGGTACGCAACGGGGCAGCTCGACGAGGCCGATCGCGCGCGCGTCGATGCGCATCTCGCCTCCTGTGCCCACTGCCGCCAGCAGCTCGCGCTCGAACGCCGGCTGATCGACGAATTCCAGGCGATGAGCCCCGAGGTGGAATCGGGCTGGGCGCGGCTGAAGGCGCGGATCGACGCTCCGGCACCCGCCGCACCGGTCTTTGCTCCGCCGCACAGACCCGCGCGCGCGAACGCCTTTGCCGAAATGTGGGCGCTGCTCAGCCGTCCCGCGGTCGCCGGCCTCGCGATGGCGCAGCTGGCGTTTGTCCTCATCGCAGGGTCCTTGCTCTTTTCGCTGAGCCGTCCGTCCTACCGGGCGCTCGGCTCCGCTCCGCCGCCCGCCGCGGCCAACGTCATCGTCATGTTCCGCGCCGATGCGACGATCGACGACGTGCGCCATACGCTGAAGGCCGCCGGCGCATCGATCGTCGATGGTCCGACGCCGACCGACGCCTATTTGCTTCATGTCGCTCCGACGCAGCGCGGCGCCTCGCTGGCGAGGCTTCAGTCGGACCACAATGTGCAGCTCGCCCAGCCGATCGACGGAGGCCGGTCGTGAGGCGAGGCTCGCTTTGGCGCCTGTTCGCGATTTTCTTCGCACTCATCGGCGCGAGTTCGTTCGCTCCTGCCGCCACCGAGAACAGCGCGGCGACCGCCGCCGACAGGCAGATCCTGGTGATGCTGCGCCTGCCGCCCAACCACTTCCGGGCAAACGGCACGTACAGCGGCGGCTATGGCGACGCGATGGCGCGCACCGCGCGCAATCGGCTCGCTCGCGGGATCGCGAAGAAATATGGCCTGGCGCTGGTCGATGACTGGCCAATGCCGATGATCGGAGTCGACTGCTTCGTCATGGCCGTGCCCGATGGCCGCTCGACGAGCGCAGCGGCGGAGCAGGTCAGCCACGATTCGGATGTGTCGTGGGCCGAGCCGGTGGCGCTCTACACCAGCCGCGGCGGGGCCGCTTCAGGGCAGAACGATCCGCTGTTCGCGGCCGAGCCAGCGGCGGTAGAGTGGCATCTCGCCGACCTCCACCGCATGGCGAGTGGCCGCGGCGCGCGAGTGGCGGTCATCGACAGCGGCATCGATGCTTCGCATCCGGATCTTGCCGGGCAGATCGCACTCAACAAGAATTTCGTCTCGGGCCAGCAGCTCGTGGCCGAACAGCACGGGACCGCGGTTGCCGGGATCATCGCCGCCAAGGCCGGCAACCGGATCGGGATCGCGGGCATCGCGCCTGGGGCGCGGCTGTTCGGGCTCCGCGCCTGCTGGCAGGGCCATGGCCCGCCGACCACGGTGTGCGATACGCTGAGCCTCGCCAAGGCGCTCTATTTCGCGGTGGAGAACAAGGCGGACATCGTCAACATGAGCCTCAGCGGCCCCGACGACCGGCTGTTGCGCACGCTTGTCGGCGTAGCGCTTAACCGCGGTTTGATCGTCGTCGCCGCGTTCGATCCCGCGCGGCCGGACGGCGGCTTCCCCGCCTCTGTCGCCGGCGTTGTCCGGGTGTCCGATTCCGCATCGCTGGCGTCACGAGGAAACGTCTATTTCGCGCCGGGACGCGACATTCCGACGACCGAGCCAGGCGGACGCTGGTTCCTCGTCAACGGAAGTTCCTTTTCCGCGGCCCACGTCAGCGGGCTTCTCGCGCTGATCCGCGAGCGTGGACGCGCTTCTTCGCTGGCGCTGGTGACCGAGCGCCGCGGCGGCGGTCCGATCGACGCTTGCGCAACCCTGATGAAGGCTGGCGGCGCGTGCGATTGCGAATGCGGCTCCAGCCGCTTTGCGGCCCGTTCCGCCCGCCGCTGATCACGTTTCAAGTTCAATTCACCGCAGGAAGTGAACCAATAGGGTCGGGATGCGTGACTAAGGCGCGCCGCCGAGGCTCGGTTCGGCACGCGTCCAACCCCGCGCCCCCGTGCCGGGACCTCGGCGAGCGCCTTGAAAGGAGCTCCCCATGAAAGCGAAGATTCTGATGATTGGCGCGGCTGCCCTGGCATTCGCGCCCTCGTTCGCGTCTGCTCAGACCGCGCCGGCGCCTGGTCAGGGGCAATATAATGGCCAGGGCTACAACCACATGAACGGGCCCTCCACGCCGACGAACCAACCGAACCAGGATTGCGAAGACCTCATTGCGAGCGGCTCCGGTTCGGATCCCGGCAATTCTGCAACTTCGGGTCACTCGGCATTCGGCGGAAGCGCCGGCGACGTCTATGCCGGATCGCAGACCCAGAATATGCGCAACACGGCAAGCGTGTCGCAGTATGACGTCGCCTGCTCCAAGCAGCCGATGTGACTTGATCTAATGATCGGCTTCGACGCGCTGCACGCCTGACTGGGCGAGCTGGGCATCGATCTGCGCGACCAAACGCTCGAGGCCGGCCTGTTCACCGGCTTCGGCACGGGCGACGAGCACGTCCTGCGTGTTCGAAGCGCGCAGCAGCCACCAGCCATCGGCGGTGCTTACTCGCACACCGTCGGTGGCATCGACCTTCGCTCCGTCCGACGACAGCCGGTCGCGGACTTCGTCAACGATGGCAAACTTCCTCACCTCGTCGACCTGGAATCGCATTTCGGGCGTGGCGAGCGCTTGCGGCATCGCGTCCTTGAGCTCGGTCAGACTCTTGCCCGACGCACTCACCGCCTCGATCAGCCGAACCGCCGCGTAGAGCGCGTCGTCGAACCCGTACCAGCGGTGCTTGAAGAAGATGTGGCCGCTCATCTCGCCCGCGAGCGGAGCGCCGGTCTCCTTCATCTTCGACTTGATAAGACTGTGGCCGGTTTTCCACATCAAAGGCTTGCCGCCAAGCTCGGCGACACGGTCGAAGAACGTCTGGCTGGCCTTGACGTCGGCGATCAGCGTCGCGCCGGGCAATGCGTTGAGCACCGGCTCGGCGAGGATCATCAGAAGCTGGTCGCCCCAGATGACGCGGCCCTTGCCGTCGACCGCGCCGATGCGGTCGCCGTCGCCGTCGAAGGCAATTCCGAAATCGAGTTGTTTGTCGGCAACGAGCCGCTTCAGATCCTCGAGGTTCTTCTCGACCGTCGGATCGGGATGGTGGTTGGGAAAGCGGCCGTCGACCTCGGTTAGAATCGTGAAATGCTGCCCGGGTAGCCGCTCGACGAGCATGTCGAGCACCGGCCCGGCGGCGCCGTTGCCCGCGTCCCAGCCGATTCGGAACGGCTTGCCGGAGAAGCCCTCCAGCAGCCGGTCGGCATAGGCTTCGCGGATGTCGACCTCTTCGACGCTGCCGTTGCCGCTCGTCCAGTCACCGCGCGCGGCGCGTTTGCCGATCTCCTGGATCTCCCCGCCGAACACCGAGCGGCCTTTCAGCAGCAGCTTGAACCCGTTGTAATCGGCCGGGTTGTGGCTGCCGGTGACCTGCATGCCGCCCTGGACGTCGAGATAATGGGTCGCGAAATAGAGCATCGGCGAGGGGCCCATGCCGATCTGCACGACGTCGATTCCGCCCTCGGTGAGCCCACGGATCAAAGCAGCTTCGAGCATGCCCGAGTGAGTGCGGCCGTCGCGCCCGACTGCGATGCGCCGAGCGCCTTCTTCGAGGGCGAGCGCTGCGTAGGTTCGTCCGAGCGCATAAGCGTCGGCCTCGGTCAGCGTCTCGCCGACGATTCCGCGAATGTCATATTCGCGCAGGATGGTGGGGTTGAACTGATGCGTCATGCCGCTGGCGAACACACGAAAGCAGGCCTCGGTTCAAGGTCAATCGTCACCCTGAACTTGTTTCAGGGTCGATTTCTGAGACTGCTCAGCCATGCTCAATGATGGATGCTGAAACGAGTTCAGCATGACTGTCCGCAACTATGCCGCCTTTTCGACCTCGTCCGCGCCGGGGATGCCGAGGCCTGCGATCATCTCCCGAAGCTCCTGCCGGGCGGTGATATGTGCGATTCCGACTTCGCCGATCTGCTGAAGATCGAGCAGAGTCAGCCCCTTGGGGAACAATTCGCGGTAGATGACGCGTTCGCCAAGACCCGGAATCACCCGATAGCCGACGCGGCGGGCGAGCTCGTCCAGGGCCGCTCCGACCCGCTTCAGATTGTGCGATTCGATATGCTGGAGCCGGTTCCTGAGCACCACCCAGTCGACGCTCTTGCCGGTAACCTTCGCGCGCTGCGTGCGGCTGTTCCAGATCAGCTCGGCATAGAAGCTCGGGCGGGTGATCTTGTAATTCTCGGGGTGAACCTGGCCGATGAGGTCGAGGTCGACGAAGCTGTCGTTCATCGGTGTGACCAGCGTGTCGGCTTTCAGGATCGCCGCCCGGGCGATCGGGTCGTCCCGCCCTGGCGTATCGATGACGATCACGTCCGCCTGGTCGCTCAGCCGGCCGATCGCCGCTGCAAGGCCTTCCTCGGTCTGGTCGTCGAGCACCTCATAGGCGGCCTGCGGGAGATCTTTCTCGAGCCGGCGCATGGTCGCGTCGCGGTTCTCGAAATAGCGGGTCATGGTGCGCTGCCGGCTGTCGAGGTCGAGCGCACCGACGCGGTGGCCCGAGGCGGCAAGCGCGATGGCGGTGTGGACCGCGGTCGTCGACTTGCCGGTCCCGCCCTTTTCATTGGCGAAGACGATGAAGTGCGGCTGGCTCATTGCCCTCCCCTCGGGCTTGATCTTTTACCCAACGGCATCGAAACGCCGCCCCGCCGCAAAGATTAACTGAGGGCGCCCAACGGTGCAAATTGTTCGTTCGAGTGAAGAATTGGCGCTGGCGCGGGCCGAACTCGCCGGGAGCCTCGCCCTCGTCCCGACAATGGGCGCGCTTCATGCCGGACACATGGCGCTGGTCGAGGAAGCGAAGAGGCGGACTGCGAACGTCGCGGCGTCGATCTTCGTGAACCCGGCGCAATTTGGAGAGGGCGAGGATTTCGGTCGCTATCCGCGGCGCGAAGGCGAGGACGTCCGAATGCTCGAGGACGCCGGTTGCGACCTGCTATGGGCGCCGTCGGTCGCGGATATTTATCCCGGTGGCTTTTCGACCAAGGTGAGCGTCGCCGCCGTTTCCGAGCGGTGGGAGGGCGAAGCCCGGCCCGGTCACTTCGACGGCGTCGCGACGGTGGTCGCCAAGCTTCTCCTGTCGGTGCACCCGGACGTGGCGCTGTTCGGCGAGAAGGATTTCCAGCAGCTCGCCGTCATCCGGCGCATGGTGAGGGACCTCAACATCCCGGTGGAGATCGTCGGCGTACCGACGGTGCGGGAGGCGGACGGCCTCGCACTCTCGTCTCGCAACGCGTATCTGAGCCCCGACGAGCGGCGGCGCGCCGTGGCCCTGCCGAACGCGCTCAAGGCTGCTCGTGAAGTGATTCTCGGCGGATCGTCGGTCAGCGCGGCGCTTCAGCAGGCCAAGCAATCGCTGGTCGATGCCGGGTTCTTGAGGATCGACTATCTCTCGCTGGTCGATGCGGGGAGCCTCGAGCCGCTCGACGCTGCTGGAGGAGAAATGCGGCTGATCGCCGCGGCCGTGATCGGTACGACGCGCCTGATCGACAATCTTCCAGTCGAAATTCGTGGTTGAGTCGCGTTAACCATTTTTTTGCCGTTCGCGGACGAACCTCAGTCCAACCAAGGGGACTGAGGGGACGAAAATGGGGGCCATTAGCCAGAAGAGCGCGGAATTCCTGCTTAGGAGCCGCCTTGCCGATGCCGAAGCGGGCGACGTAGACGCCCTATTCGAGCTTGGAGTGACCTATTCGACCGGACGCGGCGGCATATCGGTCGACCTCATCGAAGCGCACAAATGGTTCAACCTCGCCGCTCTGTCGGGGAGCACCCGCGGCCAGGAGTGCAGGGCCGAGATCGCGCTCGAAATGACCGCGCGCGAGATCGCGGAGGCGCAGCGCCAGGCGCGTGCGTGGCTCGCGGTCAGCGGCGGCCACCGCCGCGCCGCATGATTCAGCGGACGAGGACCGTAACCGCTCGGCCGAGCCCCGAGCGCTCGTCGCCCCAGGTCGTGGTGGAAACCTGCGCCGCGGGCACGCCGAGCAACACCAGATAATCGCGCGCTTCCTCCGCGCGGCGTGCGCCGACCGCCAGTGCATGGTCGCGCGTATCGCCCGAATCGCCATAGCCTTCGACCCGGACGACCACTTCCGGGTGTCGCCGGATCCAGGCGGCCTGCGCGGCCAGCATCGCCCTGGAAGGCGCCCCCAGGACTGCACTGCCCAAGCCGTAATAAACGGTCGTGCCGCCGGACTGAGCGGCGAAGTCCGCGCGAAGCGCGTCGATCCCCTGCACGACCGGCTGTTGCGGTCCGCGCTTCGACAGGAAGGGCAATATCTGTGCCTGGGCACCCGTTGCCGCGATGCCGAGTGCGAGGAAAAGGAGAATCTTGCGCATCAGTCGATCGCTCCCGACCAGTCCGGGTCCGATCCGTCCTGCGGGATCGTCACCTGTTGCGGTGCACCGCCGTCGACGCTGATCCGGTAAAGCGCGGATCGGCCGCCCGGGCCCAGCCGCGCAAACATGATTTCGCGGCTGCTTGCCGCCCAGGTCGGGCTTTCGTCGGCCGGGCCGTTGGTCAGATATTTCTCGCCGGTGCCATCAGGCCTGATGATCCCGATCCGCCGCCCGTAAGGCCCGCGGCTGGCGAAGGCGATCCATTGCCCGTCGGGGCTCCACTCGGGCGCGGCATAGCCACCGGCGCCGAAGCTGATCCGCCGCTCCGCCGATCCGTCGGCATTCATCACATACAGCTGCTGGGTGCCGCTTCGGTCGCTCTCGAACACGATCTTGCTTCCGTCAGGCGAGAAGCTCGGGTCGGTATCGACCGCGGGGGAAGTGGTCAGCCGCTGCGGCATCCCGCCGCTTGCGCCGACCACATAGATGTCGCTGTTGGGGCCGAGCATCATCGAGAAAGCGATCCGGCTTCCGTCGGGTGAGAAGCGCGGCGCGAAGCTGATCGCGTCGTTCGGCACCAGCGGCCGCTCCTTGCCCGAACCGATGTCGAGCAGGCGCACGATCGGCTTGCCCTCGCTGAAGCTTACATAAGCGAGCTGCGACGCCCTCGGCGATAATCTCGGCTTCAGGACGATCGTGCTGCCGGTGGTCAGATATTTGTGGTTGTATCCATCGCTATCCATGACGGCGACCCGGCGGACCTTGCCGTCGCCAACGCCGTTTTCGGCGACATAGGTGATGCGCGTGTCGAACATGCCAGGCGACCCGGTCACCGCAGTGTAGGCGAGCGCCGAGCATTTGTGCGCGGCGCGGCGCCAGTCGGACTTCGGCAGGACGAAGCCCTTGCGCGCAAGCTCGCTGCCCTTGGTGACGTCATAGACATAACAGCCGATGGCAATGCGGCCGTCGGAGCGCGACTGAACGAAACCGGTCAGGAGGAGCTTTGCGCCGAGCGGCCGCCACTTGCCGAAGCTCGGCGCCGTGACCTCCGGATAGGAGACATAGTCCTCGCGCTTGGGCTTGAGCGGCATCAGCTCGGTCGTCTGGCCGAGGTCGGAGGCGATCAGCTGCGTCGCCTCCCAGCCGATCTGGAGCATCTCATTGCCCTTGGTCCCGCTGTCGGGACTGCTGAGCGGCGGGATCTCGACGACTGTCGCATCCGGCGCACCGGGCTGCTGGGCCTCGGCTGCGCTGGCCGATGCGATCAGGAGAAAGGCAAGGGAAAGTCGCTTCATCGTTCCTGCGTGGTGATTGCCTGGAATTTCTGGACCCAGTCGCCGGGCTGCCGCCGGGGCCGCCCCTCGCGATCGAGGAATGCCGCGGTGACCTTGGCGTCGGTCAACAGTTCTTGGCCGCGCATGACTCGCTGCTGAATATGGACCGAAGATGCGCGGACCTGATCGACTTTGCTGACGACCAGCAGATCGTCGCCGAGCTTTGCCGGACGGCGATAACGGATGTTCACCTCGACGACGGCGTAAGCGCTTCCCGAGCGCCTGAGCTCCGCCGACTGGTCGACGCCGACCGCGCGGATCATGTCTGATCGCGCGCGCTCCATGAACTTCAGGTAGTTGGCATAATAGACGATGCCATAGGCATCGGTGTCCTCGAAATAGACCGAGAGCGCGAAGCGGTGCTCGCTGCCGACGAAGCCGCCGCGATAGGGCGTATCGAGCGATTCCCCCGCCATCGCACCGCCTCTAGCCAGTGCGGAGTCCGCACCGCAACCCCGCTTGACTCTCGTGTAACGTGAAGGTTACATGTAACTCACAGGTTACAAAGGAGCGGGAAGTGGACGCATATTTGATGGGTTTGGCGGCGGGCATCGCCGCCGGGGTGATCATTGTCGCGATCGTCAAATTGCGCGCAGTGAAGTTGATGAGCGTGGCCGAAAAGGCCGAGTACCTCAGCAAGCGGAGGGCGCGGATGCTGCCGGCGCTCGCGGTCATTTTCTTGTCTCAGCAAGCCGCCTTTTTGTCGACACTCGGCTCGCGGGAGCAGACCTCTGCTTACGCCGCGAAAGTTTCGGCTTGGCTCGTCCTGTCCATCGTCATCCTTGCTGCGCTTGCAACGAAGGGCTTCTGGCTCGAACCCAAAGCGGTGCGGGACCTGATTGACGACGAAAACACCCGCGCGAACCGCAACGACGCGATGCGCTGGGGCTTTTTGTTTTCGATGGCGGCGGCGATCGCCGTCTACGCGCTCACCTTGTTCAATGTTCAAATGAGCGCTCGGGATGCAGTCCATATCGTACTGACCATAGGTATCCCGGCGGCGCTGATCCGCTGGGGCGTCCTTGAGCGGCGCGCGTACCGGGATGCCTGAGCGGCTCGCCAGTCGCTTGAAGGAGCGGCGGACCGAACTCGGCCTCACGCAGGCTGAGCTCGCCGAGCGCGTCGGAGTCACGCGCAAGACGGTGAACACGGTCGAGAACGGGGTCTTCACGCCCTCCGCAACGCTGGCGATCAAGCTCGCCCAGGCGCTTGGGCTCAGCGTCGAGCAGCTGTTCTGGATCGAGCGCTAGCCTCGTTCGCCGCAATGTCGGCGACAGTCCGGATGAGGTCGCCCTGCGCCTCGCTCATGTCGGCCAGGTGCATGCCCCATGCAGGAAGGAACATGCCGAGGACCCCGACCTCGCCGCCGATGCGGTCGGTCCATTTCTCGCCGGGCTTGTGGTTGGTCCGGATCCACAGATAGCCGCGCTGCCCATCGTTGATGCATTTGGCCGAGACCAGCCCTTCGGTGCGGAGGTAGGGTGACGGCGGCGGTCCCTCGCTCGACCAGCTGATCGGCCCGCCGGGGATGGGCAGACTCGAGCGCGAATACCAATAGCTGTCGAGCGGCACCCAATCCGTCGCTCCAGGCCGCGCCGGATTGACGCAGCCGACCGTCATTCCAGGCTGCTCGGCGATCCCGAAGATCGCCCCGTCCGGCGGGACATTGTTCACTCGGAAGCTGGTCCAGCTCATCACGCAGCCGGTCTCGCCTACCCGGTTGCACAGCGGCGTCTTCTTGAAGGTGCCACCGACCAGCCGACCCTGCGGCACCAGCACGTCGAACCCCGGGATGATCGCCAGCTTCATCCGCGCGGCGACTGCGGGATTGTTCTCGATCTGCTCCGCGATCAGCCGCTGGATCATCAGGCTACCCTGGCTGTGGCCGATGAGGACGAACGGCCGGCCATTGTTCTTCGTCGCGAAGTAGTTGCGCCACGCGGCGAGCACGTCGCCGTAGGCAATCTTGCCCGCCTCATCGATGTTCGCCCCGGCCGAATATGCCGCGACCGCCGCGAGCGTCATCTGGCGATAGATCGGCGCGAAGGTCCGACACACCGAGGCGAAGCGTGCAAACTGCGACTGCGTGGCGCCCTTTTCCTCGCTGACGTCGAGGTCGCTGTTCATCGCCTGGTCGCGCGAGACCGTCGGATAGACGTAGAAGCAGTCGATCGGCGCGTCCTTGGCAACGCTGCTCTGGCCGGTCGAGCCGTAACCGCTGGGATTGAGCGCGGTCGTCGCGAGCGGGGTCGAGCAGACGTCCGCCCGGCCGGGCAGGCAGAGCCAGGCGGAGTCCTTGGTATAGTCGGGAGCCGGCGCGGTCGATTGCGCGAGCGCGGGAACAGGGGCCGCGGCGGCGAGCGCGGCCGCGACGAGCAACTGGAATCGCATTATTTTGTCGAATCTCCCTGGTCGAACAATCCCGCCTGGCTCCCCTGCGGCACCGGCAGCCCGAGATGGGCATAGCCGCGGCCGTTGAGGCACCTCCCTCGTGCGGTGCGGGCGATGAGGCCGAGCTGAATGAGATAGGGCTCGATCACGTCCTCAATCGTGTCGCGCGGCTCGGATAGACCGGCGGCGAGCGTTTCCACTCCGACCGGGCCGCCGCCGTAGAGGTCGGCGATCATCGTCAGATAGCGCCGGTCCATCGCGTCGAGCCCGAGCGCGTCGATCTCCAGCCGTGACAGCGCCCTGTCGGCGACCTCGGCGGTGATCGTGTCCGAACCCGACGCATGGGCGAAGTCGCGCACCCGCCGCAGCAGCCGCCCGGAAATCCTGGGCGTGCCGCGCGACCGGCGGGCGATCTCGCGACCGCCGTCCTCGGTCAGGTCGACGCCGAGCAGGCGCGCCGCGCGGCGCACCACCTGCTCCAGTTCCTCGACCGTGTAAAAGTTCAGCCGCACCGGAATCCCGAAGCGGTCGCGCAGCGGCGTCGTCAGAAGCCCCTGCCGAGTCGTCGCGCCGATCAGGGTGAAGCGCGGCAGCTCGATCCGCACCGACCG
>Ga0070680_100002851_pt1 | contig 12840 bp, 16 predicted proteins | sample KBSC73BmetaG_FD_64672 | JGI IMG/M metagenome (GOLD analysis project Ga0070680, IMG submission 64672) | Corn rhizosphere microbial communities from Kellogg Biological Station, Michigan, USA - KBS C7-3B metaG | ecosystem: Host-associated > Plants > Roots > Rhizosphere | place: USA: Michigan...
GCACGCCGCGTGCTGCGGGATTATAAGCCTTAGAGCAGGTGCGCGATCGCGCTCGGGTCGAAGCCGGCCGAGACGAGACAGTTCGACACTTCGTCGGCCGATGATCCTTCCTCGCGCTTCGCCAGCGCGACCGCAAAGGCTGACCGCGTTCCCGACCGGCAAAAGGCGAGCAGCTTCCCGTCTCCTGTTTCCCGGAGCGCTTCCTGCATCGCCTCGACATCGGCGGGTCCGATCCCCCGGATGATCGGAACGAAGCGATAGGCGATGCCCGCCTGGGCCGCGGCCTCCTCGATCTCCGAGGCAAAGGGCTGCCCGTCCTCTTCTGCGTCGGGACGGTTGTTGACCAGCATCGTGACGCCCTGCTCCGCCAGCCTGGCGACTTCATGGGGAGCGACCTGGCCGCTCACCATGATTCGGTCGTCGAGCTGGCGGATCATCTCAGCGCCCCCGCTCGCCCTTCTGCGGGGCAGGTGCCGTAGCCGGGACCGGAGTCGATGCGGGCGCGGGTTCAGCGACGGGTGTAACCGTGGTCGGGCCGGCGCCGGTCGTCGGAAGCCCGTAATATTCGAGGTAGGGCGTAATGTCGGGATCATGACCGGTGAATGAGCGATACATCTCGCCATAATCTTCGGTGTTGCCGCGCGAGAGTACCAGGTCGCGGAAGCGCTCGCCGTTTGCGCGGGTCAGCCCGCCGTGGCCTTCGAACCAGGCGAACGCATCCTGTGCGAGCATCCGGGTCCACGGATAGGCGTAATAGCCTGCTGCATAGTCATTGCTCCAGATGTGGAGGAAATAGCTCGAGCGGTAACGCGGCGGCACGTCGGCGGTATCGTAGCCGCTGCTCGCGAGCGCCTGGGCCTCGAACTTGTCGACGTCCTGCCGCGGCGCGGCGGCCAGCGAATGCCAGTCGAGGTCGAGGCGAGCGGCCTCGAGCACCTCACCATTCTCATAGCCCTGGTTGAAGGTGCGCGAGCGCTTGATCTTGTCGACCAGCTCCTGCGGGATCGGCTGCCCCGTCTGGTAATTGACCGCGTAATGGGCAAGCACCTTGGGATCGAGCGCCCAATTCTCGTTGAACTGCGACGGGAACTCGACGAAGTCGCGTGCCACGTTCGTCCCCGACAGGGTCGGATAGGTCTGCGCCGCAAACAGCCCGTGGAGCGCGTGGCCGAATTCGTGGAACATCGTCGTCACGTCGTCGAAGCTGACCAGCGCCGGCTGGCCGGGGGCCGGCTTAGTGAAGTTCTGAACGTTGTAGACGACGGGAAGCGTGCCACGCAGATACGACTGGTTGACGAGATTGCTCATCCACGCGCCGCCCTGCTTGTTATCGCGTTTCCACGGATCGGCCAGGAAAAGGCCGAGCGGCTTGCCGTTGGCGTCGTTCACCTGGAACACCAGCATGTCCGGGTTCCAGGTCGGGATGTCGTGGCGCTCGGTAAATGTTAGGCCGTAGAGCTGGTTCGCCGCATAGAAGACGCCGTCGGTCAGCACCTTCTTGTACAGGAAGTAAGGCTTCAGCTCGTCCTGGTTGAGGTCGTAGCGCTGCTTGCGGATCTGCTCGGCGTAGAAGTTCCAGTCGGCCGCGGTGGGCTGGAAGTTCGCGCCCTGCGACTTGGCGAGCGCGACGATGTCGGACCATTCCTGCCGCTCCTTAGCGGCGGTCGGCGCCGCGAGCCGGTCGAGGAAGCCGACCGCGGTCGCGCGGTTTTTCGCCATCTGGTCGTAGAGCGTGTAGTCGGCATAGTCGGGATAGCCGAGCAGCGCGGCCTTCTTGGCGCGAAGCTGCGCGATTTCGCTGATGATGTTGCGGGTGTCGTTCGCGTCGCCATGCTCGGCGCGGTTGAGGCTCGCGTCCATCAGCTGCTGACGGGTCGCGTGACTGGTGAGGTCCGACAGGGCCGGCTGCTGCGTCGTGTTCTGGAGCGGGATCACATAGCCGGATAGCTGTCGGCCCTTCGCATCCTCCTGCGCCGCGGCGAGCTGTTGCGGGGACAAGCCGGCCAGCGCCGCCGGGTCGTCAACGTGGAGAGCACCCGCCTTGGCCGCGGCCAGCAGCTTCTGGTTGAACTCGGTCTGGAGCGTGCTCAGCCGTTCGTTCGTGGCCTTGAGCTGCGCTTGCTGCGCGGCCGGGAGCTCGGCGCCCGAATGGACGAACTGCTTGTAATAGACGTCGAGAAGCTTTGCCTGCTCGGGAGTGAGGTTCAGCGCCGCCTGGTGGTCGTGAAGGGTCTTGAACCGCTGGAACAGCTTCGAATTGAGATAGATGAAGTCGCTGTGCGCGGCGAGCAAAGGCGCCGTCTTCGTGTCCGTCGCCTGCAGCGTGTCGTTGGTGTCCGCGCCGTTCACCGCCGAGAAGGCCAGCTCTGCCCGCTCGAGCAGCAGACCCGATCGTTCCATGGCCACGACCGTGTTTGCAAATGTCGGAGGCGCCGGGCTGTTCGCGATCGCCATCACTTCGCGCTTCTGTTGCGCCATTCCGGCGAGCAGCGCGGGCAAATAATCGCTGTCTTTGATCTTGGAGAAATCCGGCGTCTGGAAGGGCAGAGTGCTCGGCTTGGCGAAGGGATTCGAGGCCGGAAGCGCCGAAGAGGCCGTAGCGGCGGGCTTGGCTGGAGCAGCGAGCGCGGGTTGCGCGGCGGAGGTCATTGCAATTGCGGCGGACGCGAACAGGAGATTGCGGATCATGTCTTTTCCCAAATATCAATCACTTAGGTCGTAGGCGGCGAGTCTTTGCGCTGGGCTGAATGGTTCAGCGAGCGGACTCGACCGCAGCGAGCATGGCGTCCCCATAGCGCTCGAGCTTGGTTCGGCCAACGCCGTTCACTTGCGCAAGCTCGGCAAGGGTCGTTGGCCGGGCAGCCGCGATCTCCCGAAGAGTGGAATCGTGGAAGATGACATAAGCGGGTACGCCGGCCTCGGCGGCGAGCGCGCGGCGGGCTTGCCGAAGTGCGTCGAACAGCGGGTCGGCCGCGGCCATCTCGTGCCGTCGCTGCCGCTTGGTCTTCGGAGGGATCGCGATCACGACTTGCTGCTCGCCCTTCAGGATCGGCCGCGCGCCCGGACCGAACGACAGGCCGCCGTAGGCGTCGGCGCGCAACGCATCGCGGGCGATCAGCGCTCGCGCCGTCGGGCGCACCAGCGCGACTTCCTCCGGCGACGCGATTCCGAAAACGCTCAACCGATGATGCCCGAAGCTGCGCACCTTCTCATTGTCGTTGCCGGCAAGCACGTCGGCGAGATGCCCGACGCCGAACCGCATCTCGGTGCGGAAGGCCGCCGACAGCAGCTTGCGCGCGACTTCCGTCGTATCGATCGTCGCTGGGGGGTTCAGGCAATTGTCGCAATTGCCGCAATGCTCGGGCGGGTCCTCGCCGAAGTGGCGAAGCAGGATCGCGCGGCGGCAGCCGGGAGTTTCGACCAGCGCCGCGAGGGCGTTCAACCGCTCGCGCTCGGCCGGGCGGCGTTCGGGCTCGACCTCCTGCTCGATCCGCTGCCTCGCAAGCGCGAAATCCTGCGCCGCCCAGAACAGCCAAGCTTCGGCGGGCTCGCCGTCGCGCCCCGCGCGCCCGGTCTCCTGGTAATAAGCCTCTATGCTCTTCGGGATCGCGGCATGGGCCACGGTCCGCACGTCGGGCTTGTCGATGCCCATGCCGAAGGCGACCGTCGCCGCGATCACCATGTCCTCGGAATGGACGAATGCAGCCTGGTTGCGTGCTCGCACCTGCGGCTCCAGGCCTGCGTGATATGGCAGCGCCGGACGGCCGTCCCGCCCGACCTGCTCGGCGATCTTCTCGGCTTTCGTCCGGCTCGGGGCGTAGATAATCGCCGGGCCAGGCTGCGCTGCCAGAAGTTCCCGCAGCTGCTTGCCCGTCTGCTCGCGGTGCCGGACATTGTACCGGATGTTGGGCCGGTCGAACCCGGCCACGATCAGCCCGTCGTCGGGTATTCCGAGTTGCGCGAGAATGTCGGCGCGGGTGCGGCGATCGGCGGTTGCGGTCAGCGCGAGGCGCGGGACTTCGGCATGGTCGTCGAGGAGCGGCCTCAGCTTGCGATAGTCGGGGCGGAAGTCGTGCCCCCATTCGCTGACGCAATGCGCCTCGTCGATCGCGATCAGCGAAAGGTCGACCCGGTCGATCAGCCGTCGAAAGCCGTCGAGCGTCGCCCGCTCGGGAGCGACGTAGAGCAGATCGAGATCGCCGTTGCGGAATCGCTCGACCGTCCGGTCGCGATCACTATCGGCGGAGGTCAGCGAAGCGGCGCGGATGCCGATCGCCTCCGCGCTTCGGATCTGGTCGTGCATCAGCGCGATCAACGGCGAGATGACAAGCGCGGTCCCTTCCAGCGCCAGCGCCGGAAGCTGGTAGCAGAGCGACTTGCCGGCGCCGGTTGGCATTACCGCCAAGGTATGCTGGCCGGCGAGAACGCGCCCGACGACCATTTCCTGCACGCCGCGGAAGTGGTCGAAGCCGAACGTCTGTTTGAGGATGGTGTGCGGGTCGGTCATTTTATTCGAATGTCTTTCGACCGAGCGTGGCTCCGCAGTAGCGTCGCGGACCCGGCGCCGCTAGCGTCCTGCGCATGTTTCGTCTTCGCCGCCGATCATTTCTAAGCGCCGGGGGCTCGGCCTTGCTACTTTCCACGGCGGGCAATGCTCGCGCGCGGAAGAGCGACTGGCACGCGCTCGGCGAAGACGTGAAGCGCGAGATGCGCTGGGCGTGGGGCCTGTATCGCGACCGTGCCTGGGGCAAGGACCAGATCAAGCCGTTGAGCGGCGGTTTCGAAAGCTTCCCGCTCAAGAAGCACCATCTCGGCCTGTCGCTGATCGAGGCGCTCGACACGCTTTGGGTGATGGGCCTCGACGAGCAATTCCGCGACGGCGTGGACTGGGTGAAGCGCAATCTCGACTTCGATGTCGACGGCGAAGTCTCGGTGTTCGAGACATCCATCCGCCTCGTGGGCGGCCTCCTTTCCGCCTATCATGCCTGCGGCGATCCGGTGCTGCTGGCGAAAGCGCGGGATTGCGCCGACCGGCTGATGCCGAGCTTTGCTGCCTCGCCGCTCGGCATCCCGCACCGCTTCGTCAACCTCAAGACCGGCGCCGTTCGCGACCCGATCACCAATCCCGCGGAGACGGGAACCTTCATCCCCGAGTTCGGATTCCTCAGCCAAGCGACGGGCGACGACCGCTATCGCGCTGCGGCCAAGAGGGCACAGGTGGCGATGTTCGAACGGCGGTCGAAGATCGGTCTGCTCGCCGACGCGGTGGACTGCATGACGGGCGAGTGGAAAAGCCGCCGCGCGACGATTGGCCCTCCTTCGGACAGTTTCTACGAATATCTGTGGGACGGCTGGGACCTGCTCGGCGACCGCGAATGCCTCGCCATGTACCACACCTGCACGGCCGCGATCCTGAAACATCAGCCGCGAACTTCAGGCGGCCATCTCTGGTTCGTCGATGTCGACTTCGAAACAGGCAAGCGGATCAAGTGGGACCAGGACGAGCTTGCTTCATTCTACGGCGGTCTTCTCGGCCAGGGCGGCGCCATGCACCGGGGCGCCGCCTACACGCGCAGCTGGGCCCGGGTTCAGAAGCGCTTCGGCATTCTTCCGGAAGGCTATGACCCGGAAACCGGCAAGGTGCTCAGCGCCAGCAACTCTCTCCGACCCGAGCTGGCCGATGCCGCGTTCAACCTGTGGCTGCTCGACCGCCGCGACGAATGGCGGATGATCGCGCGCGATCACTATCTCGCGATGAAGCGCTGGAACAAGGCGCGTTACGGCTACGCCGACCTTTCCGACGTCACGACCAAGACGAAAAGCGACCATTGCCCCGGCTACTGGTGGTCGGAGCAGATGAAATATTATTATCTGATCTTCTCGGACACGCCGCGCTTCGACTATCGCCGCAATTATCTCAGCACCGAAGGAAACGTGCTCCGCGGGTTCAGGCGCGGCTGATCATTCGGCCGCTTCCGCCGTTTCCTCCTCGAGTCGCTCCGCCGCCTGGCGATACCAGAGGTCGGCGTAGAGGCCGTTCTTCTCCAGCAACTCCTCGTGCGTGCCCCGCTCGGCAACGCGGCCGTCGTCGAGGACGACGATCTGGTCCGCGTTGACGATCGTCGACAAGCGGTGGGCGATCATGATCGTCGTTCGGCTCTTGGCCACGCGGTCGAGCGTATTCTGGATCTCTTCCTCCGTGCGGCTGTCGAGCGCGCTGGTGGCCTCGTCGAGTACCAGGATCGGGGGGTTCTTGAGCAGAGTACGGGCAATGGCCACACGCTGCTTCTCGCCACCCGAGAGCTTCAGCCCCCGCTCGCCGACCATCGATTCATATCCCTCAGGAAGCGCCTCGATGAACCGGTCGATCGCCGCGCCGTGTGCCGCGCCCTCGATCTGCTGCTGGTCCGCGTGCTCCCGACCGTAGCCGATGTTGTAGCCGATCGTGTCGTTGAACAGCACCGTGTCCTGGGGAACGATCCCAATCGATGCACGAAGGCTCTTCTGGGTGGCCTTCGCGATGTCCTGGCCATCGATCAGGATGCGGCCGGAGGTCGGATCGTAGAAGCGGTAGAGAAGCCGCGCGATGGTCGACTTTCCGGCCCCCGACGGTCCCACGATCGCGCAATTCGTCCCCGCTGGAATGTCGAAATTCAGGCCCTTCAGAATCTCGCGCGTGGGCTCGTAGCCGAAATGCAAATCTTCGAACCGGACATTGCCGCGGCTGACCTCCAGCGGCTTGGCGTCGGGCGCGTCGGTCACCTCGGCCGGCGTATCGACCAGGTTCCACATCGCCTCCATGTCGATCAACCCCTGGCGGATCGTCCGATAAACCCACCCGAGCATGTCGAGCGGGCGAAAGAGGCCGAGCAACATGGTGTTGATGAATACGACGTCGCCCGGGGTGTACCGGCCCTTGCTCCATCCCCACACGGTGTAGATCATGGCGCCGGCCATCATCAGGTTGGTGATCAGCGCCTGGCCGATGTTCAGCCATGCGAGCGAGACCTCGTTGCGGACCGTCGCTCGCGCGAACGCCGCGATTGCCTCGTTATAGCGGCTCGTCTCCCGCTCCTCGGCGTTGAAATATTTGACCGTCTCGTAGTTCAGCAGCGAATCCACGGCGCGGCCGATCGCCTTGTTGTCGACATCGTTGAGCTCCCGCTGAAGCTCCGCCCGCCATTCCGTCACGCGGCGCGTAAAGGCGATGTAGATCGCCATCATCACCAAAGTCGCGACCACCAGTCCGGGCCCGAACTTCACGAAGAAGATGATGCAGGCGGCGGTCAGCTCGATCAGCGTCGGGCCGATGTTGAACAAGAGGAAATAGAGCATCATGTCGATGCTCTTGGTACCGCGCTCGACGATCTTGGTGAGCGATCCCGTGCGGCGCTCGAGATGGAAGCGGAGCGACAGGTCGTGGACGTGTCGGAACACCGTTCCGGCAAGCCGCCGCGCAGCGTCCTGCCCGACCTTCTCGAACAAGGCGTTGCGCAGATTGTCGGAAAGCACGCCCGCGAATCGCGCTGTCGCATAAGCGGCGACCAGGCCGGCGACGATCGCGAATGCCGTCTCGTGGTTCGACATCCGATCGATCACCGCCTTGTAGGCGAACGGCATCAGAAGCACCGCGGCCTTGCCGGCGAGGACCAGCGCCATCGCCGCCACGACCCTGAGCTTGAGCTCGAGCTGACCCTTCGGCCACAGCATCGGCAGGAATCGCCACAGCGCGGCGAAGCCGGCGCTGCGCTTTCCCATTCGCTGCTGTGCGCCCGCTGCTGCCATCGCGCCTAGGTAGGATTGCGGATCGCAGACGGCAAACACGAGCTTTTAAAAGGCTTCGGAACCGGGAGTAAATTGAGCGGTTAAAACAGCATCTTAGGGGATGTTCGCATGGGTCCGGCCTATTTCGTCATCGCAATCCTGGGCTGTGCCGACGGGGGCACCGCCTGCACGCCGGTCGCAACTCTCCAGACGCGCTATGCGACGGAAGCGCAGTGCACCGCGGCCGAAGGCGCGGCACTGATCGACAACAGCAATTTTGATTTTCCCACCCTGGTCGCGCGTTGCAGCCCCGGACAGGTCAAGTCGGCCGAGGAGCAGAAGCCGAACGCGGCGAAGCGCCGCCGCGGCTGAACGTCGCGACGAACACCGGAACCGCGCCGCACCGCGGCGGTTCGAGAAGGGGCACGGCGATGAAGAAGCGATCATCATCCAAGCAATCGACTGCGAAGGTGCCGCGCGGGCGGCGTTCGACGAACGCCCCCGCCGACGAGATGAACCAGGCCACCGGCGACGAGTTCGAGCGCGAAGGGATGGGGATCGCGCCAAAGGAGTAAGGCGATGCAGCACCAGTCCGATGTCATGGAGCCGATGGTTCACCAGGACCGGGAACCCGGCCATGAAAGCAAGCTCGAGCCCAAGCCGGACTGTGAACCGCGGTACAAGGGATCCGACCGACTCAAAGGCAAGGTCGCGCTAATCACCGGGGCCGACAGCGGAATCGGCCGCGCCGTCGCGGCGCTGTTCGCTCGCGAAGGCGCCGACATCGCGATCGTCTACCTTTGCGAGCACGACGACGCCGACAAGACGAAGCAGATTGTCGGGCAGGAAGGCCGCCGTGCGATCGCCATTGCGGGCGACATCGGGGAAAAGCAGTTCTGCGAGAAAGCGGTCCGGAAGACGATCGACGAGCTCGGAGGGCTCGACATCCTGGTCAATAACGCGGGGGAGCAGCATCCGGACGAGAAGGTGACTGAGATCGACGAGCACCAGCTTCGTCGCACCTTCCAGACAAACATTTTCGGCATGTTCTTCATGACGCAGGCCGCTCGGCCGCACCTCAAGAAGGGCGCGGCGATCGTCAACACGACCTCGGAAACGAGCTACAAGGGTTCGCCCGACCTGCTCGACTACAGCTCGACCAAGGGAGCGATTGTAGGCTTCACCCGCGCGCTCGCGAAGAACCTGGTCAAGGACGGCATACGCGTGAACGCCGTCGCGCCCGGCCCGATCTGGACTCCGCTCAATCCGTTCGGCGGACAGCCGAAGGAGGATCTTCCCGAATTCGGCAAGGACACGCCGATGGGCCGTCCCGGTCAGCCGAATGAGGTTGCACCGAGTTTCCTGTTCCTTGCGTGCGAGGACGCGAGCTACATGACCGGGCAGGTGCTGCACCCCGATGGCGGAAGCACGACCTCGAGCTGAAACGGCGCCGGATACGAACACTTCCGCGGCCGATGGGGCGGGCTGACTGGTGAAATTTACCAAGTTACGGCGGAATAAGCGGTACTTCCTGCGGCTTTGAAGCCGCGTCGCTCTGAAAAATAACAACTTTTTCGAATTGGCACGCTCTCTGCATTGTTATTGGCAGCGGGGCCGACGGGGCTCCGCCAGAAAATGAAAAAGGGTTTGACCAATGTTCAATGCACTCTCTTCCGCGCGCCAGACCGCCACCGTGTTCGCCGGCGCCTTCATCACCGCGCTTCTTCTGGTTTCGGCGGCGACTTCGCTTCCGATTGCCTGACACAACCACCCAAATTCGAAGGACAAGCAAGATGAACGGACGTTTCCTGATCAACCGCAGCGACGGCAAGATCATGGGAGTCGCGGCGGGCCTTGCCGACTACACGGGCGTCGATCCGACGATCATTCGCCTCGGCTTCGTCGCCGCGACGCTGCTGACCGGACCGGTGATGATCCTGTTCTACATTCTCGCAGGGCTGCTGACGCCCGCCGCATAGGCGCCAGCGCCCCTTCCACGCCGCCCGGCCGAAGGCCATGATGCGGGCGTGGCTCAACCGAACTCCTACAATCTCCAACGTTTCGTCGACGCCCAGAACGGCGTGATCGACAGGGCTCTGTCCGAGCTTCGCGCCGGATTGAAGCAGAGCCACTGGATGTGGTTCGTCTTCCCTCAGCTCGACGGACTGGGGAGAAGCGCGACAGCGAAATTCTACAGCATCCATTCGATCGACGAGGCGCGGGCTTACCTCGAACATCCTTCATTGGGACCGCGACTTCGCGAATGCGTCGCCGCGCTGCAGTTGTGGGCCGGAAGGCGTTCGGCGGAAGAAATCCTTGGGCCAGTCGATTTGATGAAGCTCAAGTCCAGCCTCACATTATTCGACCTGGCTGAGCCGCGATCCATTTTTGGAGCGGCACTGCTGAACTTCTTCGCCGGTCAGAGGGACGAACAGAGTCTCGCACTTTTGCATCGCCAGCGGTAATGGACCGCTTCAAATAAGGAGACTCGCCATGCGTAAGCTTCTCTTCGCCGTTGCTGCTGTCAGCCTGATCGCCTCGCCCGCGATTGCCGCACTCAAAGTCGGCGAAAAGGCTCCCGATTTCTCCACCACGGGCGCCGTCGGCGGCAAGGATTTCAAGATCCATCTCGCCGACATGCTGAAGAAGGGGCCGGTCGTCCTGTATTTCTTCCCGAAGGCGTTCACCAGCGGCTGCACCGCGGAGGCGCATGCGTTCAGCTCCGCGATCGGCGACTTCAAGAAAGAAGGCGCGCAGGTCATCGGAATGTCCGGCGACAATCTGGCGACGCTGCACGAATTCTCGACCAGGGAATGCCGCAGTGCCTTCCCGGTCGCGACGGCGACTCCCGAGATCCAGAAGGAGTATGACGTGGCCTGGGCGAAATATCCCGGCTGGACCACGCGCACCTCCTACGTCATCGACAAGAGCGGCAAGATCGTGATGGTCCACGACGACCTCGATTTCAGCCAGCATGTCGCCAAGACGCTCGCGGCGGTGACGGCGCTCAAGCACTAAGTTCATGCAGCTTCCATGTGTCGGACAGGCTTCGGCACTACTAGTCCGCGGCCCCGTCACGGGGACAAAACGAGGGGAAAGCGTATGAAGATCAGCACGACCTTGGTCCTTGGTGCGGCATTCGTCGCGCTTGCGGGCTGCAAGAAGAACTACGCCGAGAACAACGCCGCTTCGCAGATCGAAGCCAATGCCGAGAACCGCGCCGAGAATGTCACCGCCGCCTCCAACAACGAAGCGGCGAACATCATGAATTCAGCGAAGAACGAAGCGGCGGCCGTTAAGAACGAAGGCGAGAACAAGGCTGCGGCGATCAAGAACGCGGCCGAGAACAAGGCTGCGGCGATTAACAACGCGGCCGAAAACAAGACGTCGAACACGTCTGAAAAGAAGACCAAGTAGCTTCCCGTGCGGGGGGCAATCATCGCGGCGGCCGTGTCCCTTGCCGGGGGCGCGGCCGAGCAGCCTTCGAGCTTCGCTTACAGCCCGCAGCCGCGCTGGGCCGAGGACCCGGACACTGAGGTCGTATGTGCCGCAATTCGCGCCGAGTGCACTGGGATGCTCAAGAAGGGCGCGATCGACGCGGAGTGGAGCTATGCGGAAATCTACGACACCGACGGCATGCTCGTCGGCATGAGGTCGCTGCAATCCACCGGATGCAAGCCGCTCGACGAGCATCTCCTGCTCGACCATCGCCATTTCGCGACGGAGTTCAGCGAGGCGGGGAAGCCTGATCTCGACGATATTACGGTGGAGCTTGCGCCGGGTACGCCCAAGCAATCGGTCCGGCTGGTCAAGCGCGGAACCACACAGGTATCGATGGGCTGCTGAGCGCTCGCCGCCAGCATCGCAACGGCGACGGTTCCGGCACTTCCGAAACCGATATGCGCCGAGCGACGGAACGTTTTTGCACTCCCGTTCGCTGTGCCCGCGGCCGACCAAACTGGAGGGAGCCACGATGAAGACCCGGATTACTCTGACCGCCGCGGCGCTTGCGGCCCTGACGGCGTGCGGCAGCAACAACAATGCGAACAATGCCGCCGCGACCAATGCCGCCACCAATGCGGCGACAAATCTGAACGCCGGCGCGACGATGAACGCGACCGACATGAATGCGACGGACATGAACGCGACCACGACCAACAGTGGTGCGATGGACGTCAACGCGACCGGCAACGCGACGACCAACTACTGATCCGGCAGGTGCACGCACCGGAAGGGCGTCTGCGGTCGCGGGCGCCCTTTCGCTTTTGCGGTCAGTCCCGCGCGAACGGCGAGATCTTGGCGACGAGCCGGTTGCGGCTCCACAGCTCGCAAGAAACAGGAAGCTTCATTGCGCGCGCTTTCGCAAGGGCGTCCGAATCGTCGGCAGCTTCGATCTCGTGCGCTTTGGAGAAACTGCCGCGCTCGTTGATACAATAAAGCCTGTACTCGGACATGGACGCACACCCCTAGGCGGCCATTTGTAAGACAATTGCGCAGGTGAAATGAAATAACTCAGGTTAATCGCCGGCCGGCTCACTTTCGCGGCTGGTGCGCCAGGTCGTCGCTCATGCCTTTCTCGATCGCCGAGCGCTGCGCTGAGGTCCGAAGATCGCGCTTGGCATTGTAGAAGCTCATCAGGAAGTCATAGTCCCATTTGGTCATCGTGACCGGCGCCTCGCCCCCGATCGGGACGTCGAGCACATGAAGGATCGTCGGAGCGCCCGAATTGCCGAGCCGCGCCGGATCTGCGCCGGTGAGCGCGCGCACGGCAGTGTAGTCGGCGAGTTGCGTGGTGGTGAGGCCGAGCAGCGCCCGCCGCTCGACCACGACGACCGAAGCATCGAACTGCGGGTGGACCAACTCGGTGATCCGCGACGAAGGGTCGACGGTGCGGTTGACGACCACCCCCTGCGTCGTGTCCTCGCTGAGCTCGACGCCGTCGGCGGTCATCATCGGCCCCTGGACCTGCCAGGCGGCTGCATGTCCGGGTGCCCGCTCCATATCCCGAAACTGGCGGTCGCTGACGCCGTAATCGTTCGAGGCGTGCCGCTGAAGCTCCTGGAGGAACTCCTTCTT
>Ga0070680_100002856_pt1 | contig 12826 bp, 9 predicted proteins | sample KBSC73BmetaG_FD_64672 | JGI IMG/M metagenome (GOLD analysis project Ga0070680, IMG submission 64672) | Corn rhizosphere microbial communities from Kellogg Biological Station, Michigan, USA - KBS C7-3B metaG | ecosystem: Host-associated > Plants > Roots > Rhizosphere | place: USA: Michigan...
GATCTGGTGCGGGATGGCAGTCTGTCTGCGAAAGAAGTAACCATTACTGAAAGGCACGGTGCCGGAAATGGCAAACTGCGTGGAACGCCCGTCCTCGCTGGGTAAAGGCATTCCAGGAGTGATGGTGAAGGTAGCCACTGCGCCTGTTCCACCGGTATTGCCGCACGCGCCGCAGGTAAGCCAGTCAGGGGAATCTTCAACATTGCTGAGTACGGTGGTATTGCTCGGATTTCCCGATGGAGTTGGGGAGGGCGAAGCTGCAGGAGTTGGCGAGGGCGATGCCGAAACTATTGGCGGCGTGGATGGACTCCCTCCACAACCGATCGCCAGCATCAGCCAAAACAAGGAAACCACGCATGCACTAACAGAAGAAGAACGTGGACAGTTGCGCACTCTCGGCCCTCCTCACGCGGACTTGCTGCCAAGTCCGCGGTGTGCGAACTGTATTAAGTGGGCCTCAAAATGGGATTACGTGATTCACCCCAGTTCCCTATTTAAGTTTCTTGATTACCATTGGGCTGTCACTTTCCGGATAGACATGGCCGGCTGGACCCAGATGGCGTTTATCATCGCGACGTCGCTTTGGAAAACGCGCCGAAGAGCATCTCGGAAACGAAGGTAACTTGTTGACGGTCAGCCACTTTTGAGAAAATTTCAAAACTATCCGCGCTACTTGCCCGAACTCTGAAGTAATCTGGTAAGTAATTTCTTAAGTTTCTCGCAGTGACCAGGCGTGAAATGGATCCGGGAATAGGGACCCCGGTTCTTCACTGCTCAACCGCATTCGTACGGGTTGAGTTTAGACGCATGGCGGCGCGAAAAAAGGCACGTTTGGAAAGCGGGCGGACGAACCTTGACTTCCGGAGTCTCCGATTCACGCATGCCCGGCCCCCTGCCGGTCAGCGATGTGTTGCTGCGCACGCAACGGCTCAGCCTCGAATACACCGGGGCTGACGGCAGCACCATCTCCGCCCTCCGTGATGTCACACTCGAACTCCAACCACACGAAACAGTGGGCATCCTGGGCGAATCGGGCTCGGGCAAGAGCTCTCTCAGCCATGCCATTCTGCGGCTTCTGCCGCCGAACGGAAAAATTATTTCTGGAAAAATCGAGTACAGCGGAGAAGACATTCTCGCCCTGAGCCGGCGCGAGTTGCGCCAGGTGCGAGGCGCCGGAATTGCCCTCATCGCACAGGAACCGGCGCTGGCGCTCAATCCGGTACTAACCATTGAGCGGCAAATAATCGATGTTCTGCGGGCCCACCGCCGCGTGTCTAAACAGGAAGCCATGGAGCAGACCCGGGCGATGCTGCGCGAAGTCGGCTTTACTGATCCCGAGCGGATCGGACGCGCCTATCCCCACCAGCTCAGCGGCGGCCAGAGACAGCGGGCCGCCATCGCTCAGGCATTGATTTGCAATCCGCGCGTGCTTATTGCCGATGAGCCCTTGAGCTCACTCGATGCTGTGACTCAGGCCGAAATTCTGGAGCTTCTCGAAAAGCTCAAGCGCGATCTGCACCTGAGCATGATCTTCATCACTCATAATTCCGGAGTGCTTTCCAGCCTGGCCGATCGCGTGGCTGTAATGCGTGAAGGAGAAATACAGGCCTGCGGCACGCTCGAGCAATTGGCGCGAGGTACCGATGAATATGTGCGCGCCCTGATGTTTCCGGAAAAGAACATTCCCACACGCTCCTCAAGTATCGCATCGCTTGCAGCTTCCACTTCCGCTGAACCGCTGTTGCGGCTGGACAGGGTGAGCAAGCACTTTCTCCAACGCCGGTTTCTCTCGCGAAACGTGTTTCAAGTGCAGGCCCTCAAAAACATCGACCTGCAAATTGCGGAAGGGGCGAGCGTGGCCATCATCGGTCGCTCGGGTTCGGGAAAAACCACACTCGCACGCTGTGTAGCCGGTTTTGAACGGCCGGATGAGGGACAGATTCTGTTTTCAGGAAGCCGCAGCAACGACCGTAGCGAAATCCAATTGATTTTTCAGGATGCAGGCAGCGCGTTGAACCCGCGCTTCACCGCCGCTGAGGCAATCCGCGAGCCGCTGGACATTGCGCGCCGGCTTTCCTTTCCTCAGCGCCAAGAGAGGGCGCTGCAATTGATGGAGGAAGCTGGGCTTGATTCCGCCTGGGCCGGTCGCAAGGTAGGCGAGTTTAGCGGAGGCCAGAGGCAGAGGATCGCGATTGCGCGCGCGCTGGCCGCGGAGCCGCGAATGCTGATTCTGGATGAGTCGCTCTCCGGACTCGATCTTCCCCTGCAGGCGCAAATCCTCCGCTTATTGATGGACCTTCAGGCCCGGCATGGACTCACGTACCTGCACATCACTCACGACCTGAATTTTTTGCCGTTTTTTGCCGATCAGGTGGTCGTTATGGACCAGGGCACGATTGTGGAGACGGGCACTCCCGCGACCTTACTTGAAAGCCCTCAGCCGGTTACGAAATCGCTGGTCGCGGCCAGTGAACGCCTCCATGTTGCCGGTATGGAGGTGGCGCTGTGATCGGCTACCTCTTGCGGCGGATCGGCCACGGGCTTTTTCTGTTGTTAGGTGTCTCACTGCTGGTTTTTCTGCTCATGCAGGCCGCTCCTGGTGACTTCTTCAGCACAGCCACGCTGAGCGAAAGGATGTCTCAGGAAACAGTGCACGCCCTGCGGGCGCAATACGGCCTGGATCAGCCGCTCCCAGTGCGGTACGTCCGCTGGCTCAACTCCGCATTGCATGGCGAGTTCGGTTATTCATTTTCGTACAACATGCCCGCTTCTGCCCTGCTGCTGCCTCGGGCCAGAAATACCCTGCTGCTGACAGTTCCGTCGCTTCTGATCTCCTGGCTGATTGCCGTGCCCCTCGGAGTGTTTGCGGCGTGGCGGCGGGTCGGATGGATTGATCGTTTGTACTCAGGCGGCACATCAGCGCTCCTCGGGATGCATGACCTTTTACTCGCTTTGTTGGCGCTCATGCTCGCCTTGCATACCGGAGTGTTTCCCACAGGCGGGATGTCATCCTTCAGTGCTTCGGGCACTTTGTTGACGGACTGGAAAGACCTGCTGTGGCACATGGCGCTTCCTGTGAGCGTATTGGTGGCTGGATCGGTTGCTCCCATTTTGCGGCACGTCCGTTCCAGCATGATCGAAGTGCTCGATTCGCGTTATATCCGTGCCGCAGAAGGACACGGCTTGGGCCCGCTGACTGTTCTTTTCCGCCATGCTCTGCCGGCCGCCGCCAATCCGCTGATTTCCCTTTTTGGACTTTCCACCGCGCTGTTGCTGGGAGGCTCACTGCTGGTTGAAGTTGTGATGAGCTGGCCGGGGTTGGGTCCCATGGTGCTTGAAGCCATTCTAGGTCGTGACATGTTTCTGGTCGTCGGCGCGGTCATGCTGTCAACCGTCTTTCTCATTTGCGGGAACTTCCTTGCGGACCTGCTGCTTTACGTTTTCGATCCGCGCATCAGGTTGGACGCATGAAGAATCGCGGAAAGCTGACTGTAACTGCCGGCGTGCTGGTGGCTGTTCATCTCCTGGCCGTAATTGCCGGCTTCATTGCGCCCTACAATTACGAGACTCAGGACCGTGAGCATCCGTATGCGCGTCCAGCCCGCATCCATCTCACGGATTGCGAGGGCAAGTTTCATCTTCGTCCGTTTGTCTACGCAACCAGCCCGCGCGATGGCACCGTGAACGACTATCAGGAAGATTGTTCACGCCCAGAGCCAATCACGTTGTTTATAAGCGGCGAGAATTACCTCCTGGCCGGCCTGGTGCCTACCAACCTGCATCTGTTCGGCCTGCGCGCTGAGGGCAGAGTTTACCTCCTGGGGACGGATGGCTTTGGACGTGACGAGTTCTCGCGCATTCTGTACGGCGCCCAGATTTCTCTGTTCGCCGGTCTGCTTGCCGCAGCCCTGGCCCTTTCCCTGGGAATGTTGGTGGGCACCGTGGCGGGCGCTTTCGGCGGCTGGGTTGACGAAAGCGCGATGCGGCTGGCAGAAATCTTTATCGCTGTTCCATGGTTCTATCTGCTGCTGGCTGTTCGGTCCGTGCTCCCCCTCCATGTCAGCCCTCTTTCTGCCTTCATCATGGTGGTTGCCGTGATCGGGCTGCTGAACTGGGGACAGCCTGCGCGGCTGGTTCGTGGGGTGGTACTGAGCGGGCGCGAGCGCAACTTTATTCAAGCAGCGGAAGGATTCGGAGCGAAGCGGCTTTATCTGTTGAAGAGGCACTTGCTGCCCATGAGTTTTTCCGTGGCGCTCACGCAAATGGCAGTGCTGGTGCCACGGTTCATTCTGGCTGAAGTGCTGCTTTCATTCCTCGGGCTGGGCATTGGAGAGCCGTTTCCAAGCTGGGGCAACATGATGGCGGCTGCGCAACAATATTATGTCCTGTCTTCCTACTGGTGGATGATCTTACCGGCCCTGGCCCCCATCCCCGTATTCCTTGCCTATCACGCATTGGCCGATGTCTTACAGGAGAAACTACAATCAACCATCTAAATCCAAGACAATTTCGATGGAGCGGCCCTCGAAGTTTGGCGGCAGTGTGCCTGCTGATGTTGATGTTTGCGGCGGAAGCTTTCGCGCAGACGGCGATCCAGCCTGACCTCATGCTGTCCACGGCTGCCCCCGGACAGGCAGGGGGCAAGCTGGTCATTGGCGTTACCTCTGAGCCACGCACGTTCAATCCGGTCACTGCCGTGGACCAGGTCTCTGTGGGAATCATCAGCCGCATTATGGCCGATCTAATCCACATCAACCGCGCGACGCAAAAGACCGAGCCTGCCCTGGCGAAATCCTGGAATATTTCCAAAGATGGCACGGTATTTACGCTTAAGCTGCGCCGCGGACTCAAGTTTTCTGATGGCGTTGCCTTCGATGCCGATGACGTAATTTTTTCCTTCAAAGTGTATCTCGATGAGAAGGTCCACTCGCCTCACCGCGATCTCCTGATGATCTCCAACAAACCCATCAAGGTGGAGAAGCTGGACAGATTCACCGTGCGCTTTACTTTTCCGTCTCCATATGCGCCCCTTGAGCGGCTATTCGATTCCCTTCCCATGCTTCCGCGCCACCTGCTGGAAAAGGATTATCAGGAGGGAAAACTCGCAGAGGCTTGGGGATTGAGCACTGCGCCGGAAAAGGTTGCGGGCTTGGGAGCGTTTCGCCTGAAACAGTTGGTTCCGGGTGACCGCATTGTGCTGGAACGAAATCCCTACTATTGGAAGGTGGACAGCAAAGGGCAAAAGCTGCCCTACCTTGACGAGCTGACCTTTCTGATCGTCCCCAATCAGGACGCGCAAGTCGTCCGTTTTGAATCTGGAGACACGCAAATCATCAGCAGGCTCACCGCCGAGAATTTTGCCGCACTTGAACCGCAGCAGGCGAGGCGACACTTCAAACTCTATGACGCCGGCCCGGGACTTGAGTACAACTTTCTGATGTTCAATCTGAACGACGACACGGCCAAGTACCCTGATGTAGCGCGCAAGCAAAAATGGTTTCGCGATGTGCGGTTTCGCCAGGCGGTTTCAAGCGCTATCGATCGCGCTGCTATTGTGCGGCTTGTCTATCTGGGCCGGGCCACGCCCCTGAGCACCCATATCAGCCCAGGGAACAAGCTATGGTTTAACAGCTCCATCCCGGCGCCGGTCCATTCCATCGATAAAGCAAAGCAACTGCTGAAAGCGTCCGGTTTTTCCTGGAACCAAAGCGGCGCCTTGCTGGACTCAAGCGGCCAGCCAGTGGAATTTACGATTCTCGTGAGTTCCAGCAATGCTCAGCGTGGTCACATCGCCACGTTGATCCAGGATGATTTAAAGCAGGTGGGAATTACCGCTCACGCGGTCCCGATGGAAGCGCGCGCGGCCGCGGATCGAGTACTGAACACCCACGAGTACGAAGCCACAATTATGGGCATCGCCAGCGGCGATACCGATCCTAATTCCGATGTAAATATCTTCCTCTCCCGCGGTAGCACCCATCTCTGGCATCTGGACGAGAAGACGCCCGCGACTCCCTGGGAAGCAGAAATGGACCGGCTGCTGGAGCAGCAACTCGTCACCGTCGATTACAAACGACGCAAGAAGCTCTACGACCGGGCGCTGGAGATTGAAGCCACGCAACTGCCGCTGATTTACCTGGTCGCGCCGAATGTGCTTGTGGGCGCACAGTATGAATTGGGTAACTTTCGTCCGGCCGTTCTTGAACAGTATACTTTTTGGAATGCAGAAGAACTTTTTTGGCGCACCCCCGCCGGAAAACGATGAATGGAAAACAACGCCAAAACGATATCCCTGCAAGCACCCAAGGACACATCGGCTGAAGATGAGCAACTGGTCCAAGCCTGCCTCAACGGCGATGAAAAGGCCTGGAACCGGCTGATCGACAAGTACAAGCGGCTGATCTATTCCGTTCCTGTCAAGTATGGGATGAGCCCGGATGACGCATCAGACATCTTCCAGAATGTCTGCGTAGACCTGTTTACGAATCTTTCCAAGCTGAGAAAGATTGAGTCCATACGGTCGTGGCTGATTACCGTAGCCACGCACAAGTGTTTTCACCACAAAAAGCACCAGCGGCAGGATGTGGAACTGGATGCCATGGAACAGGAGATGGCGGAGGAACTTGCTCCTGCCGCTCCCCAGGTCCTGCAGGAAGTGGAGGAGGAACAGGCGGTTCGCGACGCCATTCAGCATCTCTCCCCGCGCTGCGCCCAACTGGTGAAAATGCTCTTTTTTGAGCAGCCACCGCTTCCCTACACTGAAGTGGCGCAGAAACTGGGGCTCGCCACAGGCTCGATCGGGTTCATCCGCGGGCGCTGCCTCAATCGGCTCCAGAAGATCCTGGGAGAACTGGGATTCTAAATGGCACACGAGGCAGGCGCCTTCACGCCCGAAGAATGGATCGCGGAACTGGCGTCAATCGACGCTGAGCCGGAGCGGCGGGTTTTCCTTGCCAGCCAGCCACGAATTCGAAAAAAGGAATCCGTCCAGGCCCTTTATGATGCCGTGGTTACGTACGTTCGCATCGACGTAAAAAAAGCCGAGCGCCTTGCCCAGGCAAGTTCCTGGATCGCCGCGGAATTGGACGATCCAGCCTCTGTCGCTCAAAGCGCACGCGCCACCGGACACGTTTTGTACATCACCGGCAAGTACAAGGAGGCGATTCAGCAATACGAAAGTGCTCTGGAGATTTTTGAAAGGCTCGGCCGTGATCTGGATGTCGGACGCACGATCAACGGCGCTCTGCAAAGCCTGATCTATGACGGGCAGTATGACCGTGCTTTTCAGCTCTGTCACCGAGCACGCGGCATCTTTGAAGCACATAAAGACCGGCTGCGACTGGCGCGGCTGGACAGCAACATGGCCAATATTTATTACCGCCAGGACCGCTTTCACGAAGCGGCTGCGCTGTACGAGAAGGCGCATCGTGAATTTCTGCAGATCGGGGAGCCTCTGGATGTCGCCGCGGTGCTGCGAAACCTGGGCACGTGCTACATCAGCCTGAATGAGTTCGCGAAAGCCCAGGAAGCCTATCAGGTGGGCCGCCAGTACTGCGAGGAGCACGGATTCTCCCTCTTCGTGGCCGAGGCAGATTACAACGTTGCGTACCTGCATTATCTGCGTGGCGAGTATCTTCGGGCCATCGAACTTTACGATCAGACGCGTGTGCTCTGCGAGAAATTAGGTGACCGCTACCACCGCGCGCTATGCGACCTGGACGAGTCAGAAATCTACCTGGAGCTGAACCTCACTGAAGGCGGAGAAGAACTTGCACGCTCGGCGTTTACGGCGTTCACCCAGCTCAACATGAAGTATGAAGCCGCCAAGGCAGCGGCGTTTTCCGCGATTGCCATCAGCCAGCAAGGACATCATCACGACGCACTGCTGATTTTCGACGAAGCGCGGGAACTGTTCGTCCGCGAGCGGAACCAACTCTGGCCCGCGCTGATTGACCTCTACAAGGCCCTGGTGCTGTACGAAGCAGGTGATGACGATCGCGCGGAGGATCTGGCGGCATCCGCGCTGGCATACTTTGGATCTTCACTGCTTCCGGCGAAGGCGGCAGTCTGTGAACTGCTGCTCGCTGCTATTGAGATACGCGCCTCGGACCCGGAAGAGGCGCGCCGCTATTGCAGCTCGGCTCTCTCGCGGCTTCTGCACGTGGATTCCCCCGCCGCCTACCAGGCTTACTTCATGCTGGGACAGGCGGAAGAAACCGGCGGCAATACGGAGTTGGCGCGCCAGGCCTATGAAAAGGCCTACCAGAAGCTTGAAGATCTTCGCAGCCACCTGGGCAAGGAGGAACTGAAAATTGCGTTTCTCAAGAACAAGCTGGCCGTCTATGAGGGCCTGGTGCTCACGTCTCTGGCGGTGCACTCGGGCGGGTGCACGGAACACGATACCTTCGCCTACATCGAACAGGCCAAATCTCGCAGCCTGGCTGATTTGATCGCTTTTCGGTCGTCGTCTCTCTCCGGAAGGGGGATTGAAAACTCCCCAGCCATGGCGCAGTTCCGGGAACTGCACCAGAAACTGAATTGGACCTACCATCAAATCGAGTTGGAAGAGCTCAGCCAAAACCCGGCTTCCCGTGAGCGCATTCGGCATCTCCGGGAGCATGGACGGCGCTATGAAGATTCCATGCTTCGGGCCTTTTCTCAACTGCAGAACGTGAACAGGGACTTCGCCACGCTACAGAGCGCCCGGACTGTTTCCGCTCAGGAGATTCAAAAGGTCATTCCTGACAACACGCTTGTTGTGGAGTTCTATGCCGCCAGGAACGTGTTCTATGCCTGCCTGGTTTCGCAGAAGGAGCTCAAGATTTTGCGGGTAGCGGATGTGAGGACAGTCCGCGAGAAGCTTCGTCTGCTGCAATTGCAGTTGGCGAAGTTCCGTTTGGGCGAGGACTACATCAAGAGACTCGAAAAGTCTCTCTTGCAGGCGACGCAGGCGCATCTGGAAGAACTCTACACACTGCTGATCGCGCCGTTACGTGACCACCTTCAGGCGGAACACCTGGTGTTTGTGCCGCATTCCTTCCTGCACTACCTGCCGTTCCATGCTCTTTCCAACCAAGGCAGGTACCTGATTGACGATTTCACTGTGTCTTACGCGCCCAGTGCCAGCATCTTTGCTCTGTGCCAGCAGAAATCCGCCTCGCCCACCCTTGGCGAGTCACTGGTGCTGGCGGTTCCAGATGTCCGGGCGCCGCAGATTGAGCAGGAAGGTCGTTTTGTGGCCCAATCCATACCAGGGGCTCGGCTATTTCTCGGCGAAGAAGCGACGGAGGAGCGTTTGAAAGAGTTCGGGCCGCGAAGTCGCTTTATTCACATAGCCACTCACGGCTACTTCCGCCAGGACAATCCAATGTTTTCATCCATCCGGCTGGGAAAGTCCCTGCTGAGCCTGTTTGACCTTTATCAACTGGAGTTCGATGCGGAGCTGGTGACCCTGAGCGGGTGCGGAACAGGTATGAATGTGGTAATTGGAGGGGATGAGCTCATCGGACTCGTTAGAGGGCTGCTTTACGCTGGAGCCCAGACCCTGATGGTCAGCCTGTGGGAGGTGCACGACCAAAGCACGGCTGAATTTATGCGCGATTTCTACAAGACATACAATGAAACAGCCAACAAAGCCAATGCTTTAAGGCAGGCGCTCATTAACTTAAGAGAGAAGCGCCCCCATCCGTATTATTGGGCAGCGTTCGCCCTCGTGGGGAAATTTTCATAAATTGGTAGAAATTTTCAACTAACTATATTTTTTGCCCTGCCCAGGACTCTTTTGGTCAGAAGCAGGCTCATCCGTCGACTGCTAACAGGGGAACATGGACCCGGAAGCCGTGTTCCCCTGAGTAAAAAAGACGATAAGACTATATGCCTCAAGCCGAACGCCATTTCGATATTGCCGAGTGGGCGGATTACGCCAGGAACCTGGTGTCCGCAGAAAAACAGCTCGAGATGCAGGCCCACCTCGAAGGTGGATGTCCGCGTTGTGAAAGAGTCCAGCATCTGTTTTCGAAGTTTGCGTTGGTGGCCGCGCGGGAGCGCGCAATTGAGGTTCCAAGATTTGCCGAGCATTCGGTCAAGGCGCTATTCACGCTGGGAAGAGAATCCCGTCGTTCCGCCCTGCAGCGTCTCTGGGCAACCCTGACCTACGATAGCTCCATGGATTTCCAGCCGGCAGGCATTCGCGGCACACATCAAATCAACCGTCAGGTTCTCTTTCACGCCGGTGACTACTCCGTAGATTTGCGCTTTGAGCATGAAAAAGGATCCGCCAGCATGGTACTGGTGGGCCAGATCGCCAACCAGAAGACGCCGGAGCAGGTGATGTCAAATCTGCCGGTGATTCTGCTGGCTGGAGATCGTGAGGTCTCGCGCTCCATCAGCAACTCCTTTGGCGAGTTCCAGATGGAATATGTCCCCGAAACTGATTTGCGTCTGTTGGTACCGCTGGAATCGACCGGGCAGGAACTGGAAGTCGTTCTCGGAAAAGCGACCCAGGCCTGATTAGCGGCGAACTGTAGTACTTGGAAGTCGACTATGAGGATATTGCGTCTACTCTTTATTGTAAGTGTGCTGCTGGCCCTTAGCTTGCCTTTGGCCGCGCAAAACACCTTCATTCTCACGGTTTCACCGGCCAATACCGATTCAGTCCTTTCAAGCCACGGCCTTACCATAGTCAAAGAACTTCATGATGGCGCAAATTGCGTCTACCTGGTCACGTCCAACGCTTCCGATTCCTCGGAGGTGGAAACCGAGCTCGAGAACGACGTTCGCGTTGCCGGCTTTGAAGCTGACCAGAAAGCCAAGCTGCCCGAACTCTCTGGCCTCACCGGCCCAGCTCTGAACCAGTCCACAGCGACAATCCTGGATACGCTTCCCGGGGCAACGCCGATTAACTTTTTTGGCGTGGTGGTTCCCAGCAATTACAGCGCTCAAGCGGCCGCTTCAATCATCCGGCTGAATGATGCCCGGTCCTTGACGAATCTGACCGGAGCGGGTCAGGTGGTAGCGATCATCGACACTGGCGTTGATCCCAATCACCCGGTACTGGCATCAGTACTGCTGCCGGGCTTCGATTTCACCCGTAATATTGGCGGCGCCTCGGAATGGGCTGATCTTGATCCTGCTCTGGCGGCACGCCTGCAGCAATCGACAGCCACAATTCTCGATGGCAAGAGCATACAGCCGTTGAATGCGTCAACGGCCGTGATTCTGAACCAGTCCACAGCCACCATTCTCGATCAGTCCACGGCCACGATCCTGGACGGCACTTATCCCGAATTCGGCCATGGAACCATGGTGAGCGGCATTGTGCACCTTGTTGCGCCCGCGGCGTCGATCATGCCGCTGAAAGCTTTCCGCGCGGATGGTACTTCAGATCTGGCGGGTATTGTAGAGGCTATTTATTACGCTGCTGACAACGGCGCGAACGTGATAAGCATGAGCTTCAGCACGGCCCAATCTTCACCTTCGCTGCAGGCGGCTATCCAATACGCACTCAACAAGAACGTGACTCTCGTCGCTGCCGCGGGCAACGACGGCCAGAAGACGCTGGTCTTTCCTGCCAGTTACGGCGGTGTCGAGGGCATTGCCTCCACATCCAATGCGGATCTGCGCAGCGCGTTTTCCAACTACGGTTCGGGAACGGCCTTGTTTGCCGCACCGGGAGAAGGGGTGGTTACAACCTTCCCGAGCGGAGCCTTTGCTGCGGGTTGGGGAACTTCATTCAGCGCCCCGATGGTCGCGGGAGCAGCGGCCCTGGTCCTGCAGGCGCGTCCCACTGCCAAGCCTGGGGATGTGACGAATGCGCTCTCCAAAGCCAACCAGATCAGCGGCATGGGAGGCTACGGGCGCATCGACCTCTATCAGGCCCTTACGAACGTACTCGGCATTAGCCCGAGCGGCAATTCAAGCAAGCCGTAAATCCCGACAATTCAACCCTGTGCCACGATGCGTCGAAATCATCGCACTCGTGTGTCTATCTCGAGCCCATACAGGCTCCAGCGCTTTATTAGGCGTTCTAATTCGGAAGTTAATCTTAAAAAGACATGAGGGTTGAAGCGATCCACGACAGAGCCTGACTCTCTTTTGGCTCCTTTCTCAAAGTCTCCCTAAACGCTTGTCCTGCAGACACATACAATCGCGTTGAGTGGTGCAACTAACGATATAGGTCAGGCTTGAACCAAGGAGTCATAATTATCTTAAATTTTCTTTATCTGCGGAACCAAGTTGCCTATACTTTTCCTGCGCTTGAACGGCAAGCGAGATTGATCGGACCAAACCCCTTGGAGGCCTTTGCAGACGCGACGGAACGGCTGCCAGGGCAAGAAAAATGTCTACTTTCAGATTTCTTAAAGCGGTATTTTGCGCATTTATTTTACTCGGCAGTCTGTGTCTCCGGGCCCAGGATAGGTACGTTCTTGTAACCAAGCCATCCAATCTGCAGGATGTGTGCTCGCGGCACGGTCTAACAGCGCTCGGACAGGTTTCCAGCAGTTCTGCACCGGGCGTTTTTCTGGTTTCATCAGCGTCCGCGGATCCGTCTATTGTTACGGACAGTGAGGTACAGAGCTTTGAGTCCGACCGGACCGCAGGAATTGCCGAACTGTCTGGAGCCACGGAAGCGAGCCTTACGCAGTCGACAGCAACCATTCTTGACCAGCTGCCCGGACGTGCCGCCGTCACCTATTTCGGCTCGACAGTGGCGAACTATTACATAAGCCAGACAGCCACTTCGTTGGCGCGCCTCACCGATGTCCAGAGTACGAGCACTTGGGATGGCAGCGGAATAACGGTTGCCGTGATTGATACGGGCGTCGAC
>Ga0070680_100002857_pt1 | contig 12825 bp, 7 predicted proteins | sample KBSC73BmetaG_FD_64672 | JGI IMG/M metagenome (GOLD analysis project Ga0070680, IMG submission 64672) | Corn rhizosphere microbial communities from Kellogg Biological Station, Michigan, USA - KBS C7-3B metaG | ecosystem: Host-associated > Plants > Roots > Rhizosphere | place: USA: Michigan...
GGGAAATTCTTCCAGCCGAGATTTGGGGTGATGATGACGATTCCCTTGTCGCGATTGAGCGGGCCCGGAGAGCCGATGCCCACTCCCACGAACGCGGAGCGCGATGCGCCGGTCTCCGACATCGTTTGCGCGACCACCTTGTCGATCATCGCCGCGATTCGATCGACGACCGCTCCGGCACCACCCTCGGCGAGGGTCGGTGTGGTGCTCATCGCGATCTCACGGCTGCCATCGAGCGGCATCGCGCCGGCCACGATGTTCGTGCCTCCAAGATCGACTCCGACTATGTAGCGCTCCTTCGCCTTCATACGGGTACCGGTGGATTGAGAACTTCAGTGAGCAGGCTGGAGATGTAGTCCGGACCAAGCTCCCGCATGCAGCGCCAGTGACCGAGCGGGCACCGCTCGGGCCCATGCCGATGACATGGGCGGCAGCTCAGGTTGTCGTGCCCCGCTATCGCCCGCCGCTCGGCCAATGGGCCGAAGCCGAACTCCGGAACCGTCGGACCGAAAATGGAGAGCGTCGGCGTACCCATCGCTGAGGCAAGGTGCTGCGGCGCGGAATCGTTGGTCACGATTGCCTGCGCCCTCCCGATCAGCTCCGCCGACGCCAGCAGCGGCAATGTCCCGGCGGCATTGATGGTCGCTTCCGCCGGCAGCACCTCCGTAATCTGCGCTGCGAGCGCCGCGTCCGCACTGGAACCGATGATCGCAATTCTGAAGTCGGCTGCCAGCCGCTTTGCCAGCTCTTCATAATATGGCCAGCGCTTGGTTCCCCACGCGCTTCCCGGCGCGAGCGCCACGAACGGATCCGAGCCGTTCCCGTTGCGACGCAGCAGTGAATCAACCCTCGCGCGATCTTCGTCCGAAGGAAACAGCCTCGGCCGGATTTGTTCGAGCGACGGCGGATCCGCGCATTCCGACATTGACAGCGACCACAGTCGCTCGGCGTGATGGCGCTCCGGTCGGTAGGGAAGCTGCTGGGTGTAGAGAAGCCGCCCGGTGGAGCTCGCGAAGCCGATCCGCTCCTTTGCGCCAGTCAGCGTCGCCAGCAGCCCGCTGCGGAAGGAGCCCTGGGCAAGATAGGCTGCGTCGTACGGCCGGCGGCTGCGGATCTCCTTGACGGTATGCCAGAGCCCGAGCGTCGAACCGTAGGTGCTGCGCTTGTCGTACCGGATGATCGTGCGCACCGACGGATTGTTCGCCAGTGCGCTCGCGCCGATCGGAGTGACGAGCACATCGACCGGACCACGTTTGGCGAGCTCCGCGATCAGCGGCGTCGTAAGAATGACGTCGCCCAGAAAGCTCGTCTGAATAACGAGCGATCCGCTCACTCAGTCGACCTGCAGCACCGCGAGAAACGCCTCCTGCGGAATCTCCACCGACCCCACCTGCTTCATCCGCTTCTTGCCTTCCTTCTGCTTCTCCAGAAGCTTCCGCTTGCGGGTGATGTCGCCGCCGTAGCATTTCGCCAGCACGTCCTTCCTCAGCGGCTTGACGCTGGTTCGCGCGATAACCTTCGTGCCGATCGCCGCCTGGATTGCAACCTCGAACAGCTGTCGCGGAATCAGATCCTTCAGCTTGTCGGCGATCTTGCGTCCCCACTCGTATGCTTTGTCCTCGTGGATGATGACGCTGAAGGCATCGACAGGATCACCGTTGATCAGCATGTCGAGCTTGACCAGGTCGCTGCGCCGATACTCCAGCATCTCGTAGTCGAGCGAGGCATAGCCGCGACTCACTGTTTTCAGCTTGTCGAAGAAATCGAGGATGATCTCGCCGAGCGGGAATTCCCAGTCCAGCTCGACACGCTTGGTGTCGAGATAGGTCATGTTCTTGTAGATCCCGCGCCGCTCGGTCCCCAGCGTCATGATCGGGCCGATGTAATCAGCGGGCACCATGATCCGCGCCTTGACGTAGGGCTCCTCGATGTAGCCGACCACTTGCGCGTTCGGCATGAGCGACGGGTTCTCGATCAGCTTCATGGTGCCGTCGGTGAGATAAACCTTGTACTCGACCGAAGGAACCGTGGTGACGAGCTCGAGATCGAACTCGCGGCTCAATCGCTCCTGCACGATCTCCATGTGCAGCAGTCCGAGAAAACCGGCGCGGAATCCGAAGCCGAGCGCGGTCGAAGTCTCCGGCTCGTAGTTCAATGACGCATCGTTGAGCTTCAGCTTCTCCAGTGCGTCCCGGAGCGTTTCGTATTGCGTCGTGTCCGTCGGGTAGAGGCCGGCGAACACGAACGAGCGCACCGCCTGATAGCCGGGAAGCGCCTCCGTCGCACGGTTCTCCGCGTCGAAGATCGTATCGCCGGCGCGCGTTTCGCTGACCGATCGCACACTGGCCACGACGTAGCCGACCTCGCCCGGCCCCAGCTCGTCGGTCGGCACCTGACGCAGCTGGTTGTAGCCGACCTCGTCCACCTCGTAGACGGATTCGCTGGCGCCGAAGGTGATGTGCGTTCCTTTGCGGATGACACCGTCGACCACACGCACGCTCGGAATCGCGCCGCGATACTTGTCGTAATAGGAGTCGTAGATGAGCGCTCGCAGCGGAGCGTTCCCGTCTCCTTCCGGCGGCCGCACCTTTCTTACGACTTCCTCGAGCAGGTCGGTGATCCCAATGCCTTCCTTGGCGCTCACCAGAAGGATCTCGCTCTCCTCGATTCCAAGTAGATCCGAGACTTCCTTCCGACGGCGCTCGGGCTCCGCGCCGGGCAGGTCGATCTTGTTCAGGATGGGAATGATCTCGAGGCCGGCGTCCATCGCCAGGAACAGATTCGACAGCGTCTGCGCCTCGATTCCCTGGGAAGCATCCACGACCAGAATCGCACCCTCGCAGGCCGCCAGCGATCGCGATACCTCGTAGGTGAAATCCACGTGTCCCGGCGTATCGATGAGATTGAGCTCGTACTCCTGGCCGTTGCGCGCGGTGTAGGTCATTCGCACGGCGTTGAGCTTGATGGTGATGCCGCGCTCACGCTCGAGATCGAGCGTATCCAGCACCTGCGCCTTCATCTCGCGCTTCTGGAGCATGCCGGTAGCCTCGATCAACCGATCGGCGAGCGTGGACTTGCCGTGGTCGATGTGCGCGACGATGCAGAAGTTGCGAATATGATCGAGCTTCAACGGGCGTCTCTGGGTTGTGCGGGATGCGGCGGTGGGGACCAGGAAATATAACGGTCGGCCGGTTGACTCCCGCGCGCAAAAAGAGGAGGGCCGCGTCGGCGACCCTCCTCTTTTTTTCTTTGGTGCTCCTTTACCGGCGGCTTGGCGGAGGCGCTGGTGCCGGTTCGGTGCGGGTCACAGGCGCTGAAGCCCGAGGCGGCGGCGATGAGACCGGTGCCGAATGCACAGTCGGCGGCGGCGGCGAAGCCCGCGGCGCATCAGGAACACGCGACGGCGGCGGTGACTCGACGCGCGGCTCAGGGCGGTACTGACGGACAGGCGCACTCACCGCAGTTGGCTCCGAGCGCGGAGTCACGGGGTGCTCGATTGGCGCCCGACTCTGAGGGATCGCGAGCCCGGGCGACGGGCGGTAGCCGTCGATGATCGTTCGTGGCTCGCCGCGCCGACGGGCCGGTGCGGTGATGGTGACGTCTCCCATCTGCGGGAGGCCCGCTCGGCCAGGAATCGGCGTCGCTGATTCACCCGCAGTGCTACTCGGGGTCGGCAGAAGGCGAGGTCCGGCGTTCGGCGCGCGGTTCTTCGGGAACACAGTCGTATCCGACGGCTGGCGCGGCGGGCGGGTGACGGGGAAGCCGATAGCGCCCGGGCCGCCCGTCGCTGGTACGATGATCGGCAGTCCACAGAGATCGTAGGCAGCGATGCGGTACTTCACTCCATGAGCGTTCAGATAGTTGATGTATCTGAAGACCTGAGCCTGGCGAAGGAGGCCGAACCCGTAACCGTAATAGGAATCACAGGCGCTGTACGCGTTGTAGCCGTAGCCGTAGCCGTAATCGTAACCGGCGTAGCGCTGACCACCGGCGAAGCGCATGAAGTCGCGACCAATCGGCTCGCCCTTGGCGCCGAGGTACGCGGCCAGTGCCTGTTCTGCCGACTCCGGAAAGCGTCCCTCGACCAGGCGGCGGATCGCCGACATATCCCAGTCGCCGTTCACCTCGATCCTCTCGAGGTTGAACGGCGCGCGCGAGGCGAGCGCGATCACCGTGCCGCGAGAGTCCATATTTCCATCTTCATAGTATCCCGGATTCGACGCGGAGTAGTAGCCGTTGGGTCCGCGCTGGCTGAAGCCGGCGAAGAAATTCGGAAGAGACAGGGGCTTTTTCGCCAACAGCTTCACCGAGATGCCGGGGAAGTCGGGGTGCAGCACCTGGATCTGACCATCCATATCTATGGCGATCGCGAAAACGTAGGCGTTTTCCGAGAGCTGAATGGCGGGAGAGATGTAGGTCGTCGTGGAAACGACATCCACGCCATTCTGGGAGTAGACGCGGATGCTGGGCGCTCGCCGCGACTGGGCGTCGGCATGAGCGGCGAAGGTGGTCGCCAGAAGCGCGAGAAATCCAACCGCTGTTGTCAATTTCGCCGCCCGCATAATCCCTCCCGTGTTTGTATACAATCTGGTGCTACTGCCACGCAAGAGTCAATCCTGATTTCAGTCTGCGGCGCCTGAAGCCGCTACCTCTGACCTGAGGCGGGATTTACCTTGCGCCATGCCACTCCCGCAGTTGCTCGCCATTGTCGAATCGCTCCCAGAATTTCAGGAGCTGGCGGGGCATCTCCCTGTTCAGGCAGAGCGTCGCGGCGTTGCAGGACTGCACGGATCAAGTGATGCCGTCGTCCTGGCCGCACTCACCCAACACACCCCCCGCAGATTCTACGTTCTGGTGAGCGACGATGTTGCGGGGGCGGAGCGGTGGCTCGCTGATCTAGGTACCCTCGTCGAACCCGAAAGTGTCGCTTTCTACCCTCCGCGCGAGAGTTTCGGCGAGGCAGAAGCCCACGCCGAGATCGCGGGGGAGCGGGTCGAAACCCTCGAGCGCATCGGACGCGGCGACCTGCGGATTCTCGTCACGACAAGTCGCGCCATCCTCGAGCGCACTCAGCTGCCACGCGCGCTCGCTTCTGCGCGCGTCGAGCTCAGAAAAGGCGATAACCGCCGTCCCGAGTCTCTCGCCGCTCATCTCGAGGCGATCGGATTCGAGCGCGTTCCAATGGTCGAGGACGTCGCGCAGTTCAGCGTCCGGGGCGGGATCTTCGACATCTACAGCTTCGGCATGGCCGAGCCGGTGCGATTGGAGTTCTGGGGCGACGAGATCACCGAGCTCAGGCACTTCGACCTCGTGTCGCAGCGCTCCACGCGCGATGCGGAGGTCGCGCTGATTCTGCCCGTCGACGGGCAGATCAGCGCTGGAGATGCGGAGCCGGAACGTTCGTCGATTCGCTCACTGTTTCCGCCAGACACGCTGCTGGTGATCCCGCGTGGCACGCACATCGCGCCGGAGCTGAACCGAACCTGGGCGGAAGCGCAGCACCATATCGACCTCGCCCGCCGCCGCGGCGAAGACACCCCCAGCCGCGACGAGCTGTTCGAGCCGCCCGAAGCAACTCTCAGCGCCGTGGCCTCCTTCGGAGCGCTCGATCTCTCGGGCGACAATGCCGAAATCGTTTTTCCGTTCCGCGAGCCGGAAGAGATCCAGCGAGACATCAAGCGCCTCAAGCACATCGTCAGCGACGGGATCCCGACTGTCATCCTGTGCGACAACGTCGGCCAGGCCGAGCGCCTCGACGAGCTGCTGAACGACGACAGGGTTTCGCCCGCTGCTCTGGCAATCGGGGTGCTCGACGGCGGCTTCGTCGTTCCACCCCACGGCTCCGACTTCCCCGGCTACCGCGTTCTCACCGACCATGAGGTCTTCAGGCGCGAGCGCCGCTTCCGGCGCGCCCGCCGCTACGCAACCGGCAGTGCCCTCGAGAATCTCACCGCTCTCAAGCCGGGCGATTACGTGGTCCATCTCGAGCATGGCGTCGGCATCTATCGCGGCATGGAGAAGATGTTCGTCCGCGAGAGCGCCGTCGAAGTCGCCGTAATCGAGTACGAGGGCGGTGACAGGCTCAACGTGCCGCTGTATCGCATCGACCAGATCGAGCGCTATCGATCCGCCGCCGACATAACGGCGGATACGCCCCCGCCGCGACTTCACGCGCTCGGCGGAAAGCGATGGAAGACCCAGCGCGACAAGACCCGCGCTGCGATCCAGGAGATGACGGTCGAGCTCCTCGATCTTTACGCGCGCCGAAAGGTGGCGACGAGACCTTCCCACGTTCCGGACACCGTCTGGCAGCGCCAGCTCGAGTCGTCGTTTCTTTTCGAGGACACGCCGGACCAGCGTACTGCGACCACTGACGTGAAAGGGGACATGGAGCGGCCGCGCCCAATGGACCGCCTGCTGGTCGGCGACGTCGGCTACGGCAAGACCGAGATCGCGGTCCGCGCCGCCTTCAAGGCGGTCCAGTCCGGCCGCCAGGTGGTGGTGCTCGTTCCGACCACGATTCTCGCCGACCAGCATGCGCGCACTTTTACGGAGCGCCTCGCGGATTTTCCGGTCAACGTCCAGACCCTTAGCCGGTTTCAGACACCAAAGCAGCAGCAGGAGGTGCTCGCCGATCTAAAGGCCGGAAAGGTCGACATCGTGATCGGCACCCACCGCATCCTCAGCCCCGACGTCTCGTTCGCACAGCTTGGTCTGATCGTCGTTGACGAGGAGCATCGCTTTGGTGTCAAACACAAGGAACGCCTCAAACGACTCCGACTCGAGACCGACGTCCTTACACTCACTGCCACGCCGATACCGCGAACCCTGCACCTGTCGCTCGCCGGCTTGCGTGACATGACGCTCATGCAGACGCCCCCGCGCGACCGTTCGCCCGTATTGACCCACGTCGAGCCCTGGGACGATGGCCTCATCGACGAGGGAATCTCCCGCGAGCTCGATCGTGGCGGTCAGGTGTTCTTCGTCCACAATCGCATCGAGACCATCGAAGGCATGGCCGACCACATCCGGCGCGTCGTTCCCCGTGCGCGCGTTGGGGTCGGTCACGGCCAGATGCGCGAGCGCGAGCTCGAGGACGTGATGCGAAAGTTCGTCGATGGCGAGATCGACGTGCTCGTCTCGACGATGATCGTCGAATCCGGCTTAGACGTCCCGAACGCGAACACGATGTTCGTCAATCGTGCCGATACCTTCGGCCTGGCGCAGCTCTACCAGCTGCGGGGACGAGTCGGGCGCTCCCACCGTCGCGCCAGCTGCTATCTGCTGGTGCCCGACTCGATCGACGAAGATGCAAACCGGCGGCTCACCATCCTCGAGCACCACACCCAGCTCGGCGCGGGATATCAGATCGCGCTCAAGGATCTCGAGCTCCGCGGGGCGGGGAATCTTCTTGGGCCCGAGCAGTCAGGCTTCGTGCACGCCGTCGGCTTCGACATGTACCTTCGGATGCTCGATGAGACCGTCAAGCGTGTGCTCCGTGGCGACGACGCACCTCGCTTGCAGCCGTCGGAGGTTTCGGTGGATGCGCCCTCGTATCTCCCCGACGAATACATCACGTCGCCGGACGCCAAGCTCGACATCTATCGGCGGCTCACCCACATGACCGACATCGCCGAGATCGAGGCACTGCGCGAGGAAGTCCGCGACCGCTTCGGTGTCCTGCCCGAGCCGGCCAGCGCCTTCTTCAGCGTCGCGTTGCTGCGGATCCTCGGCGGGGCGTCCGACATCGAGTCGGTGCTGGTGCGCGGGAACGAGGCGCGTATTACCTTTCGCGAGCACGCGGTGCCCCGGATGAAGGGGATTTCGGCAGCGTTCCACGAGGTACAGTTTCAGGCGGAAGTGCGACGCGCACATCCGCTCGCCCTCAAGCTCACCAGACTTGGAGGAGCTGAGATGCTCGATGGACTCGTCCGTGCCCTGACAACACTGCGTCCCACCTGACCGCCAACCCGTACCACCTACACATGAATCGCAATATCGCTCTGGCAGCCGTCGCGGCCTTCTCGATTTCCGCCTGCTCGGGCCTGAAGGACGCCCTCAGCGCGCACACCGACTGGGTCGCGCGCGCAGCCGACACCGAGCTTTCGGTCACCAAGCTCGCCACGATGCTCGGCAAGTCGCGGGCGCCTGTTCGCAAGGACATCGCCAAGTCAATTGCCAACGTCTGGGTCGATTATCAGCTGCTCGGCGCCGCCGCCGCCCACAACGACTCGCTCGCCGACACGAAGGAGATCGACGAAGTGATGTGGCCCGCCCTGGCCAATCTCAAGGCGCGGAAGTGGTACGAGGTGGTCTCGAAGAGCTGGGCGGGAGTCGAAGATACCGTCGCCGCCAAACAGCAATGGGACAACGGCCAGATCCTCGCCGCTTCTCACATTCTGCTTATGACGCAGGGAATGAATCCCGCCCAGAAGGCTGAAGTAAAGAAAAGGGCGGACGCGATCCGCTCGAGGCTGACCGCCAGAAACTTCGACAGCACGGCGGCCGCTACGAGCCAGGACCAGCAGTCGGCGCGTCAGGGCGGCTCGCTCGGAATTTTCCCGCGGGGCGCGATGGTCCCTGAATTCGAGAAGGCCCTGCTCGCTCTTCAGCCCGGACAGATCTCACCTGTGATCGAGACCCAATACGGGTATCACATCATCCGCCGGCCGACCTACGACCAGATCAGAACTCAGCTCCTCCAGGCGACCAAAGGCAAGACCGTGGCTGCCGCGGAGAGTACCTACCTCGCCAAACTCGAGCAGGCGGGAAAGATCGAGGTGAAGAAGGGCGCTGCGACGACGGTGCGCGCGCTGGGAAATGACCCCGACGCCTACCGCCACGACAACACCGTGCTGGCGACGTCGACTGCCGGCAAGTTCACCACCGCGCGCCTCGTCGGCTGGCTCGAGACCCTGCCGCCGCAGGCGCGGGTCCTCGACCAGATCAAGCAGTCACCCGATTCTCTGCTCGTGCAGCTCGTTCGCAACTTCGTGAAAAACGAGCTGGTTCTGAAGCAGGCCGACAGCGCCGGAATCAAGGTCGATTCTGCCGAGCTCAACCAGCTCCACGCCAGCTTCCTCAACGCCGTGCACGCTGATTGGGCACAGCTCGGCATTACCCCGCAATCGCTCGCCGACAGCGCCAAGAGCGAAGCCGACCGCGAGAAGCTCGTCGCCCGCCGGATCGACGACTATTTCACCCGCATGGTCCAGGAAGAGGCGCCGTTCGTGTCCGTGCCGACGCCTCTCTCGAATGTTCTGAGATCCAAGTACAAGTACTCATTCAACGATGCCGGCGTCGACCGCGCCGTGCAGGAGGCGGCCAGGATCCGCAGCTCGGCCGATTCCGCGCGCTCGGCAGGTCAACCGCCCACGGCTGTGCCGCTCAATCCGGCCAATCCGTCGGCGTCATCGACGGCGCCGAGTGGTAAGAAATGATTGAACCGGGAATGATGCGCGGGGTAAGATCGGGAATGATGAAACGTTTCATTGTTGGAGCCGCGCTCGCGCCGGTCGTACTTGGAGCGCAGACGCCGGCCACCGCTGCCCGCCCTGTTCCGCCATCGCTTCCAATCGATCGTGTCGTTGCCGTCGTCGGCGACCAGCCGCTGCTCTGGAGCGACGTTCTCACCGCGATCAATCAGCGCCGTGCCCAGGGACTGCAGCTGCCTCAGGACTCCGCCGGTCAGACCGCGCTGGCGCGCACCGTTCTGGGTGAGCTCGTCGACGAGGAGATCCTCGTTCAGAAAGCCAAGGAGCTGAAGATCGACGCCGCTGATGTCGATGTCACTTCGGCCGCAGACCGTCAGATCAAGCAGGTTCGGGCCCAGTTCCCGTCCGATGAGGAATACAGGAACGAGCTCAAGAAGGCCGGGCTCGGCTCGCCCGAAGAGTATCGGAAATCCCTCATCGAGCAGTACAAGCGCCAGAACATCCAGCAGAAAGCTTTTGCGGAGCTGCGCAAGCAGGCCAAGCCGGTGAACGTTACCGACGAGGAGATCAACGCCGCGTTCGAGCGCAGCAAGACCGAGCTGCAGAAGAGACCGGCGACGGTGACTTTCAGGCAGATCATAGTCGCGCCGCACGCATCGCCGGCGGCGAAAGCGAAAGCCAAGGCGCGCGCGGATTCGCTTCTCGCCGAGATTCGCAAAGGCGGCGATTTTGAGCAGATCGCAAAGCGCGAGTCGATGGATCCCGGCACCAAACAGCTCGGTGGCGATCTCGGCTGGAATCGTCGCGGCAGCGGACTGGTGCCGGAATTCGAGCAGATGATGTTCGCCCTCCGACCGGGAGAGGTCAGCCCGGTCATCGAGACCTCGTTTGGCTACCATATCATTCGCGTCGACCGTGTCCAGGCGGCGGAGGTGAAGGCGCGGCACATCCTGATCGCGCCGGAGATCGATTCCGCCGACATCGCCCGCGCGAAGACGGAAGCCGACAGCGTCGCGGCGCAATGGCGGCGCGGCGTGCCCTACGATTCGCTCGTTGCCAAGCACCACGATCCCACCGAGGAGAAGGGAGTGCTGCAGCCTTTCCCGCGCGACTCGCTGCCCGCGTCGTATATCGCGGCTCTCGCCGATGCCAAGGCAGGCGACATCACCGCGCCGTTCCAGCTGTCGAATCCACGCGGACAGCCGAAGTACGCCGTGCTGCAGGTCGTAACGGCCACCGACGCTGGTGAATACAAGGAAAGCGAGATCCGCGATCAGATTCGCGCTCAGCTCTCCGACGAAAAATCGATTCGGCAGCTGCTCGACGATTTGCGCAAGCAGACCTACGTGTCGATCAGGATGTAGCGAGTGAAGGCTCGTCTTGCCATGACCGTCGGCGATCCCCGCGGAATTGGCCCGGAGATAGTTGCAAAAGCGCTCGCCGACCCACGGGTCGGCGGGCGCTTTGACATCGTGGTCGTCGGCCCGCGGGCCGCCGGCGTCGAAGTCCAGGAGTCAGTCGGCGACTGGCAGCCTGACATGGGGATGGCGGGGGCGGGCAAGCTGAGTGGTCTCGCCATCGAGCGCGCGGTGGAGCTGGCCAGGCGTGGAGAGGTCGACGGCATCGTCACCGCCCCCATCGACAAGGCAGCTCTGCTCGCCGGCGGCTACGAGTACCCCGGACACACCGAGATGCTCGCCGCGCTCACCGGCTCGCGCGTGGCAATGATGCTCGCATCAGACAAGCTCCGCGTCGTACTTGCCACGACCCATATTCCGCTGCGCGAGATCGGCGAGCGGCTGACGCTCGACAGGATTGTGGACGCCGCGGAGGTGACGCGGCGCGGCCTGCAGGAGTGGTTCGCCATTGATGACCCGCGACTCGCCCTCTGTGCTCTCAATCCGCACGCCGGCGACAGCGGCAGGTTCGGCGATGAGGACGACACTCTGCTCGCGCCGGCGGCGCGCGCAGCGGGAATCGCGGGGCCGTTTCCCGCCGACACGGTGTTCGTACGTGCGATGCGGGGCGAGTTCGACGCCGTGATTGCGCCTTACCACGACGTCGGGATGACCGCGATCAAGGTCGCGTCGTTCGGCAGCGCGGTGAACGTGACCCTCGGACTGCCATTCCCGCGCACTTCACCGGATCACGGTACCGCGCTCGACATCGCCGGCCAGAACAAGGCCGATCCGTCGAGCATGATCGCGGCTACGCTTTTGTGTGCGTCGATTGCGGCTCGCGCTCGGCCGCGCGACGATCCCCGAGCGAGTGCAAATCGACCGACAGACTCTCGATCCGCCGGCCGTCCATCTCGCGCACGGTAAAGATCGCGCCGCCGGCGATGACGCGGTCGCCGATCACCGGCAGCCGGCCCAGCACGCCGAACACGTAGCCGCCGATAGTGGTGTAGTCCTCCTCTGGCACCGACAGACTGAAGTGCTCGTTGAGCTCACCGATGTGGGTGCTGCCGGGCACCAGCGTCTCGCCGGCGCGGGTGTGCAGCGGAGCCTCCGCATCTTCGGGCGTGTCGTACTCATCGAGTATCTCGCCCACGATTTCCTCCAGGAGATCCTCCATCGTCACCACACCGGCGGTGCCGCCGTACTCGTCGAGTACGACCGCCATGTGCTCTTTGAGCCTCTTGAAGTCGGCGAGGACTTCCTCGACCTCGCGGGAGCCCGGGATGACGTGCACCGGCCGCATGATGGACGGCAGATCGAATGCATCGGTGTTCGCCCGCGGTGCCAGCAGTTTCAGCAGGTCCTTCGCCAGCACGACTCCAATGATGTTGTCGATCGACTCGTCATAGACCGGGTAGCGTGAGAGCCCGCTCTCCTGCACCACGCCAAGCACTTCCGAGAGCGTCGCCTCGACGGGCAGTGCAACGATCTCGGTTCTCGGCGTCATGACCTCGCGCGCGTTCTTCTCCGAGAACTCGAACACCGCGTCGATGAGATCGGCGTCGTGGGCCTGCATCTGCCCGCTTTCCTGGGACTGCTCTACCAGCAGCCGGATTTCCTCAGGGGAGTGGACCGCCTCGTCGGATCCCGCCTTCTCCTGCCCGATGATGTGCAGGATGAACTGCGAGGATTTGTTGAGGGAGTAGGTGAACGGCTTGGTGATCCAGGCGAAAAAAAGCAGGGGCGGCGCCAGCCACCGAGCCAGCGCCTCGGGGTGGTTGAGGGCAGCCGCCTTGGGTGTCAGCTCGCCGAAGACGACGTGCAGATAGGTCACGACGATCAGCGCGATAGTGGCGCCGAGCGTGAGCCGCATCGACAGCTCGAGGCCGAAGGGCAGGTACGAGAAGAGATTGGCGAAGACCTCGCCCACTGTAGATTCCGCGACCCACCCGAGTCCGAGGCTCGCGAGGGTGACACCAAGCTGGCTGGCC
>Ga0070680_100002860_pt1 | contig 12817 bp, 10 predicted proteins | sample KBSC73BmetaG_FD_64672 | JGI IMG/M metagenome (GOLD analysis project Ga0070680, IMG submission 64672) | Corn rhizosphere microbial communities from Kellogg Biological Station, Michigan, USA - KBS C7-3B metaG | ecosystem: Host-associated > Plants > Roots > Rhizosphere | place: USA: Michigan...
AGGTGCGGCCGTTCGTACCTGGCGCGCTCAGCGCGCGGTAATCCTGGCGCGCCTGCGCGCGGTGATCCTGACGCGCCTGCGCGCGGTGATCCTGACGCGCCTGCGCGCGGCAATCTTCGCGGCAAATTGCAGTGCGAGGGTCGCGTGCCGCCTTTGACATTGGACGGCGGGAGCGGTGGAGTGGGCCGCGCATCCTGCGAGAAGGTTGGAGAAGAGTCCTGTCGGTCTTGGTGAATTGGCTTCTGCGGGGCCTGATGGTCCTCGGCGGCGCCATTCTCGTCCATCAGGGATTGCCGGTGGCGCGTGCTGCGTGGCAAGCCCAGAAGGCGGATGCCGTGGTGATGAAACTGCGCCGCGGCGAGCCGATCAAGCTGGCCGATGTTTCCGCCGGCATCGCCGCGCTCAATCGCGCCGTGGCTGCCAACCCAGTGGCTGGCCGTTACCTGCAGCGCTCCGAACTGGTGGGTGGCGCCGCCCTGACGCGCAGCCTCAACCTTACCGAGGCCGATCGCCTGGTGTGGTTGAAGAGCACCCGGACGGATCTCGAACTCGGCCTCGCGCAAGCGCCGGCGCGCAGCGTCGACTGGATGCGCCTGGCCGCCATGCGCCAGGCCATCGACGGTGTTGGCCGCAACGTGCTGCCGCCACTGCTGATGTCGATCAAGACCGGGCCATTGCTCGAGCAGCTCTGGCCCGTGAGCCTGCGCCTGATCGTCGACAACTGGGGCTACTTCACCGACGAGCAGAAGGCCGACATGAAGGCCTACGTCGGCACGATCTGGCGCCATAGCCCCGACCGGCGCGTGTTCGCCACGATCATCAACAACCCCATCGACGAGCTCATCATCCGCAACCTGCTGCCAGACGAGCCCGGCGCCCAGGAGAAGCTGACTAAATGGATCCTGATGTACCCGAAGAGCTAGAGCCCCGACGGTCGGAGCGACGCCGACACCGGCGTCGTCGCCGGCGCGCGGAGGAGACTGCGCCTGCCGCGGCAGCGGTCGATGTCCTGTCGATCGCGCGCCAGCTCGCGGGCCTGGCGATCTTCGGAGTATTCTTTCTGTTCGTGCTGGCAGCACCACTGCCGATGGGCGGCAACCGCGACTGGGCCTGGGCGCCCATGGTGGTCGTCATCGGCGTAGTTGGCATCCTGTGCGCCACGGGGCTGGGCGGCCGCGAGGCGCTCAGGGTCTCGGCCGATGAAAGCACGCCTCTGCTCGTGCTGATCGGCTGCTTTGTCTTTTTCCTGGCGTGGGCGCTGCTGCAGATGTCGCCGCTCGCGCCGCTCTCGGCCAGTGCCGCGCTCTATGCAAGGGCAGGGGAGATCCTTGGCCAGACGCTGGTGCCGATCCCGAGCCTCGCGGCCGACGCCTCGCGCGACGCCCTGCTGAAGTGCATCGGCTGCGGCGTGATCTTCCTGGCCGCGCGCGTGCTGTTCCGCGACCCGCAGTGGGCGCGGCTGCTGCTGATGGTGTTTGCCGCGAGCGCGGTCGCCGTCATCGTCTATGCCGTCTACATGTCGGTCGCGACGCACTCCTGCTACGTCGGCACCTACCTGAAGAAGGCGGGCGGCTACATGCAGAACGATCGCTGCCTGCCGTCCGGCACCTTCGTGGGCAGCAACAATTTCGGCTGCTTCTGCGGCATGGCGCTGGTGGCCGCGCTCGCGCTGCTGGCTGACGCCCGGCGTTCGCACCGCAGCGAGTATCCGGAGGACGACGACGACGAGAGCGCCGCCAGCATCGTCGCCGCCTGGTTGTCGGGTCCCAAGGTGCTGACGCTGGCGCTGGCACTGTTCTGCCTGGGCGGGTTGCTGCTGTCGGCGTCGCGCGCCGGCTTCGCCGCGACCGTGGCCGGTGTGGCGATGCTGGGCTACCTGCTGACGCGCGGTGCCTCGCGCAAGGTGCGCGGCGGGTTGACGGTCGTCGCTCTCGTCGTCGGCATGGTGGTGCTCGTCGTGGCGGGTGCCGCCTTCCTGCACAAGCTGTCGCTGCTGGCGGATTCGGGCAACCTGAGCCGCGTCCAGATCTGGAAGACCTCGCTTGCGATGTTTCGCGAGTCGCCGTGGTTGGGTTGGGGCCTCGGTGCCTACAACGACATCTACGCGATCAACCAGCCAATCAGCATCACCCTGCCCAACGACAAGGCGCACTCCACGCCGCTGGAATTCCTGGTCGAACTGGGCATTCCCGGAGCGGTCGCGGCGATCGCAGCTTGCCTCATTCCCTGGGGCTACAGCCTGGCCGGCGCGCTCGGGCGCAATCGGCAGCGCTACCTGCCGGCGGCGGCGTTCGCCATCTCGGGCGTAGCGATCCTGCATTCGACGGTCGACTTCAGCCTGCAGATGCCGGCCATCGGCTTCGTCGTCAGCGCGCTGCTGGGGCTCGGCTGGGCGCAGACCTTCAATTCCCCCGAGCGGCCGGAACAGCCCTTTGCTTCCGACGTTTAGATCAACTATATGTAGTGGGACTGTAAATAGATTCAGATAGTATGGGTCATCGGCCGCCGAAGAAATCGGCGGCCAGCCACTTGCGATTCCCCCGATGGGAGCGCGCATAGCAGGTTGGCCTTGAGGGGGGAGGAGTTTGACCTTGCGGAGAGCGATTCCGACCGGAAGCGACCCTGCCGCAGACGGGCCGAGGACCAAGGACGTCCCGGCAATCCGCTCCGCACCCCAGCGTTTCATCGAGACATGGCTCGACGCGGTCGGCGGCTTTCTGTTCTGCGTCGTGCTGCCGGTGCCGATCTACGCCACGACCGAGCCGTTCTCGGAAGGCATCGGCGCGACCGAGCAGACGATCCTGTCGACGGCGTTCGCCTATGCCATCGTCTGGTATTGCGGCCGCCGGCTCGACGCGTTCCCGCGGGCCACGCTGCAGGGCAACCTGGGTTACGTCGCTCCGGTCGCGGCCATCGCCTATTCAACACTCGCCGTGGTCCTGCTGCTGATGCGCTCGGACTACTCGCGCGTCCAGCTCTTCGGCTCCGGCGTGCTGGCGGTGTTGTGGATGTCCTTCGTCGCCCAACTGCGCGCGCGCTATCTGGTCCGCAACTACGCGGTCATTCCGGCCTCGCTGGCGGGAATGATGCCGATGCTGCGCACCTGCCGCTGGCTCGACTTCGATCAGGTCGGACGGGAGAGCGCGCGTGTCGACGCCATCGTCACCGACCTCAGCAGCGACCTCGACGAGACGCAGGTCGCGGCGCTGGCGAGTGCGGCCATCGCCGGTGTCCCGGTGCTCGACCGTCGCTATGTGCTCGAGACCATGACCGGCCTCACGCCGCTCAGCGGGCTGACGCCCAACGAGTTCGGCGCATTGCTGCCGTCGCGGCAATACCTCGTCATCCGGCGCGCCATCGAACTGGCGCTCACCATCCTGGCGTTGCCGCTGCTGTTGCCGATGCTGGGTGCGGTTGCTCTGATGATCCGCACGACCAGTCCCGGGCCGGTGCTGTTCATGCAGCAGCGCGTCGGCCGTCGCGGGCGGGTCTTCCGCATGGTCAAGTTCCGCACGATGCACCATGGCGCCGACGGACCGAGTTTCACGACCGAAGGCGATCCCCGCGTCACGCGCATCGGCCGTTTCCTGCGCCGCTCGCGGCTCGACGAACTGCCGCAGCTTTTCAACATCCTGCGCGGCGACATGAGCTGGGTCGGGCCACGCCCCGAGGCTTTCGCGCTCGACCAGCAGTACGTGCGCGACATCCCGCACTTTGCCCTGCGCGGCATCGTGCGGCCGGGAGTCACCGGCTGGGCCCAGATCAACCAGGGGTACGCCCATAAGGCCAACGAGATGCGGTCGAAGCTGGAGTACGACCTTTATTATCTGAAGCATTGCTCGCTCTGGCTGGACCTCGTGATCGTGCTGCGAACCTTCGCCGTCGTCATCGGCGGCACCGGCGCGCGCTGACCGTCCGTTTTCCGAATTGAGCGCGCCAGGCATGCACGGAATCTCCGGCACATACGCCTATCTCGGCGTTTCGCCCGCGGTTGCCGTCGGCGACGGCTGGCGCTCGCCCGACGGCCGCGTCGGGCTGGGCTCGGCCGCGCACAGCGCCGATGGCGTGTTGGCCGTGTCGTTCGACGGCGAAGGCACCAACGCCGCCGAGCTGCTGGAGCTCTACGTCTTGCAGGGACCAGCCATGATCGCGCGCGTCAGCGGCGCGTTCTCGCTTGCCCTGTGGGACGGCCGGCAGCGGCGGTTGCTGCTGGCGCGCGATGCCGGCGGCAGCCGGCCTCTCCACTATGCAGACGACGGCTGGACGCTGCGCTTCTCGTCGCAGTCGATGGCGGCCGGGGCGAGCCGGGAAGTCCCGGCTGGCACCGTGATCGTGACAGATGCCACGGGGCCGGGTGCGCCGGTTCCCAGCCGGTCCGTGCAGGAATCGGCGACGATGGCGGCGGCGACAGTGATGGCGGGTGCCCGCATCCTCGCACTGGTCGGTGACTGCTATGCCGGCAAGGGCGGCATCGCTCGCTACAACCAGGATCTGTTCGAGGCGCTGGCCGCCGGCGGCGCCAGGATCGTGATCCTGCCGCGGCTCGACGACGCGAGTGGCCTGGCCTTGCCCGCCGGCATTCGTCAGCTTCCGCCGGTCTACGGACGCCTGGCCTATGCCGTCGCCGCGCTGCGCACGGCACTGACAGAAGGGCCCTTCGACCTCCTGTTCTGCGGTCATGCGTTCATGTCGCCGCTGGCTTGGGCAATTGCCCGGCTGCTGCGCGTGCGCTGGTGGATGCAGGTTCACGGCACCGATATCTGGGAAGACCGTCGCGCGATCGTGCGGCGGGCGATCGAGGCGTCCGATATGGTGACGGCGGTGAGCCGCGGGACGCGGCAGATCCTGATGTCGTGGGCGCGGCTTGCGCCCGACCAGGTGCGCGTCCTGCCCAACACCATCCGCGACATGTTCGGGCCGGGCAAGCCGTCGCCCGAGCTGGCCGCGCGCCTGCAGCTCGGCCCGGGGCCGGTGCTGCTGACGGTCGGGCGCCTGTCATCGACCGAACGCTACAAGGGACACGAGCAGATCTTCGCGGTGCTGCCGGCGCTGCGCGCCTGCTTTCCGACGCTTCTCTATCTCGTGGCCGGGGATGGCGACGACCGGGCCTATCTGGAACGCCGGGCGGCCGAGCTGGCGAGGGACCCCGGCGCCGTGCGCTTCCTCGGCTTCGTACCCGACAAGGACCTGCCTGACCTCTATCGCCTGTGCGACCTCTACGTCATGCCCAGCACACAGGAGGGTTTCGGCATCGTTTATCTCGAGGCGGCCGCCTGCGGGCTGAAGTCGGTGGGCGGCATGGGCGGCGGCAGCGCCGACGCTATTCCCGACGAGCGGATCGGCGTCATCGTCGATCCGGCCGACAATGCGGCCCTCGTGGAGGCGATTGCCCGTCTGCTGGGGCAGGGAAAAGCCGATCCGGCGGCGGTCGAACCCTACCGCCGGCCGCACTTTGCCGCTGGCGCCAGGCTACTCCTCGCTCGCCTACTGGCACAGCCGCGTCGTATGAGAGGCGCATCATGAGTGCCGCCGACCATCCCCCTGCGACCCGGCTCATCCTCGAGGCCGGGCGTGCCGACCGCCAGTACTGGTATGACCTGTGGCGCTATCGGGAGCTGTTCTTCATCCTGGCCTGGCGCGACGTCGCGGTGCGCTACAAGCAGACCGTCATCGGCATCGCCTGGGCGTTCGTGCGGCCGTTCATGACCATGGTGATCTTCACCATCGTTTTCGGGCACATCGCCAAGCTGTCGGGCGATGGCGTTCCCTATGCCGTCCTGGTCTATGCCGGCCTGCTGCCGTGGACGCTGTTCTCCTCGGTGTTCGGCGACGCCTCGAGCAGCGTGATGAGCAACTCGAACCTGATCAGCAAGGTCTACTTCCCCCGCCTGATCGTGCCGCTGTCGACCGTCGTCGTCGCCCTGATCGACTTCGCCGTCAGCCTGTCGATCCTCGTGGCGCTGATGATCTGGTATCGCGTCGTGCCGGGCTGGCAGATACTGCTGCTGCCGGTCTTCGTCCTGCTCGCGCTGCTGGTCAGCATCGGTCCGGCGCTGTGGTCTGCGGCGACGGTGGTCAAGTACCGCGACTTCCGTTTCGTCGTGCCGTTCATCCTGCAGTTCGGCCTCTACGCCTCGCCGGTTGGCTTCTCGAGCGCGATCGTGCCGCCGGAGTGGCGCCTGCTTTACAATCTCAATCCGATGGTCGGCGTGATCGACGGCTTCCGCTGGTGCGTCGTTGGTGGCACGAGCCCGATCTACCTGCCGGGCTTCCTGCTCAGCCTCGTGGTGACGGCTGTCCTGCTGTGGCTCGGCGTCTGGAGCTTCCGCCGCACCGAACGCGCCTTCGCCGACCTGATCTGACCATGGCCGACACCGTCATCCGCGCCGAGGGAGTCGGCAAGAAATTCATCATCGGCCACCGGGTCGAGCAGCACGCGCTGTTCCGCGACGCCATGGTGAACGGCGTGCGGCGCTTCTTCAGCATGGGAAAGTCGGTGCTGAAGGGCAGCGGCGGCATCGCCGGCGACGAGTTCGAGGAATTCTGGGCGTTGCGCGACGTCAACTTCGAGATCAAGCGCGGCGAGCTGGTCAGCATCATCGGCCACAACGGCGCCGGCAAGTCGACGCTGCTGAAGATACTGTCGCGCATCACCGAGCCGACGACCGGCCGCATCGAGATCGACGGCCGCGTCACCAGCCTGCTCGAGGTCGGCACCGGCTTCCACCCCGAGCTCACGGGCCGCGAGAACGTGTTCCTGAACGGTGCCATCCTCGGCATGACGCGCGCCGAGGTCCGACGCCGTTTCGACGAGATCGTGGCTTTCGCGGGCGTCGAGAAGTTCATCGATACGCCGGTCAAGCGTTACTCGGTCGGCATGTACGCGCGTCTCGCCTTCGCGGTCGCTGCCCACCTCGAGGCGGAGATCCTGGTGATCGACGAGGTGCTGGCGGTGGGCGACGCCGAGTTCCAGGCCCGTTGTCTCGACCGCATGTCCGAAGTCGCCAACAGCGGCCGTACCGTGCTGTTCGTCAGCCACAATCTCGCGGCGGTCACGGCGCTCACGCGTCGCGCGCTGGTGCTGCGCGCGGGTCAACTCACCTTCGACGGACCGGTTCAGGCCGCGCTGGCACATTATACCGCGACGCTCGGCAAGACGGCTGAGCGGCTCAATTGGGGGCGCGGCGGCGATTCGACCCTGGTGTCGGCGGACCTGCTCGACGCCGACGGCAAGCCGACGGAGCGCTTCGTGCCCGGGATGCCGCTCAACGTGCGCGTGGTTGTCGAGACCACGGGCATGCCGGGCCTTTGCCTGGAGTTCACGATGCGCGACGAACTCAATCTGCCGATCGCCTTCTATTCGGCGGGCATATTCAACCAAGTGACGCTGCCGACCGAGATCGGCCGCTTCGAGTGCACGATCGTGCTCGAGCCATTGGTCCTGGCGGCCGGACAGTATGCCATCGACATCGCCACGTCGTTCACGAACGTGCATGCCGACCATGTTGTCGACAATGCACTGAGGTTCTTCGTCGAGACCTGCAGCCCGGGCAAGAGCTCTTTCAATTTCCGCCAGTCGCTCGGCACCGGCAGCTTCGCGATGGCTTTGGCCAAGCCCATAGAATTCAAGCCGCTGCCCAGCGCTTCGACGGGCTGAGCGCAGGATGCCCCGCAGCGTCTGCATCGTCGGTTCCGGCAGCCTGGCCTCGAACCCGCGTTTGCTGAAGGAGGCCGGTGCGCTGCACGAGGCCGGATACGACGTCACCACGGTGAGTTGCGACTACACCGACGCGCTGGTCGCGACCGACGACGAGATCGCGCGATCGGTGCCGTGGCGTGTGCGGCGCGTGCCGCGTCCGGCGCTGGGACGGTACACGACCCGGGTGGCGCGCATGGTCGCAGGCCTGTCCGAGGCAGCCGGCATCGCAGTGCCGGTCGGTCTCGCGGCCGAGGTCTACGGCGGCCCGGCTCGCGTGCTGCGGCACGCGGTGGATCGGGTCGCCGCCGACCTCTATGTCGCGCACTACGTGCCGTCGCTGCCGGCCACCGCTGCGGCAGCGCGCCGCCACGGCGCGCTGCTTGCTTTCGACGCCGAGGATTTCCATCCGGGCGAGGGAACCGGCGGCGCCGAGGATGCACTGCGCATGAAGATGGTCGGGCGGATCGAGCGCGCGACCTTGCCGGCGTGTGCCTATGTGACGGCCGCGTCGCCGCTGATCGGGCGGGCCTATGTCGAGCGCTATCGGATCGGCGCGCCGACAACGGTGCTGAACGTCTTTCCGCTGGGCATGAAGCCGGCGACCGAGGCATCGCTGCCGCCCGCGAACGGCACCCTCCTGCGGGCCTACTGGTTCTCGCAGACGATCGGGCTCGACCGCGGACTTCAGGCATTCGTCCAGGCGATGGCCCGTACGTCGACGGAGGTGACGCTCGACCTTCGCGGCAGCAATCGCTGGGGCCATGGCGATACGCTTCTGGCGATGGCGCGCGACCTCGGGATCGGCGGCCGGGTCAGGCTGCTGCCGCTGGCGCCGCCCGACGAGATGGTGAAGCTGTCGAGCGCCTACGATCTCGGCCTGTCGCTGGAGACGGATGTCAGCGAAAGCCGCAGGCTGTGCCTGACCAACAAGATCTTCACCTATATCCTGGCCGGAGTGCCGGTGATGATGAGCGATACGCCGGCGCAACAGGCGCTCGCCCCCGACCTCGGCCACGCGGCGGCGATCGTGTCGTTGGGCGATGTCGAGGGCATCGCCCGGGCGCTGGAGCGGCTCGCGACCGCGCCGGCGCTGACGGCCGCGAAGTCGGTCGCGGACCGGCTGGGACGCGATCGCTACAATTGGGACCGCGAGAAGCATGTCCTGCTGGAGACGGTGGACGCGGCATTCGCGCGTCGCCCGGGTGCGCAGGCATGACGACGCGCAAGCGCCGGATCGGCGAATGGCTGGTCGGGGTCCTGGGCGTCAATCCCGAGACCTTCTGGGCGGTCTGGATCGAGCTGCGGGCGGCGGTCGTCCGCGTGCGCGGGCGCACCGACCCGACATGGATCGTGCGCCGGCGCGAACTGATGCGCCGCCGCGGCGTGCTGGCCAATCTCGGGTGCGGTCCGACGGGCCGCGACGGCTGGGTAAACCTCGACCTGTTCGCCGCACCCGGCCTCACCATGCGCGTCGATTGCCGGCATCGCCTGCCGCTGGCCGACGGGGCGTGCCGGGGCATCCATGTCGAGCACTACCTCGAGCATCTCGAGCCCAAGGTCGAGCGGCCGCGGTTCCTCGCCGAGTGCCGGCGCTGCCTGGAGGAGGGCGGCATCCTGCGAATCGTCGTGCCGGACGCGCGGAAATTCATGGAGGCCTATCTCGCGCCCGGATGGGAGCCAATCAATGCCCTGGGCGGCTTCTATGTCCCCGAGGAGTTATGCCAGGCCAAGATAGAAGTGGTGACTCACACTTTCCGCCAGGACGGCGATCACTTCGCCGGCTACGACGCCGACTATCTGCGGATCATCCTGGAGGATGCGGGGTTCGGCGACGTCGAGGTCGTGGCGTGGCGCGAGGGCCGGTTCCCCGGCGGCTGCATCGACATCGATCAGCATCGCGTATACTCGCTCTACATGGAGGCGCGCCGCTGATGCGCATCGTCCTCACCGCCGATCCGGAGATCGAGGTACCGCCCCGGCTGTACGGCGGCACGGAGAGGGTAGTCGATGGGCTGGTGCGTGGCCTGCGCCGGCGCGGACACCAGGTTTGCCTGCTGGCCAAGCCCGGTTCGCAATGCGAGGCCGATGCCTTCCGGCCCTGGCCGGGAAAGAGCTCGCTGTCGCGGTCGGACTCGCTGATCAACACGTGGACGCTCTGGAAGGCAGTGCACGCTTTCAGGCCGGACGTGCTGCACAGCTTCTCCCGCGTGGCCTATCTCACGCCGCACCTGCGCGGCCGCATTCCGGTCGTCATGACCTACGAGCGGGAGCCAACGATGCGAACGACGGCGCTGGCCGTGAGGCTCGCGGCACCCAAGGTCCTGAGCTTCACCGGATGCAGCGACTATATCGCGGCGCAGGGACGACGCGCCGGCGGGAACTGGGAAGGCATCCCGAATTTCGCGGAGATGGAGGCGCTGAAATTCTCGCCGGCGGTAGCCGGCGACGCCCCCCTGGTCTTCCTCAGCCGCGTCGAGAGCATCAAGGGCGCGGACTGGGCGATCGAGATCGCGCGCCGCACCGGCCGGCGTCTCGTCATCGCCGGCAATCATGCCGACACGGGGCCGGAAGGCGACTACTGGAAAAAGAAAATCGCGCCGTGGATCGGGCGCGACGGGATCGAGTATGTCGGCCCGGTCGACGATGCACAGAAGAACGACGTGCTGGGCAGGGCGTGCGCCATGCTCGTGCCGATCCAGTGGAACGAACCGTTCGGCATCGTGTTTGCCGAGTCGCTGGCGTGCGGCACGCCAGTCATCTCCTGCCCGCGCGGCTCACTGCCCGAGATCGTCCGGCCGGGGGTCGATGGATTCCTGATCCGATCGATCGAGGAGGGCTGCGATGCCGTGGGGCGCATCGGCACGATCGACCGGGCGACATGCCGTCGTCGCGCCGAGGAGAACTACACCCAGGACGTGGTGGTCGAGCGCTATCTCGATCTCTACGGCCGCGCGCGGGCGGCGCTGGCGACGCGATGAGCCGGCGGGTCGCCATCGTCAGCGGACACTTCGCGCCCAGCAACCTGGTCGGCGCGCAACGCGCACGACTGTGGTCACGCTATCTTCCCGAGTTCGGCTGGGAGCCGATCGTCGTGACCGGCGATCCGGCGATGTACGAGGAGCGGCCCGATCCCGATCTCGCGCATCTCGTCGCGCCCGGCTTGCGTGTGATCCACGCGCGGACATTCCCGACCAGGCCGGTGCGGCTGGTGGGCGACGTCGGCGTGCGTGCGTTCTGGGGTTGTTACAGGGCGTTGGCGCAGTTGGCGGCACGGAAAGAAATCGATTTCGTGCTGGTGACGATCCCGTCGAATTTCCTCGGGCCGGTCGGTCGCCTCGTTCACCTGCGCCATGGCCTGCCGTTCGGCATCGACTATCAGGATCCCTGGGTGAACGCGTGGCCCGGGGTCGAGAAGCCATTCACGCGGGCGTGGGGTTCGTATCGCCTCGCCAGAATGCTCGAGCCCTGGTCGGTGCGTGACGCGGCGCTGATCACCGCCATGGCGCCGGGCTATATCGCGGGCATGCTCGAGCGCAATCCCGACGTGGCAAAGAAGGCCGTGATCTCGTCCATGCCGATGGGCGCCGCACCGGAGGACTTCGATCTGGTGCGCACGCTGCACCGGCCACCGTTCCTGTTCCGGCGCGACGACGGAAGGTTCCACATGATCTATGCCGGCGCGCTGCTGCCGGCCGGAGTCGTCGTGCTCGACGCCTTCCTGGCCGGGCTGAAGGCGCTGCGGGAGGCGGCGCCTGACGTGGCGGCACGGCTGCGCGTGCATTTCGTCGGCACCGGCACGTCGCCGGACGATCCCCAAGGATACCGGGTGAAGCCTCGGGCCGAGCGCGGCGGTGTTGCCGACATGGTCGACGAGCATCCCCATCGCATCGGCTACATCGACACACTCAACCACCTCGAGCACAGCGATGCCGTGCTCGTCGTCGGCTCGACGGAGCGGCACTACACGCCGTCCAAGGTCTTCCAGGCGATGCTGTCCGGCCGGCCGATCTTCGGCCTGCTGCATGCCGAGAGCACGGCCGTCGGTATGATCCGATCGGCGCACGCCGGCGAGGTGCTGACACTCACCGAGCAGAAGATGCCCGAACCCGCGGCGATCGCCGCCGGATTGGCGGCGCTCATCGGCGGTGGATCGAGGGCGCCGGTCGCGGCCGGCAAGTCGGGCTTCGAGGCGTTCTCCGCCCGTGAATCGACGCGGGCCGTCGCGCAGGCGCTCGACCTTGCGCACGCGCGCCACCGGGAGGGGCGGGGCGCATCCGCTGGGCCGGCATGACGCTCCGTATCGGCTTCCTGATCAGCCATCCGATCCAGTACTACACGCCGATCTTCCGCGAACTTGCCGGATTGTGCGACCTGACGGTGTATTTCGCGCACCGTCAGACGGCGGAGGAGCAGGCGCGCGAGGGCTTCGGCGTGGCCTTCGACTGGAACGTCGACCTGATGTCCGGCTACCACAGCAAGTTCCTCGAGAACGTCGCAGCCCGGCCGTCGACCGAGCACTTTGGCGGCCGCGATACGCCCGGGGTCGCGCGCGAGATCGCCGACGGCCGCTTCGATGCCTTCGTCGTGCCGGGCTGGGGTCTGCGGTCCTATCTCCAGGCGGCGAACGCGTGCCGGCGCGCCGGGGTGCCCGTCTTCGTACGCGGCGACTCGCAGCTCATGGCACGGCGCGGCATGCTCATCCGCCTGGCCAAGGCGATCGTCTTCCCGCGCGTCCTGCGGCGCTTCGACGGCTTCCTCTATGTCGGCAAGAGGAACCGCGAATATCTCGAACATTACGGCGTGCATGAGGATCGGCTGTTCTTCTCGCCGCATTGTATCGACAACGACGCCTTCGGGATCGCCAGCGACGCGGCGCGATCGGTGCTCGGGAAAGACATCGCGCGGTCCCTCGCCGCGGAAGACGCAGCTCCGCTATCGCGCGACAGGCGTATCCTGTTCGTGGGCAAGCTCATCGAGCGCAAGCGGCCTTTGGACGTGCTGCGCTCGGCGGCGCTGATCCGAAGCGCGGGCGGCGCCGTAGAGGTGGCGTTCGCGGGCTCGGGTGAACTCGAGGGCGAACTCCGGCGCGAGGCGGCCGCGACAGGCGTGCCGACCGTC
>Ga0070680_100002862_pt1 | contig 12815 bp, 7 predicted proteins | sample KBSC73BmetaG_FD_64672 | JGI IMG/M metagenome (GOLD analysis project Ga0070680, IMG submission 64672) | Corn rhizosphere microbial communities from Kellogg Biological Station, Michigan, USA - KBS C7-3B metaG | ecosystem: Host-associated > Plants > Roots > Rhizosphere | place: USA: Michigan...
CGATCAGCATCTTCCTGCTCATCTACTACGCCGCGGTCGGCTTCTTCGTCATCTACTTCACGGCGGTGTTCGGGTGGACGAGCGCGAAGGCGAACGGTCTCGGCAACTGGTTCTGGGCATTCGACGCGGCCGTCCTCATCGTCGTAGGGTTCCTGTCCGACAAGGTCCGCGTGCGTAAGCCGTTCATGATCGTCGGAGCGCTCGGCGCGATCGTGATGACGGCGATCTTCGCGACCCGCGCGCACCATCCGCACACCAGTTACTACACGTTCGTGGTGATCATCAGCCTGCTCGCGGCGTTCCTCGCGATCGCCTACGCGCCGTGGATGGCGAGCTTCACGGAGACGGTCGAGAAGCACAACCCGGCGTTGACGGCGACTGGTCTCGCGGTGTGGGGCTGGATCCTGCGCATCGTCGTCGCGGTCTCTGCGATCTTCCTGCCGATCGTCGTGGCCTCGGTGACGCCTCTGGTCGACCACGGCACGGCGGTCGCCGAGGCGGCTGCGTCGCCGGCCGGCAAGACGTTGCTGTCGATCGACCCGACGACACTGGGAGCGCTGCAGCAGAACCCGACCGACCAGGCAGCCGGCGCCAAGGCGGTCGGCGAGATCATGGCCGCGCAGCACGTGACCCAGGACCAGGCCGTTGCGAGCCTGGTGCATCTCGGGTCGCCGGAGGGCAGGGCCGAGGTCGCGCCGTTGGTGAAGTACGGCACGAAGGTGCAGCAGGCGACCAAGGACGCGCCTGACCAGTTCGAGACGTGGTGGTGGGTGTGCCTCGGCTGCGAGGTCGCCTTCATCCCGTTCGTGTTCCTGATGGCCGGCCGGTGGAGCCCGAAGAAGGCTCGCGAGGACGCGGAGGAGCACGAGCGCATGGTCGAGCAGGAGATGCTCGGCCTGCAGGCCACCACGGCCTGACCGCGTCGATCTGTCAGCGGCTGAGAGGGCTACGGCCCTCTCAGCCGCTGACACGTGTCAGGGGATCAGCTCGTCGCGGAGCTGGCGCTTCAGGAACTTGCCGGCCGGGTTGCGCGGGATCGGCTCGGTGCGGATGGAGATCGACGTCGGCACCTTGAACGCCGCGAGTTTGCCGCGCAGGAACGTCTGCAGCTCCTCCGCGGTCAGCGTCTCGCCTTCGCGGGGCAGGACCGCAGCCGCTACCTCCTCGCCCAGCCGCGGATGCGGTACGCCGAACACCGCCGCTTCGTGCACGGCCGGATGCTCGTAGATCGCCGCTTCGACCTCGGCGCAGTAGACGTTCTCGCCGCCGCGCAACACCATGTCCTTCAACCGGTCGTCGACGTAGATGAAGCCGTCCTCGTCGACGTGGCCGATGTCGCCGCTACGCAGCCAGCCCTCGACGATCGTCTCGGCGGTCGCCTCCGGCTTGTTCCAGTAGCCGCGGATCAGGTTCGGCCCCTTGAACCAGATCTCACCGCGTTCGCCGGCCGGCAGCTTCTCGAACGTCGCCGGGTCGCGGATGTCGACCTCCATGCAGCACGGGACCCGGCCCGCGCTCGACGGCTTGGCGATCGCGTCGGCGCCGCCGATGCCGGGGCCGAGCGCGTTCGTCTCGGTCATGCCGTAGCCGAAGCCCGGCCTGGCCGCCTTGAAGTCGCTGTTGATCTGCTTCATCAACGCCGGCGGCGGGGGAGCGCCGCCACCGCCGACCGCGAGCAAGCTGGACGTGTCGAACTCGGAGAACCGCGGGTGCTGCAGCATGTCGATGCTCTGCGTCGGCACGCCGATGAAGCTCGTGATCTGCTCCCGCTCGATCAGCTCGAGCGCCTTCTCCGGATCCCACTTGTGCATGATCACGAGCTTCGAGCCGGCGATGAGGCAGCCCAGCATCACCGGCACGCAGCCGGTCACGTGGAACAGCGGGATGGCAAGGATCGTGCCCGGGTTCTCCGGCGGGTCCATGACCTCGTCGACCGGCCGCCACAGCGGGTCGATCGCCATCCGTGAGGCGAAGCCCATCAACGAGTTCACCAGCGCCCGATGCGGCGAGACCGCGCCCTTGGGACGGCCGGTCGTGCCCGACGTGTAGAGGATCGTCGCGTCGTCCTCGGGGTCGACCGTGACGTCCGGGAGCGGCTTGCCCGGGACGACGACGTCCTCCCAGCGCTCCGCGTCGTCGACCGGGCCGTCGGCGTGTACGACGAGCATCCGGCAGCCGAGTCGCTTGGCCGCCGCCCGGCTCACCTCGACGCGCTGCGGGTCGGCGATGAGCAGCGTCGCCCCGCTGTCCTCGAGGGCGTAGTCCATCTCGTCCTCGGTCCACCACGCGTTCATGGAGACGTTGATCGCCCCGATCGACGTGATCGCGAGGAAGGAGATGACCCACTCGGGGTAGTTGCGCATCGCGACCGCGACCCGGTCGCCCTTCTTGATGCCGAAGTGGTCGACGAGCGCGGCGGCGAAGGCGTCCGCCTCGGCCATCGTCTCGGCGTAGGTGCGGCGCTGGTCCTCGTAGACGACGAACGGCTTGTCCCCGTGCATCCGCCCGAAGGCGTAGAACTCGCGCAGCGACGGTGGCGCGTTCTTGAACGCCTTGTAGGTGACGCCGTTGACCGTGTAGGGGACGATCTCGAACATCTGGTCGGGACCGGTGGCCTGGGCGACCGCCTCGGCATAGCTCAGTGGCATGCCGCCGACGCTACCGAATCTCGTTCGGTCAGGAAATGGCGGTTGTGACCAGCTTGATGACCTGCTTCTCCACCGCCGGGGACCACTTCATGAGCGCGTAGGACACCGGCCAGAGGTCGCCGTCGTCGAGGTTCGCGGAGTCCTGGAAGCCCAGCGTCGAGTAGCGGTAGCTGAACTTGCCGGAGTCCTGGAAGAAGACGACCACCTTGCCGGCCGCGTTGGCGTACGCCGGCATCCCGTACCACGTCTTGGGGGTCAGCTCCGGCGCCGCCTTGGTGACCACGGCATGCACCTTCTCGGCGAGCTCCCGGTCCTTCGGTGCCATCTGCGCGATCTTGTCGAGCAGGTCCTGCAGACCGTCCTTCTTACTGCCCTTGCGCTGTGTCTTGAGCTCGGCGGCGCGTTCCTTCATCGCCGCCCGCTCCTCGGCGCTGAACCCCGACGCGGCGCTCGCGGTCTTCTTGGCAGGCATGTGGCCAGCCTAGGTCGGCCAGAGCGGCAAGTACGTCAGTACGGAAGCCGGCGACCCGCAGGCGTGCGCAGGTCCAGCTCCCGTCGCACCGGTCTGCGAACCGGCTTGACCACCTGGATCTGCTTCATGACCAGGACGGTAGGGAGCGCGACTTTGCGCGGGCTTAGCAGCGGCTTTGCGCCGCTGCACACCATCAGGAGGTGTGGCAGCTGGTCAGGTCCGGTGAGTTCGCCGCGGCCAAGGCCGGCGCCTTGGCGAACGCCGCATGGTGCGGGTCGAGGAAGTCCGACAGGTCGGTCGCGTTCGCGTCACGGTAGGTGAGCGCCGGCAGGTTCCACAGCTGCTCGATCTCGGCGAGCACCGACGTGTGATCGTGCCGGACGTTGGTCACCGCGTGCGGTTTCGACCACGCGGATACGACGACCGCGGGCACGCGCACGCCGTACATGTCGTAGCCACCCGGCACGTCACCGGACGACAGCGCCGGGGGAATGTCGTCCGGCTTGATGGCCTTGGGCACCCGCACGTGGTCGTAGTAGCCGCCGTGCTCGTCGTAGAGCCAGATCAGCAGCGTGTGCTGCCACTCCGGCCCCGACATCACCGCATTCACCGCGCGCGACACGAACGCCTGGCCGAAGCGGACGTCGGCGTCCTCCTCGTCCTCGTTCGCGCCGTCACCCCAGTAGAACGCGTCCTTCAGCTGCTGCGGCTCCGCCGAGCCCAGCCCGCGCGCCTGGTCGCGAATGGGGTCGGTGGCCAGCGATGCGACGCCGCCGTCCGACTCGAGATAGGAGACGTCCGGCAGGTGTCCGGTCGCAGCATCGGCGTAGAACTGCGCGATCGACGTGTAGTCCTGCGGATAGCGTTCGAAGTTCGACGGGATCAGCGCGGTGTCCGGCAGGTCGGTGACGTAGTCGCGCCAGCTCACGCCGTACTTCGCGAACTCGTCCATGATCGTGCCATGCGGCGGGGGTGCGTCGAAGTAGGACGACGTGTCCGTGCTGATGTTGCCGTACGCCGTGCCGGCATAGAGGAACCGCCGGTTGGGATAGGTCTGCGCCGGCGCTGAGGCGAACCACCGGTTGGCGAGCGTGAAGGTCGTCGCGAGCGAGTAGTAGAAGGGCAGGTCCTTCTCGTCGTAGTAGGACAGCGACTTCGGTTGGATCGCCGCGAACCCGTCCATCCGGCCGCCGTCGATCTCCTTGTGGGTGCTGTTCCAGCTCTGGCCGGCGTTCGGGCCCGAGCACGGCTGGTCCTGGTGGAACACGACCTGCCGCTTACCGCCCGGCAGCGGGTTGCTGTTCGTCGGCCGCCCGTGCTTGTCGAAGGTGAAGCCGTCCGCCTTCGGCTGGCCCTCGCGCGGCAGCATCCCGAAGTACTCGTCGAACGAGTGGTTCTCCTGCATGACGATCACGACGTGGGTGATCGGCGAGCGCGGGTCGTGCGCGCCGAGGGCACGGTGCGGGTCGTGGACGTAGCCGGGCTGGTGCACGCGGGCCGCCGGCGCCGACCACGCGGACGGTACGGCGACACCGAGCGAGGTGACGGCCAGCGCAGCCACCGTCCGTAGCAGCTTGGTCACGCATATGAGGTTCGCCGCCGTGCGGGGCACCCCTGCTGCGGAGCGCTGAACGCTCGGTGAACTCCGCTACCGCGGTTGTGATCTGCGTCACAAACCCCCCTTTCCGAACCGGGAGAACCCGGGTGTAATCGGGCGTAAGTCGACCCCCAGTAGGCCGGAGGCAGCGCCATGGCGACGTCCAGCCGGGAACAGCGCGAGAACATCGCTGCGCTGTCGGATCCATTCGCCCGACGGGCGTTGTTCACCGCCTACCACCTGCGCCGCTACGTCGTGCTCTACGTCGTGGCGCTGCTCGGGGTGGTCGCCCTCGCGTTGTTCCCGACCTACAACGGTGGCGGCCCCGGCGGCGCCCAGCAGGCGGCCAACGGCCAGGGCATCTATGGCAACCAGAACAACGGCGCTCCCGGGACCGCACTTGGACCCGGCGGCGCGGCCGCCCCCGGCGCCGTCGCCCCGGGCACGGTGACGGGTGGCTCGGCAGCGGGCGGGGCCGTGGCCGGCTCGCCGACCACGGGCGGCGGCAGCGCACCGGCCGGTTCGTCGACGACCGTGGCCATCGGGTCGGGTGTCACGCGCGGCGGCTTCCAGTGCAACAAGGGCGTGCGGCAGCTTCCGTTCTCGTCATACGCCGCACCGTGCGTCGCGAAGTTCGTCGGCAACAACGGTGGCAAGACGTGGAACGGCGTCAGCGGCTCGACGATCCTGATCGCGCACCGGCACACCTCCGACGCGCAGGGCGCGAACGAGCAGGCCACCGACGCGCAGATCGTCGCGTCGGGTGGGGCGAAGTATGAAGACCAGGAGAAGTACAAGCAGGCGTTGATCGGTTACTTCAACAAGACCTTCGAGCTCTATGGCCGGCAGGTGAAGCTGGTCAACTTCAGCGGTAAGGGCAAGTACTCCGACGAGGAGCTCGGCTCGGGCCAGGCCGCTGCGTGTGCCGACGCAGACGCGGAGGCCAACACGATGCACGCGTTCAGCTCGCTGGACTTCGAAGGCAACTTCGAGTGGGGACCGTTCGCCGAGTGCGCCGCGCGCTACAAGATGTGGCTGTCGCAGGCGGCGCCGTACTTCCCGGAGTCCTGGTACAAGAAGTACGACCCCTACGCATGGTCGACGGTGATGAACTGCCAGGCCATCTCGGACGGCGTCGGCGAGTTCATCGGCAAGCAGGTCGCGCCCTTCCCCGCGCAGTACGCCGGAATGGACGGCGCCACCAATCTGAAGGGCGCGCAGCGAAAGTTCGCGACCTACGTGCCGGACAACGCGGAGTACCAGGAGTGCGTCAACCAGGTCCTGGCGATGGAGAAGAACAAGTACCACCTGAGCTCGGACCGCCAGGACCAGTACAACTACAAGCTCGACATCTCGCAGTTCCCGCAGGACGCGCAGCGTGCCGCCGTCCAGTTCGCGGCGAACAAGGACACCACCGTCGTGCTCGCCTGCGACCCGATCTCGCCGATCTTCCTCACGAAGGACACGGCCAACCAGGGCTACTACCCGGAGTGGCTGATCATCGGTGTCGCCTACACCGACAGCGACAACTGGGCGCAGCTGTGGGACCAGACCGCCGTCGCGAACCGGTTGTTCGGGCTCTCCCAGGCCGCGTCCACCGCGAAGCTGCTCGACCCCAACAGCGAAGCCGGCAAGGTGCTCAAGTCGATCGGTCAGCCGGTCAACATCAGCTCGGTCACGAACTACTACGAGCTGTTGTCGATGTTCAACCAGCTCCAGGCCGCCGGTCCGAACCTCACGCCCGCCAACATCGCCGCCGGCACACACAGCCTGCCGATCAGCTCACCGGGCGGCGCGTGGGGCACCTGGTTCTTCGGCAACACGCACACGGCCGTTGTCGACTCGCGTGAGGTCTACTGGGTCTCCAACCAGAAGTCGAGCTACAACGGCAACAACGGGACCTACGTCGAGATCTACAACGGTCAGCGGTTCCGGCCCGGCCAGTACCCGAACGGCAAGGCGCCGTTCTACGGAGGCTGAGCCGTGCCCCGTGTTCGGTGGCCCAGACTCCGCTGGACGGGTCCCTCGCCCAGGCGCGCGGTTGCGGGTGCTGCCGAGGTAGCGACAGCGACGAAACCTCGGCAGTACGTCACCGCCGCCGTCGGCCTGGTCGCGGCGTTCCTGGTCGTCGCGAACATGCTGCCGCACGGCGCGCCGCTCGGCATCATCGTCGAGGGCGTCGTGCTCGGGTCGATCAACGGCCTGGTGGCGCTGTCGATCGTGCTCGTCTACAAGGCGAACCGAGTCGCCAACTTCGCCGCGGCGTCGTTCGGGTCGGTGGCAGCCGTGGTCGCGATCGAGCTGCACATCCAGGTGGGGCTCAGCTACCTCCTGTCGATGCTCGCCGGGCTCGCGCTCGCCGCCGTGCTCGGCGCACTGATCGAGATGACCGTCATCCGCCGGTTCGCCAACGCGCCTCGACTGATCGTGATGGTCGCGACGATCGGCCTCGCGGTCATCCTCGACGGCATCAGCATCCTCATCCCGGTCGAATGGAGTGGAACGAAGTCCGGCTCGTTCAGCGCACCGTGGGCGTTCCACTTCCGGATCGCGCCGGTGCTGTTCAACGCCAACTACGTCGTCGCCATCGTCGTCGTCCCGATCGCTCTCGTGGCGCTGACGTGGTTCCTGCGCTACTCCTCGTACGGCGTCGCGATCCGAGCTGCAGCTGACAACGGCGACCGGGCCCGTCTGCTCGGGCTCCCCGTCAACCGACTGTCGACGATCGTGTGGACGATCACCGGCGTCCTGTCCGCCCTCGCGGTGCTGCTGCGGATCCCGATCCTCGGCTTCCTGTCGTTCAGCAGCGTGTCGAGCAACGGGCCGGAGCTTCTGCTGCTGACGCTTGCCGCGGCGGTCGTCGGCGGCATGGCCAGCATGCCGGTCACGCTGCTCACGTCCATCGGGCTCGGCATCGCGTCGGAGCTCGCGGCGTGGAACTTCCACGACGCCACCGCCGTCGACGTCGTGGTCTTCGGTGTGGTGCTGATTGCCCTGCTCACGCAGAAGAACACGCTCAGCCGCGCGGCCGACTCCGGGATCTCGACCTGGCAGAACATCCGGCCGGTGCGACCGACACCACCGGAGCTCGCCGGCCTGCGCCCCGTCCGGATCATGACGCACACCACCCGGCTCGGGCTGCTGGTGTTCGCACTGACGCTGCCGTTGTGGATCTCACCCGCGCACACGCAGCTCGCCACCGACATCCTCATCTACGCGATCGTCGCCGCGTCGCTCGTCGTGCTCACCGGCTGGGCCGGGCATGTGTCCCTGGGTCAGATCGCCTTCATGGGCTTCGGCGGCGCCACGATGGCCGACCTCGTCGGCAGGCACGGATGGGACATCATCCTGGCGCTCATCGCGGGCGCGCTGGTCGCCGGCGCAGTGGCGGTGCTGATCGGCATCCCGGCGCTGCGCATCAACGGCCAGATGGCGCTTGCGGTGGTCACGCTCGCCTTCGGCGTCACCTCGGCGAGCTACTTCCTCGTGCCGCAGTACATGGGCTGGTTCGCGGCCAACATCGCCATCGACCGGCCGCACCTGTTCGGCCGGCTCGCGACCGACAGCGACCAGCAGATGTACTACGTGGTGCTGTTCGTCCTGGCGGCGTCGCTCGCCGCCGTACGCGGGCTGCGCAACAGCAACGCGGGACGCGCGATGATCGCCGGCCAGGACAACCGGCTCGCGACGCAGTCGTTCGCCATCAACACCACACGCGTGAACCTCGTCGCGTTCGCGATCTCGGGCACCATCGCCGGCCTCGCCGGCGGCCTCTACACCGTCCAGCAGGTCGGCTTCAACCCGTCAGGATTCAGCGCCGAGGACGGGCTGACGTTCTTCATGATGGTCGTCATCGGCGGCCTCGGGTCGATCCCCGGCGCGGTCCTGGGCGCGATCTACGTCTACGGCGCGCAGTACCTCCTGCCGCCCGGTTGGGACATCATCGCGTCCGGCGCCGGCCTGCTCATACTGCTGATGTTCATGCCGGGTGGGCTCGGCGAAGCGGTGTTCCGGGTGCGCGACGCGTGGTTGCGCCGGCTCGCCGCGAAGCACCGCATCTACGTGCCGAGCCTCGTCGCCGACACCCTGGTCAAGGACGAGGTCATCGTGGTGGATGCCGACGCAGAGGTGCCGCAGCTCGTCGCCTCGACCGGGATGGTCGTGCCGACACCTCCACCGAACGAACCGGCGGTCGCCGGCGCGCAGCGGGGAGCAGGGTCATGAGCCGCCATCGCCAAACCGCCGGTGACCAGAGCGGCGGCAACCCCATCACCGCGGCGTTCCGCGACCTCGGCCCGGCCGGTCCCACTGCGCTGCTGCTGCTGCTGGCCCTGGCCGGAGTGCAGAACTTCGACATCATCGCGTTCGGCGTGCTCTCGCCGAACATCCGCGAGACGTTCCACCTGAGCAACGCCGGCATCGACTCCATCGCGGCGCTGACCGCTGCCGTGCCGGTGATCTTCGCGGTGCTGCTCGGCTACTTCGGCGACCGGATGAACCGCGTCCACCTCTCGCAGGCCGCCGCAGTGGTCTGGGGGGTCACCGCCATCGCGACAGGCCTGGCACCGGTCGTGGCGATCCTGATCGCCGCGCGGCTGGTCGGCGGCGTCGGCTACCTGACGACGGAAACCGTCTACCCCAGCCTGCTCGCCGACTACTACCCGCCTCGTCGCGCCGGGTCGGTGTTCGGCACCTACCGGCTCGGCGGGCACGGCATCGGCCTGCTCGGCGGGCCCGCCGCGGGCGCGCTCGCCGCGGTCATCGGCTGGCGCGCCGCGTTCGTCACGCTCGCGATCCCGACGTTCATCCTCGCCGCCGCCCTCGTCGTGCTGCGCGAACCCGACCGCGGTGCGTCGGCAGGCATCGCGACGACGGTCGAGCAGATGGGATCGATCAGCGAGGGCTTCCGCCGGGTCCGCGCGATCCGGTCGCTGCGCCGCACCTGGCTCGCGGCCTTCCTGTTCGGCGCGGGAACACTGCCGTTTCCGACGCTGCTCAACAACTTCTTCCACGACGTCTACCACCTCGGGTCGGCGAGCCGGGGCGGGGTCAGCGCGCTCTACGGCATCGGCGGCCTGGTCGGCGTCGCGTTCGCGGGCTGGCTCACGCAGCGGGCGCTCAACGAGGGTCGCCACCCGCGGCTGTCGCTCATCAACGGCCTGATGGTCGTCGAGTTCGGCGTGTTCATCGCCGTGATGGCGGCGGCGCCGTGGCTCATCGTGTCGATCGTCGCGGCCGGTTTCGTCAGCATCGGAGCGTTCGGGTTCCTGCCGGCCTACACGTCACTCGTCGCGCTGGTGGCACCACCGCGGCTGCGTGCGCAGGCCTACGCGTGGTCGCTGCTGTGGTACGCCCTCGGCGGCATCGTGCTCGGCGCGATCATCGGCGGCATCAGTGACGCGCACGGCAACCGCGTGGCGCTTCTGATCCTGTCCGTGCTGGTCGCAGCCGGCGGGGCCATCGGCGCGTCGGCCTACGTCTACGTCACCCGCGACGTCGAGCAGGCCACCCGCGCCGAGCAGGCCGGCATGTCCGAGGCGTTGCTCTCCTGCCAGGGCATCGACGCGGCGTACGCCGGCGTGCAGGTGCTGTTCGGCGTCGACTTCGAGGTGCAACGCGGCGAGATGGTCGCCTTGCTGGGGACCAACGGCGCGGGCAAGTCGACGTTCTTGAAGACCATCAGCGGCCTGCTCGACCCGATCGGCGGCGCGATGTTCTTCAAGGGTCGCGACATCAGCCACGCCGACCCGCTCACCACCTCTCGGCTGGGCATCATGCAGGTGCCGGGCGGACGGGGCGTGTTCCCGACGATGACGGTCGCGGAGAACCTCCGTGTCGCGGGATGGCTCTACCGCAAGGAGAAGGCGCACCTCGAGGCGGCGACAGCTCGGGTGCACGAGTACTTCCCGATTCTCAAGACGCGAGCCGACACGCTCGCCGGCGACCTGTCCGGCGGCGAGCAGCAGATGCTCAGCCTCGCGCAGGCGTTCCTCGCGCGCCCGGAGCTGCTGCTCATCGACGAGCTCTCGCTCGGCCTCGCGCCGGCGATCGTCGACCGGCTCATCACCATCGTCCGGGCGATTCACGAGCAGGGCACGACCGTCGTCATCGTCGAGCAGTCGGTCCACACCGCCCTCGAGCTGGCGGAGCGCGCCATCTTCATGGAGAAGGGCGAGGTGCGCTTCTCCGGTCGCACCGAGGACTTGCTGGAGCGGCCGGACGTTCTGCGCGCAGTGTTCCTGCACGGCGCCGCGGCCGGGCTCGCGGACGGCAACGGCAAGAGCGCAACCGCGGCGTCGGGCACGAAGGAGACCGCCGAACGCGACGTCGTCCTCGAGACCCGTCAGCTGTCCAAGCGCTACGGCGGTGTCATGGCCGTTAACGGTGTCGACCTGCAGCTGCACCAGGGCGAGATCCTCGGGTTCGTCGGCGCGAACGGCGCCGGCAAGACGACGCTGTTCGACCTGATCTCCGGCTTCACGCGCAACGACTACGGCCGCGTCATCGTGCACGGGCAGGACGTGACCGACTGGCCCGCATGGCGTCGCGCCCGACTCGGTCTCGGTCGGTCGTTCCAGGACGCGCGGCTGTGGCCGCAGCTCACGGTCGCCGAGTCGCTCGCCGTCGCACTGCACGACGAGGCGGAGATCGACGCCGCGCTGCCGGCGCTGCTCGGGCTTCCCCGAGTCGCGGAGTCCGAGGCCCTGGTGGCCGAGCACGTCGACCGCCTCATCGACCTGATGGGGCTGGCCGCGTTCCGCAACAAGTTCATCGGCGAGCTGTCGACCGGATCGCGGCGGATGGTCGAGCTCGCGTGCATGCTGGCGCACCGGCCATCCGTGCTGCTGCTCGACGAGCCGTCGTCCGGCATCGCGCAACGTGAGACGGAGGCTCTCGGTCCACTGATCAAGCGGATCCGTGACGAGCTCAGCGGCAGCATTCTGGTCATCGAGCACGACATGCCTCTCTTGCGGTCGCTCGCAGACACACTCGTCGCGCTCGACCTCGGCACGGTCATCGCGTACGGCGAGCCGGAGCGGGTGCTCGACGACCAGAAGGTCATCTCGGCGTACCTCGGGGGGTCGATCGAGCGGCTCGGCGCGGGCAGCTCCAACGGCAAGCCGCGCAAGACCGCCGCGCGCAGTCGCTCCCGACAGAAGGCGGAACTATGAGTCGAGGCCGGCATCGACTGACGCATCCACGCCGCAGGGCGTGGCCCCGTCGTCCGCTGCGCAGTGGCGCGGTGGCACTCGGCGCGGTCGGCGTCGCCGTTCTCTCGACGGCGTGGACCACGGCGGCCGCTGACGCGCCGTCGAAGTACGGCTGGTGGTCGCAGGCCAACGCCGGCGCACCGGTGGCCGCACCGGCGCCGCCCGACGTGCCGGACAAGGGCCTCTACGTCGCGAACGGGTTCGCCGGCCCGACCGCGATCTCCGCGCTGTCGTTCACGGTGCCCACCGGTGCGACCGTCGGCAACCTGACCCTCGTCGCCACCGGCAATCCGGTGATGACGACGGCACCGCAGGCGTGCGCCCTGACGTCCGCCGGCGCCGGCTACCAGTCCGCGCAGAACGGCGACTGGAGCGCAGCGCCGGCGTACGACTGCAGCGCAGGAAAGGTCGACGGCTCCATCGGCTCAGACGGCAAGACGGTCACGTTCGCCGTCGGCCCGCTCGTCAAGAACGGCTCGCTCGACCTCGCCATCATCCCGACCGGGCAGGCGGACCGCATCCCGTTCGAGCCGCCGACGGACTCGGCGCTGGCCGTCACGGCCTCGTCGTCGTCCGGCTCGACCGCTGCCGCAGGCGGGGGCGGCGGCGGCATCTTCGGCAGCGCGGGCGGGTCGTCCGGCTCCGGTGCACAGGCGTCGGGCGGCAGTGGGGCCGCACCGGCGCTGCCGCCGCCCCCGCCGTCGGGCGCGACGACCGGGACGGCGCCGGACGCGGGCCTGGCGCCTGCGGTCGCCTCTCCGCAGTCATCCGCTCCGGCCGGCACCTCGCTCGCGGGCGCGCAGCCCGCTGCGGCGTCGTCCGGGCCGGCTGGCCGGCACACCGCGGCGACGGTGATCGGGTTGCTGGCTGTGGTCGCGGCGCTGCTG
>Ga0070680_100002863_pt1 | contig 12811 bp, 10 predicted proteins | sample KBSC73BmetaG_FD_64672 | JGI IMG/M metagenome (GOLD analysis project Ga0070680, IMG submission 64672) | Corn rhizosphere microbial communities from Kellogg Biological Station, Michigan, USA - KBS C7-3B metaG | ecosystem: Host-associated > Plants > Roots > Rhizosphere | place: USA: Michigan...
CGTGTACGAGCGACTCGCTGACGTCGCGAAACGCCTTCTGCGCCAGCACCGCGAACGAGTCTTCGATCTGCTTGAGATTCGCGACGCGCGTCTCCGCGACCGCGCGCGCCTGCTGTGCCTCTTCGAGCCGGCGCTGCATCTCTGCGTTGCGAGCGTCGCTTCGCGCACGCTCGGTTTTCGCAAGATCACGCTCGGCTTCAACCGCCGCCCGTCTCGCGCTCGCAACCACCCATCCCACGATCGCACCAAGCAACAGTGCGGTCACGCTGAGAACAACCGACATGATCGTCATGAAGAAGATGATAACTCTCGCAACACGTCGATCACGCGCTGCACTTCTTCTTCATCGTTGTAGTAATGCGGCGAAAACCGCACCAGCCCTTCGCGGGGCGCGGTGATGATGCCTTTCTCTTCGAGCTTGCCGTGATACCAGCGGATCGACTTCTCTACATTTGGTGGAGTCGCTCCAACGATCGGAGAGCGGACCGGGCGCGGCCACGCGAGCTGCCATCCGATCGATTCGAGTCCGTCCGCGAGCGCGTTCGCGACGCGCAGAGCATGCTCGTGAATTACATCGATGCCGATCTCGTGGACGAGATCCATCGCCGCGCGCATGCCGTAAATGCCAGCCGTATTGAGCGACCCCGCTTCGAAGCGTTTCGCACCCGGGACGAGATCGACGGACGTGTTGATGAATCGTCCCTGCCGCTCGACGTTCGTCCAGCCGGTCTCGATCACATCCAGTTCTTCGCGGTGCGCGCGTGCGACGTAGAAGATCGCGGCGCTTTCGGGACCGCACGTCCATTTGTGTCCGTCCGCGGCGAGGAAGTCGATCTTCGCGGCTCGTACGTCGATTGGGAGAACGCCAAGGGCCTGGATCGCGTCGACGCAGAAGCGGACGTTGCGGCGCGCGCAAAGGTCTCCGATTGCAACGAGATCCGCGACCGCGCCGTTGTGGAACGCGACGGCGGAGATGGTCACGACGCGCGTCCGGCCGTCGATGACCTGCTCGATGTCGTGCACATCGAAGGATGCGGCGACGCGGCATTCGACGCCGCGTGCTTCGAGCCGCTTCCACGGCGTCCAGTTCGAGGTGAACTCGAGCGCCGTGGTGACGACGTTGTCTCCCTCGTTCCACCGCACGCCCTGCGCGATGAACGAGAGTCCTTCCGACGTGTTTTTCAGGATCGCGATCTCATCCGCGTCCGCGTTGATGAGCCTTGCAGCCGACTCGCGAAAGCGATCGTCTTCCGCGTACCACTTCTTCCAGTGCAGCGCGCCGTAGTCGCGCTGGTCGCGGACGAATTGCTCCATCGCTTCGGCGGCGCGGACGGAGAGCGGTCCGAGGGCGGCGTGGTTGAAATAGATCAGATTCCGCGTGACCGGAAAAAGATCTCTAAAAACGGTGGAGCTCATTGACATACGCCTCGTAGTTGCGGCGCATTTCGGCCAGCGAGTCGCCGCCGAATTTCTCGCGCATCGCGTCCGCCAGCACGATGGCGAGCATCGCTTCGCACACCACGCCGCACGCGGGGACCGCGGTGACGTCGCTGCGCTCCCACTGCGAGCGATGCGCTTCGTGCGTTTCGGTATCGACGGACGGCAGTCCGCGGCGCAGCGTGGAGATCGGCTTCATGAACGCGCGCACGACGACGTCCTGCCCGTTCGTCACGCCGCCTTCGAGTCCGCCGGCGCGATTCGTATTGCGGTGATAGCGGCGCTCGTCATCGAAGTAGATCGCATCGTGTACTTCGGAGCCGGCGCGACGCGACGCCGCCACGCCGTCGCCGACCGCGACCGCCTTCACCGCGTGAATCGACAGGATCGCCTGGCCGATGCGGCCGTCGAGTTTCTCGTTCCACTGCACGTACGATCCGAGTCCGACCGGGACGCCGCGCGCGGCGATGACGATCGTGCCGCCGAGCGTCTCCCCGAGCTCGCGCGCGCGATCGACCGCCGCGATCATCGCCGGCTCGTGCTCGCGATGGACCGCGCGCAGCGGTGATTCGTCGTCGACGTTGCCGAGGTCTTCCCAGGTTGGCGAAGCTTCCGGGTCACCCGCGTCGCCGACCGACACGATGCCCGAGCGAATCTCGATGCCGAACGCGCGCAACAGTTCTTTCGCGATCGCGCCCGCGGCCACGCGCGATGCGGTCTCGCGCGCGGACGCGCGCTCGAGGATGTCGCGCAGATCGCGGCGTCCGTATTTCATCCCGCCGGGAAGATCGACATGTCCCGGACGCGGGGCGTGCACGCGGCGCTTGTGCGTCTCGTTCGCGTCGAGCTCCCACGGGTCCATCGCGCCGCGCCAGTTGTCGAAGTCGCGGTTGCGAATCGTGATCGCAATCGGCGAGCCGAGCGTCTCGCCTCCGCGAATGCCCGCCGTGATCTCCGCTTCATCGCTCTCGATCTTCATCCGCCCGCCGCGCCCATAGCCGTGCTGGCGCCGCTTCAGATCGCGGTCGATCGCCTCACGATGCAACTGCACACCCGCCGGCACCCCCTGCACGATGATCGTGAGCTGCGGCCCGTGCGATTCGCCGGCGGACGTGAACGTAAAGCGCGACATCGGCACCTCAGGCTGCGATCTGCTCGCGCTCGCGGCGCAGTGCCCAGACGCTGCCCGCAATCACCAAGAGCACCGAAATCAGTTGCGCGACGGTGAACGGTCCGAGAAACCGGTCGTCCTTCGCGCGCACGATCTCCACGAGAAAGCGCTCGATCCCGAGAAGGATCAAAAAGGCCCCCCACACCCGCCCCTTCGGATGCGGGCGGCGGTTCAGCCACATCAGGATCGCGAACATCGTGAATGCGGCAAGCGATTCGTAGATCTGCGTCGGGTGTACTTTCAGCACCTGATCGGGCGGAATCAACGGATCGACGTGGACGCCGAAGCTGCGCAGCTCGGTCGCGGTCGTCGGCGGCGAGCCTTTCGGGAAGGCGATGCCGTACCAGGCATTCGTCGGGCGTCCGTAGTCATCGCCGACGAGGAAGCAGCCGATGCGTCCGATCGCATAGCCGATCGCGAGCGCGGGCGCGGTCGCATCGGCGGCAGTCAGGTAGTCCACGCCTTTGCGCCAGATCAGCATGCTGCACCCGAGGAAGCCGCCGATCAGTCCGCCGTACCAGACGAGTCCCGCGCGATCGAACAGCAGGTGCCAGTCGCGGAAGAGAATCGCGTAGTAAACCTTCGCGCCGATGATGCCGCCGAGCGCGGCCGCGACGACCATCGACGACGCGAGCTCTTCCGGCAGTTGGTAGCGTCTGAATTGTTTCGCGAGCACCCAGCCGGACGCGATGAACGCAAGGAACATCATCAGCCCGAACGTGGTGATCTCGAAGTTGCCGACTTTAACGAGGGTTGGCCACATGCGCGGGCGAGGATAACAGACCGCTACGCCGTCGCCTTCTCGAGCGAGGCCTTCTGATCCGAAATGAACCGGAACACGTCGACTTTCCCGGCCTGGTCGAGATGCTGGGAGACCTCGAACAGCTGCACGGAAAGGAGCGTGTTCAGCCCGTCGTCGAGCACCGCTTTGCGCCGCTCGAACGGCAGCTCGGAGATGTTCGCGATGAGCATGTTCTCGTCGAAGCGTCCGTACTGATCGAAGAAGACGCCCGCCCACAGCTCGTCGGTCTCGTTGTTCTGCAGGATGCTCATGAAGATGTCGCGCGCCTGTTCCTCGCCGACGCTTTTCTCCAGCGTCTCGAAGAGGCGTCCGAACATGTCGTTGTACGTCGAGATGATCTTGAGCAATTCGGGCGAGTCTTCGACGTCGAGGAACACCGGCCGGAACGATTTCTCCTCGGGCAACGCCTCGACGAGCCTCGCGGAGAGGAGCTGAAAAAGGATGCGCGAGACTTCGAACTGCGTGAGGCTCGAGCGGCCCGTGAGGTCGCGCACATTGCGGATGCCGTCGATGTCGTTATAGATCCCGATCTCGATGTCGTTCATGTCGAGCGCCCGGAAGTCGGGTGCGGCGCCGGGCACCTTCTTGAAGATGACGTCGAGGTTCGGGATCTTCTCGCGGATGCGCGCCGCCTCGTCGATGCGCCGGATGCCCTCCATGATCACGCCCGGCGTGTTGATCTGCAGCACGATCCGCTCGTGCGCCAGCTCCTCGTCGAGGTTGTAGAACGCGAATTCGCCGTCCTTCCAGCCGAAGAGCGAGTAGATGATCTCGAGCACCTGGTTCTTCACGCCCCACCAGAGATCCTTCGGCGAGAGCGCGCCCATCTGCACGAGGATCTTCCCGTGCCGCAGCTGCGGCGTCACGCGGCGCTTCGATTCTTCGTACTGCTGCTGCGTGATGCGGCCGTTGCGAAGGAGGAACTGTCCGAGGGAGTGTTCCGGCGAGCTCGAGCTCGCGAAAACGATCTCCCCGCTGCTCCAGTGGATCGTCCGCTCGAACTCCCCCCGCTGGATGACGAGCTTCCCGCTCTCGCGGATCATGGCCACGAAGCTCAAGACATCCGGCAACTGGATCTTCGACAGATCCCCCTGAAGAATCGGCTTTTCAGCCATGCGGACTCACCGGGGGAATGATACGGGAAGAACCGCAATCACCGCCGCCACGAGCGCGCGGCCAAGGCCTCTCCCCTCCACACCGCGAGGAGCCACGGCATCCTGGAATCCGTGAATTGCCGCCGCTGCGGGCGCGGTAGCCGGAGCCGGAACCGCTGCGTAAAGAGTCCGTGCAGGGCCACGCCGCCGTTGGTTCTTACTCTCGGCGCTTTCGGGACGCGAGACAGCAGGGTCCTCCGCCTCGACGCGACGGCGATGCTGTGCAGCGAGAGGGGCATACGGTTCATGGAGGCCTCCGGATCCGAATTTATATGCTGAAACAGCATACATGCATCCGATGCCTCTGTCGATAGGTGATACGGAAGCGACGTCCGATGCGTTTACAGCATCACTATTCCTCACGCGCGTCGTATAATGAGCACGATGAACGAGCTTATTTTTCTCGTCGAAGAAGCGCCGGAAGGCGGATACACCGCCCGCGCACTCGGCGAATCGATCTTTACGGAGGGTGACGATCTCGCGTCCATCGAAGCGAATGTGCGTGACGCCGTTCGCTGTCACTTCGATGAAGAAACGATGCCTCGCTTCATCAGACTCCACTTCACGCGCGAGGAAGTCATCGCCGTTTGAGATTGCCACGCGATATCTCGGGTGACGATCTCGTGCGACGTCTCGGCCGGCTTGGCTACGTCATGACGCGCCAGACAGGTAGCCACATGCGCCTGACTCTTGCCTCTCCGCGCGAACACCACATCACGATTCCAAAACATCGAGTGCTCAGCCTCGGGACGCTCCGATCCGTTCTCGACGATGTCGCGAAACATCTCGAGACCACGCGCGACGAGCTCATTGCCCAACTATTCGCCTGATCACCGCCGCGAACAATCACGCCCGCGAAGCCGCCGCGGGTTGCTCTTCCGCCTTCGCGGTCTCCGCCAGCACCGGCAGCGTCACGGTGAACGTGGCGCCGTGGCCGATACCCTCGCTCTCCGCGACGATCTCGCCGTGGTGCAGATCCACGATGTGTTGTGCGATCGCGAGGCCGAGTCCGAGGCCGCTGCGCTTGTTCGAGCTCTCCGCCTGGCGCAGGCGGTCGAACACGTACGGCAGAAACGACGGTTCGATGCCGTCGCCTTCGTCCTTCACGCGGATGCGCACGTGGCCGTTCGTGCGGCCGGCGCGCAAGTCGACATGTTTCCCGGCCGGCGTGAACTTGATCGCGTTCGACAACAGGTTGCCGATCACCTGCTGCATGCGATTCGCGTCCGCGTCGACCATGCAGTCGCGATCGTCGATCTCCGACGTCAGGCGTATGCCTCGCTCGTCCGCGAGCGGACGCGCGATCGTGAGCGCCGCCTCCACGACGTCGCAGATGCTCGTCGGCTTCAGCTCCACGCGGAACTTGCCCAGCACGATGCGCGAGACGTCGAGCATGTCGTCGATCAGCCGCGCCTGCAGCCGCGCGCTCGACTCGATCGTGCGCAGCGCCTCCTCGAGGTCCTCCGGCTCGTAGTGACCGCTGCGCAGATACTGCACCCATCCGAGGATCGAGGTCATCGGGGTGCGAAGCTCGTGGGAAAGCGTCGCCAGGAAATTGTCCTTCGCATGATTCTGCGCTTCCGCCTCGCGATAACGCCGCTCCGCCTCCGCCGCCGCGGCAGCCGTGCGACGCTCGGTGATGTCGCGGAACGTGATCACCAGCCCATAGAGCTCGCCGTTCGCATCGCGGATCGGCGACGCCATGAACTCCGCGGGGAAGCTCGTCCCGTCGGCGCGGAAAAACGTGTCCTCGATCTGGCTGTAGGCCGGCTCGCCCTGCACCACCGAGTGCAGGCGGCAGCGCGTGCGATCGCACGTGCGCACGCCGGGAAACACGGGGTGCACGAGATCGTGAATGCTGTGGCCGTTGATCTCGTCCGCGTCGCGCGCCACCATCCGCGCCGCCGCGGGATTGACGAACGTGACGATGCCGTCGACATCGACGCCGATGATTCCCTCGGCGACCGCGTTGAGGATCAGCTCGTTCTGCCGGCTGAGCCGCGCGAGCTCCTGCGCCTGCCGCTGGAGCGCTCTCGTTTTGCGAAAGAGCTCCACGAACACGTTGACCTTCGACCGCAGCACCTCGGCATGAAACGGTTTGAAGATGTAGTCGACCGCGCCGAGCTCGTAGCCGCGAAAGACGCTCGTCTCGCTGTGGCTGAGCGCGGTGAGAAAGATGATCGGCGTGTCGCGCGAGCGCTCGCGCTGGCGGATCAGCTCCGCGGTCTCGAACCCATCGAGATCGGGCATCTGCACGTCGAGCAGCACCACCGCGAAGTCGTTGTTCAACAGATGCCGCAGCGCCTCGGTGCCCGAGCCCGCTCGCACGAGATTCAGATCGAGATCGGCAAGGATCGACTCCAAAGCAAGCAGGTTGCTTTGCTGGTCATCGACCAGAAGGATGTTTACGCGATCGTCCATCATGTACTGTGCCGGCAAAGCTCGACGAGAAACGGCCCGATGCGTTCGAGAGGCAAGATCCGATCCACGCGCCCCGTGGCGATGGCCGCCCGCGGCATCTCGGGGGACTCGGCGGTCAGCGGATCCTGCACGACGACGAACCCGCCGCGCCGCTTGATCATCGCCGCACCGCGCGCGCCGTCCGCGTTCGCGCCGGTGAGCACCACGCAGATCGCCGCCGCGCCATACGAATCCGCCGCTGACTCGAAGAGCACGTCGATCGACGGCCGCGAATATTCGACGCGCGCGTCGACCGACAGATTCAATTCACCGCGCTCGACCAGCAAGTGATAGTCGGCGGGCGCGAGATACACGGTGCCGCGCTTGATCCACTGTTTGTCATCCGCATCGACGACGTCGAGATTCGAATGGCGCCGGAAAAACGCCGGCAGCGATTCGTTCGACGTCCGATAGCGATGCTGCGCGATCACGATCGGCACGGGAAAGTCGCGCGGCAACACCTGCAGAATCTCCTGCAGCGCCTTCATGCCGCCTTTCGAGCAGCCGATCGCAACGATTTCGTACACGCGTGTCGCGGCGTCAGGGGTCCGGCCGTCACTCCATGTACGGATACCAGGGGGCAGTTGCGCGGTCGCAACCGGCTTCATCGCACCCTCCGGTACAACCGCTCTTCCGCGTCGACCTCCTCGTAGTGTTCGGCGACGCTGGTGTACTTCACCGATTCCTTTTTGCCGAGGCCGAGGATGCCGAACATCTCCAGACTCTGCAGAAACAACTGCTGCACGCGGTCCTGCAACACGTTGTTGAAATAGATCAGCACGTTGCGGCAGAAGATCACGTTGAAGTGATTGAACGACGAGTCGGTGACGAGATTGTGCTGCGCGAACACGACATGGTCGCGCAGCGCCGGGCGGAAAATCGCGTAGTCGTAGCGAGCCGTGTAGTAATCCGAGAACGTTCCCGTGCCGCCGGCGGCGATGTAATTGGAGGTGTTCTCCTGCATCGTCGATAGTGGAAAGATTCCGGACTTCGCTTTCTGCAGCACCGCTTCATTGATGTCGGTCGCGTAAATGCGGCAGCGTTCGTACAGGCCCTCCTCCTGAAGCAGGATGGCCATCGAGTAAACCTCTTCGCCCGTCGAACATCCGGCATGCCACAGCCGCACGAACGGATACGTGCGCAGCACCGGGATGACTTTCTCGCGAAAGCGGAGATAGAACGTCGGATCGCGAAACATCGCGGTGGTGTTGATGGAGAGGTCGAGCAGCAGCCGCTCCATCGACTGCGAGTCGTGCAGCACTTTCTCGAGCAGCCCCGAGATCGTGCTCAGCCCCTCGGCATACACGCGCTTCCAGATCCGTCGCCGCAGCGACGGCAGCGAGTAATCGCGGAAGTCGAAACCGTAATGCTGGTAGATCCCCTCCGTCAGAAGGCGGATTTCGATGCCTTCCAGCTCGGATTTGGCCTGTTCTTCGACGACGGTCATCACATGACGATGAGCAAAGGGTGGGCCGCTTACCGATACAGCCACACCCTCAACAAGGAAACCAGCTGCTGCGCGTCGATCGGCTTCGTAATGTAGTCGCTCGCTCCCGCCTCCATGCATTTCTCGCGGTCGCCTTTCATCGCCTTCGCCGTGAGAGCAATGATCGGCAGGTTTTTGAACTCGTCCATGGCCCGGATGCGGCGCATCGCCTCGTAGCCGTCCATCTCCGGCATCATCACGTCCATCAGCACGACGTCCACGTCGCGAGTGTGGCGCAGCACGTCGAGCCCGTCGCTGCCGCTCTCGGCATAAACGACGTTCATCTTGTGCCGCTCCAGGAGGCTCGTCAGTGCGTAGATGTTGCGCATGTCGTCGTCGACGATGAGCGCCTTCTTGCCCGCCAGCACCGGATCGGACTCGTGCAATTGCTCGAGGATCTTCCGCTTCTGCTCCGGCAGGTTCTCCTCGACGCGGTGCAGGAATAACGCGGTCTCGTCGAGCAGGCGGTCCGGCGAGCGGACGTCCTTCACGATGATCGCGTCCGCCATCCGCTTCAGATCGTTCTCTTCCTTCCGCGACAGGTCGCGGCCGGTATAGACGACGATCGGGATGTCCTCGATGTGCAGCTCGTTTTTCATCTTATTGATGAACTCGAAGCCGCTCATGTCGGGCAGGCCGAGGTCCAGGACCATACAGTCGAAGCGGCGCTCCCGCAGCTTCTGCAGTGCTTCCTCACCGGATTCAACCGCGGTGATCTCGACGTCGCCCTCGCCGATCAGCTCGACGATTGCTTTTCGTTGTGCCTCGTTGTCCTCTACGACGAGGAGAGTCTTGTTCGGACGTTCGACGAAGCCCCGGATCTTCGCGAACGCTTCATCGAGCGCCTCTTTGCTGACCGGCTTCTGCATCTGCGCGAACGCGCCGAGCCGCAGACCGCGGCCGCCTTCCTCGTCGGCGGTAATGATGTGTACCGGAATGTGGCGCGTCACGCGATCGTGTTTCAGGCGATCGAGGACCGTCCACCCTTCCATGTCGGGCAGTGCGATGTCGAGCGTGATCGCGTCGGGCTTGTAGCGATGCGCGACTTCGAGCGCCGTCTCGCCGCGCGTCGCGACGAGGCCCTTGAATCCTTTCTCGTGCGCCATCTCCCGCAGGATCTGCGCGAACGTCACGTCGTCCTCGATGATCAGCACCGTGCGATCGCCCGGCTGGATGTCGTTGCGATCGTCCGGCACTTCCTGCTCGATGTGGACCGCCTCGGCGTGTGGTGCCGCCGGCCTCGGCGCCATGTCTTCCCGCGCCGCCGGGGTCGGCGGCGCCACACTCGGCGCTGCACCCGGCGCCGCGTATGTCTGCGGCACGTAGAGCGTGAAGGTCGACCCCTCGCCCTGTTCGCTCGTCACCTGAATCTCGCCCCCGAGCAGCCGCGCGATCTCGCGGCTGATCGAGAGTCCGAGTCCGGTGCCGCCGAATTTGCGCGTCGTCGATGCGTCGGCCTGCTGGAACGCTTCGAAGATGAGCTTCTGCTTCTCCTCGGCGATGCCGATTCCGGTGTCGACGACGCGGAACGCGATCACGCTGCCCGCGCGATCGAGCGAATAGTTGCCCGGGCTCCATCCCGACGCGACCCGCTCGATGTGCAGCGTGACCGTCCCCTGCTCCGTGAACTTGAACGCGTTGCCGAGCAGGTTCTTCAGCACCTGCTGCAACCGCGTCGAGTCGGTGTAGACCGACTTCGGCAGATTCGGCGCGAGCTCGATCTCGAAGCCGAGCCCCTTGTCTTCCGCGATCTGGCGGAACGTGCGATCCGAGAGCTCCGCGATCTCCCGGAACGGCACGTCGCCGAGGGAGACGCTCATCATTCCCGACTCGATCTTCGACAGATCGAGGATGTCGTTGATCAGCGTCAGCAGGTCCTGTCCCGAGGAGTGAATCGTCTTCGCGAACTCGACCTGCTTGCCGGTGAGGTTCTGATCGCCGTTGTCGGCGAGCAGCTTCGCCAGAATCAGCAGCGAGTTGAGCGGCGTGCGCAGCTCGTGCGACATGTTCGCCAGGAACTCCGATTTGTACTTCGACGTCAGCGCGAGCTGCCGCGCTTTGTCTTCGAGCTGCCGTTTCGCGGTTTCGACTTCGCGGTTCTTCTGCTCGACTTCCTCGTTCTGCGCGGTGAGCAGCCGCGCTTTCTCCTCGAGTTCTTCGTTCGTCTGCTGCAGCTCTTCCTGCTGCTGCTTGAGCAACTCCTCCGAGGCCTGCAGCGACTTCGCCTGCGACTCGAGCCGCTTGTTCGTTTCCGTCAGCTCTTCCTGCTGCGTCTGCAGCTCTTCCGCGAGCGATTGCGACTGCGTGAGCAGGTCCTCGGTGCGCATGTTCGCCTGGATCGTGTTGAGCACGACGCCGATCGATTCGGTGAGCTGGTCGAGGAACGACTGATACGTCTCCGTGAAGCGGTTGAACGACGCCAGCTCCATCACCGCCAGCACCTGCCCTTCGAAGACGATCGGCAGGACGATGATGTTCATCGGCTTCGCTTCGCCGAGGCCGGAGTTGATCTGGATGTAATCCTCGGGCGCGTTCGTGATCAGGATGCGCTGCTTCTCGAACGCCGCCTGCCCCACCAGCCCCTCGCCGATGTGGAACTGCTTCGCGAGATTCTTCCTCTCTTTATAGGCATACGTCGACGCGAGGCGCAGCATCGACTCGCTGCCGTTCGAGTCCATCAGATAGAAGACGCCGTGCGTCGCATTCACCACCGGCGCGAGCTCGCTGAGAATCGTCTGCGAGACCGACTGCAGGTTCTTCTGCCCCTGCATCATCCGCGTGAACTTCGCGAGGTTCGTCTTCAGCCAATCCTGCTCCGAGTTGCGATGCGTCGTCTCGCGGAGATTGCGGATCATCTCGTTGATGTTGTCTTTGAGGATCGCAACCTCGCCCTGCGCCTCGACCGTGATCGAGCGCGTGAGATCGCCCTTCGTCACCGCGGTCGCGACGTCCGCGATCGCGCGGACCTGCGTCGTCAGATTCGCGGCGAGCTGATTGACGTTGTCGGTCAGATCGCGCCACGTGCCCGCGGCGCCCGGAACGTTCGCCTGTCCGCCGAGGCGGCCCTCGACGCCGACCTCGCGCGCAACCGTCGTGACCTGATCCGCGAACGTCGCCAGCGTCTCGATCATGTCGTTGATCGTGTCGCCGAGCTCCGCGATCTCGCCACGCGCTTCGACGGCGAGCTTCTGCTTCAGGTTTCCTTTCGCGATCGCCGTCACGACCCGCGCGATGCCGCGTACTTGTGACGTGAGATTCGCGGCCATCATGTTCACGTTGTCGGTGAGATCCTTCCACGTGCCGGCGACGCCCTTCACGATCGCCTGTCCGCCGAGCTTCCCTTCGGTGCCGACCTCGCGCGCCACGCGCGTGACTTCGCTCGCGAACGAGTTGAGCTGATCCACCATCGTATTGATCGTGTCCTTCAGCTCGAGGATCTCGCCTTTGACGTCGACCGTGATCTTCTTCGACAGATCGCCGTTCGCGACCGCCGTCGTCACCTGCGCGATATTGCGAACCTGATTCGTCAGGTTCGACGCCATCATGTTCACGTTGTCGGTGAGGTCCTTCCACGTGCCCGCGACGCCGCGCACCTGCGCCTGTCCGCCGAGGCGTCCTTCGGTGCCCACTTCGCGCGCCACACGCGTGACTTCCGAGGCGAACGAATTGAGCTGATCCACCATCGTGTTGATCGTGTTCTTCAGCTCGAGAATCTCGCCGCGGACGTCGACGGTGATCTTCTTCGACAGGTCGCCGAGTGCGACCGCCGTCGTCACCTCGGCGATGTTGCGCACTTGCGCCGTCAGGTTCGACGCCATCGAGTTCACCGAGTCCGTCAAGTCCTTCCACGTCCCGGAGACGCCCTTGACTTGCGCCTGTCCGCCGAGACGGCCTTCCGTGCCGACCTCGCGTGCCACGCGCGTGACCTCGGCCGCGAACGAGTTGAGCTGATCGACCATCGTATTGATCGTCTCCTTCAGCTCGAGAATCTCGCCGCTCACTTCGACCGTGATCTTCTTCGACAGATCGCCGTTCGCGACCGCCGTCGTGACGGCGGCGATGTTGCGCACCTGGTTCGTCAGATTCGACGCCATCATGTTCACGTTGTCGGTGAGGTCCTTCCACGTGCCCGCGACGCCCGTGACCTGCGCCTGCCCGCCGAGCTTTCCTTCCACGCCGACTTCACGCGCCACACGCGTGACCTCACTCGCGAACGAGTTGAGCCGGTCCACCATCGAGTTGATCGTGTTCTTCAACTCGAGAATCTCGCCCTTGACGTCGACCGTGATCTTGCGCGACAG